>Ga0070714_100002178_pt1 | contig 14396 bp, 13 predicted proteins | sample LARL83metaG_FD_65450 | JGI IMG/M metagenome (GOLD analysis project Ga0070714, IMG submission 65450) | Corn, switchgrass and miscanthus rhizosphere microbial communities from Kellogg Biological Station, Michigan, USA - LAR L8-3 metaG | ecosystem: Host-associated > Plants > Roots > Rhizosphere ...
GCAGGTTGGAGAAGCGCTTGTCGCCGACGAATGTCCGCTCCAGCTCGGCGATCAGCGGCCGCGAGTCGATCAGCTCCTGCCCGTCGATCCCCGCCAGCGGGCACCCGACCACGTTTCGCCAGACGTCGCCGCAGGCCTGGGTGAAGGACAGGCCGACGGCGTTCAGCTCGTCCAGCACGACCGGCAGGTCCTCGATGGTCAGCCAGTGCAGCTGGATGTTCTGGCGCGTCGTGATGTCGCCCATCCCCCGGCCGTAGCGCTCGCTGAGGCGGCCGATCGTCCGCAGTTGGTCGGCACTGACGACGCCGCCGGGGAACTTGATCCGCAGCATGAAGTGGCCGTCGGTGTCCTCGGACGGGCCGGGCGCGCCGGACTCCGCAGAGGCCTCGGCCCGCTGGGTGTAGATGCCGTACCAGCGAAACAGCGCCAGGTCGTCGGGGTCGATCGCGTCGAATCCGAGGCTGGCGTAGCGGTAGATGTCGGCGAGCACGTCGAGCCCGTCCTTGCGGGCCTTGATGTGCTCGATGGCGGGCAGCTTGACGGCGGTCTCGGACATGTGCGGCTCCTCGTGGACGCGATCGGACGGGAGCGAGCATAGCCGAGTTTGGATCCAAACAACACTACTTAGGATACATACAGGCCGGAGATGGGAATCACCCGGCTGGTAGCATCAGCGATATGGCGCAAGGCGCTACGACCAGCCCCGGCCCGACCAGCCCCAGCCGCGCCGACGAGCTTGCCCACGATCTCCAGGTCGAGATCATCACCGGCCGCATCCCGATGGGCACCCGGCTGCGCCAGGAGGACCTGGCCGCCCGCTTCGGCGTCAGCCGGACGCCGATCCGGGAGGCGCTGCGCCAGCTACAGGCGATCGGTCTGGTCGAGCAGCTCGGCCACCGGGGGGCGCTGGTCCGCTCATTCTCACCGGACGAGTGCCGAAACGTCTTCCTCGTCCGGGCCGAGTTGGAGGGGCTGGCAGCCGAGCGGGCGGCCGGACGCCTGACCACCTACGACGTGGGCGACCTGCAGACGGCGCAGGCGCTCCTGCGCACCGGCCATCGCCTGCACGGCGACCTGGCGGCCGGCGACCAGGCCGCCCGCGACATCCTCTGCGAGCAGTGGTCGCACGCCAACGAGCTCTTCCACAACGTGATCCTGGCCGCCGCCAACTGCCCGCCGCTGCGCGACACCGTGCAGCAGCTGGCGAACCGGGTGCCGCGCAGCCTGGCCTGGCAGACGTTTGGCGACGACCCCGGGATCATCCCCCGCAGTGTCGAGGATCACGACCGGATCGTCGAGGCGCTGACGAAGCCGGATCCGCGGCGGGCCCGGCGGCTCCTGCGCACGCACGTCATCGAGACCGGCGAGACGCTGGCGCGCTGGCTGGAGCGCCACGCCCGCTAGCGATCGGGTGTCCCTGGGTCAGGGAACGCGGGCGGCGACGAACGGCCCCTCGCCGGAGAGCGAGGAGAACTGCACGACGGTGCCCGTGTGCGGCGCATGGATGAAGGTGCCGCCGCCGACATAGATCCCGACATGGCCGAGGCCGTAGAAGAAGACCAGGTCGCCCGGCTCGAGATCGCTGGTCGGCACGTGCGGGAGCATGTCGTACTGGGCGGCGGCATTGTGCGGCAGCGAGACGCCGAGCTGGGCGTACACGTACATGACGAGCCCGGAGCAGTCGAAGCCGCTGGGGCTGGCGCCGCCCCACACGTAGGGGACGCCGAGGTAGCGCTCGGCGATCGCCACCGCCTGGCCGCCGAGGGTGCTGGAGGGCGGAGGCGGCAGATTGACGCTGGTGCCGCCGCCGCTGGAACCGGCGGTGCTGGTCGCCGCCGCCCTGGCCGCTGCGGCCGCCGCTGCCGCGGCCCGGGCATCCATGATGTGCTGGATGCGCGCGCTCAGGTGCGCCTTGTAGGCCTTGGCACCGGCCAGGCTGGACAGCACCCGCTGCTTGGCCTGGTTGGCCGCGTGGTCGTCGCGGCGGAGCTTCTGCGTCTGGACGTGAAGACGCTGCACCTGCCCGTGCACCTGGGCCCGGTAGTGGGTGACCTCCTGGACCAGGTCCTTGTCGGTCGCATTCGCCCGCTGCAGCAGCTGCACCTGGTTGACCAGGTCGCTGAACGAGCCGGCGCCCAGCACGTAGACGAGGGGGTCCTGCCCCTGTGACTTGTACGAGCGGTCGAGCGTGATCGCCAGCTGGGCCTGCGCCGCCTTCAGGTTGGCGCGCGCGACGTGGAGCTGCACACGCGTGTTGTGCAGGTCGCGGCGCGTCTTCAGATATCGCGCATGCACGCGGTCGTAGGCCTGGATGCGCTTCTCGGAGAGCGCGTAGAGCTGGCTGATGTGCGCCTGCGCAGCCCGCACCTGGGCGCGCAGCGACGACACGGAATCCGCCGATGCCGGCGCAGCCGACAAAGCGGTGAACGTGACGAGGAGCAGCGTCAGCGGGATGAAGAGGCTGGCTCGGGTTCGGCGCGTCATGGCTTTGCGCGCTCTGCCACGGGCAGACATGGGCGGAGACGCTACCACGGGCATCGGCCGTCGGCGGCACACGCTACAGGCGCCAAACGAATCCTTTACATGCGTGTTTGAGCGGTTTCAGGCCGCCGCGAAGCCCCGCCGAGCCTCAGAAAGTCCACTTTTTCAGTGAAGATAGTGGCTTAGGTGTGCCCGTTCGGTGAGACCACGAGTTCATCGCCGCGCCTGATCGCGCGCACCGGCGCCCGCTCGAACGAATCCGCGGCCAGGCGAAGGCACGGACCGGTCTCCCCGAACAGGGCGTCGAGTGGGATGGCGAACGCGATGGAAATCCGCTCGGCCGTGCGAACACGTGGCTCCGAGCGGTCGTGAAGGATGTTCCAGACTCCCTGCGCAGAGAGCCCCAGGTGCTCCGCCAGCTCACGCTGGCTGATGTCGTGCATCCCGGCCAGGTGGCGCAGGTTGGCGCCGATGCGGCTGCTTCTCGTTTCCGGCCGCCGGCGGTTCTCGGTTGACAGATCCATGAGCCCATCATACCCTATTGTCAAGTTTGTCGATAGGCAAAGGAGTCCTCTTGAAGATATCTAAAGTTCCAATCATCGGTCTCGCGGCGGCGGCTATCTGCCTCGTCGCGGCCGGGTGCGGAGGGTCGTCCTCGGCGTCAGGCGCCTCCGGGAGCAAGAAGGTCAACCTGGTCGCCTACTCCACCCCGCAGCCGGTGTATGCCAAGCTGATCCCGGCCTTCCAGAAGACCTCGGCCGGTCAGGGTACCTCGTTCACCCAGTCGTACGGCTCGTCCGGCGACCAGAGCCGCGCGGTCGCGGCCGGCCAGGCGGCGGACGTCGTCCACTTCGCGCTCGAGCCCGACATCTCGCGGCTGGTCGATGCCAAGCTGGTCAGCCCCAACTGGGATCAGAACAAGTACAACGGGATCGTTGCCAACTCGCTCATCGTGTTCGTCGTGCGGCCCGGCAACCCCAAGCACATCACCACCTGGGACGACCTGACCAAGCCCGGCGTGTCGGTGATCACGCCGAACCCGTTCACCTCCGGCGGCGCCCGCTGGAACATCATGGCCGCATACGGCGCCCAGCTGAAGGAAGGCAAGACGCCGGCACAGGCCGACGCGTACCTGAACACGCTGTTCCACCATGTGGCCGTTCAGGACGACAAGGCCAGCGCTGCCCTGCAGACGTTCACGGGCGGCAAGGGCGACGTGCTGATCTCCTACGAGCAGGACGCGCTGCTGGCCAAGCAGGCCGGCGCCGACATCGACATCGTCTATCCGCCGCAGACGATCCTGGTCCAGACGCCGCTGGCGACGACGATCAAGTCGTCGACGGCCGGCAAGGCCTTCGCCAAGTGGCTGTGGACTCCGCAGGCGCAGACGATCATGGCCGAGAACGGCTACCGGTCGGTGATTCCGTCGGTGGCTGCCAAGTTCACGACCCTCTACCCCAACCCCAAGACGGTCTTCACGATCGACGACCTGGGCGGTTGGGACAACGCCATGACCAAGTTCTTCGATCCGACGAACAGCATCATGCAGAAGATCGAGTCTGGCATCGGGGTATCGACTGGTGGCTAGCGAGGCCATCCCGGCCCCTCGTCGCAGCATCCTCGGCGCGGCACCTTCGGGTGTCGCGCCGGGGATCGCGATCACCTACCTGAGCCTGATCGTGCTGCTGCCGCTGGCCGCCCTGCTCTGGGTGTCCACCGGCTACGGCTGGCATCAGTTCAAGGAAGCGGTGACGGCCCCCGACGCGGTCGCCGCCCTCAAGCTGACCTTCGGCGCCGCGTTCGCCGTGGTCCTCATCAACGGATTTTTCGGGACGATCGTCGCCTGGGTGCTGGTGCGCGACGACTTCGTCGGCAAGCGATTCGTGAACTCGGTCATCGACCTGCCGTTCGCCCTGCCGACGATCGTCGCCGGCCTGACGCTACTCACGCTCTACGGCCCCCAGTCCCCGATCGACCTCAACCTGGCCTACACGCGCAAGGCGGTGATCCTGGCGCTGCTGTTCGAGACGATGCCGTTCGTCATCCGCAGCGTGCAGCCGGTGCTGCTCGAGATGGAGCGCGACATGGAGGAGGCGGCGGCGTCGCTCGGCGCCAACCGGTTCGTCGTCTTCCGGCGGATCATTCTGCCCACGCTGATGCCGGCGATCCTCTCCGGCGGCACGCTGGCCTTTGCCCGGGCGATCGGCGAGTACGGCTCGGTGGTGCTGCTTTCGGGCAACGTGCCGTTCCACACCGAGGTCGCCTCGGTGCACATCAAGAGCCAGATCGAGAGCGACTACACGGCCGGCGCCGCCGCCCTCTCGCTGGTCCTCCTGGGGGCGTCGCTCCTCGTGCTCCTGACCATGAACTACCTCCAGCGAAGGGGGCTCCGGCATGCTCGCTAGGTACGGCCTTCGGCTCGTCGCACTCGGCTATCTGGCGATGCTCCTCCTGATCCCGGTCGGCATGATCGTCTATCACACGCTGTCGTCCTACGGCGCCTCGGCGGTGTGGAACGCGATGACCCAGCCGGACATGGTCTCCGCCCTTGAGCTGACGCTCAAAGTGGCGCTGATCGCGGTGCCGCTGAACACCGTCTTCGGGATCGTCTTCGCGCTCATGATCGTGCGCACCAACATTCCCGGAAAGGCGCTTCTGAACGCGATCGTCGACCTCCCGTTCGCGGTCTCGCCGGTGGTCGTCGGCTTCACCCTGATCCTCGTCTACGGCCAGAACGGCTGGTTCGGCCAGTGGTTCATCGACCACGGCTATCCGATCATCTTCTCGACGCCGGGCATCGTGCTGGCGACCATCTTCGTGTCGCTGCCGTTCGTCGCCCGCGAGGTGATCCCGGTGCTGCGCGAGATCGGCACCGAGCAGGAGGAGGCGGCGACCACCATCGGCGCCACCGGCTGGCAGACCTTCTGGCGGATCACGCTGCCCTCGATCCGCTGGGGCGTCGTCTACGGCATCGTCCTCACGACGGCCCGCGCCATCGGCGAGTTCGGGGCGGTGGCCGTCGTCTCGGGGTCGGTGATCGGGCAGACCCAGACGCTCACTTTGACCGTAGACTCGTCGTACCAGAACTTCGACCCGGTCGGCGCGTATGCCGCCGCCCTGGAGCTGGCGGCGATCGCCATGTGCACCCTGTTCGTCATGAACCTGATCAAACCCCGGAGGGCAAACTGATGGCCATCTCAGTACGCGGAGTCAGCAAGACGTTCGGCGACTACACCGCCCTCTCACCGATCGACCTGGAGGTCGAGAACGGCTCGCTGACCGCAATCCTGGGGCCAAGCGGCAGCGGCAAGTCGACGCTCCTGCGGGTGATCGCCGGCCTCGAGAAGGGCGACACCGGCTCGGTCTTCATCTCCGGCCACGACGCCACCAAGGTGCCCCCGCACCGGCGCGAGGTGGGCTTCGTCTTCCAGCACTACGCCGCCTTCAAGCACATGACGGTGGCCAAGAACATCGCCTTTGGCCTGGAGATCCGCAAGCGGTCGAAGGCCGAGATCAAGCAGCGCGTGGCCGACCTGATCAGCCTCGTCCAGCTGGACGGGTTCGGCGACCGCTATCCGTCGCAGCTCTCCGGCGGCCAGCGTCAGCGGATGGCGCTCGCGCGCGCCCTGGCGGTGGAGCCGGAGGTGCTGCTGCTGGACGAGCCGTTCGGCGCGCTCGACGCCCGCGTCCGCAAGGACCTGCGCGACTGGCTCCGCCGGCTGCACGACGAGGTGCACGTGACGACCGTCTTCGTCACCCACGACCAGGAGGAGGCGATGGAGGTCGCCGACACGATCGTGGTCATGAACCACGGCCGGATCGAGCAGATCGGCGCCCCCGAGGACGTCTACGAGCACCCCGCCAACGAGTTCGTGATGGGCTTCATGGGCCGTGTCAACCGGATCGGCAACGCACTCGTCCGCCCGCACGACATCGAGATCCGGCTGGAGCCGAACGGCATCACCCGCGAGGCGCGGGTGGAGCGGGTGGTCGCTCTCGGGTTCGAGGTGCGCGTGGAGCTGGTGCTGCCGGACGGCAGCCCGGTCTCGGCGCAGATCACCCGCGACGAATCGAAGCGGCTGCGGCTGGCGCCGGGCGACTCGGTCTACGTGCGCCCCAGCGCCTCTCGCGTCTTCGCCGGCGTCTGACGTGACTACCAGGTGCCTGGCACCTGGTAGTCAGTTTGTCGAAATTGGTGGGACGCTCGCGTGATCGACCCGTGACGATCGGCCGTCGGCGGCGTTCGTCGGGTCGAGCGACCAGGGCGTCCGGCGGGGATCCGACGGCGGAGCGGCCCGGTAGGTGACGCTTCCGTTGCCAGGCGTCGTGCGATCGCCTCAAACCACGAACTAGGTGCGTGTGGCCCCGCCCGAGTCGCGCATCAGGCGCTGGGCAAGCAGCACCGGGATGAACGTCAGCAGGATCACCATGACGGCGACGGCGTTCACCTCCGGCTGCTTGTTCGGCAGCTGGAACTGATTGAAGATCCAGAGCGGCAGCGTCTGAACAGAGCCGGCGGTGAAGAGCGTCACCACGATCTCGTCGAAGCTGAGCGCGAACGCCAGCAGACCGCCGGCCACCAGCGCAGTCGCCAGGCTCGGCATCGTCACGTGCCGGAACGTCTGCCAGCCGTCGGCGCCGAGATCCATCGACGCCTCCTCGAGCGAACCGGAGGTGCGGCGAAGGCGTGCCACCGCGTTGTTGAACACGACCACCACACAGAACGTTGCGTGGCCGACGACGATCGTCAGGATGCTCCCGCGGAGGCTGAACCGGTCCATGGCCGAGAGGAGCGCGATGCCGGTGACGATTCCGGGAAGCGCGATCGGCAGGACGAGCAGATAGGAGACGGCGCCACGGCCGAAGAACCTGAACCGGTGGACGGCGAACGCCGCCGCCGAGCCCAGTACCAACGCGATGACAGTCGCCCCCGCCGCCACCTTCACCGACACGACCAGCGCGTCGCGGGCCGTCTGGTCGTGGAGGGCTATCCGGAACCACTTGAACGAGTAGCTCGTCACCGGCCAGGAGGTGATGCGGTCCGGGTTGAGCGCGTCCAGCACGATCACCACCAGCGGCAGGTAGAGAAACGCCATCACCGCGAAGGCCACGACGCCGAGCACGATGCGTGTCGTCCGCGTCTCCACTACAGCGCCTCGAACGCTCCCGCCTGCCGGATCAGCGTCAGGTACACGAACATGATGACGATCGGGATCGTCGCGATCGCCGCCGCCAGCGGCAGGTTGTTGGCGACGCCGGCGTTGACGTAGATCAGGTTCCCGATGAACTGCGACTTCGTCAGCAGGATGACCGCGATGTAGTCACCCAGCGTGAGCGAGAAGGTGAAGATCGACCCCGCCGCCAGGCCCGGCAGCGTGAGCGGCAGGATGACCTTGCGAAACGTCATTCCCCCGCGCCCGCCCAGATCCGCCGACGCCTCGAGCAGCGACGACGGGACGCGGTCGAGGGCAGCAAAGATCGGCAGCACCATGTACGGCAGCCAGACGTACGACAGCGTGATCAGAAGCGCCGTGTTGGTGTAGGCGAGATGCACCTCCGGCAGGTGCAGCTTCTGCAGCGACCAGTTGAGAGCGCCGTCGTCGGCGGTGATCAGCTTCCACGTGTAGACCTTGATCAGGTAGCTCGACCAGAGCGGCATGAGAACGCCGACGAACATCAGCGCCCGCAGCTTGGGCGGCGCGATGCGCACCATGAAGTAGGCGAGCGGGAAGGCCAGCAGCGCGTCGACCACGGTCACTCCCAGCGCCATCGCGACTGTGCGGATGGTGACCGTGCGGTACACCGAGTTGTCGAGCAGGGTGCGGAAGTTGTCCAGCGAGTAGGTGTGCTGGATCTGGAACGTGAGCTCGTTCAGGCCCCAGAAGGACGCCGCCAGGAGCGCCACCAGCGCGCCCAGGTAGATGATGATCATCCACGACATCGGCGGCAGCAGGATCAGCAGCAGCTTCAGCCGTCGGTGCCGGTAGAGGAATGCCGAGAGCCTCGTGCGAAGGCCGCCCGGGGGTTGTGCGGTCGTGATCTCGGTCGCCATCAGCAAAGGTCACCGCCGGCGGCGCCGCGGGGGCGCCGCCGGCGGCATTGTCGCTAGCCCTTGATCGACGTCCAGGCCTGAGTCCACTCTGCGTAGTTCACGCAGTTGTTCTGGCCGTTGTCGCACGTCGAGAGCGGGGTCTTCCAGTAGTAGATGTTGTCGAAGTAGGCCGGGTCGGTGACGTGATAGTCCTGGCAGTAGTTCGCCTGCACGCTATTCAGATACACGCACGCCTTGGGGTTGGCGGGCGCCGAGCCAAACGTGTAGGCGGTCTTGCCCTGCACGATCGGCGTGGTCGCGTAGTTCATCCACTTCAGCATGCAGTTCGGATGCTTGGCGTGGGCGTACATCATCCACGTGTCCGCCCAGCCGGTCATCCCCTCCTTGGGAACGACCGCGTTGATCGGCTGGTGATCGGCCTTGAGCGCGTTCACCTGGTACGGCCAGGCCTGGCCGATGACCAGGTTGCCCTGCTTGAAGTCCTGGATCTCGGACGTGAAGCTCGACCAGTAGTTGCCGATCTGGGCGTGCTGCTTCTTGAGCAGCGCCACCGCCGCGTTGAACTGCGGCTGGGTCAGCTCATAGGGATCCGTGATACCCAGCGAGGGATCGCTGGACTTCAGGTAGACGGCCGCGTCGGCGATGTAGATCGGGCTGTCATACGCCGTCACCTTGCCCTTGTAGCTCGTCCCGTTGAACACGTCGGCCCAGCTGGTCGGCGCCGGCTTGACGACCTTCGTGTTGTACATGAGGACGTTGCCGCCCCACTCGTAGCTGACGCCGTAGTGCACCCCGTTGACGGTGTTGTGCGGCGGGCTCTGGAGCTTGGGCGAAATGTCGGGGAAGTCCTTGATCAGCTTGACATCGATCGGCGCCACCACCTTGCCCGCGATCAGCCGTAGCGTCGCGTCGCCGGACGCCGAGACGCCGTCGAAGTTCCCCGAGGACATGAGGGTCACCATCTGGTCCGACGTCTGGCCATAGGTGACATGCACCTGGCAGCCGGTCTGGGCCTCGAAGGGCTTGACGATGTTCGGCTCGGTGTAGCCCTGCCAGGCGATCAGGTCGAGCTGACCCTCACCCTTGCCGATCGTGGTCCGTTCGGGCACGCCGTTGCCGTTGGCCGGCATCGTCTCGCCCTTCGGCAGGTTGCTGCTCGAAGAGGACGACGACGACGATCCGCATCCGGCCGCGGCGGACAGCACCACGGCCGCGACCGCGACGGTCGCGATCCAACCTCGCTTCATACGGAAACCTCCTGTTCGATCGGGGGAAGGGTGGCCACCGTCCGATTGTGACGGCGGTTCCAGATCAGGAGCACGTTGCGGCCGCGCTGCGCCAGCGCGTCCATCGACGAGGTCGTCTGGTTCTGCTGCACCACCACCAGCTCGGCCCCGGACTCCAGCTGCACGATGTAGCGGGTGTTGACGCCGAGGTAGACGACCTCTCTGACCACCCCGGCAGCGGAGCAGTCGTCGGCGCCCGGCTGCTCGTCGGGAGCGGCCAGATGGATCTTCTCCGGGCGCACCGTGAACGTGCCGTCGATGCCGGCGATGTCCCGGGCAGCATCGCCGGAGAGCAGATTGGAGGTGCCCACAAAACCGGCCACGAACGCCGTCTCGGGTGACTCGTAGACCTCGGCGGGCGAGCCGACCTGCTCGATCCGGCCGTCGTTGAAGACGGCGATCCGGTCGCTCATGGTGAGCGCCTCGTCCTGGTCGTGGGTGACGAAGATGAAGGTGATCCCAACGTCCTTCTGGATCGCCTTCAGCTCGATCTGCATCTCCTCGCGAAGCTTCAGGTCGAGCGCACCCAGCGGCTCGTCCAGGAGCAGCACACGGGGACGGTTGACCAGGGCGCGGGCGAGCGCGATCCGCTGCCGCTGGCCGCCCGAGAGCTGGCTCGGCTTGCGCTTGCCGAGGTCGGGCAGGCGCACCATCTCGAGCGCCTCGGCGACCCGCCGCCGCCGCTCGTCGCGCGGCACCCGGCGCACCATCAGCCCGTAGGCGACGTTGTCGGCGACCGACATGTGCGGGAAGAGGGCGTAGTCCTGAAACACCGTGTTCACGTCGCGCTGGTAGGGCGGCAGTTTCGACACGTCCCGGCCGTCCAGAAGCACACGCCCCTCCGATGGCAGGTCGAAGCCGGCGATCATGCGCAGGGTCGTCGTCTTGCCGGATCCGGACGGCCCGAGCATCGAGAAGAACTCCCCGTGTCGGACCGCCAGGTCGATCCCGTCCACGGCGGTCACGTCGCCGTAGACCTTGCGCACCCCCTGCAGCGACACGGCCGGCGCGGTGCCGGCCGCCGGTTCAGCCGCCGCTGGCAGCGACAAGACTCTCCTCCAGCCGGTCGAGGCCGGCCTCCAGGTCCTCATCGGGAACGTTGATCGGGACCAGGATGCGCAGCACGTTGTCGTAGACGCCGGTCTTGAGCAGGATCAGCCCCCGCTCCAGCGCGCCGGCCACGGTGGCCGCCGCGATCGCCGCCGCCGGCTGCTTGCCCTGCCGGTCCTCGACCAGCTCGATCGCCATCATCGGCCCCAGCCCGCGCACCTCACCGATGGCGTCGATGCGCGTCGCCATGTCCTCCAGGCGCGCCCGGATGCGCTCCCCGCAGGCGACCGACCGGGCCAGGAAGGCCGGGTCGGAGATCGCCTTGATCGATTCGACGGCCGCCGCGCAGGCGACCGGGTTGCCACCGTAGGTCGAGCCGAGGCCGCCCGGGTGCACGGAGTCCATGATCTCGGTGCGGCCGATCACGCCGGCCAGCGGCATGCCCGAGGCAAGCGACTTGCCGACCGTCATCAGGTCGGGCACGACGCCGGCGTGCTCGATCGCCCACAGCTTGCCGGTGCGACCCATCCCGGCCTGCACCTCGTCGTCGATGTAGAGGATCCCATGCTCCTCGCAGAGCGACTTCAGGCCGCGGATGAATTCGGCCGGCATGACGGTGAACCCACCCTCGCCCTGCACCGGCTCGAGGATCACCGCCGCCACCGACTGCGGGTCGATGTGGGCCTTGAACATGAACTGCAGGCCGTCCAGCGCCTCGTCGGTGCTGACACCGCGGTACGGGTATGGCGCCGGCGCCCGATAGACCTCGGGGGCGTACGGGCCCATGAACTTCTTGTAGACCAGCTTGGAGGTCAGCGTCATCGTCAGCAGCGTCCGGCCGTGGAAGCCGCGGTCGAACGTGATCACCGCCTGCCGGCCGGTGTGGTAGCGGGCGATCTTGACGGCGTTCTCGACCGCCTCGGCACCGGAGTTGATGAGCAGCGCCTTCTTGGCGTGGTCGCCCGGGGTGCACTCGCAGAGCATCCGGCAGACGTCCAGGTAGGGCTGGTACCCGGCGACCGGGAAGCAGGCATGCAGGAGCGCGTCGGCCTGCTCCTTGATCGCCGCCACGACGGCCTCCGGCGTGTGGCCGAGGTTGAGGACGCCGATGCCGCCGGCGAAGTCGATGTACTCCTTGCCGTCGACGTCGACCAGGCGCGCGCCGTGCGCGTGGCTGGCGAAGATCGGCTGGATGGAAACGCCGCGAGCGACATACTGGTCGCGCTCGGCGCGGAGCGCGTCGGTGCGTGAGCCCGAGATGGAGACGGCCATGCCGGCACCTCCTGTTGGCAGATAAGGCTTTCGCCTACGAGTATAAGCGGACGGCCGGAATCCGGGGCGGCGCCCCTGCTAGCATTGGCCGGTCCGTCCAACACGGACCGCGCATTTTCCGCCGAAAGGACCGGTATGACCTCCTCCGACCCTCGCCAGTTGCAGGACCTTGCGAAGAGCCACCTGCTGATGCACTTCACCCGGCACGGCTCGTACCAGTCGGAGGACGTCCCCATCATCACCCACGGCGAGGGATGCTGGATCTACGACTCGACCGGCAAGCGCTTCTTCGACGGTCTGTCCGGCCTCTTCTGCACCCAGATCGGCTACAGCTTTGGCGAGGAGCTGGGCCAGGCGGCGGCGAAGCAGATGGCCGAGCTGCCGTTCTATACCAACTGGAGCTACGCCCATCCGCGGGCGATCGAGCTCTCCGCCGAGGTCGCCTCGCTGGCGCCCGGCGACCTCAACCGGACGTTCTTCGTGTCCGGCGGCTCGGAGGCCAACGAGTCGATCATCAAGCTGGTCAAGCAGTACCACCAGCTGCAGGGGGCGCGGAACCGGTACAAGATGATCGCCCGCCGGATCGCTTACCACGGCACCACTCATGGCGCGCTCTCGCTGACCGGGATATCGTCGCTGCGGGCCCCGTTCGAGCCGCTGATGGCCGGCGTCCGGCACGTGACGAACACGAACCGCTACCACCGTCCGGACGGCGAGAGCGAGGCCGATTTCACCGCCTTCCTGCTCGAGGAGCTGCGTGAGGTGATCGAGCAGGAGGGGCCTGACTCGGTCGCCGCCGTCTTCATGGAGCCGGTGCAGAACTCGGGCGGCACGTTCACCCCGCCGGCGGGCTACTTCGCCGGCGTGCGCAGCATCTGCGACGAGTACGGGATCCTGCTGGTCGCCGACGAGGTGATCTGCGCGTTCGGCCGGCTCGGCCACTGGTTCGCGTCCGAGCGCTACGACATCCGCCCCGATCTGGTCACGTTCGCCAAGGGCATCGGGTCGGCGCATGTGCCGCTGGGCGGCGTGCTGATGACCGACAGGGTCGCCGCCCCGTTCCTGGAGGGCAACACGGTCGTCAACCACGGCATCACCTACGGCGGCCATCCGGTCGCCTGCGCGGTCGCCCTCAAGAACCTCGAGGTGATGAAGCGCGAGAAGGTGCTCGAGAACGTCCTTGCGAACGAGCCCTACTTCCGCGGCGTGCTCGAGAAGCTGGGCGAGAAGCCGATCGTCGGCGACGTCCGCGGGGCCGGCTACTTCATGTCCTTGGAGTTGGTGAAGGACAAGGAGACGAAGGAGACGTTCAGCGATGCCGAGTGCGAGTACCTGCTGCGCGGGTTCCTCTCTCACCGCCTGTACGAGTCGGGCCTGATCTGCCGCGCCGACGACCGCGGGGACCCGGTGATCCAGCTCTCGCCGCCGCTGATCGCGACCCGGGACGACCTCGACTACATCCACGACGTGCTCGACACGGTGCTGGACGAGGCCTGGGACGAGATGCATAAGCAGGCGTCGAAGGACAACGGCCAGCAGCGGACGACACCGGCCAATCGCGAGGCAATGCGCGGCTAGCCCGCGCGCCCGACGTTGCTGAACGTCGCCGACATCCTGGGGATCAGCGAGCTCGAGCTCGAACTGCGCGGTGGCGCCGAGGCGGTCCGGAACCCGGTCCGCTGGGTGCACATCTCGGAGCTCGACGACCCGACGCCGTGGCTGCGCGGAGGCGAGCTCCTGCTCACGGTCGGCATGCCGATGCGCGACGACGCGGCCGCCTTCGTGCGCCTGCTCGCCACCAGCGGCCTGGCCGGCCTGGGGCTCGGGCTCGGCTTCGGGTTCGACGAGCTGCCGGGGGCGGCGGCCGACGAGGCCGACCAGCTCGCGTTCCCCGTCTTCACGATCCCCTACCACGTCCCCTTCATCGCCATCACCGAGGCGGTCTTCACCCGTCTCTCCGACGAGCGGGTGGCCGAGGCCGAGCGGCGGCTGGCCGGCGACCTCGTCGAGTCGGCGCTCTCCGGCGAGCTGGGCGGACGCGAGCTTCGCCGCCGCGGCCGGGCGTTCGGCCTGACCGGCGGCGGGCTGACGTTCGTCGTGCTGCGGCCCGACAAGGCAGGCTCGGCGGCGCTTACCCACCTCCTCGAGGCAGCCGGCGGCCACGGCCCGGCGGGAGTGCGCGACGGAGCCGTGGCGGTGCTCGTGGAGGCGGCCGACGACGACGAGGCGGAGCAGCGGGCGGCCGACCTGCTGGC
>Ga0070714_100002180_pt1 | contig 14393 bp, 12 predicted proteins | sample LARL83metaG_FD_65450 | JGI IMG/M metagenome (GOLD analysis project Ga0070714, IMG submission 65450) | Corn, switchgrass and miscanthus rhizosphere microbial communities from Kellogg Biological Station, Michigan, USA - LAR L8-3 metaG | ecosystem: Host-associated > Plants > Roots > Rhizosphere ...
TTCTTCCTCCCATAAGGACCCCCAACATGGATGTGCACACGCTGCCGGGTGCGGCTTCAGCACTTTCCGGCAATCTTCGCGCCCTCACGACGCAAGTCGTAGAGCAGGTGCAGGATCCGGCGCTTTATAACGACCCGGCTCTCGAGTCGACAATCGAACTAATCCTGGACCGGCTCTGTCTCAGCATCCAACTCTCCAAGCCGGTAGGATTGGCTACGTGGGCCGTCCGCGAGGGCCGACGACTCGGTCCCGCGCGAGCCATGGAGCTCGCCGGTGCGGCGGCCCACGTGATAGCCAGTGAGGCAAGCCGTTTTCCGATAGATCAGGGGCGTTTGCTGGCATTCCTCGAGGTGATGAAAGCGGAGATTCAATCCGCGCTCTCCGCCTTGGGGGGAGATAGCTGCGAACAGCGGTCGGCGCATTCCGAAACCACGGAAGCGCTGCTTGCGATGCTCGGCGAGCGCGATTCGCAGACGTGCTGTCATTCAAAAGCTACCGGCGAATGGGCTCGCCGGCTGTGCGTTTCCATGGGACTGGCAACGGAACTCACCGATTTTATCGCGCTCTGCGCGCTGCTGCACGACATCGGTAAGATTTCTACGCCGGAGAGCATCCTCTTCAAACCTGGCCCGCTGACTTCTGCGGAATGGGACGTAATGCGCGACCATTGCGCAGCGGGCCAGCGGATCCTCAATCAAATCCCATCGCTCTCGCGGTGCGCGCTTATCGTTCGGGCGCACCACGAGCGATGGGATGGATTGGGTTACCCCGACGCGCTCGTGGCCGAGAACATTCCGTTCGAAGCCCGGGTCGTCGCGGTCGCCGATGCGTTTCACGCGATGATTAGCGATCGTCCCTATCGCAAAGCTATTCCGCCGCGGCGCGCGCTCGAGATATTGCAGTCGGGCCGCGGTACGCAGTGGGACCCGCTCATCGTGGATGCAATGCTGGGGCTCTTCAGCGGCGCCGGCAAGGAGAAGACGGCTCAGCGCCGCCGCGCCTCCAGCGCCTAAGATCGGCTAGTGCCGGGGTGGGCAGGGCGGGAAGATGCCATACAGGTGGCATGTCCCCGCCCTATCGTTTTTTCATGGACTACATCATTGGGGCCGGGGCGATACTGGAAACCGGCGAGTCTGGCACCATCACCCCCGCCACTCTGCACGCCAACGTCGACCCCGCGCTGGCGCAGTGCGTGCGCGTAGCGGCCGTCGATTTCGAAGGCACCGCCGTCGAGGCGATGCAGCGTCTGCTCATCGTCACCCAAGGCTGGAATGCGGCGCAGTTCCGCACCGCCGTCAGCGACCGTCTGCGCGAGCGCCGGGAATGCACGCTTGCCGACGTCCTCGGGACGCTTGCGGTGCAGGCAAAGGCCGCGCAAGTGCACGTCTTCGCGCACTGGCTGCCGGACGAGTCGACCTGCGCGGAGCTCGCACAGCAAGGCGTCTCGATCATCTCGCACCCGCTCGAGAGCATCACCGCCGCCTCGCTCGTCTCCGGCCAACGCCTACGCCGCTGGGCAGCCTAACCGCCACAGGGCGCTCCAAGGGTCTTACCCGACGATGCACCGTAGATGTTCACCATGCAGCCGTCCCGCGTTGCGGTCGTCGACGACGATCGCTTTGTCCGTGAAATGCTCGAGCTCGGCCTGACCCGCGAAGGATACGCCGTCCGCACGGCAGCCGACGGTCAAGCCGCTTTGGAGTTGGTGCGGGAGTGGGATCCGGAAGTCATCGTGCTCGACGTGATGATGCCCAAGATCGACGGCATCACGCTGCTGCCGCGCCTGCGGCAGATCACGCAGGCGCCGATTCTGATGCTCACGGCCAAGGGTGAAACCGCCGACAAAGTCCAGAGTCTCGGTGCGGGCGCCGACGATTATTTGGTCAAGCCGTTCGTCTTCGAGGAACTCATCGCGCGCCTGCAGGCCAAGCTGCGCCGTCCGCAGTTGATAGAAGAAGACGTGCTGCGCTGGCGCGACGTGGCGATCAATCCGACGACGCGCGAAGCGTGGCGCGGCCAAGATCGTCTGGATCTCACGCAGCGCGAATTCGATCTGCTCGAGGTCTTCATGCGCGAACCGCGCCGCGTGTTCAGCAAAGATCATCTGCTCGAACTGGTGTGGGGCCACGATTTCGAGGGCGGCCCCAACATCGTCGAAACCTACATTTCGTATCTGCGCGCGAAGATCGATCGCCCCGAAAACGGCTCGTTTATTCGCACCGTGCGCGGCGTGGGATACGGTCTGGCGCAATGAGCGTACGCATGCCTAGGCAATCGCTCGGATCGCGGCTCGCGACGCTCTACACGGTACTGCTCGGCGTCACCGTCCTTATCGTCGTCATCGCCTCGTCCATTGCGCTCGTGTACGAGTTGGCAGGCTTCAGCAACGACATCATCATCGCCAAGCACGAAGAAGCGCGCTTTCTCGCGGCTCGCTATCAGAACGAGGGGGAAACGCTCGCCCAATCGGCGCCGCGCATCGCGCACGATCTCAGCGGCATCGGCTTGCGCGTTGCCGTGTACGACAAGAAAGGCGCGTTTCTGGGCGGCGACAAGGGCGTTCACCCCGATATCCTGGACCGCGTGCTGCGCGGCGCCGTGCATCTCGCGCCGCCGCCCGCGCGCATGGGCGCACCCATCGAGGCTCCGCCGGCGGGTCGTCCGCACCAAACGATTATTGCCTCCGGCCCGCACGATTGGTGGGCGATCATCGCCGTTGAAGGCGGCTACGTCACCTTTGAAGCGTCGGCGTGGATCATTTTTGCCAACCTGATTCCGTATTGGTGGATCATCTTCGGCATCGCGGTCGTCGCGCTGGTCGTATCGTGGTTCGTCGGACGCGTCGTTGCGCGTCAAGCGCTCGCGCCGATGAACGAAGTGACGGGATCGCTCAAAGCGCTGGCCGAGGGCGACTACACCCAGCGGCGCTTCGTGAGCGCCGGCGGCGATGAGATCGCGACGCTGACGGAGGCGTACAACGACGCCGCCGCGAGCGTGGCCGCCGCAATGGAAGAGCGCCGCGCAACCGAAGCGCGCATGCGCCAATTCGTCGCGGACGCGGGACACGAGCTGCGCACGCCGCTGACCGTGATCGCCGGCTACATCGACGTACTGCGCCGCGGTGCGATCGAAGAGCCGAAGGTGGCACGTCAAATCCTGGGCACGATGGCGATTGAGAAAGAGCACATGCGCGGGCTCATCGATCGCCTGATGCGCCTGGCTCGCATGGAAGGCGAAAACCCGCCGCAGCCGCGCCCCATCGACGTCACCGAGCTGCTGCGCGACCAGTGCGAGGCGGCACGGCGCCTGGACGAAGATCGCGCGATCGACTACAGCGTCGACGGAGCCGAGGATATTGTTGCCGACCGCAGCGAGATCGGCGAGGCGCTTTGGAACGTCGTCGAAAACGCGCTCAAGTACGCGCCCGGAGCGCCTATCCATCTGCGCGCCTTCCACGAGAACGGCAATACCGTGCTCAGCGTGCGGGATGAGGGTCCGGGTATGAGCGAGTCCGAGCGTATGCACGCGTTCGAGCGCTTCTACCGCGGCGATGCGCGAGGCGAGATTCCCGGCACAGGCCTTGGGCTTGCAATCGCCAAGCGCGCCGTCGACCGCGCCGGCGGTACGATACACATCGACAGCTCCCCCGGCCGCGGCACGACCGTTTCAATCCGCCTTTAAGGCTTTTCTCAGCCCTTTCCAAACCAATTCGTGGTAAAAGAAGGCGATGATCCGTCGTCTGCTTTGCTTGCTGCTTACTCTTGCCATGTTCGCGGGCGCCGTGCCGGCCTTGGCGCAGTCCGATACCGGCGAGATTACGATCGTCGTTCAGGATGCGTCCAGTAAGGCCCCGGTGGTGCTGGCGCGCGTCATGCTCGACGGCCCCGTCATCACCAGCGAGTTTACCGGCAACGACGGCAAAGTGCGCTTCACCGACGTTCCGGACGGCATCTATCGCGCACGCGTCTTCGCGCGCGGCTTCAACGGCGTCACCTCGGAGAACTTCGAGGTCACGAACGGACGCATCGTTACGGTTACCGTCGCGCTCGCGCAATCCCAAAGCGGGCCCCTGCGCACCATCGCCTCCGAAGTCGTCAAATCGACGGCAACGATCTCCACGACGTCCGTTTCCGAGAACAGCGCGCAGCGCAAGCTCTCGAACGATCTGGCCGATGCGCTCGGAAAGCTCTCGGGCGTTACCGTTTCGACCTCGAGCAACGACAGCGACGCCACGCAAACCGTCTCGCTCGAAGGCCAAGATCCCAGTCAGACGCAGATGACACTCGACGGCATCCCGCTGAACGCGCCGGGCATGGCGGGGGACCTGCGCATGATGAACTCCGATCTTTTCACCGGCGCGAACGTCTCGCTCGGGCCGACGCTGGGCGGACTCGCGGGCGGCGTGAATTTTACGACGCTGCAGCCCACGCTCAGTTGGCAGAGCGAGTTCGCGCTCTCCGTCGGAAGCAACGGCAAGAACAACTACTCGTTCGGCGAGAGCGGATCGCTCGGCAAGCTCGGCATCGCCGTGATGCATACGTATCGCATGAATCCCAGCCTGCTCGACGGGATGCAGTTCGTGGACGCAAGCGGCCTGGATTACACGCACGAGGGCGATCGCCAGCAGTTCGGGTCGCTCCTCAAACTGCGCTACCAACTCTCGGACGCGCAGACGCTGACCGGCACGTACATGCATTCGTCCAACGGCGCGCAGCTGGTCTGCACGCAATACACCGGCAACGTGCCCTGCGGCTACGGGCCGAACAACACGCACACGACGGCATTCGACATGTATTCGCTGATGGACGATGCGCTCATCGGCGATACGCAGCTCCAAGCCTCTCTCTTTGGAACGCGCGGAGAGTTTACGAACGATCTGCTCGATCGGTTCATCAACGGCCAGGCTGCGCCGACCGGAACGCAGTCCACCATGCGCTCCAACGGCTTTTCAATCAACGCATCGCTGCCCGCCAAGGAGCGCCACACGATCTCCGTGACGGCATACGGCACGAACAGCACGACCTCGTTCACGCCGCTGGTGGCACAGGCGCAGCCGTTCACCTTCCCGGGGCAAACCGCGAGTTACGCGGCGATTCGCGTGAACGACTCCATTCGTTCGAACGCGAAGCTGCGCTTCACGGACTCGATCGGCATCAGCCATGCCAGCAATGCGCCGTCCTCGCTGCTCGTGGGTGTCGGGACGAATTGGCAGCCGACCACGAGCGATTCGTACGCATTCAACTACAACCTCGGCGGCGTCGCTCCGCATGCGGGGCGGCAAGGCATTCTCACCGACCCCGGTCAGCTGCGCATCGATTGCAGCGGCAACATCGCCTACGGCAGCGCTCCGGGCGACGAGCCGGGCGCGAGTTCTTCGAACTCGGCGCGCCTGAGCTATACGCATCGCGGCAATTGGGGCTTGGTCAGCGCGCAGCTCTATCGACAAGTGCAGAACGACGTCGTGATGCCGGTCGAGGTGAACGGCACGGCGATTCTGGGAGAGTTCCCCGCGAACTATTTTGCGCAGGCGCAGAACGTGTTCGACACGACGTGCGGCCTGCCGCCCTCCACCCCGTTCGGCGCGCAGAACACCTACTTCTCGACGCCGATCGGCAACGTGCAGCGCGTGTATGAAGGCACGCACGTGAACGGCTACTTTACGCTGGGCGGTCTGGTGCTCGAGCCGTATTACGACGTGCAGGTCGCCAAGGCGATCAGCGGCGATGCGCGGTTCACGAATCCCTATGCGATCACGATCTCCGGCGCGCAGTTGCCCAACGTGCCGCTGCATCGGGCGGGCATCACGCTGGATTATAAGGCGCCGCACTCCGCGGTCGAGTGGCTGGCGGATGCGAATTATACCGGCGGCAACAATCCGCAAAACTTGCCGGCATACACGACTGTCGACGCAGGCGTGAGCACGCAGCTGCAGCGCGGCAGCTTGACGTTCGCGGTGAGCAACATTTTTAATACGTACGGCGGCATCTTCGCAAGCCCCGAGAACGCGGTCCCGTATACCGCGGCGAACGGCTTGCAGATTCCGACGATCGCGCGTCCGAACTCCCCGCGCCAAATCACGATTACGTATACGGCGCGTTTCGGTCAAGGCGTGCAGGCCTCGCAAAACTCGGGTGCGCCGCCCGGCGGCGATGAAGGAGGCCCCGGCGGGCGCGGCGGCCGCCGCGGCATGTTCCGCGGCTTCGGAGAGCCACTGCCCGCGAGTCCGCCGAACGATCCGTTTGCCGTGAACGCATCGCAATTCTGCACCGCCGACGCGCAAAAGAGTGCGCAAACGATCCTCGGCGCGCTCAAGACGTACACGCAGCACATCGAAGCCGCAAAGACTTCGGCCGGTTATCCCGACACGATGCCCGCGCCGAACATTCCCGGCGTCTCGGTCACGTATCACGGTTTGAAGAGCACGTACGCGCTCAACGTCGCGGTTACGCAGACCGCGCTGCTGCGCACGCTCTTCGGCTGCACGACGTTCCACGTAACCGACGAGCAGACCGCGCAGCAGCGCAATCTCTACGTGCAGCCGAGCAGCGGCGGAATGTTCTTCCGGCCATCCGTCACCTTTATGCCGTCGGTCGGTTTGTACTTCGTTCGCCGCCCGCCGCGGGCTGGTGCGGAGAGCTTCCGTCTGTACAAACTGCCCGCGACCGCGCCGAAGACGCCGTTCGAGGTCCGCACCGCGCAGAGCTGTACGGCCGACATGCATAACGCCGCGCAGCAAGCCCTGGCGCAATTGCAGGCGCACTTCGCACACGGCGCACCCGCTTCGAGCTGGACCATTACGCCGCACACGGCGAGCGCCGGAACGTGGTACTCGCTCCAAGCCGGCGACGTCGGCGCGATTCCCGCAATCCTGAACTGCGGGCATGTCTCGACCGCCGCCAAAGCCGACCTCACGAAACTGGGATGGGACGGCGCCAATCCGCCCGCGCTCAATTACACGCCGTCGCTCGGCCTCTATCTCCTAATGCCCGAACGCCGCTTCGGCGGCCCCGGCGCCGGCAATAGACCGTCGCCGGCGCCCAGCGCAACACCATAAGAAAAAGAAGGCGGCACTTTCTGCCGCCTTATCATCGTGAGGTATCGAACGACCGCGAGCATCGCGAGCGGCGCCGAGCGCAGTCGAGGCGCTACGGCTTGAGCTCCCGCATCAGAAAATCGGTCCCCGCCTTGTTCGCATCGAGCCATGACTGCCAGCGTTCGAACCCGTGCGTTTCGTTCGGAATAACGACCTGCTCGAAGTGCACCTTGGTTTGCTTGAGGCGTTCGACGAGATCGACCATTTGATGGAAGTGCACGTTGCGATCGTCGTCGCCTTGAATCAGCATGACGGGCGAGCGCCACGTGGCGATGTGCGCATCTGGCGATGATTCCCACGCGACCTGCATGAAACGCTTCATGTCCGGCTGCTGATACCGCTTGGGCTGCGAGCCGAACCACTCCGAAAACATCGTCCAGTCGTGCACGCCGTGGCGATCGTAGCCCGCTTTAAAGATGTCGGAATTTTCCGACAGCCCCATTGCGGTCAAGTAGCCGCCGTACGAACCGCCCCAAATGCCGATTCGGCTGGGATCCACGCCGGGAACGCGCTGCAGAAACTTCGCGCCCGCAACGACGTCGCGATACTCCGCCGCGCCCGCCGGGCCGGTGTGCGGCGCGTTATGGAAGTCGTGGCCGTAGCCGATTCCAAGGCGATAGTTCACCGAAAGAACAGCGATGCCGTGGTTCGCCAGGTACTGGTTCGTGGCGTAGTCGTAGCTGTAGTAATCGAAGTAATGCCACGTGAGCAGCATCTGCCGCGGCGGCCCGCCGTGCACGTAGATCACCGCCGGCATATGCTTCGCAGCTGAACGGGGCATGAACAGCTGCCCGTGAATAAGCAGGCCGTCTTTACTGCGGAACGTGACTTCTCTCGGCACAACCATCGACGCCGTTGGAAAATCCTTCGGAATCTGATCCTCGTCGAGCGTCGTGCTGTTGTGCACGATCGTCATCGGCTTGCGCGCACCGGCCTGCACGAATGCAACGCCGTCCGCGGTGGCCGCCGGCCACCATTCGCTGCTGGTGCCGTGCGTAAACTGGACGGGCGCGCCGCCGTTCGCCGAAACCTTGAAGATGTGCCGGCGATCGTCGTCGCCCGGCAAGTTGCCGCTATCGGCGGTGTAGTACAGCGTTTTGAGATCCGGCGAAATCGCCGTGTCTTCGATCAGATATTTGCCGCGCGTTAGCGGTTGAACGCTGCCTCCGCTCGCCGGTACCGCATACAGCTGCGGCCAATTCGTGTGCTCGGAGATGAACGCGAGGCGGTTGCCGGCGATCCATCGCAGCTGCGGTCCGTGGATCTCCGGCAGCGAATCACGCAGCGTCCTGCCGCTACGCCAGGCTTCATGCGGCGACCCGCCGTCGGCGTTCGCCACCATGATGGACCAAGGCAGCGCGTACTCTTTGAGCGGGTCTTGCGGCGGCCCGCCGTCCCCGCCGATGCGTACGAACGCGACGCGCTTGCCGTCCGGCGACCATTGCGGCGAGAAGTCGCGGCTGGTCGACGGCGCCAGAAAAACCAGCGGTTTTCCTTCACGATAGACGCCGATAAACGAGTGATCGCCGCGGCTCGAGGTAAACGCGAGCGCGCTGCCGTCGGGCGACCACGTCAAATCGCCGTCATCCGCCCGGTCAAAAAAGTATTGCGAGCCGTTGTTTACGGCGATCGGCGTAATCCACACCTTAGTATCGGGATCGTGGATGAACGCCACGCGCGAGCTGTCCGGTGAAATTGCAGGGGCGTCTCCCTCACCTAAGACAACCGGCTTACCGCCGGCCGTCGCCACCGATACGACTTGCATGTGCGGCTCTTGCGTGTTGCGCAGATCCGGATTCGGCCAGGGGCGCTCCGGCCAATTCGCATCGTGATTGCCGCCCCGGACGTAGACGACGTATTTGCCGTCGTTTGAAACCAAGAGATCGCTGATCTCCTGTCCGTCGTCCGTGCCGTACGAGTACAGCATGTGCGGCGTAAATGCGGGCGCTTGCGCGAACCAGATGCTGTGCACGCCGCGTTCGTTGAGCACGTACGCGATGCTCTGGCCATTGGGCGAACTCGCCAGCGCGTTAGGAAACGGATAGCTCAGCACTTGGCTAAGCGAAAAAAGCAGTCCAAGTAGAAGATGCACGCTTATGTCAACTCCATCGACGTGCCCGCGGCGCGGGCCTTTTCTACCATTTCTTTCATCCGCGGGTGGTCGCCTGGAATCGTTCTGACCCAGTGCTCGAATTGTGGCACCGGTTGGTGCACGCGAAACAAGAAGTACCACACGTTCATGTCGCCCATGAACTTGAAACGCTTCTTGAAGTCTGCCGCCAATGCGGCATAGTCGGGAAAGGACCGCAGGTAGCCCGCAAACCCGTGCGCGCGATCTACCTCTATAATAGCGGCCGCGTTGGCGATGGTCGCGCGGATCTTGCGTGCGCTGTGCAGTATGCCGTCCGTGCGCATGAGCCGGTCGACGTCGCCCTCCGTGTAGCGTGCCACCTTCGCCGGCTCGAAGGCGTCGAACGCCTCTCGATACTGGTCCCAGTGCTTGCCGATACCCGCCCAGCTCAACCCGGCCTGGAAGACGGCGCGAGACATGACGTCCAGATAATCGCGCAGCTGCGGATCAACGATGACGTCGGGAATCGGATCAGCCATGGAGCACGCGCCCCCGGCGCAGCGTGTAGCGAACGGTGAACGGCGTTTCGAAAACCGCCACGTCGGCCTGCAGGCCCGGCGCGATTCGCCCCGCATCGTTTTGCCCAAAGCGCTTCGCCGGTTCGGTTGTGAGCGAGGCGAGAATCTGCGGAAAACTCATTCCCGCGCGCCGCATCAGCGCGAACTCAGGCGCCGGATCCGCAGCGACCGCGCCGTAATCCGTGCCGAAAAGTACCGCCGCGCCCGCGTCGAGCCACGCCCGAAGTTGCCCGGCCGCGGTTTCTTCGAGTGAGCGCACCAGGGAGACGCGATCGTGGCGCATCAGATGCGGCCAAAGCGCGAGCGTCGGGGTGAGCGCCGCGCCCCGGTGTTGTGCGGTCTTCAGTATCTCTGCGCTCCATGGGCCGGATCGCGGCGTCGTGTGCGCGACGACGTCCACGCCGGCGGCGAGTGCTGCCAAAACGTCCTCACCGTCGTTCGCATGTGCGAAAACCGGTTTTTGCGAAAGACGCGCGCGCTGGACTGCCGCGCGCGCGGCCTCTGCGGCAAGCCGTTGCGCGGGTGCATTTCCGGACATGAAAATTTTGAGTCCGTCCGTGCCTTGGGCGAGAATCGTATTCGCGGCATTGACCGCGGCGCGCGCGTCCGGCGCCTCGTGCGGCACCGTCGGCGCCGCGCCGAGCACGCGAAGGACGTTCTCGGGCGGCATTGCTCCCGGTGGAACGATGATCTGCCCCGTCGAGTAGATCGCTGGTCCCGCGACCTCACCGGATGCAACGCGATCGCGAATGATGCGCGTGTTTTCGAACGCCGATCCGAGATCGAAGACGCTCGTAAACCCGAAACGCGTGAAGTCATGCAATTGCTCGCTGAGCTCGTCTGCCGGTATGGATGCCGCATCCGCCCACTTGCGCTCGAAGAAGTGCACGTGGCAATTCCAAAATCCCGCGGTCACGCGCAATCCGCTGCAATCGATCGTGCGCGCCTCGTGCGCAGCGGCGACTTGTTCGCGCGTCCCTACCGCGCAAATGCGCTCGCCGTCGACGAGCACCGTACCGCCTGCAATCGGCTCGGCAAACGGCTCGGTGTATATCGTTCCGCCGGCGAGCGCGAGCAACTTAGGGCGCGTTCTTCGGTGCGTCGAATGCGAGCGCGGCCATCATGCGCACGCCCACCGGCAGCGCGCGTTCGTCGATGTCGAACGTGCTCGAATGGTGCGGATTCGAGGAGTCCCGGCTGCCGCGCGCACCGAGCGAATAAAAGCACGACGGTACGCGCTGCGCGAAGAACGAGAAGTCCTCGGCACCCATCAGTTTGTCCGCAGTAACGACGCGGTCTTCGCCCGCTGTGCGCGCCGCAAGCGCGCGCGCATAGCGGGTCTGCTCCGGATCGTTTGCCGTCACCGGATAGCGCCACAGATAATTAAACTCGTATTCAGCGCCCATTGCATCGCAGCACGATCGCAGGACGCGCTCGATCCGTTCCGGCATTGCGTTGCGCACGTCGTCGGAGAACGCGCGAACGGTTCCCAGCATGCGCACCGTGCGTGGAATGACGTTGTGGATCGTTCCGCCGTGAATCGATGCGATCGTCACGACGGCGGGTTCGACCGGATCGACGTGGCGCGAAACCACTTGCTGCACCGACGTGATGAAGTTCGCTGCGGTGTAAATGGGATCGACCGCGTCGTGCGGCGCGGAACCGTGGCCGCCTTTCCCGAGCACTTCGATCTCGATGGAGTCGCTCGAGGCGTAAAATGGACCCTCGCGAAAGCCCAGCACTCCGACGGGAAGTTTCGTGTTGAGGTGGAGTCCGTAGGCACGTTCGATGCCGAAGCGCTCAAGGACGCCTTCCTCGACCATGACTCGCGCGCCGCCGTGGCCCTCTTCGGCGGGCTGGAACAACAAGCAGACGGTGCCCGGCAAGCGTTCTTTGCCGTCGGCGATTAATTCGGCCGCGCCGAGCAGTATCGCGACGTGGCCGTCGTGCCCGCACGCGTGCATCTTGCCGTCGATCGTCGATCGAAACGCGTGGCTGTTCTCCTCGAGAATCGGCAGCGCGTCCATGTCGGCACGCAGCATGATGGTGCGCCCCGGCAAGGCGCCGCGCATGATTCCAACCACGCCGGTTCCGGCGATGCCCGCATGGACCTCAAAACCCAGCTGCCGTAGACGGTCTGCTGCAATACCGGCGGTGCGGTGTTCCTCGAAGCCGAGCTCGGGGTGCATGTGAAAGTCGCGGCGCAGCGCAACCACGTCGGTAACGAGCTTTTCGGGGATGCTGATAATACTAGTCATGTACGTTACAACTCCGGCAGGGACTTTTGTCGGAAACGAAGCATACCCTCGCACACGATTCGGGACCCTAGTTAGAAGATGACCACTGAACAGCTCTATGCCGACTACGCCGGATATCACCAAGACGTCCGGAATCGCCGTGCCCATGCCGTCGGCATCCCGCTCATCGTGTTAGGGCTACTCGGGCTTTTCCATGCCTGTCCGTTGCTACGCATCGGTCCTGTCGATCTGGCGGTCTTGGCCGCCGTCGCGGTCCTACTTTATTACGTCGCGCTCGACGTTCGCGGCGCCCTGATCAGCGCGGTCGCATTCGCCATCCTTTATGGCGTTGCGGTCCGGCTATCTTGGGAACTCAGTGTTGGAGCATTCGTTCTCGGATGGGTCTTCCAACTCGTCGGGCATCGCTTCGAGGGTAACAAGCCGAAGTTTCTGGAGAACCTGGTGTATCTGCTTATTGGGCCGCTCTATTTCTTTCAGGAATTTTTCGATTCGTTAATACTTTCGAAGGAAGCTACTTGATTGCTTTTCCCCTAACCGCGTGGTAGGATTGCCGGGTAAATCTGGTTTCGAAGTCCGTCGCAGTGTCCAGTCTCAAAGGTACCTAGGCGAGTCGAACTCAGGCCCAAACACCACGTAACAAGGAGTCTCGTTTAGTGTACGTTGATGAAATGTTGAACTGCGTGGACTGTGGACGCCAATTCGCGTTCACGGCCGGCGAACAGCAGTTCTACGCCAGCAAAGGTTTCCAGAATAAGCCAAACCGTTGCCCCGATTGCCGGCAAGCGCGCAAGCAAATGCGCAACAGCTCGGGCGGCGGCTCGGGTATGGGCGGCGGCGGCGGTCAGCGCCGCGAAATGTACCAGGCCACGTGCAGCCAGTGCGGCGGCGTTGCCGAGGTGCCGTTCCAACCGCGCGGCGACAAACCGGTGTACTGCCGCGATTGCTTCCAATCGCGTCCGTCCTACCGCTAAGCTAGCGTAGCATCAATAAAAGCAGCGAGCCGCTCAACTGAGCGGCTCGCTGCTTTTTTCTTTCATAAACTCTTCATACACGCGGCCTACCGTAATCTTCCCCAAATACCAATTCATGGGAGGCTCCATGGTACAGGTACGTTTTTCTTGCGTCGCGGCGCTAGCCTTTGCCGCTGCGATGCTCGCCGCATGCTCGTCAGGAACCGGCACGACAAGTCCTGGGCCGCCGATGCAAAACCACTCGGGCTCAAGCGTCTTGGTGACACCGCCGGTGCTGAGCACGCTGACTACGGAACAGACCATCGGATCCACGTCACCGGATACGCCGCACGACGTGAACCCATACGGTCTCGACGTGGCAAAAGTAACGTCGGGCAAAATCGACGCCGGAGATTTGGTCGTATGCGATTTCAATAATCCCGGCAACGTCCAAGGCACCGGCACCGAGATCGTCGCGCTGCATCCGGTCGTCGGTTCCACGCCGCGGCTGATCGTCAAAGACAACACGCTCATGGGCTGCAACGCCCTTGCGACCGCGCCGACTGGAAGCGTTTGGGCGGCGGCGTTCAAAGCGAACGACAATCCGATCTTCACGTCCAACGGCACGCTCGTCACGACGTTGTCGAACGGCCCGTGGAATCATCCGTTCGGCGAGGCGTATGCGGGACTCGCCATTTCGGGCAACCATCCGACGTTTTACGTCAGCAACGCCGGCGACGGCAGCCTCGTGCGCGTTACGGTACATACGAGCAGTACGGATTTAACACCGTGCACGGCAGGTACGTGCACGTTCGAATTCACCGTGATTGCGACGGGATTTCCGGTTAACCACGGCAAGCCGGGCAGCATCCTAGGCCCTTCCGGTTTGAACTATCTTACTGCCGGCGATCGTCTCTACGTCGTGGATGGTACGAATAATGCGTTGTACGCGATCGGCAACGTTTCGAGTGTCGGCGCAAACGGCATTAACGTCGACGCGAGCGGACAGCACTTTACGGGCGCATCAGCCGCGAGCGCGCACGTCATCTTTTCCGGTCCGCCGCTCAACGGCCCAATCAGCTCCGCCATCCTGCCCGGCGGCAATATTGCCGTCGGTAATACGCTCGATCCTGATGGGCAGAACCTTATCGTCGAAATCTCGCCTTCCGGAGAAGAACTCTTCGTGAAAAACGTCGATACGGGCCCCGCCGGCGCAATTTTCGGCATGGTAGCCACCGGCACGAGCTCAGCCGACGCCAAACTCTACTTCAACGACGACAACGACAACACGGTAAAAGTACTCTCACAGTAGCGGTCAATGCGGAGACGCTCTAGGTGTTGCCTTCGTAGCGCACGACCAGCAGCGCGATGTCGTCGGCATGCGCACCCGTAACGCATGCGTCGCGAATTGCGCGCGCGGGGCTGGGAGCGTTGCGAATCGAT
>Ga0070714_100002181_pt1 | contig 14386 bp, 15 predicted proteins | sample LARL83metaG_FD_65450 | JGI IMG/M metagenome (GOLD analysis project Ga0070714, IMG submission 65450) | Corn, switchgrass and miscanthus rhizosphere microbial communities from Kellogg Biological Station, Michigan, USA - LAR L8-3 metaG | ecosystem: Host-associated > Plants > Roots > Rhizosphere ...
AGTTAACGAGATCTTGCTCGGCGGGGGTGAGGGTCTTGGTGGAGTGGGTTGTGGGACGTTGGGGCATAGTCCCAATGTGGCTTATCTAGAATCCTAGGGTCAAGGTTGGATGAACATTGGGGAAGATAAATCTGTGGAAAAGGGGTGGAGGGGAAGGTTTCAAGGTTTCAAGGTTTCAAGGTTTCAGGGTTTCAAGGTTTCAAGGTTTCAGGGTTTCAAGGTTTCAAGGTTTCAGGGTTTCAAGGTTTCGGTTTCATGGCGTCGGCAGCCGCGGTATCCACCCTTCGCAACAAACGCGAAGGATGTGGCACGCAGGTCTTGCTAAGTGCTGGCGGATTGAAGGCTGGGCCATGCGCCGTCTTTCTTACTCTGATAAATGCGCGTTAGACTGTCGGCCGTTTGCGCAGAAACAGGAACATTAACGATGCCGGGAAAAACAAACGAGAGCGGAACATCACAGGAAGCGAAGGACATCGTCGTGTTCGACATCCTCCGCGATTCTGAATGCGCCGAGTGCCGAAAGGAACTGTTGGCTCACGATTTTCTGTTCATGGAAGATGGTCGACCGCTGTGCCTCACGTGTGCCGACCTCGACCACTTGGCTTATCTGCCCAGAGGCGACACGGCTCTGACTCGGCGGGCGCGGAAATACAGTTCCCTGTCAGCCGTCGTGGTTCGTTTCAGCCGAGCCCGCAAGCGCTATGAACGCCAGGGTGTATTGGTCGAGGAAGCTGCCCTGGAGCGAGCCGGGGAAGAATGCCATGCAGATGCCACTAAGCGACTGGCCGACCGTGAGAAGGGCTGGCTGCGTCGACTGGGACAGGATCGCGATTTCGCGGTCCGCCTGACAGAATCAATTCTCGCACTTTATCCCGGGTGCCCTCCGGCGGAGGCGCAGGCGATTGCCGTCCACACTTCACTACGCGGCAGCGGCCGCGTCGGACGCACGGCAGCGGGACGGGCGCTTGAACCGGAAGCGCTCAACGCCGCGGTTATATCGGCGATTCGTCATCGACATACGCGATACGACCAGATGCTGATGCACGGGTACAGCCGCAGAGATGCACGGGACGCTGTTTATGACGCGATCAATAACCTTCTTGAACGTTGGCGTGCCCACGGCTGAGTCGCCACAGCACTGGTAATCCAGATTGGACCTTCAGGGGAAAGAGATGTGTCTGAGGTTCGGTTGCATCATCACCCCCTTGATCAAAACGTGTAATGGCCTGTTCTCGACAGTCAGGGATTACAAAAGGGTCTAGACAATTCTTTATCGAGCGGCATACCGGGCTATATACGCTAAACCCGTGACCGAAATGGCAATGAGTGCGTAGGGCCACAGTTCGAGGGCGCGTTTCAATCTCGATAGTGATGAAGGTATTAGGGCCACGTTTAAGCACTCCTGCTACCGCACCCGGAATGTCGATTCTGGTTCACGACCTTCACTGAAGGCAAGCCACTAAGCTGCTGCTTCGTTCTGCATGAGTTTCATGTAGCTTTCCATCGATTGCGTCAACTGGGAATCGATCTCGTCCGCAACGGCCATGACATCCGGCAGTAACAGGCTGAAGTCCAGATGGTTTAGGTTCTTCTGCAAGGTTCCGAAGATAGCTACCTGCAATAGCCGTGATTCATGGACAAGCATGGCTGGCGTGTAGCCCTGACGGAACCGAAGTTCGCCATGGTTTACGGCAGCTTCGGAAGCTCTGGCATCGCTGTCCTGATCAGACGCGCTGGAGTGGCTCAGACGCAGCGCTACATCTTCAACCAGTCTAGGGAGATGTCCGGCGCGTTCGGCATCACTCAGGGCCACGTTGTTCAAATGTTGATTCTGCTTCGCGCGCACCAACCAGACTTCTATGATGTTGGTAACGCACCTTTGCAGAACCACGCCCACTCTCTCTTTGGACGACGGAGCTCCAGGTTTACGATTGAGCATTTTTTCGCGCACGAGTGCTGCCAGTTTCGCAACATCGAATGGCTTCACGATGATTTCGTCCGCTTCCAGAACGATCGCTGCCATTGCGCTTTGGATGTCAGGATACCCACTGACCAGCATTGTCAGGGCTCCAGGCTGCGAGTGACGCATCGCGGTAATGACAGTAAAACCGTCGCCGGGGTTCGGCATGTGCAGATCGGTGATGAGCACGTCAAACTTTTGTGTAGCAATTAACCCTAGAGCCTCGGTTACGCTCGTCGCCGCGACCACCTCAAAACCCTTGCTGCTGAGCAAGTGAGTCATCATTTCCAGAACGGTCGCGTCGTCATCGACCAGTAACACCCTGTGCTCGACATGTTGTATGGGGAGTAGCGACATATGGTACCGCCTTGTTTACATGCTAATTGCAAGCCGTTGGCCAGTGCTGGTCAATTGTGATCAGTCGAACCATCGTGACTATTGCTTGGGGTCACAGCGAAAGAACGGCACAGTAGTTGACGAAATATCTTTAAATTACTTTGGCGAAAACCTCCACTGTTGGGAACTGAGCAATTGTGCGCAGCTTCATGATTCTGAATCAGGCAGAATCGAGACACTAGCTAGAAGGGATTGTGGCTGTTCCCCCTCAACCGCTTTTGTGGAGGACAAAATGTGGATTGCCAAGCATTTGAGGTTGTCGCACGCTTATTCCGAACTTGAAACATTGACTACGGAACGCAGTGCTGAGTTGCAAAAGCTAACCCAGCGTCTGCTCAAAGTTCAAGATGAGGAGAGGCGAAAAGTAGCGCGCGACCTGCACGACACTACCGGCCAGACCCTGGCTGCGCTGAAAATCAGTGTTGCGCAATTGCACGACATCTGCCAGGCAGTCCCGGGTGCGCTGGCCATTGTTTCCGACGTTGAGCTACTCGCGGATCAGGCCATCGAAGAGATTCGAACTATGTCGTACCTGCTGCATCCGCCGCTGTTGGATGAGGTGGGATTTACTTGTGCGGCCGAGTGGTATATCGAAGGATTCGCCAAACGCAGCGGGATTAACGTGACGGCGGAGATTGCGAGTCCGCGTGAACGCTTGCCGAAAAGCGTGGAGATTGCTTTATTCCGCGTCCTGCAGGAGAGCTTGACCAACGTGCATCGCCACTCCGGCGCATCGGCCGCGAGCATCCATTTTCAACATGCGGACGACGCCGTGATTCTGGAGATACGCGACTTCGGGAAGGGAATACCGGAGGAGCGGCTGCGATTGCTTCATGGAGTTACCGCGGAAACGGGTGTCGGTTTAGCCGGAATGCGCGAGCGACTGCACGAACTGAACGGGAAGTTGGACATAGAATCCGATGCTCGTGGGACGAGAATGAGGGCGACCGTTCCACTGTCTTTCAGAACTCTCTCTATCCCGCTGGAAACTAGCGCGGTAGACCCCGCATCAGCATTTTCATGAGGGAACGCCGGTACCTTGGGGACTCTTTTCGGAGGAGACAGTACTCGTCCGAGTGTCAGGGAAGCCGGTGTTTTTTTCGCGTTCGGTGTTCAAAATTGACCAGACTGCAAAAGGCTCCCACGCTAGAGTGAATCGTTAGCGCATTACGGGCGGTCATAGGCTAGTGCCTTCAGGCCAAGGCTTTGGCCTTCACGACCGCCCTCTTTAGCCGCACTACATTAGCAGAGAATGTCGGGACGACCTGGTTCGTGGCAAGAACTTCACTCCTCTAGGCTTCTGGCGGGATTGTCGCGGGTGGCTTCGATTGTCGCGGGTGCTCGACGCAAAGGTGTGATGCAAACTCCACGTTGCGTTGAGCCTCAAAGTTCCGCATCATCGCGTCGAAATTATCACCAGTAGGCGGACCGGTAGGGTTGAAGGCCCATCCACATTTGGAACAGCCCCAACCACGAAAACGCGGTTGGTCAATCCACACCAGCTCGCGCGGCATCGCCGAATTATATTTAACACAATCTCTTTGATCAATATCGACCATCCGTGCGATCCCGACCTAAGCTACTTGTAACCGTTCAAGTCAAACCGCTGCATACTCTGCCGTAGTCCAATTTGCAATTCCCATGGATAACTGTTGAAAAATCTCCATAGCACTCATCATCAGGGTCAATGAGCGCTCGCCTGTTATCAACATCTACTCCTGAGGTTGTTTCTGCACAAAAGCCTCACATGTGATGAGGTCTCACACGTCGTTATCGTTTGCGCGTCGTCTAGGCTCCAACAAAGCCTTCCTCTCGACCAACAAGGTTGTGGCACCCTTCCTCATGTGCTCAATCGTTCGATGCAGAAGTTGCGATAGCTCTTCGAGCGCCTGTTCTAGATCAGCATCATCTGCAGCAGTTGTCTTCGCACAGAGTTCTCGTATGCGGTCTTCGATTCTGCGTTGAGGGGGAGGCATGAACACGAGCGGTTAGGATTGTAGGAGTCAACATCGTGACCGTGCGATACCCTACAGAAGGTATTCGGCGTTCTACAGCGTTCACCTGAGACCTTGTTGGAATCGTGGCAAACGCAATGGCGAGCCATCCCGCGCGGCCCACCTTCAAAGTACCATTCCCAAAACTGAAGGTGAGAGTTTGGTGAAAAATCGCGGTTACACTCATTGGCACGCAAAAAGGCGAAGGAAAAGCGCACACTTGTGAAATGGGCCGTTATCGCCAGCGGTCTATTCCGTGTGATAATCCTGCGATGAAAAGAAAGCTCACTTGCGTACTGTTCTTGTTGGGATTCCCCACATCCGGACTTTGTGGCCCAATAAAACAACCTACTTCTCCGATGCAGATTACAGCAGACGAGCGTTCAGGCGAGCATTCATCCGTTGCTCTGAAGAACACTTCCCAAAGGGCGATTCGCGCATACCAGCTCGCGTGCTTCAAGATGGCAGATGGGAAATACACTATTGACTGGCATTTCGAGGCTGCCATTGGGGTGATTGCGGCGGGCGAATCTACGCATTACAGCGTGTCGAATGAGTCGCCGATGCAGGTCTGCCGCACTCGTAACAGCCGTCTAGGGGTCGAACGCGTCATCTTCCAAGATGGAACGACGTGGAGGTCAGGAGAATGATTGGCGTAACATCGCCATTTCACTCATCATCCCTTGGTCGAGGGTTTTGAGCGCTATGTCCTGATTTCAACACTTAAGTAGAAAGCCTGCCCTGTGACACTTGTCGAAGTGTCCCAAAACCCGTGCTGTGCTGACTACGTCATCGTTACAGTAGTTTGTGAAGCCCTCTAAACAAATGAAAAAAACAATATGCCGCAATTTCGGGGCAGGCATTTTCATCAGCATTGCCATTGCCGCAATGTCACAGGATCATCGCATCGAGGCCGGGGCGTCGGGTTCTCCAGCGCCTGATTTTTCTTCCCTTGAGCCGCTCGCAATGGCAAACCGCGAGGTCGCGGTGTACAGAGTAAGGGCAGCGACCCTAGTACGTCACCAGTACTCGAAACCCGTTGCAATCGTGTGGACGAAGGAAACTGCGGTGACTGAGCAGAAAGACGGCGAAGCATCAACAACCCGCAAGATTAGCGTCGGCCAAATTGATGTATACCCTAGTGGAACAATCCACTCGCTTCGCGCTATTAAAGGCTCGTTGCACTTCACGCTGGTCGAGCTGAAGCACAACCTGCGCGATCCGAAAGAGATAACCAGCAAGCCCGCGGCCTGCGAAATAGCAGTGGATTTTCCTCAAGGCGGCTTTGCGTGCTTGATTCGGATTGCGCCCGATCAGGAAATCACGATTCCAGAGTTGGACGTGAACTCATTCCTTATAGCAATTGATTCGGGCACGGTGCGCGAAACGGTTCCTCGAAACCATTGGGAAGCGCACTACCGCGAAGGTGAACCCAGCTTTTTACCCGGTTATGAACAACACGCAATGCAGAACTTAGAGCATAGGCCGTTGCAATTTGTGCTGATCGTTCCCCCACCCGCCGAATACAAGTAGCTCCACCTCTCGGGCAGTTGGTGTAACATCCCCTTTACATCAACTTCGACGACTCCATGCCCTGGTCGATCAGTCTACTGGTGCAGTAAAAGTACATGCACCTCTTGTCCGCGTTGACCTGATTCAATCGTGCCACTTCGGTCTCGGCAGCTGCTTGCGAGGTCAAGACCTTCACCACTGTGATGCTGCTCGTCGGATCGGTCTCGTAAATCGGTGTGTCGATCCGCACAATCGGATACACATGCAGGTACTTGGAATGGGGTGTGTCGGGCGCTCGTTCCATTCAGCGAGTCTAAGGCCACTGGCGCTGGGAAAGCTAATTGGTGAAAATGGTGCCGAGCCAGATAGTGCTCTTTGTGCTCATGAGCGCATCTCCCGCGACAGCGTAGCAGATCGTCAACTGACGAAATATCGCCATTTCACTCATCAACGCCTGAATCGGGGGTTTTGAGTGTAAGCGTCCCCATAGAGCTCATTGACCGGGCGCTTAACGTTTCTTCCTTCGCTTGGCCTTTTTCTTTCTTCTTTCCCAAGCGAGGAATGCTTCGGCTGCAAGGCTATCCCGTTCGTATCCAGACATCGTTTCGGGGTAATCCTCAACCCTAGTTCCGAATGGTCGAGCACGGCGAAGAGTCTTTTTCTTTGCCACACTGCCAAATTAGAATGGGCAACCCAGCTTTGTCTGCTCGCAAGGGTACGAAGGGGCTAGATCGCCACCGCTGATGGAGTTTTTCGAGGGGATAGAGGGTTGGCGAAACATCCCCATCTCACTCAAAATCACCGACAGCGGTTTTGACCGCAATGGCCTGCCGTGGAACGTGGGCCAGGCCAATCACGCAGTCACGGGAACCCGGCTTTGGGCTTTATATCGCATTGCCGCGCTTAGTTCGGCGGGTATAGGATCCGATAGGCGTCGTCTTCCATTTCTGTGGGGTGTTGTCTGCTTGTTGTGGTGGGGTTGCTTCGTGTTTTTTCGCCTGTGGCCTCGCCCATGAACCTAACGCTAGGGAGCAACAGCCCTTTTTTTCGGTCCACCAAACTTAAATCGATACCGTCAGGGGCACCAAAGAGCGGTTCCGGAAAAAACTGTGGTGGCGGCCTTGGCGGATTTACTTGGACAGACCTAACAGTTTTGGTAGTTTACGGATTCAAGTATCCGGGGCAGATTTAGATCACGTTCATGGTGTACCTTTCGAAAAACGCCGTCCTTGGTTTGACCTCTCTCCGTCCAGGGGCGGCATTTTCCTATCGAGGAAACGTTCCTGGTTGATGCGAGTGCCCGATTACGCTCAAGCTTCTCAATGAACGCTATCGCTTGCCGAACCGCCTGCCGAAATCAGCTATCACTGCGTCCGTGACGAGGCGTTGGGGCCAAGGTTTGTACGAAATAAACGCCACTACTTTGTTTGCGATCTCGGTGTCGATGCTGGTTCTTGTGCTCGCATTCGCAATCCTGACGGGGTTGGTTCCTTATGGTTCCCCCGCGGAAGTCATCCAGACCGTCTACTCTGCATGCAACAGCGGCAATTATTCAGTTGCAGGGAGGCTCCTTGTGCCAGAGGCCAAGCGGGCGTTGACCCTCCACATCAGTGCTGTTGATGAAAGTCTGCAAGGCATTTGCGAAGAGGAAACTAAGCAGGGCCATCTTCAAAGAGTTGAAATTCTCCAGGAAGAAGTCCATGGCGACCTAGCACAGGTTCGCTACAAACTCTATTATGCGGACGGCACTACGATAGAAGATAGTCAGGGGCTAGTCGAGAGACATTGGGCTTGGAAAATCTCACCCTAGCGGGCGCTGAATACCACAAACCCTTCAAGTACAAATCCAATTTACGCGAGTTGGCGTAACGCCCCATTACACTCATCATCCAGGTTAAGACGTGAAATGGCCGATTGCGACCGTTTGCTCCCTTTTTCAACCAATTCAGTTGGACCGCAACGAGCTAGCATTTGTTCGCTCGGTCGAATCGTCGCAATGGATCAGATTTGAAGGCAGAAACGCTGTAACTGTTGTCAGTGGGCGAAAGCAGCCTACCTGTATTAGAACTGGAGAGAGCGGCAAAGGTCCGTTCGAAGTTGGGGGGCAGAGCCCTCCAACAGACTGAGAGAGCAGGCAACTTATGGAGAGAAAAACGATTGTAGTGAGTCTGATGGCATTGGTTCTTCTGGCGTCGCTGGCAGCTTTTGGCGCAAGTGACAAGAAAGAAGTCAAAGGGATGATTACAGCGCGCGCCGGAGAGACATTGATCGTGAAGTCCGGCGAGGGAACCACTACCGTCGTCCTTACCGATAGTACGAGAACGAAGGATGACAAGGGACTCTTTGGCCTGGACAAGCAAGAATTATCGAGTGTTGTACTTATACCCGGACTCAAGGTGGACATTGACGGAGTGCCGGATGAGCAAGGCCGGGTTGTAGCGAACACCATTACCGTAGACGGCGATGACCTGGAAACGGCCCAGATGATCGAATCCGGTTTGCATCCCACGGCAGAACAAGTTGCGGCAAATGTGCGGACGCTTGAAGAGCACGGGAGTCAGTTGGGGAGTCACACCGCGCAACTGGCGGCCCAAAAAGAAAACATCGATACCAACCAACAGAATATCGCGGCTAACAAGCAGCAGAATGAAGCGAATGCAAAGGACATTGAGGAGAACACAAATCGCTTTATGGCCCTGAGTGAATACGACGTGAAGGGCCAGGCAACTCTGAACTTCGAAGTTGGCAGCTCCAAGATTGCAGGGAAGGAGCAGATAGAGCTGAAAGAACTGGCGAACAACGCCACTCGCCTCAAGGGATACATCATTGAGGTGACGGGCTATGCCGACTCGACTGGCAACGCTGCGATGAACACAAAGTTGAGTGAGGACCGCGCAAAAGCGGTGATCACTTATTTGGTCCAGCAGGGTGAGGTGCCAGTGCGGCATATCGTGGCGCCGGGCGCGATGGGCGAATACGGAGCCGCAGCTCCGAACGAGACCCAGGCCGGGCGGGCCGAGAACCGTCGGGTTGAGGTTAAGGTTCTAGTGAACAAGGGCATCACTGGTAGCTAGGGACACTGTTGTCAGCAGTGGGCGGGTTGCTTCCTGCTCCTGGCTTGGGAGGCTGGCATATCCTCCCAGGCCGCTCTCTTAGTTAAGCAAGTTGGCGAAATATCCCCGATGCAGTCATCGTCCAGGCCAAAACGTGAAATGGCCTGGTTCGGCAGTTGTGGGGCGTCAAATCGACTTCGCAAGTTCCTGCATCTTGACACTCTTTGACGGTGGGCTATGATGCGTAGGCCGTCCCCGGCTCTTCGCCGGCATTTCTATTACCGCGTCAAAGTCTCCGCGAACGGCGGCCCAAGTCTATTTGCTGAGAGAGTCCTCCATGTTCCCGAGTCTTTGCTGTGGTGATTGGAAGTATGTTCGCATCGTTCTTGCCGTGCTGGTCTTTTCCGTATTCGCCACCCTCGCTTCGGCGCAAACTGACACCTGGATCGGCAACGCTGGCAATTGGAGCGATCCAACGCAGTGGAGCAACGGCGTGCCGGTCACGGGGGACAACATCGTCATCGGCACGACTACGGCGAATTCCATCGACGACTTCAGTCTCGCGATCGGAAATCTGACCCTGGAAAACTCAGCCGACTTGCTCACCGTTGCGGATGGAGTTGCTCTCACTGTTAGTGGCACAGTCGCGAACCAAGGGGCGATTTCATTGGCCTCCGTGGGAACCAATACTTATCTCAAGGTCACCTCGACCGCGAACCTGTCGGGCAGCGGGACGCTCACGCTCGGGACCGGCGGACCCAATTTCATTACGGGGGCATCGGGCCAGGGGACTGAGATGCTGTCGAGCGCCAACACGATTCAAGGTGCAGGCAACATCGGCAACGGCTTGATGGGATTCTCGAATAATGGGACAGTCATCGCCAATCGTTCTGCCGCGAATCTCTTCATCGCTGTCAGCAGCACGGGTTTCAACAACACTACAGGGACTCTCAAGGCCGTGACCGGCGGCAACCTCGTGATTCAGGGTCCGGCGAATTCGTTTGCGAACTACAACGCGACGACCGGCAAGATGACCGGCGGAACGTATACCGCGAACGGCGGCAACATTTATTTCGCGGGCCGCAGCAAGGGCATCACCACGCTTTCGGCGCGCGTGACGCAAGTAGCAGGCGGACAGATCATCAATACCACCACCGGTACGAACGCGCTTTCGAACCTGAGCAGCATTACGTCGACCGGAGCGCTCAACACCAGCGTCGGATTCACCACGCCGGGGGCCTTCAACATGGAGGGGACGCTGGATCTTCTTCCCGGCGCGGTGGTTAACGTTGGATCGCTCAATCAGGTCGTGGAAGGCATCCTGACTGCCGGCCAGTGGCTGCTTGACTCGAACGTGAACATCACCGGCGCGCCGCCGAACATAGACACTAATTTCGCGAGTGTGACGCTCTCGGGCGGGACGTTCAGAAACAAAGACGGAAGTAACGCCTTCGCCACAGTTAACCAAAACGGAGGAACGTTGCGCATCATGAACTCCACGACGTTTACTCCCGATGCCAACCTCTCGAATGGCGGACTGATCGTTGTGGGGAAGGGTTGCAAACTGATCATCCGCGCGGGCTACGACTACGAGCAGTCAGGCGGCAAAACTCTCAACGACGGTTTGATGGCGAACGGCGTGACGATTCATAGCGGAATGTATATGGGAGCGGGTTCGATCTCCGGGTCCTTGGTGGTTGACGGGACGTTCTCGGTTGGCGACCCTGGAAAGTCTGCGATCGTGCAGATCACCGGCACTTGGGTTCAGAATTCGAGCGGAATCCTCTCCACCGGCATCGGCGGTACGACCGTCGGAACGCAGTACAGTCAGGTCCAGGCCGGCCATGCGCAGCTTGCGGGAACGCTTGCCGCGCCGCTACTTAACGGTTTCACTCCGACCGTCGGACAGACATTCACCGTCGTATCGGCGAGCACTGTGACGGGAACGTTCTCGAATACGACGATCCCGATCAACTCCTCGGAACACTTCGCGATTTCCTACACCACCACGACGGTAGTACTGACCGTCGTGTCAGGACCTGCGGAGTAGAAAGCTTTTCCGAGTACCTTGAACCGAAGTGGGATTCCCCAACTGTTGATAAATCTGATTTCGCCAACTGAGCCGTCCTTTTGTCGTGGCATACCGTCTGCGAACGAAAAGTGGCTTCTCGTTCGCGCTGATTACAATTGTTGACCACTAAGGATGGCAGAGAGTTGCCGAATCCGGTCATCATCAAGGATTACGATCCGCGCTGGCCACAGCTGTTCGAGATGTTGCGTTCGCGTATCGCTGCCGTTCTCGATGAGTTGGCGATTTCCATTGAGCACGTGGGTAGCACCGCGGTTCCGGGACTTGCAGCTAAGCCCGTAATCGACATCGATGTCCTCTTAAAATCATCTACCGACCTTGCGGTTGTGATCCGCAAGTTAACCGACTTGGGATACGAGCACCTAGGCGATTTGGGCATCAGCGGGCGGGAGGCCTTCCGGGCGAACGCTGCCGCTGTACAACATCACCTGTATGTATGTCCGGTCGGCAGTCTCGAATATGACAGGCATATCGCGTTCAGGAATTATCTTCGAGCACACGCAGCAGATGCGAATGCCTATGCTCTTCTGAAGCGACAGCTTGCCACCAAATTCGGTAGTGACCGGGAGGGATATAACGAGGCGAAGAGCGAGTTCGTGCAGCGCATTCTGCGACGTACCTTATAAGCATTGGCGCATTGTTGACGATAAATCCCCACAGCACTCTAAATCCCCCTCGGCATCGCGGAGGGGCGAACAGACGGCAAGCTTGTGCTAAGGCCTGGCTACAACAGTTATCCCTTACAAGTCTCACCCGATGGCGCTCCGGCCTCACCTCGGCTAGATGGTCAGCGCTGTCGATTCCGGGTTCTAAATGGTTGGCAAGGGCAAGATTCGGATGCATAATGTGGTCGAGCCGAAAAGCGTTCCGCATTCATGAAGGGCTTTCGGATATGTTTGCATCTCCCTTTACGCGCATCGTGCGCAAGTGTTCAGGCACTGTTGCCTTGGTAATTCTCGCAGCCTTTCCCTTGACAGCACAATCGCCGCCAGCAACCGACTCGCTGGCTATCCAAGCCAACTCCAATCGCACGCCAGCGGGTAAGCTGAACGGCGGAGTTCTAACCCTCCATCTCGAATTGCGCCAAGCGGACTGGTATCCGGAGGCAGACACCGGGCCAAGCATGAAGGTGTTCGCTTTCAGCGAGGAGGGCAAGCCGCCGCAAGTACCGGGCCCGATGATTCGGGTCCCGCGGGGCGTTGAGATTCATGTCACCCTGCGTAATCTGCTCCCTACGGCTGCCGTCGTGCACGGTATGCACCAGCATCCCGGTGAAGCCGGCGACATTGTGCAAATCCCAGCGGGCGAAGTGCACGAACTGCATTTCCTCGCTGGTGTGGCGGGGACTTACCAATACTGGGCAAGCACTGCGGGAGATTTGAACGGACGCCATCCTTATGGGGCAGACAGCCAACTGGCGGGCGCCTTCATCGTTGATCCATCGGAAACCGAGCAACCAGACCGGATTTTTGTGATTGGACTTTGGCGGAGTCAGCCCGACGTAGTGACTTCACAAGATGTCCCAGTGATTAACGGCAAGTCCTGGCCGTATACGGAGCGGCTCACCTACGCGGCCGGCGAGCCGGTTCGCTGGCGTTGGATCAATGCCAGCGATTCAGTTCACCCCATGCACCTGCACGGTTCCTATTACCGAGTTGACAGCGAGGGCGATGGCGAGCGCGACCAAATCTTCGAAGCCTCCCAACGGCGCATGGTGGTCACGCACGGGATGCGTCCGGGCACTACCATGGCGACATTTTGGATTCCCGCGGCGGGCCGATGGGTCTTTCACTGCCATCTGGTGGCTCATTTTCTACCGGAAATGACTGCCCGCAACGCGCTGGTTGCGCAACCCGAGCGTATCCACGAGCACGGCTCCAATCACATGGCGGGGTTGGTGCTCGGCATCACGGTGACGGGGAAACGGCTGGCGGTCGCTTCCCACGGGCGCACCAGGAAACTTCGGCTCCTGGTCCGCGAACGGCCAGCGCGCAATGGTCTGCCAGCGGGCTTCGGCTATCAACTGGAGGAGTCCCGCAAGTTGGTTTCTCGGGACGTGACTGCGCCGGCTCCGCCGCTAGTACTGGAGCGCGGCCGGCCGGTGGAGATCACTGTAGTCAACCAACTGGATCAACCGACCGCTGTGCACTGGCACGGCATAGAGCTCGAGAGCTACTACGACGGGGTAGTCGGCTGGGGTACGGATGGCCGCAAGATCACGCCAGCCATCGAGCCGGGCGGATCGTTTCGGGTTCGATTCACGCCTCCGCGGGCCGGGACGTTCATCTACCACGCACACTTGAATGACGAAGTGCAGCTTGGAAGCGGGTTGTATGGCGCGCTTATCGTGCTCGAGCCCGGAGCGAAATTTGATACGGCGAGCGACCATGTTTTTATCGTTAGTCGTGGAGGTGCAGATGAACTTAAGGCACCCCGTCTGCTGAATGGCGGTTCGAATGATCCGCCCACGTTGTATTGGCACAGGGGCCAACGCCATCGCCTGCGCTTGATCGACATCACGGCGAATAATCCCGCACTCTTCTCGCTGAAGGGGCCAAGTGATTTGATACAGTGGCGTGCCATCGCCAAGGACGGAGCTGATTTACCGGCCAGTCAGGCGGTGATGCAGGATTCGCAGCAGTCACTGTGGAGCGGAGAGACCTACGATTTCGAATACGAGCCACAGGAACCGGGGAGCCTACGGCTCGAGGTGGGAAGCAGCCCAACCGCGGCCAGACCTTGGAAGATCGTTCAGCGAATCGAAGTCCGGTAGAACCTTACCTGCCACCGGGTGAGCAGGAACTGTCCGCAACTCCGTCAAAAACGCATCGCGGTTTCGGACCTCCGATCCGCAGTTCCGAGTTGGGCAAGCAGTGTGCTGCGGTCAATTGGCGCAAAATCCCGTGGGTGTTGAAAAAGTGTCGGATCGCACGGCTCTGTGGCGGTGTGGTGTAGGAACTGGCGGGTTCCTCTCTGGTTTCTAGTTGCTGACCGCCAGAGGTGCAGCCGGTTGGCTTAGGAAGCGCACCAGTCGCTTGATGTTCTGGACCACCGCTGCCAGGAAGAACTGCTCCCGCACGAACTTCATGCGTCGTAGCCGCAGGCGCCGCAGCCCGATCTGGTTCTTGAGTTCTGCAAATAACGCTTCCACCTTCTTTTTTTGTCGTTGTGCCTTCGCGAACTCGGGCGTTTGCGCCAACTCCCGTGCGCGTTGTCGTACCGACTCATGCATGTGAATGGCAAGATACTTGTATCGTCCCGTCGTGCATTGTGTTTTTTGGGAGCATGCTCCGCAGCGTTTTGCGCTGCCGATATAGGCATGGGCTCGATTGCGAACGTTGAGCCCGACGTAGTTCAGTTGCTCGCCTGCAGGACAACGGTA
>Ga0070714_100002182_pt1 | contig 14385 bp, 9 predicted proteins | sample LARL83metaG_FD_65450 | JGI IMG/M metagenome (GOLD analysis project Ga0070714, IMG submission 65450) | Corn, switchgrass and miscanthus rhizosphere microbial communities from Kellogg Biological Station, Michigan, USA - LAR L8-3 metaG | ecosystem: Host-associated > Plants > Roots > Rhizosphere ...
GGGCGCGGACGACTACATGGTCAAGCCGTTCTCCAGCGAGCAGTTGGTGGCCCGGATCGCGGCGCTGCTGCGGCGGACCGCGCCGCGACCGGACGACGCCGACGAGGACGGCGTCCTGGAGGTCGGCGGCCTGCAGATCAACGTGCGGCAGCGGGTGGCCCGGCTCGACGGCCGCGACCTGGAGCTCAACCGGCGCGAGTTCGACCTGCTGGCCTATCTCGCGGCTCGGCCGGGCAGCGTCGTCACGCGGCGCGAGCTGATCCACGACGTGTGGCAGCACCAGCACGTCGGCGACGACCAGACGATCGACGTGCACGTGTCGTGGCTGCGCCGCAAGCTCGGCGAGAGCGCGGCCCACCCACGCTACCTGCACACCGTGCGCGGTGTCGGACTGAAGCTGGTGGCACCGGGGTGAACCGGATCCTGCTGCGCGCCACCCTGGCCGCCGCGAGCGCTTCGGTGGTCGTGGTCCTCGCGGTGTTCGGCCTGCTGGAGTGGCACACGCTGGCCGCTGCCGCGACCGCGACGGCGGTGCAGCAGGCCGACTCGGTCGCCGACGTGCTCGCCTCCGGCGGCTCCCCCGACGCGATACGGGCCGCCGTCGCCCGGACGGCCCTGGGCGACCGCGGTGACCTGGGCGTGCGCCTGCCGGACGGCCGGACGATCGGGACGATCCACGCGTCGGACACGCGGCCTACCGCTGTACCGCTGCCGAACGGGACGACGGCCGTGATCGAGACGTACCAGCCGACGTGGACCGTGCTGGGGCCGTGGCTGGCGCGGATGGGCGTGCTGGTGGCCGGCGGTGTGCTGGCGGTCGGGGTCGCGGCCGCGGTCGGTCGTCGGTACACGCGGCCGCTGGTCGACTCGGTCCGGGCGATCGTGACGGCGGCCGGGGCCATCGGGCAGGGCCGGACCGGGATCGAGATCCCGGCGACCGGCGCGCCGGAGATCCATCAGCTGATCGTGCGACTCAACGACATCTCGTCCCGCGTCGAGTCGTTGATCGCGAGCGAGCGCGAGTTCGTGGCGGACCTGTCACACCGGCTGCGCACGCCGCTGACCGCGCTGCGGCTGGACTCCGAGTCGATCGGCGACGGTCCGGTCGCCGAACGCGTGCGGCACGCCGTGCGGGCGCTGGAGGCCGACGTCGACGACCTGATCCGCACGGCGGCGCGCGTGACCACGCTGTCCGCGGCCACGTGTGACGCGACGAAGGTCGTGCGCGACCGGATGGCGTTCTGGGCAGCGCTGGCCGAGCACCAGGGCCGGCTGTGCGAGTGCGAGTGCGTGCCCGGCGAGGCGCTCGTCGGGCTGACCGACAAGGACGTCGGCGCGGTGGTGGACGCCTTGGTGGGCAACGTCTTCCAGCACACGCCGCCGGGCACGCCGATCGCGACGTCCGTGGTGCGCTACGCCGGCTGGGTCACGCTGGTGGTCGAGGACGGCGGTCCCGGCATCGTGAACACCGCGACCGCCCTGCGCCGGGGCGCGAGCGGTCACGGTTCCACCGGCCTCGGCCTGGACATCGCGCGGCACGCCGTGGTCGCGACGGGCGGCACGATCCACATCGACCGGGGCCGCCTCGGCGGTGCGCGCATCCGCCTGCGCTTCGCCGAGGTCGGCTCCCATCACGAACATCCGGCACCCCGGGCCTGGCGCCTGTGGTCGCACTCGGCGGACCTGCCGTCCCCCTAACGCGAGCAGGCGAACAGGATCCCGGCCTGTGCGGCGGCCGGGCCGATCAGGTTCGGCGGCACCGGCCGGCAGTGCGTCGCCGTCCACCTGACGCGGCCGACCAGCGCGTCGGCCTCGATGTTGGTGGACCCGCGCGCCGGGCCGCCACCACTCTGGGCCTTGGCCAGATTGCGCAGCACGTCCGGGAACAGCACGTAGCCGAGCTGTCCGGTGGTCGCCCAGTCGGATAGTTGTGCCGACGTGGGCGCCGGGTCCAGGCCGAGGTATCCGCCGAACGCGACCACCCGTGCGGACGAGTTCATCAGGTACGGGTCCGCGCCCCAACTGCCCAGTTCGACCGCGAGTTGGATGCGCTTGCCACCGGCATGCGCCGTGACGTAGGACAGCACTTCCTGCTGGCCGGTGGTCATCGTCTGGGCACCGGCCATGAAGCTCGCGAACGCCTGCACGGCCGCGTTCGCGCTGAACGCGGCACTGATCGACGCGACGGTGTCCGCTGTGGACGGTCCGGCGATCGGATCCGCCTGCGTGAACACGGTGTCCGGCGTCAACATCGTGTCGACGCTGTACGCCAGCGGCGCGGCCAGCACCGCGGCGAGGCCGGCCGCGAGCGCCACCCGTGGCGCGACCCGCCGGACCACCAATGCCAGCGCGGCCAGCACACCGACGATCACGACGGCATACCGCAGCCACGGCTGCCAGGCCGGGGTCTGGTCCAGTAGGTAGTACGCGTAGCCCACGGTGACCAAGATCGCCGCCGGCAACAGCAACCCGGCCCGCTTGCCGGCCCGGTACCAGCCCCACGCGGTGGACAGGCCGACGGCGGCCGTGGCCGCGATCGCCGGTGCCAGTTCCACGGTGTAGTACCGGTGGAAGATGCCGCCCGCGAACGAGAACACCAGGCCCGCGATGACGAGCCACCCGCTCCACATCAGCCAGCCGGCCCGATGCCCGGTCGTCCCACCCCGCGTCCGGAACCACACGACGGCGGCGCCGACCACGCTCGCCAGCGCGACCGGCAACAGCCAGCCGATCTGGCCGCCCGTGTCCGGGCCGAACAACCGCGTCGGGCCCGGCGCGCCGCTGAACGCGGATCCGAACGAGCCCAGCACGTTGCCCAGCGAACCGATGCTGCCACCGGACACCCGGCCGAAGCCGTTGTAGCCGAAGATGAGGTCCCACACAGAATTGCTGGTCGTGCTGCCCACGAACGGCCGGTCACCCGCCGGCCAGAGGCCGACCAACAGCGGCCACGCCAGCGACACGGCCCCGGCCACCACGCCGGACACCAGCAGACGCAGCAGTGTTGAATGGGACAGCTCAGCCTTCGCTGTCCGTTTCACCGGCCAGCGCGCTCCTATCACCACCAGGTACGCCAGGCCGAGCGCCGGCAACACGATCCACGCCGCCAGCATCTTGGCGAAGAACGCCAGCCCGACGAACACGCCGGCCAACACCAGCCACCCGAAGCCCTTGTCCGGAGCCCGCTCGACCGCCCTGGTCACCGCGTAGGCGGCCAGCAGCAGCATCAGGACCATCAGCATGTCGGCCTGGTTGCTCCGGCCGATCGCCACGGTGATCGGCGAGAGGGCCAGGATCAGGGCGGCCAGCAGTGCCGGACGCTCCCCCGCCCAGCGCCGCACCACGCGGTGCAGCACGAACACAGCGGTGACCCCCTCGATCGCCTGCACGAGCGCGATCGCCCACCAGTGGTAACCGAAGACCCACACCCCAAGGCCCTGCACCCAGAACGCGAACGGCGTCTTGTCGATGCTGATCACGCCGACCGGATCGAACCCGCCGAAGAAGAACGCGCGCGGACTCTCGGTCATCGACCGCACGGCGGCCGCGTAGTAGGGCTGCAGGGCCCTGTCCCCCAGGGCCCACACGTACAGCACGGTGGCCAGGACCAGAATCCCGGCCAGCGCCCACGGTTCCCAACGACGCGCGACCACGACGGGCCGCTCGCCGATCCCCTGTTCGATCACCCCTGTTGTCACACCGGACAGTGAATCGTGCCCAACAACCGAATTCTTCAATCCCCCGTTGGAACCCGCCCTCCACCCTGGGTTGTAGTCCGGCCGGACGGGAGCCGAAACAGACCGTCCAACCAACCCGCCACCCAACCCGCCGACCAGCACAGCAACAGGCTCAGAGCAGCGAAACCCCAAAACCAACAGGGCCATAGAAGCCAGATGCGGCCGAGCCCGGGACCAGCCGAACACGGCCGAGCCAGACCCAAACCCAGGACAAGCCGAGTCAGGTCGTGGGTGAGCAGGCGGTACTGCCGACATAGACGTCACCGCTCATCGGCGTAGTACCGGGCGGGGTGCCGTTCGGAAACAAAACGACATGGATCATGTTGAGCGTGATACTGCCATCGTTCGGGTTGGGCAGGATCACCTCATTGAGGATGACGTTGGCCAGCAGCCGACCGCCGGCCGACTTCACCGGGACCACGAAGTTGTTCGGGACCTGTTGCGGCACGGTGATGCCCGTCAGGCCGCTGAACTGCCACGAAGCATTGGTGCCGTTCGTCGTCGCCGAACAGGTCACCTGATAGTTGGCGATCTTGATCTGCGGGCCACCGTAGGACTGGAGCGCGGTCAGCGCGAACGCGCTGCCGTTGGCAGTGGACTTGCTCGTATGAGCGGTCAGGTCGGCGGAACATGTGGACGTGGCCGCGCCGTAGCTGACGATCCCGACGTGCGTGACGCCCGGCGACTGACCCTGCTGCGGGCCACCCAGACTGCACTGGCCGACATCGGCGACGCCAAAAGTATGACCGTTGCGAACGACATGCGCCGAACCGGCGGACGCGACACCCGGAGCGGTCGCCGGGGTGGCCGCAGCCGCCGTGGCGAACAGCGCGGCGGCCACCAGCGCCACCACACCCGATGCGAGCAGTTTTCCGTACATAGGTCCCTCCCCTTTCGATCCGCGTTCAGCGTGAACCGAAAGGGGCGACGACGGCTATTCACCGATCGTGTAGCCAAACCACACGATGTAGTGACTAACCCTTGTTGGCACCCAATGTCAGACCCGAGATGAATTGTCGTTGCAGCAACAGGTACACGATCAGGGTAGGTATCGCGGTCATCAGGGCGCCGGCCGCGATCAGGTTCTGGTTGGTGAAGTACTGGCCCTGCAGGTTCGCCAGCGCCGACGTGATCGGACGTTTGCTGCCGGTCGAGAACAACACGAGCGCCCAGAAGAAGTCGTTGTAGATCCAGATCGATTCCAGCGTGGCCAGCGCGGCGAACGCGGGACGGCACAGCGGGAGCACGATCTGCCAGAACTGCCGCCACACCGACGCGCCGTCAACGAGCGCGGCCTCGGTGATCTCCTTCGGGATGGTGCGCATGTAGTTGCTGAACACGAACGTGCAGAACCCGGCCTGGAACGCGACGTGGATCGCGATCACGCCCCAGTACGAGTCGTACAGCACGTCCGCGCCCGGATTCATGAAGTCCGGCAACGGAATGAGCAGGTACAACCGGTACAGCGGCGTGATGATGACCTGCGGCGGCAACAGGTTGCCGGCCGTGAACAGCATCAGCAGGGCCAGGTTGATCCGGAAGTCGAACCGGGCGACGAAGAACGCCACGAACGACGAGAACACCAGCGTCAGCAGGACCGCCGGCACGGTGATCAGCAGCGAGTTCCAGAAGTAGAGCGGCAGCCCGGACTGCGACCACGCGTTCGAGAAGTTCTGGAACGTCAGCGCGTGCGCGATCGACAGGTACCCGTGCGTGGACGTGTCGGCGTAGGACCGCAACGACGTGTACACGGCCCACAGCAGCGGGACCAGCCACACGATCGCCGTCAGCATCAGGAACACGTGCAGGATCACGCGGGCCGGGCGGACCCGGTGCTTGCGCGGGACGATCACCCGCTCCGGCTCCGCCCACGACGTACGGGGGACCGCGACCTGGCTCGTCGTCATCGCACCCGCTCCTTGCGGAAGGTCTGCACCAGATACGGAATGATCACGACGAGCGAGATCACCAGCAGCACGACCGCGATCGCCGAGCCGAAACCGATCCGCGGCGACTCACCGACGATGCTGTTGGTGATCAGCAACGACAACAGCTCCAGGCCCGGTTTGGCGCCGTTGTTGCCGCCCATCACGTAGACCAGGTCGAACGCGCGCAGCGACTCGATGATCGTGACGACCGCGATGATGATGTTGATCGGCTTCATCGCCGGGAAGATCACCCGGATGAACGTCTGCCACTCGTTCGCGCCGTCGATCGACGCGGCCTCGGCCAGCGCCGGGTCCATGCCCTTCAGGCCGGCCAGGTACAGGACCATGATGTACGCCGCGTGCCGCCAGCTCGCGGCGATCAGCACGGCCCACAGGTTCAGGTGCGGATTGCCCAGCCAGTCGATGTAGCTGCCCGGCTTGTTCGTGCCGAACAGGCTGTTGAGCAGTCCCGTGTCCGGGTTGTAGATGATCTCCCAGATGAAGCCGACGACGGCCAGCGAGATCACCATCGGCAGGAAGATCGCCGTCTGGTAGAACCGGGTGAACCGGATCTGCTTGTTCAGCTGGTACGCCAGGAACATGCCGAACGGCGTGGGTATCACCAGGAAGAAGCCCAGCCAGATGAAGTTGTGCGAAAGCGCCGGCCAGAACGCCGGGAAGTTCGTGAACAGCGACGTGTAGTTCTTCAGCCCCACCCAGTGGATGTTGACGCCGATGCCGTTCCAACTGGTGAACGACAACAGCAGCGACGCGACGGTCGGCACCCAGACGAAGACCACGTGGGCCAATGTCGGAATGCCGACCATCAGGGCGAGTACGAGCTTGTCCCGCCTGCTCAACCGGCGTACGCGCCGCGACGGCTTGCGGCCGCCGCGACGCGTCGCGGGTACGTCCAGTGTCGTGGGGGTCATCGCGGCCGTGTCACGACTGGAAGTACTGGGACTTCTGGGATTCGATCGTGGACTGGGTCGATGTGGTGCTGCTCGGGTTGTCCAGCCACTTCGCGATGGCCGGCTCGACGACGTTGGACACGAAACCGGGGTCGGAGTCGCGGTCGCCGAACTGCGACAGGTTCTTGGCCTTGCTGATGAAGTCGACCGCCTTCTTCTGCAGCGTGTTGTACTTGCTGGTGTCGGCCTGGGAGTTGATCGCGACGTTCGCGTTGTCGATCGCCAGGTAGGCGTCCTCCGCGGCGGCCGAACCGAGGAACTCCATCAGCTTCGTCGCACCGGCCACGTTCTTGGCCTTGTGACTGATCATGAAGCCGTCGGTCGGCGCTTCGACCGACTCCTGGCCGTACGTCGGGTTGATCGACGGGTAGGCGAAGAAGTCCAGGTCGTCCAGGTCCGCCGGGTTGGTGAACTGCTGGGCGACGAACAGGCCGAGCGTGAACATGCCGGTCTGCTTCGAGATCAGCGCCTGCGCCGCGTCCTGCCACTTGCGGCCGGCAGCGCCCTCCTGGAAGTACGGCACCAGCTGCGAGTAGTGGGTGAAGACGTCGGTGACCTTCTTGTCGGTCCACGACTGTTTGCCGTGCATCAGGTCCATGTGGAACTGGTAGCCGTTGATGCGCATGTTCAGGTAGTCGAACGTGCCCAGCGGGGTCCACGAGTCGCCCTGCCCGTAGCCCCAGGAGAACGGCACGAGACCGTCGGACTTCATCTTGCCGGCCAGCGTCATGAAGTCGTCCCAGGTCGTCGGGACCTCGTAGTTCTTCGCCTGGAACACGCTCTTCCGGTAGAAGACGCCCCACGGGTAGTTGTAGATCGGCACGAAGTAGTAGTGCCCGTCGTTGCCCTTGCTCAGTGCCTTGGTCGCGTCGCTGAAGTTCGCGCCGATCTTGGCCCACACGTCGTCGATCGGGTGAGCCAGGCCCTGCGCGGCGAAGAACTGCATGCGGTAGCCGGCGAACCAGGTGAACACGTCGTCCGGGGTGCCCTGCAGGTACGTGCTGATGGTGTTCTGGAAGGTGTCGTGGTCGACGGTGTTGATCTTGACCTTGTCACTGTTGGCCTTGGTGAACGCGGCCATCGTGGCGGCGTACGCCGACTTCGGCTGGGCGTCGGAGCCGTTGCTGCCGAAAGTGACCGTCCCGGTGTCCGTGCCGCCCGATGAACCGGAGCCACCGCCGCTGCTACTGCATGCGGCCAACACCGGTGCGGCCGCGGCCAACCCGGCGGCGCCCATCAGACCCCGCAGCATGGTCCTGCGGGACAGTGCCGGGATACCCCCTGAGATGTTCCTGCCAGCGATCGGGTGAGGCATCGGTGGCCTCCTTACGTGCCTGTAGGTCGGTCCACCCGGGAGGACCTGGTCGCGGTGCCAAACTGATCAGAATCAAACGAGACCGAACAGAATGCATCGAATTTCACCGCGCCACACCCCGGGTGTCAAGAGATCGTTTCGTTCTTGTAACCGGCCGACGTGCCGCGTTCCCGCCCGGCGGACACCCCGGCCGACCAGGCCAGGGGCCACATCCGACCGGTCAGGTGACCGAACCGTCGACTTGATCGCCATACGCACGGATTGTGCCGCTCATCATCGATCGTTTGCCACCGCAACCCGACACGCGCATGGGATACATCGGAGCGGGCCGCGGGACCAGTCGCGCCGGTGGTCCGGTAGACAACGTTGTCAGAAAGCTCGGTCGCGGCCCGCCAGCCGAATCGGCACGCGGTCAACTGTGAACCAGAATGGACAGTTGTCCAGAACATGACAGGAATTTCACGCTACCTTGACAGCGCGGTCGCGATTCGGCTTTCTTGCTGTATCCCGTCCTGATGACAACGTTGTCAGATCCCGCTCCCCTGCGAAGGACTAGGTGACATGGCCGCTCGGAGATCACTGTTAGGGACGGTCGGCGCAGCAGCGCTGGCCGCCGCGACCCTCGTGCCCCTCACCGCGACGAACGCCACCGCCGCCACCCTGGTGAGCGATCCGGCGTCGGTGGTCAACCCGTTCATCGGCACGTCGAACTCCGCCGACGACTTCCCGGGCGCTGACGTGCCGTTCGGCATGGTCCAGTGGAGCCCGGACACGCCGAGCCGGCCGGACGGCGGCGGCTACGAGTTCAACGACTCGTCCATCACCGGGTTCAGCCTGACGCACCTGTCCGGGCCGGGCTGCGGCGCCGACGGCGACGTCCCGATCCTGCCGACGGTCGGCGCGGTCAGCACGTCGGCCACCGACGCCTTCAGTCACTCGAACGAGTCGGCCAACGCGGGCGACTACTCGGTGACGCTGAACAACGGCGTGAAGACGGAACTGACCGCCGGGCTGCGCTCGGGCATGGCGCGCTTCACGTTCCCGTCGACGACGCAGGCGAACCTGATCTTCAAGCTCAACGGCAGCCAGAACGGTGACTCGGCGTCGAACTGGACGATCGTCAACAACACCGAGGTGTCCGGTTCGGTGACGAGCGGCCACTTCTGCGGCGCCGGCTTCACTTACACGGTGTTCTTCGACATGGTGTTCGACCAGCCCTTCAACACCAACGGCACGGCCATCGCCACGGCCACGCCGTCCCGCGCGGCGAACCCGAACAAGATCCACGGCGTCGGCCCGGTCGCGCAGGCGCCGCTCGCGGTGACCCCGGCCGCCGGCCCGGCCAACGGCTTCGTCACGTTCAACACGACGGGCAACCAGGTCGTGCAGGCGAAGGTCGGCCTGTCGTACGTGTCGGTCGCGAACGCGGTCGCCAACCGCAACAGCGACAACCCGGGCGCGTTCAACTTCGGGACGACCCAGCAGGCCGCGCACAACGCATGGAACTCGGTGCTGGGCCGGGTCCAGGTCGCCGGCGGCACAACCGGGCAACAGCAGGTGTTCTACACCGCGCTGTACCACTCCCTGTTGCACCCCAACGTGTTCTCCGACTCCAACGGCCAGTACATCGGCTTCGACAACCAGGTGCACACGGTCGCGGCCGGCCACAACGCCCAGTACGCCAATTTCTCCGGCTGGGACATCTACCGCAGCCAGGCGCAGTTGTCGGCACTCGTCGCGCCGACCCAGACCAGTGACATCGCGCAGTCGATGCTGAACGATTTCGCCCAGGGCGGCCAATTGCCGAAATGGGCGCAGAACAACGGCGAGACATTCGTCATGGTCGGCGATCCGGCCGACGCGCTCATCGCGGACTACTTCGCCTTCGGCGCACGGAACTTCGACACCAAGACGGCACTGGCCGACATGCTGCACGAAGCAGTGGCGACCAACAACGACCGGCCCGGCCTGAACTATCTCAACGCCCCCGGTTACATCGCCAGCGACGGCACGTTCGGCTGCTGCAATTTCTATGGTCCGGTGTCCACCAACCTGGAATACGACAGCGCCGACTTCGCATTGTCCGCGTTCGCCGGAACGCAGGGCGACACGGCGAACCAGACGCTGTACGCGCAACGCGCGCAGGACTGGCGCAACACCTTCAACACCAGCAGCGGCATGATGCAACCCAAGCTGGCCAACGGTTCCTGGGCCACGTTCAACGCAACGAGCTCGAACCCGACCGACGGCTTCGTCGAGGACACGTCGTGGCAGTACACCGGCATGGTGCCCTTCAACGTCGCCGGCCTCGCCACGGCCAAGGGCGGCAACGCCAACATGATCAGCTACCTGAACACGGTGCTGGCCGGATTCCACGGCGCCAACGGCGTCCAGGCCGACATGACCAACGAGCCGAGCCTGTACCTGCCGTGGGAGTTCGACTACGTCGGCCAGCCCTACCGGACACAGCAGGTCGTGCGGCAGATCCAGGACCAGATCTGGACCGACGCCCCGGGCGGCCTGGCCGGAAACGACGATCTCGGCGAGATGAGCTCGTGGTACGTGTTCTCGGCACTCGGCTTCTACCCCGAGACGCCGGGCACGTCGGATCTGGCGCTGGGTAGCCCCCTGTTCACGCAGGAGGTCATCACGCTGCCCAGTGGGAACACGCTTACCGTCAACGCTCCGGCAGCGGCCGACAACGCGCCGTACATCCAGAGCGCGACGTGGAACGGTGCGGCGTGGAACAACGCGTTCGTCCCGACGACGGCCATCTCGGCCGGCGGCACGCTGTCCTTCACCATGGGCACGTCGGCCAACACGTCGTTCGCGTCGGCCGCGTCGTCGGCGCCGCCGTCCTACAACGCCGGTGCCATCCCGAAGTTCGGTCCGGTCACGTCCGGCCTCGCCGGCAAGTGCCTGGACATCTCGGGTAGTGGGACGGCGAACGGGACGCACGCCCAGCTCTGGACGTGCAACGGCACCGGGGCGCAACGCTGGGCCGTGATCGGCGACGGGACGTTGCAGGCGCAGGGCGGCTGCCTCGACGTCTCGAACAGTGGGACGACGGCCGGGACGAAGGTCCAACTTTGGGGCTGTAACGGCACCGGCGCGCAGCAGTGGCGCGTCCAGGGCACCACGCTGGTGAACCCGGAGTCGAACATGTGCCTGGACGACCCGGGCGCCACGACGACGGACGGGACGCAGTTGGAGATCTGGACCTGCAACGGAACAGTGGCGCAATCCTGGACGACGTCCGCATAACGGAGCAGTGATCATACCCTGGCCGGGCGGAGCACAGCTTCCGCCCGGCCAGGCCATATAGACGTAAGACGCCATCACCCTGGACGCAGATCATCGGTAACGCCGCACACGGGCCCGACGAATGACCTGGTGCGGCCAGCCTGTGGCCCGGACCGACGACTCCGGGGCATCAACGGACGCTGACAAACACGGCCTTCGATCGTCCATGGTGCCCGAGTGTTCGCGGCGCCGTGATGCCCCCTGCCACGGCGAAACGGAGTGCGGCGAATGACGGAACACCTTCCGGCAGCCCACTTTGCCGACCCCCGGCCCACCGGTACCCGGCCGGCGCCGGGGCCCCGGACGGTCCGGCGGTACCACCGGGTGACCGTCACCCCGCCCGGCCGCCTGCCGGCGAGCCGGTTGCCCGGCCCGCTGGGGAACGCGCGCTGGGAGTCCCGCTACCGCTGGGCCGTGATCGCGAGCGATCTGCTGGCCACCCTGCTCGTGGTGACCGTGGTCGGCGGCCTCGTGGTGCACGCCGGCCGTTCGCTGCCGATGGACCTCGCGGTGACCACGGCGCTCGTCGTGTGCGCCGCGCTGCCGCTGCACCGCAGCTGGCATCCGAGCGTGCTCGGCCAGGGTGCCGAGGAGTTCCGCCGCCTCGGCCGTGGCCTGGCGACGGCCGTCGTGGTGCTGGCGTTGGGCGGGCTGCTGGCCGGCCTGGACGACGTGCGGCCGTGGGTGTTCGTCGTCGTTCCCGCGATCGCGGTGCTGGCGACGGCACAGCGGTATCAGTTGCGGCGATTCCTGCACCGGGCCAGGCGGTCCGGCCGGTGCCTGCTGCCGGTGCTCGCGGCCGGCGGCCCGGACACCGTGCAGGACCTGATCGACCGGACGCGCCGGGCCCCGCACCTGGGCTGGCGCGTCGAGGCGGCCTGTACCACCGGGCTGCGGCGGATCGGCGACATCGACGGTGTGCCGGTCGTCGGCGGGCTGTCCGACCTGGCGCGGCACGTGCGGCGCGGCCGGTACCGGATCGTCGCGGTCACGCCGGACGCCTATTGGACGCCGGCCCGGCTGCGGCAACTGGCGTGGGACATCGAGGGCAGCGACGCCGAGATGGTCGTGGCGCCGGTGCTGATGGAGATCGCCGGACCACGCCTGCACATGACCGGCGTGCTGGGCATGCCGATGTTGCGGGTGACCGCGCCGGTGTTCACCGGTACCCGCCGAATGATCAAGGAGATCGCGGACCGGGCCGGAGCCGCTTTCCTGCTGACCGTGTTCTCCCCGCTGCTGCTCGTGATCGCGGCCGCCGTCGTTGCGGACAGCCGCGGTGCCGTGTTCTACCGGCAGCGGCGGGTCGGCAAGGACGGCAAGGAGTTCACGATCGTCAAGTTCCGCACGATGGTGCGGGACGCGGACCGGATCCGCACGACCCTGTTGCACGCCAACGAAGGCGCGGGACCGCTGTTCAAGATGAAGCGTGATCCCCGGGTGACGCGGGTCGGCGCCGTGCTGCGGCGGTGGTCGGCCGACGAACTGCCGCAACTGTTCAACGTGCTGGCCGGTGCGATGTCCCTGGTCGGGCCGCGGCCGCCGCTGCCGGCCGAGACCGCCCGCTACGGGCCGGACGTGCGGCGGCGACTGCTGGTGAAGCCGGGGTTGACCGGACTGTGGCAGGTCAGCGGGCGCAGCGACCTGCCGTGGGACGAGGCGGTGCGGCTGGACCTGCGATACGTCGAGGACTGGTCGCTCGCGCTGGACGCGGTGATCCTCTGGAAGACCTTGCGCGCCGTGTTCAAGGGCGACGGCGCCTACTAGACCCCCAGTTTTCACTCGTGTTCGAGGAGGTCAGTGCGATGATCAACAGGTTCCGGATCCGGCATCTCGGAGTTGTGGCGGCGCTGGTCGCGCTGGCCGCGACCGGGCTCGCGGTACCGGCGGCGGCCGACACGGCGACAGTAGGCGTCGCACTGACGGTGTCCCCGACGACGGTCACGGTCGGCGACTCGGTCACCGTCACCGAGACGATCACCAACTCGAACGGCTTCTCCATCCTCCAGCCGACGGTGCACGTGCTGACCACGCCGAGCACGCTCACCAACATCTCCACGCTGACCAGCTGCAACCCCGGCCCCAACGGCTCGTGCGCCACGAGCGGCGGCGGATACGAGGCGATCCTCGGCGCGGCGATCAGCGGCAACTCGTCGGTCACGGTGTCGTTCACGATCAAGGTGAACCCGTCCGCGCCCGGTGGCGTGCAGACGCTGGAGGGCCAGCTCACCGCGACGAACTTCGCGACCGACCCGGTGCCCGGCCCGACGCTGACCATCAATGCGCTCGCCGATCTCGGCGTGACGCTGACCGGCACGCCCGACCCCGGCCTGCTGTCGATGACGCTCGACTTCACCGCCAAGGTGACCAACAACGGTCCCGGCACCCTGATCGGCGCGACCTACACCGCGACCGCGACGTCCGGTTTGGACGTTGTCGGCAGCTCGACGTGCACCGCGCACAGCAACAGCACCGCGACGTGCTCGTTCGGCTCGCTCGCGGCGGGCGGCTCGGCGAACGCTAGGTTCTCCGTCCCGATCGGACTGTTGGACATCGGTATTCCGTTCACGTTCACCGTGACGCGTACCACATCCAGCCCGACCGACCCGAACCCGGCGAACGACACGTCCAGCACGACCTGCACCGTCGTCAGCGTGCTCATCGCGAGCTGCGGTAGCGGCGGATCGCCCAGTGTGCAACATTGGGCGCCGGTGTCGCGAATTACCGTACAGAGCCCGAACGTCGGGCGCGTCACGCGCGAGGTTCCGCTGCACGCGTTCCCGGGCTCCGACTTCTTCAATTTCCACAGCATTCGATAAGAGGGGGACGCTACGCATGACCACCGCACGACCGGAGCGAACGGACGAACACCAACGGGGGCAACGCTTCGGCCTCGCGGTGATCGGCGCCGGATACTGGGGACCGAACCTGGTCCGCACGGCGGCACTCACCGAGGGTTTCCGGCTGGACTACCTGTGTGACCTCGACATCGACCGGGCGCGCCGGGTGCTCGGCGAGTACTCGACCGTGCGGGCGACGAGCTCGCTGGACGACGTGCTCGCCGACCCCGACGTGGCCGCGGTCGCGATCGCGACACCGGCGGCAACACACCTGCCGGTGGCCCGCGCCGC
>Ga0070714_100002183_pt1 | contig 14384 bp, 14 predicted proteins | sample LARL83metaG_FD_65450 | JGI IMG/M metagenome (GOLD analysis project Ga0070714, IMG submission 65450) | Corn, switchgrass and miscanthus rhizosphere microbial communities from Kellogg Biological Station, Michigan, USA - LAR L8-3 metaG | ecosystem: Host-associated > Plants > Roots > Rhizosphere ...
CTGCTGACGTTCGTGGTGTTGTAGCCCTGCTCGTACCAGCTCGTGGCGGTGTTGCCAATGCCGGCGTCCATGGACGCGGTGGTGTAGCCGCCGGCGACAACGGGCGCGGGCGCTCCGGCCTCCACGATCATGTCCTGGTTAAAACTCCCGCTGGTCAGCGGAATGGGGGAGAAACTCGCACGAGCAATACACGCCGAGATCGAAATCAAAACCAGTATCGCAAAACGCAATCTCAAATGCGGAAACGTCAGCACTTATGCCGATATTGAAACCGAAATTCACCCGGGATAAAAGCAATTTCACCATCCATCAATGGGATTGCCAATGAACTGATCCGCCCGGCGTAATTGCCCAGCCTCGCTGCCTCCATTTCACCACCCTAAAAGTTCCCGAGCAATCGGCTCATTCCAAGTTTACAAAAAATAAAAATTTCTTGTTGCAGCAACGCTGACTGCATCTCTTAATAGCGCCGTGGTCAATTTTCAAAGGCGGCACGAGTAGATGAACAATCAGGCACGCTGGATGTTCGGCGTTTGTTGGCTGGGGTGCTTGTTATTCGTCGCGCTGGCGCTTCATTTTTGGGGCGCAGCGGAAATTCGCGCCGAATTCTCGGAGGTATTTTTCCTGACGTTCGCGTGCGCCATCTGGTTGATGTTCGCGAGAAAACTGTTTGCGTGGTTTGGTCTGGGATTCCGTGACGATGCGGTCGAACGCCGGAATCCCGCGGCGCTGGTCGCGCTCTGCGGCGCAATTATCGCTGCGGCGCTCCTCTATGCTGGCGGCAGCATCGGAGAGGGACCCTCCTACTTGAACAATGTTTTTTCTGTGGGCATCGCCGCTGCCGCATTCCTGGCGTTCTGGGTTTTGCTCGAAATCGGCGCGAGTGTGTCCGTGTCGGTGGCCGAAGAGCGCGATTTGGCGTCGGGCATCCGACTGGCCGGTTTCCTGTTGAGCGTGGCGCTGATGCTGGCGCGCGCGGTCGCTGGCGACTGGCATTCAGAATCCGCGACAGTGAGGGACTTCATCAACGACGGCTGGCCGGCAGCCGTTATTTGCATCATCGCTGTGCCCGTCGAACACTTCACCCGGCCGAATCGTCAACATCCATTCCGCGCGTGGGTTTCGTATGGATTATTGCCGGCCTTATTTTATGTCGGGCTGGCGGTCATTTGGTTATGGCACCTCGGCGCCTGGGAAGGAATGCCGTGATGACGACTTGGCAAACACACGCCAGCGCTTCGGCCTCCAGGGGAATAAAGGACAAAGATGTTTCCTGGCTGCGCGCCGGACCAGCCGTTGATCCGAAGGCGTTTTCCGTCCTCCGTCGCCGCGCCATGCTGGAAGGATGCAAGTGGGACCCGCAAGTCGGCGACATTAGCACCTTGTGCTCCTTTCCGCTAATGATGAGGCGCAATGTTTGGGAGCGCCTGGCCTTTCAAGCCGAGTGTCTCAGTGCCGAGGCGGCGGTGGCGGAAGAGGAAATCTCCCGGCGACCAGATTTGCTCGGCGAGCTGGGTTTGCCGCGCACGTTACGACGCGTGCTGGCGGACGGACAGCCGTTGACGCCCGCAGCGGGCGGCGTGGTGCGGTTTGATTTTCATTATACGCTGGACGGGTGGCGCATCTCGGAAGCGAATAGCGACGTGGCGGGCGGGTTCACCGAAGCTTCGTATTTTACGTCGTTGATGGCGGAACATTTCCCCGGGCTCCGGCCCGCCGGAGATCCGGCGGCCGCGTGGAGCGGGGCGCTCGCGTCGAAAGCGGGTGCGGGCGGCACCGTCGCGCTTTTGTCCGCGCCGGGCTTCATGGAGGATCACCAGGTGATCGCGTTTCTGGCCGCGAAGCTTCGCGGTTGTGGCTGCCGCGCGTACCTGGCCAAGCCGGAGCAGATTGTTTGGCGCGACGGGGTTGCGCATTTCAACACCGCCTGGCACTGCGGGCCCTTGAACGCTATTGTGAAATTCTATCAAGCCGAGTGGCTGGCGCGATTGCCGTCAAAATACGAGTGGAAATATTTTTTCCGCGGCGGCAAAACACCAGTCGCGAGCCCCGCGCTGGCCGTGATTTCGGAAAGCAAACGGTTTCCACTGTTATGGGATGAGCTTTCGGCAAAATTACCGACCTGGCGCGCATTGCTCCCCGAGACGCGCGACCCGCGTGATGCGCCGTGGACCACCGAGGAGGGCTGGCTGCTGAAAACGGCCCTGTGTAACACAGGCGACACGGTGAGTATCCGGGAATTCATGAAGCCCGCCGACTGGCTGAAAACCCGGCTCGCGGCGCGGCTGTTTCCGCAACAATGGCTGGCCCAGCGGCGCTTCCATTCGGAGCCGGTAATGACGCCGTTGGGGCCCCGGCACGTTTGCCTGGGTATTTACACTGTTAACGGCAAGGCCGCCGGAGCTTACGCGCGCCTATCCGAAAAACCGGTCATTGATTTTACGGCAACCGACGTTGCCTTATTGCTAGAAGACAATGAATAACGAGGGAATTTTTTCCATTTGGGCACCCGAAGAATCACCCTGGTCACCTTGGGCGAAACCAGTTTTATTCGCGCATCTTGACGCGCCATCGCCACAGTTCCCGACGGCTGAATTGCCGGCAGATCTCAGTTGGCTGCCCGCGGCGGAAAACAGAACCGCGGTCGTTTTGGATCTTCCCGGGCCGGAGGGTGTAATCGTCGGGACCGCGCTCGCCAGCTGCGGATATCGGCCCGTCCCGCTTTACAACGCCATCCCGCTGCCCTTCACCGCGCGCGTCCTCGATCCGCTGGGCGCCGGTCGCATAGCGGCAGTGGACATCTTGCCGATTGTGAGCGCGCTAAAGCAAAGTTCGGCAAAACTCGCGGAAATAACGCTGCCCTCCGACGCGCCTCCCGCGTTCCTGCTCGATTCAAATCGCCATGGCGAGGGGCGCACGATGCAACCCAACGAATTCGATAATCGCTCGATTTGTTTCACCACGGATTTTCCATCCGCGAATTTTCTGTACGCCCACGGAATCCAACGGGCGCTGCTGGTGCAACGAAGCCGGATTTACCCGCTGTCGGACCTCGCGCACGCGCTGCGCCGGTGGCAGGACGGCGGGGTGACCCTGGAACGGGCGCGGGTGGATTTTTCCGAAGCCCCGCAGCCCCTGGAAGTGGCGCGACCGGCGTGGTACGGGGTTATGTTCCAGCGCGCACTGGCTGCGCTTGGATTGCGACGCGCGAGCATCGGAGGATTCGGAGCATGGGTGGCGGCCGCCTCGGCCGGCGGCTGATTCTATCGGCGCTTTCACCACACTTTGATGATGCGGTACTTCACTGTCGAATTGCCGGCCTTGGTGGTCCAACTTTGGCCGGCTTTTTTTCCAACGAGATTCTGACCGAGGGGAGATTGAGGTGTGATAACCGTGATTTCCTCGCCACGATAATTTACTTCGACACCGCCGCTTTTCGGGCCGATGAAATACAGGCTGGGCGCGCCGTCCATTTCCAATTTCACCAAGGCGGTTAAATCAATCGGTTCGTTGGGCGCAAAATCGCGCGTGGCCAGGGACCGATACAGCTTGATGGAATCGAGGATTTCCCGGGCCTGCCGCGCCTGGCCGCCAGCGAGATAAGCCGCCTCGAGCCCGCGCGTGTCGTATTTGCTTTCGGCGCGGCTGCTCTCGTGCGTCGCTTCCACGTGCGACGCCCGGGCGGCGCGTTCGAGCACGTCCAGGCTCTCGCTCAATGCGGCCACGACTTCCTGCAACAACAAAGTTTTATTCATGTAGAGAGACGGCAATCAGCCGCCGGCGAACACGGGACGAAAGCCGGCTTCGCTGAGAATGCGCGCGACTTCGTTGCGTTTGTCGCCCTGGATTTCAATCCGGCCTTCTTTCACGGTGCCGCCGGTGCCGCAGGCTTTTTGCATCTGTTTGGCGAGCTTCTCCTTTTCGGGCAGGCCGATGCCCACAAAGTGCGTCACGACGGTCACGGTCTTGCCGCCGCGATGGGCGGTTTGGCGGAGGATATCGACCCGACCGCGGTCCTTCGGCCGGGTCGCGCGCGAACTCGCCGGGCTGCCGCTGCCGGGAACACTTTCATGGCTGCTCATGCCTTAATTTATTTGCGCGAAGCGTTCCGCGCATCAAAAAAGTCCTGCCGGCTGAACGGAGAGGAATTAGAGAAGCCAAGCCTCCCGGCGTTTTGACTTTACCCGCTGCTTCCTCTAGCCTGCCCGCGCATGAAAGTGATCCGTCACACCGACCCGGATTTCCCTGAACGACTGCGCGAAGTCACCGCGCCGTCGAGTTTGTTTGATGCCGAAATCGAGCAGCGCACCCGCGCGATCCTCGATGCCGTGCACGCGCGCGGCGACGACGCCTTGCTAGAATTCACCGAACGGTTTGATGGAGCCACTTTAAGCGCGGAGCAACTCGCCGTCACGCAGGCCGAACTTGTGACGGTCTCATTGAAAGCGGATGAAAGCCTGCGCGCCGCCGTGACCGAAGCGGAACGCAACATCGCGACGTTCGCGAAGAGATCGAAGCGGCGCAATTGGGAAGCGAATAATTCGCACGGCGCGAAGGTGGGCGAGAAGTTTGATCCGTTCCAGCGCGTCGGCGTTTACATTCCGGGCGGGACGGCGCCGCTCGTTTCGACCGCGCTGATGACCATCACGCTGGCCAAGGTGGCGGGGTGCCAGGAAATTGTGGTGTGCACACCGTGCGGCAAGGATGGCGCGATTAATTCCGCGTTGCTGTTCGCGGCGCGCGCGGCGGGCGCCACGGAGATTTATCGGGTGGGCGGCGCGCAGGCAATCGCGGCGATGGCTTATGGGACCAAAACCATTCGGCGCGTGCAAAAGATTTTCGGACCGGGCAACGCGTATGTCGTCACCGCCAAGCGGCTGCTGGTCGGTTACGTGGCGATTGATTTGTTGCCGGGACCGAGTGAAGTGCTGGTGCTGGCCGATGAAACCGCGAACCCGAAGTTCGCCGCGGCGGATTTGCTGGCGCAGGCCGAGCACGGCTCCGGCCACGAGCGTGTGTGGCTGATTACGACTTCGGCCAAAATCCTGAAAGCCGTCGAGGGCGAAATCGCGAAACAATTGCCCGGGCTCGCCCGGCGCGATTTCATCCAACGCGTGCTCGACCACAATACGTGGCTCATCCAGGTCAAAACGATCGAGGACGGCGTGAAACTCACGAACCAGCTTGCGCCGGAGCATTGCGAGGTAATGACGCGCCAGGCGCGAAAATTATCCGACGGCATTTTAACGGCGGGCGCGATTTTTGTTGGGCCGTCCTCGCCCACGGTGTTGGGCGATTACGTCGCGGGCCCGAGCCACACGTTGCCAACCGGCGGCGCGGGGGCGTCGTTCGCCGGACTGACAGTGGATCAATTTCAACGACGGACGAGTGTCGTGGAATACAATCCCGCGGCGCTCAAGAAAGCGCTGCCGGCGGTGGAAAAGTTTGCGGAGATTGAAGGATTGGGGGCGCATGGAAATTCGGCCAAAATCCGCAGCAAATAAATTGCAAGTTGGTCATTCATCAGCATGGCGCGGTTCTTCGCGGCGATGAATGTCGCGCGTCCACGGTTTAACAGAATTATTTCAAATGCCCAAACGACAGAACATTGGTCTCATCCGCCCGCTCGTTCACGAGTTGCACGCCTACGTTCCCGGCGAGCAGCCGAAAATTAAGGGCCTCATCAAGCTCAACACGAACGAAAATCCGTATCCGCCCTCGCCGCGCGTGTTGAAGGCGGTAAAGGCGGCGGTCGATGGCCGGCTGCGGCTGTATCCGAATCCGACGGCGCAAGTCTTACGCGAGAAATTGGCGAAGCTGCACGGATGCCGGGCGGAGAATATCATCATCGGCAACGGCTCGGACGAACTGCTGGCGATGGCGGTAAGGGCGTTTGTGGAACCCGCGACCACGGAGGGAACGAGGCGCAGGACCGCGTCCGCCTCCTCACGTCGGCGGCTACAAACGGTTCAGTATTTTCATCCGAGCTATTCGCTTTATCCCGTTCTGGCGGACATTCATGGCGCGGCGAAAAACGCGGTGGCGCTCAACACGAATTTCACTTTGCCCAGTGTGCGGGAATTGGAACAGGGCGGGCGGTGGGATTTCCATGCGGCGCTGACCTTCGTCACCACGCCGAACGCGCCGAGCGGCCGCGGCTATTCCACCGCCGCATTGGAAAAACTCTGCCGCGCGATGAAGGGCGTCGTGGTGCTCGACGAAGCTTACGTGGATTTCGCGGGTGAAAATGCGCTGAAGCTCGCGATGAAATATCCGCACGTGATTGTCTCGCGCACGTTTTCCAAGGCTTATTCGCTTTGTTTCCAACGCGTCGGTTATTTCGTCGGAAACGCCGAGCTCATCGCCGCGCTCGATAAAATCCGCGACAGCTACAACGTCAATGGATTGGGGCAGGTGGCCGCGGTGACGACGCTGGAAGATTTGGCTTATTATCGCGTGAATTTTCGCAAAATTATTTCCACGCGCGAGGAATTGAGCCGGGCGTTGACGCGGCTCGGCTTTCGGGTGCTGCCAAGTGAGACGAATTTTATTTTGGCGCAGCCGCCAGGCACAGTGCTTTCGGCGGCTCGCGGAAAGAGTCCGAGAAGCCGGCAAGATGCCGGCGGCACGTTGGACGCAAAGGATTGGCTGCAAAAATTGCGTGAGAAAAAGATTCTCGTGCGATGGTTCAATCAGCCGGAAATAAAAAATTTCCTCCGGATCACCATCGGCACGCCGGCGGAAGCGGAGGCTTTGGTGCGGGCGGTAAAAGCGATTCTCCGTTAGGAGACGGCGGTTAGCGATCAGGCGCGCGCGGGAGGCGCGGCGGGTTTTTCTTTCACGTAATAATCCCAAAACGCGGCCACCTCGCGCGCCATATCGAATGGGATTTGGCCCAACAGACGCCCCTGGCGCGCGGGCACGGTGCACACTTCCACGCCGGCGCGCTGATAAGCGAGTTTGACGCGCGGCAAATGATAAAAATGGCTGACGGCCAAAATGCGGCGGGCGTGCCATTGCTGAAAAAGCGGGGTAGTGTTGCGAACCGTCGCCTCGGTATTCACACCCTGGTTATCCAGGAAAATATCCGCAGCGCGCACGCCGTGCTTGAGCGCGTATCCGCGCATGGCTTCGGCTTCCGTGATGGGTCCGTCACCGGGACCGCCGGAGAGCACAAGGCGCTTGGCCAGGCCATCGCGGTAAAGCTCGCACGCGGTTCGAATCCGGTCCTGCAACGCGTCCGACAAACGGCCGTCCTTGTAGGCGCGCGCGCCGAAGACCACGACCACGTCCGCGGGCCGGCGATAATCGGTGTTGCCGAAGAAGAGCATGAGCACGAGCGGAAGGAGCGCGAACAGGCAAACGCTTCCGCCGGCGAGGATCCACCAATGGGGATGGCTGTCTTCCCGCGCTTCCGTCCACGCGGAACGCGCGATGAAAAGTAAGGTTGCCGCGATTACCAAGGACAGCGGAAAGGGAAACCCGGCTTCAATGCGACCGGTGGCGAGCAACCAATAAAAACTAGCGGCGTTCACCAGGGCAGCCACGGCGAAGCTCGCTGCCACGATAGCCACAACTCTTGAACGCTGCCCGCGTCGGCGATTTTTGAGAGCAAAGGTTAGCAGCGCCGCGGCCGCGACAGCAAGCGAGCCTTGGGCGAGCCAGCCGGGCAGCCAGCGTCCGAAATGAATCCACCAGGCATTGGCGTCGAAGCCGGGCCACACGGCATTGGCGAGCAAATTAATGGCGATGAAAAGGCCGATGAAGAGCGCAAGAACGCGAGCTATCATAGATGCGCCATCAAACTCCCGAGCTGGTTTTTAGGCAAGGTAATTTGTCAGGCGAACGCGGCGCGAGCCGCCGCCATAGCCCGCGCGAGTTTTGCCTCGTCAATCGCCATTCGAAAATTCAATTTGTTTCGAACCTCAATCCAAAGGTAATCTATGAAATTCGCGATTCTCCTGGCGGCGCTCGTTTCCGGTTTCACGCTCCGCGCGGCGGCGGCCGACGGCGCCGCTTCCGGCGTGATTCAAATCGACAGCGAAGAAGTTGCCGCGGCTTTTGCCAAAGGCGGTACGCTGCTTCAGACGAATAATTACAAGGTCATGGCCGGCCGGCGTGTCGCATCTGGTGAGGTGGAAATCCACGAAAAGGACACGGACGTCTTTTATATCACCGAAGGCGCGGCCACTTTTGTGACCGGCGGGACGGCGGCGAACCAGCACACGGTTTCGCCGGGCGAAATTCGCGCGCCGCAAATCACCGGCGGCGAGGTGCATCATTTGAAGAAAGGCGATGTAATCGTGGTTCCGAACGGTGTGCCGCACCAGTTTACGGCAGTGGACGGGACGTTTCTCTATTTCGTGGTGAAGGTGAGCCGGTGAATTCTCGCTAAACATCACATTTATCGTTAATCAGGCATCTTTCCTGCTGAGAATGGCGCGGTGTATCTTGACTATTACAGCCTGACAGAGCCGCCGTTCGACATCACGCCGAACCCGCGGTTTCTGTTTTACAGCGCGAAGCACCGGGAAGCGTTCAATCACCTGCTTTACGGCATTCGCGAGCGGAAAGGCTTCGTGCAGCTCACCGGCGAAGTCGGCGCGGGCAAGACCACGCTGTGCCGGGCGATGCTCGAGCAGCTCAATGGCTGCTATTCCACGGCGCTGATTTTGAACCCCGCATTGAACGCCGACCAGCTCATGAAGGCGATCACGACTGAGTTTGGTTTGCCGGTGCAAGGCTTGGGGCTGGATCGGCTCGATGCGCTCGCGCTCTTCAACGAATTTCTGCTGCGCCAGGTTGAGCAAGGCAAGGAAACCGTGTTGATCATCGACGAAGCGCAGGATCTCGGCGAGGACATGCTCGAACAAATCCGGCTGCTCTCGAATCTCGAGACCGATAATCGCAAGCTGCTGCAAATCGTTTTGATGGGGCAGCCGGAATTGCGCGATCGCCTGAACAAACACGAGCTGCGACAACTGCGCCAGCGGATCACCGTGCGCTATCATTTGCATCCGTTGAGCCGTTGTGAGGTGACCCAGTATATCCAGCATCGCCTGGAAATTTCCGGCGCGAAAGGGGCGCCGTATTTCACGCGGCCAGCGTTGTGGCGCATTTTCAACTACAGCAAAGGCATTCCGCGGCTGGTGAATGCGATTTGCGACAAGGCGCTGCTGGCGGGATATGTCCAACAGCGCGACAAGATTGATTACAAAACCGTCGGTTTGGCGATTCGGGAATTGGAAGGGGACATTCACGCATGAGCCTGATCAACGACGCTTTGAAGCGCGCGAAAGAGGCGCAGCAAAAAAGCTCGCCCGCCGCGGCGGGACCGCAATTTCGGCCCGCTGAACCGGCGCAACCGGCGACGCCGGGCATGGCAGTGGCAGTGCCGCTGGTCCTGCTGTTGCTGGTATTCCTTGGTGCTTTGTTTTTGTGGTTGAACCGGCAAAAGGCGGCCGCGCGGGAGCCCATTACGGAGACCAAACCGGTCGCGCCGATAATTCCCGCGCCCGAAGCAAAGCCGCCCGTCCAAACCGTCGCTGCTGTGGCGCCTGCTCCGGTCGTAAAGGAACAGCCGGTCATTCCGCCTGTCGCACCCAGTCCTGTAGCAACTGTTTCCGCGCCGCCGCTCAAATTGCAGGCCATCTTTTTCAGCCCGGGACATTCCTCCGCCATCATCAACGGCAAGACCGTGCGGGCCGGCGATGCGTTCAAGGGTTTTCACGTTGCGGCCATTACCGAGAGCAGCGCCACACTGGTGAGCGCCACGGAGACGAACGTGATGACACTGGAGCAGTGATTTTGGCTGCCCAAAACGTGCCGCCGGCATCTTGCCGGAGGTTCCTGCCTGCTTTGTAGAAAACTTCATTGTTCGGGACGTCCGACGACGGAGCGCCGACTTGCAGTCGGCTTTATCGAACGAGTCCGTCCACGCATAAGCCGATTGCAAATCGGCGAGAGCACTTCCCACCTTGAGATAAAACCTTCCGGCAGGATGCCGGAAGCACGTTGTGACTTTTTGCTTGGGAGTTCACCGCAGGTTGGTGATGATTTGCGCCGATGAATTTTTTCCGCCAGAAAGCGCAGGCGTCGCCCATCTACGCGCGCGTCGCGCCTTACGTGATTTTCATTCTGCTGACGGTGGCGCAGGAAATGTTCGGTGAAGCGGCGCGGTATTGGATTTACCTGGGCAAAACAATCGTGGGCGCGTGGCTGGTCTGGGAAATGCGATCCTTCGTTTCGGAAATGCGCTGGGAAATCAGCACGGAAGCGGTGGCGGTAGGAATCGGCGTTTGCATCATGTGGGTGGGGATTGATTCGTTCTATTCGCACATGGGGTCGGACCAGTCGCCGTGGAACCCGCGCGCGCAATTCGGCGCGCACTCGACGCTGGCGTCGGTGTTCATTGCCGGACGCGTGCTGGGCTCGACGTTTGTGGTGCCGCCCATCGAGGAGGTTTTTTTCCGCTCGTTTCTGTATCGCTATTTTGTGCGGACGGATTTTCAGCAAATGCCGTTCAACCGCTTTCATCCAACCTCGTTCATTGTGACCTCGGCCCTTTTCGGTTGCGAACATTCGCAATGGCTGGCGGGCATTCTGTGCGGCTGCGCTTATCAATGGCTCGTCATCAGCAAGAACCGGCTGGGCGACGCGATTGCCGCGCACGCCATCACGAATTTTTTGCTGGGATTTTGGGTTGTGTCGCAGGGCGCGTGGAAATTCTGGTAGCCAAAATACAAGAATACATATCATCATATCCAGATATGATGATTTTTTATTTGCATCCTTTTTTCGTTTCCGCTATTTTCGGGGGAACAAGTCGTCTTTGAGCCGATGAGTAACACAACTGGCACCCAATTGGTCCGGGACATTTACGCCGCGAAAATCGCGGCGGGAAAACCGGTAATCTCCTTCGAATTTTTTCCGCCCAAAACCCCGGAAGGCGATCATAATCTCCTCGAGAAAACGATTCCCGCCCTGCTGCAAACGAAGCCCGACTATTGCTCGGTCACTTACGGCGCGGGCGGCAGCACGCGCGACAAGACGCTGATGATTGTGGATCGCATCCAGAAGCAGCACGGGCTGACGGCGGTGGCGCATCTGACCTGTGTGTCGGCGACGAAAGAGGAAATTCGCGGTTTGCTGGAGCAAATCCGCTCGCTTGGCGTGCGCAACGTGCTCGCCTTGCGCGGGGACCCGCCCGGCGGCGGACAGTTCAAAGTGACTCCCGGCGGCTTTGAATTTTCCAACCAGCTCGTGGAGTTCATCCGCGAGTTCGACCATTTCAGCATCGGCGTGGCGGGCTTTCCCGAAGGGCACATTGCGTGCAAGGCGGGCAAGCATGTGGATTGGGGTTATTTGAAAAACAAGATCGACGCCGGCGCGGATTACGTGCTCACGCAATTGTTTTTCGACAACGCGGATTTTTACGAGTTCCGCGATTACCTGCGCAAACAGGGCGTGAAGATTCCGCTGGTGCCGGGCATCGTCCCGATTCTCAATGCCAACCAGATCAAGAAATTCACCGCGATGTGCGGCGCGCGCATTCCGGCCGCGCTCGGCGCGAAGCTGGACGCCATTGGCGACGACGAGGCGGCGGCGACGGCGTTCGGCATCGAATACGCGACGCAGCAATGCGCGGATTTGCTGCGCAATGGCGTACCGGGGATCCATTTTTACACACTGAACAAGGCGCATTCGACGGTGGGTGTTTTGAAGAATCTGCGATTGGCGTGACTTGGATTTCCTGGTAGGAGCCGAGGTGACGAGGCTCTAACGGTCAACTTCAAAAGACATATGGAGAACTCGTACTATGCGCAATATCATACATCGGCAGAAGTAGAATCAATCTTTGCGCAGGTATTTGGCAGCAGGTTGACATTCTGCGGGTTTGAGTCCATCGGTCCGCGCAGATGGGTTCAGGAAACAGGGAATGGATTTAAATACTTCTTCTTTTTGAACACCGGGAATAATGGCTACTCTTACGTTCCGTGTGGCGCTATCTCGCTGGATTTCGTTCCTCGGCTTGTAGCCGGAAAACTCAAGATCCGGCCAAAATCGAAGAATGTGGCTGTCCATTATTCTTTTGAGCATAAAGGACTCTGGAGTTGGAGTATCGACAAAAATCGGGAAAATTTCCGCGAAAAGGTCGACAAGATTGCAGGTGAATCAGTGCCGGAGATCACCGAGTGGTTCCAACGGTTTAAATCTCTCAATGACATCGTTGCTGCCATTGATCTGAACAAAAGTCGGTCAAAAGAGCGCGGGTTCTATTGTTATCCGCTGACGGTGCTTGCTTACTCATTTGCCTTGGCCCGCGTTCACAGAATTGACGACGCAAAAGCTGAATTTGAGCGCGTTTGCCAGTCGAAGTATTGGGAGGACGTGTTGCCGGAATTGCAGAAATTATTTGAAGCGGAAGTTCGAAGCGCCAATTTCTGATTTTCAGAAATTGTGGAGATCAGCGACGGCTGCGTCGGGGTGTTTTGCGCTTCCATTTTGCTCCTCTCCCCGGCCATCTCCTCATCCGATGAGGAGAGGGAAACGGATTTTTTTTGGGCGTTTTCCCAGGGTAGCTCTTACTGCGTGCGAGCGACCCTGGGCTCAGTTCTTTTGCGCTTTCGGCGCAAAGACATGAGCCCATTCGCATCTGTTTACCGAAAAAAAGATTCAATTATGCAAAAGGGGAAACTCGGAAAATAACTTGGAATTTTCGGCCGCCCGGGATGAAATTAACCAAGATTGCAATCCGGTGTCGTCGTCCTATGATTGCTATATGAACCCTTCGGGGCATGACTCGGTTTCGCCCGCAGCATCGTCCTTGCCTAGCGTCCGCTATACCTGTCCGATGCATAACGAAGTGGTGTTGGACAGGCCGGGCCAGTGTCCAAAGTGCGGCATGTCCCTTGAGCCGGTGACGCCGGGGCCAACCGCGAGCAAAACCATCTACACCTGTCCGATGCATCCGGAAATCGAGCAGGATCATCCGGGCGATTGTCCTAAGTGCGGGATGCGACTGGAACCCAAAACAGTCACGACTGGATCCCAGGACGATGCCGAAATTCATTCGCTGTCACGCAAATTTTGGATTGCTCTCATGTTTACGATCCCAGTGCTGGCCATCGCGATGGGCGACTGGCTGGACATAAACGTAGAAGCGATTCTTCCGAAACGTTTTTCCAAATGGATCGAGTTTGCCTTAACGACGCCTGTGGTGTTGTGGGCTGGGAGTCTGTTTTTTGTGCGCGGCTGGAAATCCATCGTCAACCGGAGCCTGAACATGTTCACGTTGATCATGGTGGGGGTTGGGGCGGCTTATTTTTACAGCGCGGTGGCGGTTTTATTCCCGCAAATCTTTCCGGCCTCATTCCGGCAAGGCGGCGAAGTCGGACTTTATTTCGAGGCAGCGGCGGTCATCACCATATTGGTGCTGATGGGGCAACTCCTCGAAGCCAAGGCACGCAGCCAAACCGGACAGGCCATCAAATCGCTGCTTGGTTTGGCCGCCAAGACAGCCCATCGCGTCCGCCAGGGCCGAGAGGAAGATGTCCCGGTGGATGAAATCCAAAAAGGCGATCAACTCCGCGTTCGGCCCCGCGAAAAAGTGCCGTTGGACGGCGTGATTCTCGAAGGAAAAAGCAATGTGGACGAATCCATGCTCACCGGCGAACCCTTGCCGGTGAGCAAAGGCGCAGGCGACAAGATCATTGGCGCCACGATGAACCAGACCGGCTCATTTCTCATGCGCGCGGAGAAGGTCGGCTCGGAGACGTTGTTGGCACAGATTGTTCAAATGGTTTCCGAAGCGCAACGGAGCCGCGCCCCCGTCCAGAAGCTGGCCGACACGGTCGCGGGTTATTTTGTGCCGGCGGTCATCTTGTCGGCAATTTTGACGTTCATTATCTGGGCGTTGTGGGGGCCGGCACCGGCGTTGGCTTACGCGCTGGTCAACGCCGTGTCGGTCCTGATCATCGCCTGCCCGTGCGCCCTCGGTCTGGCCACGCCGATGTCCATTATGGTCGGCGTTGGCCGTGCGGCCCAGGCAGGTATCCTGATTAAAAACGCCGAAGCCATTGAACGCACCGAGAAGGTGACACACCTCGTCACGGATAAAACCGGAACGTTGACGGTCGGCAAGCCGAAAGTCACCAGCATCGTTGCCGTGGCCGGCCTGGACGAAAAGCAAGTCCTGCAATTGGCGGCTTCCTTGGAACAACCGAGCGAACATCCGCTCGTCCGGGCCATCATGGATGCGGCCAATGAGAAAAAAATCCAACTCGCGACGGTGGAAGCCTTCGAGTCCATTACTGGTGGTGGGGTGCAAGGCAGCGTTCAAGGTGAACCGGTGCGGGTGGGCAAGGAAAAGTTCGCTCGGGAAG
>Ga0070714_100002184_pt1 | contig 14382 bp, 15 predicted proteins | sample LARL83metaG_FD_65450 | JGI IMG/M metagenome (GOLD analysis project Ga0070714, IMG submission 65450) | Corn, switchgrass and miscanthus rhizosphere microbial communities from Kellogg Biological Station, Michigan, USA - LAR L8-3 metaG | ecosystem: Host-associated > Plants > Roots > Rhizosphere ...
GCGTTTACTTCATGCGTGAGACTCGAGATGTAAACGATGTAAACATAAGCCCTGAGGGGAATGCACCCCATGATCGACATGCAGCTTCTGAATGACGCGCTGGTGATCGTCGCGGCCGTGGTGGGTGCCGCGATCATCGTGGCGGCCGCGGTCGTGGCCATCGCCGGGTTCCGGCAGCGGCGGGCGGGCACGGCTCATGTCCGCGCGATCGAGAAGCACCTGGCCGCGGTGGCGGCCCAGCAGGCCCCGGCGACGACCAAGTAAACCGGCCCGCGCCGTAACCGGGCGGCGCCTAGGCCGGGCCAGCCGGGACCGGCTAGCCAGGCGCAATTGCGTCCCGTTGCCCCGGCGTTGTGATCCGGGCCACTCATCTGTCAGAGTGCTGCCGCAGCCGTGAAATTGTTGGAATGTCGACAGCTGACGGGGGTGGGCAGATCATGCGAATCGGACTGATCGGGGCGGGCAACATCGGGAGCACCCTGGCCAGGCTCGCGGTGGAGCACGGGCACGACGTGATGATCAGCAACTCCCGCGGGCCAGAGACGCTGGCCGGCCTGGTGTCGCATCTGGGTGAGCGGGCCACGGCCGGAACCGCGGCCCGGGCGGCGGAGTTCGGCGACGTGGTCGTGGTGACGATCCCGCTGAAGAACTACCGCAAGGTTCCCGCCGCCGAGCTCGCGAACAAGATCGTCATCGACACCAACAACTACTACCCGAAGCGCGACGGGCAGATCCCCGAGCTCGACAGCGGCGCCGTGACCACCAGCGAGCTGCTGGCCGCGCACCTGCCGGAATCGCGCGTGGTCAAGGCGTTCAACAACATCTACTACGCGGACCTGGCCGCCCAGGGACAGCCCGCCGGGACGCCCGGGCGGCGGGCCCTGCCCATCGCCGGCGGCGACGCGGAGGCCAAGAAGGTCGTGGCCGGCCTGATCGAGGAGTTCGGCTTCGACGTCATCGACGCCGGCGGGCTGGCCGAGGGGCGGCGGTTCCAGCGGGACACGCCCGCGTACGTCACCCGCCTCGATGCCGGCGACCTGCGCGCCGCCCTGGCCGAGGCCTGATCAGCCGTCCTGGCCGGGCCTGATCAGCCGCCCTGGCCGGGCCTGATCAGCCGTCGTGCTCGCGGAGGAACGCGCGCAGGTGCGCGATGTAGGCGGTCCGCTCCTCGACAAAGGCCATGTGAGAGCTGTTCTCGAACACGCTGAGCTGCGCGTTGGGCAGCTCGCTGGCCACGCTGCGCATCTTCTCGGGCGTGGCCTCGTCGTGCCGGCCCGCGGTCACCAGCGCGGGTACACCGATCCGTCCCAGCCGGCCGCGCACATCGAAGTCCCTGAGCGTGCCGGTGACCGGCCCGAACTCGGTCGCTCCCCACATCGCGTTATAGATCTCGGTGTTCATCCCGGCGAACGACCGCTCGACGCAGTCCGGCCAGGGGGAGACGCGGCACACGTGCCGCCGGTAGTAGAACGCGGTCGCCGCCACGTACTCCGGGCAGGCCAGCCAGCCGTTCGCCTCGTGGTGATCGAGGGTCGCCCGCACCTCCGCGGGCAGCTCGGACCGGAGCCGGGCGGCGTCCTCGAGCCATTCGTCCACGCTCGCGCTCGCGCTCGAGATGACCACGCTGGCCGGCGGCGGGGGGTCGCGCAGCAGGTACTCCATGGCCAGCCAGCCGCCCCAGGAGTTGCCGAACAGGTGCATGCGCCGCTCAAGCGACAGCCCGGCCCGGACCGCGGCCAGCTCCTCGATGGCCCGGTCCACGGTCCACAGCGAGGGGTCGGACGGGCCCGCTGACCGGCCGCAGCCGAGCTGGTCGTAGAAGACCACGGGCCGCTCGTCGGCGAGGTCCGCGAGCGGCTCCAGGTAGTCATGCGTGGAGCCAGGGCCGCCGTGCAGGCAGAGCAGCGGGATCCCGGGAGCGTCCGGTCCCTCGATCCGGTACCAGACCCGGCCCCCGGGCACGTCGATATGCCCCTCCGCCGCGCCTTCGGTCGCCATCCTGCCTAACATAAAGTAAAAACGGCCAGGAATTACGCAGGAAAGCAGCCCGGGGCCCGGACGGGCATCATGCTCGGGCCGGAATGGCCGCGCTTACGGCGTCGCGCCTGGGCGGGGCAGTCACCACGAGCATTTTGCGTAACGCATCATTGCTGAGAGTCCCCGGGGTGAGTGGTTCAACGCTTATCCGCAGGGTGCGCCGCTCCACCACCAGAACGTGGCGGTTGGGGACGAAGGTCCAGCCATCCTGAGGCCAGCCGGACGAGGCGACGACCACCGCGCCGTCGGTCACCCGGTAGGCGAGGTCGAAGTACTGTTCGGGCGCGCCCTTGTACCCCCGGACCGCCAGCCCCTCCACGGGGATCCGGTCCGGGTGGTAGCAGCAGATCGCGTACAGGGCGTCCGGGCCGAGCAGGATCGCGTTCAGGCTGTTGGCGGTGAACTTGCTGTCGATGTGATCGATGGTGCTGGACAGCGCCGCGACCACGTCCCCGCCGTTGTTCTCCAGGTCGGCCAGCACGTGCAGGAAGTACCGCTCGCTGTCGGTGATACCGGTGCGCCGCTCGTCCCACTCGGGCGGCAGCAGCTCGCCGAGCCGGTCCTGCGGGTGGATCGCACCGTTGTGCGCGAGCGCGAAGCCGTCGCGGGTGAACGGGTGCGTGTTGCAGGCCTCGACCGGCAGCCCGGGGGTGGCCATGCGCAGGTGGACCAGGCCGGTGTCGCCGAGCGCGCAGTGCGTCAGCTTGTCGTACGCCGGCTCGTCGATGGCCCGGCCCGGGGACTTCTCGACGAGCATCTGCTGGTCGTCGTACCAGGCGATGCCCCAGCCGTCCCCGTGCCATTGGGACAGCGCCGAGAAATGGCGCAGCCCAGGCTCGGTCATGAGATCAGCCAGCGAGGCGCGATCGTGTGCGCAGTATCCAAGCAATCGGCACATGGCCCATGCCACTTCCCTACAGGAACTTCCCCATGCCCCCGGCCACGTCGACCGACGCGCCCGTGATGTAACTGGCCCGGTCGCTCGCGAGAAACGCGACCAGGCCCGCAACCTCGTCGGGCCGCCCGAACCGGCCGAGCGGCACCTCGTCGCCCGCTAGCTGGGCGAAGAACTGCTCGGCCGGGATGTCCGGCGCGCGCCGACGATGGATATTCTCCCACTGCGGCGTGGTCACGAAGCCGATATTCACGCTGTTGACCAGGATTCCTTCCTGCCCGAGCTCCATGGACAGGGCCTTGGCCAGGCTGAGGCAGGAGGCGCGGTTGACCGACGAGGCGAGGAACGCCGGGTCCGGGTAGCGCGCGTAGACCGCGTTGATGTTGATGACCCGAGGGGCCGTGCTCTGCCGCAGCAGCGGCAGCGCGGCGCGGGTGCACCGGATCTGCGAGAACAGCTTGACCTCGATGTCCTCGTGCCAGTCGGTGTCGGTCAGGGTCTCGAACCGCCCGGGCCGCGCGCCGCCCGCGTTGTTGACCAGAATGTCCACGCCGCCCATGGCCGACGCGGCGTCGGCCAGGAACGCACTGACCTGATCGGGGTCCGTGACGTCGCACTGGGCGGCGAACACCGGACCCGGCTCGTGCAGCTCGCCGGCGGTCTCATTGAGCTCGGCGGCGGTCGCGTCGAGCTCGGCCGCGTTCCTGGCGCAGATCGCGACCTGCGCCTTCTCGGCGAGCAGCTCGGCGGCGATGGCCCGGCCCAGCCCCTTGGAGCCGCCGGTGACGATCGCCCGGCGGCCGGTAAGCCCGAGGTCCATCTACTCGTCCGACTGCGCCTCGGCCAGGGCCAGCAGGCTCTTGCGCGGCGGGCAGAACACGTCGACCTCCAGGCAGCTGGTGTCCGTGGTCCACGCGCCATGGGGTACCCACGCCGGGATGACCGCCACATCGCCCTTACGCATGACCCGCACGTCCCCGTCCAGGTCAAAGGTCATCTCGCCGTCGAGGATGATCACGATCTGCTCTTCCTCGTGGACATGCCGCGGGGCCTCGGCGCCGGGCTCAAAATGGACGAAGTTCGTCATCGCCCGCTGGCCGAGCACCGGGCGGAAGGTCAGCCCGGGCACGAACTCCGCCGACTTGACCGACTCGATGCTGACGTAGCGGCCGGGCCCCGCGGGCTCGCCGAGCGCCTCGGTCGTGAAGTGGCTGGCAGCGTCGCTCACTTTTCCTCCAGTGCGGTCTGGATCAGGCCTCCGAGGCGCCGCGCGCCTTCGCCGATGAGATCGTCGTCGACCCGGCTGTAGGCCAGCCGGAGCTGGGCGGCCCCGCCCTGGCCAGGGTAGAAGGGCTGGCCGGGCACGTAGGCGACCTTCCGGGATCTGGCCGCCGCGGACAGCGCGACGGTGTCGATCCCGTCCGGCACGGTGACCCAGGTGAAGAATCCGCCCCGGGGCGTGGTCCAGGTGGTGCCCGCGGGCATGAACTCGGCCAGCGCCCGGCCCATCAGCGCGGCCCGGCGCTCGTAGAGGGCACGGGACGCGACGAGCTGGCGGTCCAGGTGCCCGGCGCGGCCGTACTCCTCGAGCATCCGCTGGCCGAGCGCGCCCGAGCACTGGTCGGAGTTCTGCTTGGCCGTGATCAGCTGGGCGATCACCTCGGGCGGCGCGGCCGCCCAGCCCAGCCGGACCCCGGGGAAGAACGTCTTGGAGAACGTGCCCGCCTGGATCACCACGTCGGGGGCCATCGACCAGAGGCTGGGCGGCGCGGTGTCGGCGAAGCCGAGCTCACGGTAGGCCACGTCCTCGAGGATCAGGAAGCGGTACCGGCGGGCCAGCTCGACCAGGGCCACGCGGCGCTCGGGCGACAGCGACAGGCCGGTCGGGTTCTGGTGGTCGGGGATCGTGTAGAGCACCTTGGGCCGCAGGCCGCGGCCGAGCATGCCGGCCAGCACGTCGACCTGCATGCCGTCGTCGTCCATGGGCACGCCGTGGATGTCCGCCTCGTAGCTGCGGAACGCCATGATCGCGCCAAGGTAGGTCGGGGCCTCTACCACCGCGGCATCGCCGGCGTCCACCAGGCTCTTGGCCACCAGCTCCATGCAGTCGATCCCGCCGCTGGTCACCATCAGCTCGCCGTCACCTGGGCGCCGTCCCTGGGTGGCCTCCAGCCGCCCGGACAGGTAGTCGCGCAGGCTCGCGATGCCCTCGGTCGCCGAGTACTGCAGCGCGACCGCGGCGTCGTTCGCGACCAGCCGGCCAGCGATCTCGCCCAGCACGTCGGCCGGGAAGGTCTGCGGGTCGGGGAAGCCGCCGGAGAACGTGATCACGTCGGTGGCGCCCGCGAGCGACAGGATCGCCGTGATCTCCCCACCCCCCAGCGTGTGGGTCCGGCGAGCGAAGCTCGTGGTCCAGTCGGTCCGCTCCAGCGCCGCGGTCATCCCGGCCTCCTGATTCCGTCCTCTTGACATGAGAGTCTGGCAAACGTAAGAATTCTCGGCAAGAAGATATACATTTGCGCGAACCCTGCGCTAATAATACACGACGTCATCAAACTCCCAGGGTGAGGCGTCCTTTCAATTGACAATCACCTCAGCACCTCTTGCGCACCTCGCCGACGTGGCCGCGGCCTCCACCCCGAAGGTGGAGGTCGACGATCTCGACCTGACCCTGCTGCGGGCGCTCGCGGTGGACGCGCGCCAGTCCCAGCGGGCCCTGGCCCGCGCGGTGGGGATGTCGCCGCCCGCGATCGCTGACCGGCTGGCCCGGCTCGAGCGCGTCGGGGCGATCCGGGGTTACCGGGCCGACCTGGACTGGTCCGCGCTGGGCTACCCGGTGGTGGTCTACATGGCGGTCACCGCGGGGCCGGGCATGGATCTCAGCCAGATCATCAGCGCGATCAGGGCCCTGCCCGAGGCCGAGGACATGAGCGTGGTCACGGGGAGCTTCGACCTGCTGGTCAGGCTGCGGGTCCGGGACCACACGCACCTGCGCGAGCTGCTGCTGGCCGAGATCTTCCAGATCTCCGGCGTGCAGCGCACCGAGACGTTCCTGTCGCTCGGCGACGCCGAGTCCGACAACTTCGCTGTCGCCCTGCTCGACCAGATGAGCCAGCGCAGCAAATCCGCCAGGACCTGAACCCGATAGGAGCAGGCACGTGACCATTTCCGGTTCGGCCGAAGGGAACCTGAACGCGGCTGGCGTGGGCCAGCCCGGTTTCATCGCCACGCACGGCCTCTACACCGACCAGCAGGCCACCGCGGCCGAGGTCGTCGCCGCGCGCATCAGCGAGCTTGGCCTGCGCACCGTGCGCTTCGTGGTGGTCGACCAGCACGGCATGCCGCGCAGCAAGTCGCTGTCCGCGGACGCCGCGCAGGCGGTGCTGGCCAACGGGCTGGACTTCTCCGGCGCGATCTACAGCCTGGACACCGGCAACCAGGTGTTCGTGCCCGCGTTCGCCCAGGGCGGCGGCTTCGGCATCGAGGAGTTCACCGGCTTCCCCGACGTGGTGCTGGTGCCCGACCCGACCACGTTCCAGATCCTGCCGTGGGCGGACCGGACCGGCTGGATGCTCTGCGACGTGTACTTCAGCAACGGGCAGCCGATGCCGCTGGACGGCCGCGGGCTCATGCGCCGCTGGCTCGGCGAGCTGGGCGACGCCGGCTACGACTACCTGGCCGGGATCGAGGTCGAGTACTACATCGTCAAGGTCGACTCCGACCGGATCCTGCCCGAGAACGCCGGCTTCACCCCGGAGCCGCCCGAGGTCAGCGTGTTCGAGCGCGGTTACCAGTACCTGTCCGAGGTGCGGCTGGACAGCGTGACCGACACGCTCGAGGCGATCAGGGACGCGCTGTGGGAGGTGAACCTGCCGCCGCGGTCCATGGAGGACGAGTGGGGCCCCGGCCAGATCGAGTTCAGCTTCAGCCCGATCAGCGGGCTCGCGGCCGCCGACGCCGTGGTGCTGTTCCGGTCCGCGGTCAAGCAGGTGTGCCAGCGCCGCGGCCTGCTGGCCAGCTTCATGTGCCGCCCCGGGCTGCCGAACTTCTTCTCCTCCGGCTGGCACCTGCACCAGTCGCTGGTCTCCCGCCAGGACGGCAGCAACGCGTTCGCCAGCCCGGACGCGGCCATCTCCGGCCTCGGCCTGCAGTACGTGGCCGGGCTGCTCGAGCACTCGGTGCCGATGATGCTGTTCTCCACGCCCACGGTGAACGGCTACAAGCGCTACCGCCCCTACTCGTTCGCGCCGGACCGGGTGAACTGGGGCGTGGAGAACCGCGGCGTGCTGGTCCGGGTCCAGGGCGGGCCCGGCGACCAGAGCAGCCACGTGGAGATGCGGCTGGGCGAGCCCGCGGCCAACCCGTACCTGTACATGGCGGCCAACATCGCCGCGGGCCTGGACGGGATCCGCCGCGGCGCGGAGTGCCCGCCGGCCGCCGAGGGCGACCCGTACGCCTCCGAGGCGCCGATGCTGCCCACGTCGCTGGCTGACGCGGTCACCGCGCTGGACTCCGACAAGTTCTACCGGGAGGGGTTCGGCGACACCCTGGTCGACTACCTGCTGCAGATGAAGCGGGCCGAGCTGGCCCGCTACGAGGCGGCCGTGAGCGAGAACCCGCCGCCCGAGGGGCAGGACGTCAGCGACTGGGAGATGCGCGAGTACTTCGAGTTCTTCTAGCCCCAGATAGGGAGCACACCGTGGCCCTGCAGCACGTCGTCCTGTTCAGCTTCCCGCGCCCGCTCAGCGCGGACGAGGAGGCCGAGATGCGCGCGATGGTGGCGAGCTGGCCCGACAAGATCGGGCTGATGGACAAGTGCCGCTTCGGCACCGACCTCACCGGCCAGCGCACCCGTGGCTATACCCAGCTGCTCTACACCGAGTTCGCCGACGCCGAGACGCTCGGCCGCTACCAGGCTCACCCAGTTCACCAGCAGTTCCTGAGCTGGATCATGGAACGCGACTGCACCCCGCTCGCGTTCGACTACCACCTCGATGAGGGCACCGTCCTCATGGCCGAGTGACCGGCCGCCCGACGGCACTCGCCGCAACGGAGTGAAGGAGAGGGCACCATGGCAGACGTCGATCGCGCGGTAACCACCGCCACTGGCCAGAACGAGCTGGCCCACGGGACCCTGCGGGTCTGGGACGCGATCGCGATCTCGGTATCGCTGATCGCGCCGGGGATGGCGATGCTGCTCAACGTCTCCGGCGTCGCGCTGGTCGCCGGCGGCTCCACCCCGCTGGCGTTCCTGCTCGGCGGGATCGCCTGCCTGGCCCTGGCCTTCGTGGTGATCGGCTTCACCCGGCGGATGGCCTCCGCGGGCTACGCGTACACCTACGCCAGCCGCAGCCTGGGCAAGGAGGCAGGCTTCATGGCGGGCTGGCTCTACTTCGGCGGGTTCATCTGCTTCGTGCCGATGACCATGTCCGGGGTCGGCTACCTGGCCGCGAACCTGCTCGGCGTGAACCCCAACCTGTGGATCCTGTTCTTCTTCATCGGCATGGCCCTGCTCCTGGTGCTGTCGATCGTCAGGATCAAGGTCACCACCCGCATCCAGCTGGTCGTGGCCATCGTGACCGTGGCCGTGATCGTGATCGTCGACCTGTTCACCACGGCCAAGGGCGGCGCCAACGGCCAGGCCCTGTCCGCGTTCAGCTTCGGTCACACCCTCAGCGGCGGCTTCAACGGCGTGTTCTACGGCATCATCCTCGGGGTCACGTCCTATATCGGGTTCGAGACGGCGGCCGACTTCGGCGAGGAGACCGCGAACCCGCGCCGCAACATCCCGATCGCGATCATCGCGGCCACGCTGTTCGTCGTGGTCTTCTACCTGTGGACCACGTACTCGATGGCCATCGGCTTCGGCGTCAACAACGGCGCCAAGTGGGGCGCCGACCCGGTCGGGCTGCAGACGATCGCCAACACCTACGTGGCGCACTGGGTGGGCACGCTGATCGAGATCGGCGGCATGTGCGCGGCGTTCATCGTGTGCGTCGCGTGCGTCACCGCGGGCACCCGCACGCTGTTCGCCATGGGCCGCGAGGGCGTGCTGCCGCGGATCTTCGCGCACACGCACCCGCGGTTCAAGACGCCGATCTACGCGACGATCACGGTGGTCATCGTGGCCAGCGTGATGGCGCTGATCATGGGTTACCCGCTGGCCGACTCAGCGTTCGGCGCCCCGTTCAGCAACTACTACTTCTGGGCCACCGCGGGCACGCTGCTGGTCATCGTGGTCTACATCATGCTGTGCATCGGCGGCATCGCGTTCTTCCGCCGCACCAGGGATTCCCGCCGCTGGAACCCGCTGGTGCACGTGGGCGTCCCGGTCATCGGCGCGATCGTGTTCGGCGCGGCCCTGTACGGCTCGGTGCACCCGACCCCGCCCGGCATCCTGAAGTGGACCCCGTACCTGGCCATCGTCTGGGTCCTGCTCGGCATCGGCACGGTGCTCTGGCTGCGGGCCAGCCGCCCGGACGCCGTGGCCAGGATCGGCTCCATCCTGGGCGAGGAGGGCGGCACGGACGCGAAGCTGCTGGACTAGCGGCCCCCGTGCTCATCAACCACTGGGGTCACCAACCACGGGCGCGCATCAGCTCGGCCACCCGGTCCCGCGGCAGCGCGGGACTGCGGTGTCCGTCGCGCCCGGTCATGTCCTCGTTGGCCACGAGCGCGTTGGCCACGGCCTCCTCGGTGGCCTGCACCACGGACGCGTAGAACGGGTCCATGGCGCCCCACGGGATGAACCGCAGCTGGTCCAGGCGGCCAGCGAGGTCCTCCTGCATGGCGGCCGCGCCCGACGTGATCGCCCCCGGGTTGCCGGTGGAGCAGGCCAGGAACAGGTCGCCGGAGAAGTGCGAGCCGGTGGTGCCGGTGCGGGCCAGGCCGAGCGTGACCCGGCGGGCCAGCGCCTGGCACTGGTGCGGCAGCAGCGGCGCGTCGGTGGCCACGATCGCGATCACCGAGCCCGCGCCGTCGATATGCCAGTCGCCCAGCGGGTTGTCGCCGGCCAGCAGCCGGCCTACCGGCACGCCCGCGAGCGTGAGCTCCCGCCTGGAGCCGAAATTTGCCTGAACGAAAACTCCGGTGGTGAATGCCGTCTCCCCGTACCGCACGAGCCGCGACGCGGTACCGGAGCCGCCCTTGAACTCGTAGCAGTTCATCCCGGTCCCGCCGCCGACCGAGCCCTCCTCGATGGGGCCGGAGGCCGCGGACTCCAGCGCGTCCAGGCAGGCCTGCTCGGTGACGTGCGGGGTGTTGATGTCGTTGAGGTAGCCGTCCCAGGTCTCGCCCACCACCGGCAGCAGCCAGGCCGAGGCCAGCCGGGGATGGTGCCGGACGCCCCAGGCCACGGCCGCCGCGTGCGCGGTCCCGACCGCGTGGGTGTTGGTGATCGACACCGGCCCGGTGAACGTGCCCGACTCGGCGATCCAGGCGATGCCGGTCATCTCCCCGTTGCCGTTCTGGGAGAAGAACCCCGCGGTCACCGGGTCGGCCGCGCCGCTGGCGCCGCGGGGGTGGATCGCGGTCACCCCGGTGCGCACCGACGTGCCGCTGATCAGCGTGGTGTAGCCGACCTCGACGCCGGGCACGTCGGTGATCGCGTTCCACCGGCCCGGGGTCCCGTCGAACGGGATGCCCAGCGACCTGGCCCGCGGCCGGCCGGCCGGGGTCTGGTCGCGGCTGTCCACTACGCGGGCCGGCCGAGCGCGCGGTAGGTCCAGCCCGCGGCCCGCCAGCGGCCGGCGTCGAGGGCACCGCGCCCGTCGGCGATGTTGCGCTGGTTCACGGCGCGGCCGAGCACGGCCGGGTCGGCCTCGATGAACTCGCGCCACTCGGTGAGCAGCAGCAGCACGTCGGCCCCGGCCGCGGCGTCCATCATCGAGCTCGCGTACTCCAGCTCGGGATGGACCTGCCGCGCCCGGTCCATGGCCGCGGGGTCGTAGACCGTGACCCGGGCGCCGAGGCTGTGCAGGGTGCCGGCCACGTCGAGCGCGGGGGAGTCCCTGATGTCGTCGGACTGGGGCTTGAACGAGCAGCCGAGCACCCCGACCGCCCGGCCCTCGAGCGACCCTCCGGCTATGTCCAGCGCCAGGTCCACCATCCGGGCCCGCCGCCGCAGGTTGATCGCGTCCACCTCGCCGAGCCAGGAGCTGACCGAGCCGACGCCGAGCTCGCTGGCGGTGGCGGCGAAGGCCCGGATGTCCTTGGGCAGGCAGCCGCCGCCGAACCCGAGCCCCGGCACCAGGAACCGCCCGCCGATCCGGTTGTCATGCGCCAGCGCCTCGGCCAGCGGCACGATGTCGGCGCCCGCGGCCTCGCACATCTCGGCCATCGCGTTGATGAACGAGACCTTGGTGGCCAGGAACGCGTTGGCCGCGCCCTTGACCAGCTCGGCGGTGGGCAGGTCGGTGACCAGGAACGGCACCCCCTCGGCCAGCGGCTGGGCGTACACCTCGCGCAGCAGGGCCTCGGCCCGCTCCGAGGTCACCCCGGCCACGATCCGGTCCGGCCGCACGGTGTCGGCCACGGCGTGTCCCTCGCGCAGGAACTCGGGGTTCCAGGCCAGCTCGGCCGCGGCGCCGACCGGGGCCAGCCGGGTCAGGCGCTCGGCGAGCAGCGCGGCGGTGCCGACCGGGACCGTGGACTTGCCCACGACCAGGCAGGGCCGGTTCAGCCGGGGCGCCAGCGCCTCGACGCACGCCTCCAGGTGCGACAGGTCGGCCGCGGAGGAGTCGGCCCGCTGCGGGGTGCCCACGCACACGAAGTGGACGTCACCGAACTCGGCCGCGTCGGCGTAGCTGGTGGTGAAGCGCAGCCGGCCCGAGTCCAGCCCCTTTCGCAGCAGCTCTTCGAGGCCGGGCTCGTGAAACGGGAGGCTGCCCCCGGCCAGCGCCTTGACCTGGGTGTCGTCTGTATCCAGGCCGAGAACCTCGAATCCGAGCTCGGCCAGGCACGCGGCGTGGGTCGTCCCCAGGTAGCCAGTGCCGAGGACGGTGATGCGCGGCATCATTGCCTTTCCGTGGTGGCATGTGCAATTCAGGCACGGCCCAGCGGCCGCCCAATCCCCCGTCTGCCCGAACCTCCCGGTGTCAACCGGTCATGAGCCGCGAAACGGGACACCGCGAAAAAGCATAGGTGTCACAAGATCAGCCGGAAGTGGCTTTGGTATGGCCGATACCTAAATTTTGTCCGCTGGTCACCCAGTGCCCGCTAAGAGATGTACTTGTCCGCCAGGATCTGGTAGTCGTACATCTCGGCCTCGGTGAACCAGACATCGATCTCGCGCTTGGCGTCCTCGGCGTTCGCCGACGCGTGCACGAGGTTCGCGACCGGCAGCTTGTTGGCGTTGGCGTACGCCTTGCTCTGGTGCGCGTAGTCACCCCTGATCGTGCCCGGCGCCGCCTGCTCCGGGTAGGTCGAGCCGACCAGCTTGCGGACGATCGAGACCGCCTCCACGCCCTCGAGCACGAGCGCGAACACCGGCCCGGTCTGCATGAACGTGGCCACCGCGTTATAGACGTCGGGCCCGAAACGCTCCTCGAGGTCGAAGTAATGCTGCCGGTTGAGTTCGGCGTCCATCCAGACCATCTTGAAGGCGACGATCTTGAGCAGGGCATCTTCGAAGCGCGTCAGCACACGGCCCACGAGCCCCCGGGATACCGCATCGGGCTTGAGGAGGACGAGCGTCCGCTCTACCCCGGTGACGTCACCCATAGTTAATCGGTCCTTCCAGCGAAGATTTGCCCGCACAGCTTAGCGAGCAAGGTGAACAACAACGAGCGGCCGCCCGGGGAGAGTACCCCAAATCGATATGGAGCGGCCAGGCGAGCCCCTGAAATCCCACCCGGCCCGCGTGACCTGCGAAACCACCGGGGCCCGAGCGGCGCAGGTCACATACGGTTACGAAGTGACTCCTATGCGGGCCGGCCTCGGGCGCGCCGGTAACCTCGGCGTCAATGAATGAGGAGGAGAAGGTGTTGCCGCGGGGGGACGACCCCCCCGGACCCCCCCGAGCGCCGTCCGCTCGGGCCGACCCTCCGGGCCGGCCGTCGCGTTCGGCCCGGCCTCGCGGCCGCCCCACTAACCGGCGCGGGCTGAATCACGACCCCCAGAACCCCTCGCCTACCTCCCCGTTCCCCGCGTCTGGCCGGGCCGAGCGCTGGCGGTCGCCGTGGCTGGTCTCAGCCGGGCTGCTGCTGATCCTGATCCTGCTCACGGTCGACGTGCTCGCCAGCGGCCCGCTGGTGGCCGCCGACCATCACATCCGTGCGGCCGTCCAGGCGCGCGCGACGTCCCCGCGCTGGCTGTGGCTGAGCCAGGGCCGGCTCGCGCCGGCCCAGCTGATTGTCGACCTGGGCAACAACCAGGTCGCGATCCCGGTGCTCGCGGTGTGCGCGCTCATCGCCGTGATCGGGCGCCGCACCCTGCGCCCGATGCTGGCCGCGGCCGCGGGCGTGGTGCTGCTGCTGGCCACCGTGGTCCCGGCGAAGATCCTCATCGGCCGGTCAGGGCCGGGCTTCGGGCCGGTCCCTGCCGGCAGCCTGGGCGTGTTCCCTTCCGGCCACACGTCCACGTCGAGCGTGTGCTACGGCCTGGCTGTGCTGTTGCTGGTCCCGGTCCTGCCCGCCCGGTTCCGGGCCCCGGCCGTGGCGGCCGTGGCGGCGGTGTGCCTCCTGGTTGGGCTGGCCCTGGTCTGGTGCGACTACCACTGGTTCACCGACGTCCTGGCCGGCTGGGCGCTGTCCGGGATCATCATTCAGGTCTGCCTGCGGCTGGCGCCGCCACCGGCACCCGGTCCAGCACGATCCCGAAATAATCACGGTACGCGGCCAGGATGACCTCGTCGTCGGCCAGCTGCTGCTGAGTGCGGTTCTCGCCGCTGGTCACGATCAGGGTCCGGCCGCTGAGCGAGACCCGGCCGTCCTCGGTGAGCCGCGAGCAGATCGTGCTGTGCGTGAAGTGGGACTCCGGTGAGGTCTGCTGCCACCAGCAGGTGGGGACGAAGTCGGCCAGCGAGCGCCCGCGCCGCTCGATCCGGTACTGCAGCTTGCCGTCCCTGAACACGTCCAGGTCGCCGTACTCGGCGTCGGCCAGCAGGAACCGTCCCGCCGGGTCGGCCTGCTCCTCCCGGTTCTCCAGCTGCAGCGGGTAGTCGCTGTGGCTGCCGAAGCCCACGTCGGCGAGCCAGAGACCGCTGCCGTCGGTCAGGCGGACCACGAGCGCGAGGTGGTCGAACGGCGGGCTGAGCTCGGCGGTGCCCTGCACCCGCGCGGAGACCAGGGCCACCTCGGCGCCCAGCGCCTCGAGCAGCAGCGCGAAGGCCCCGTTGAGCTCGTAACAGAACCCGCCCCGCCGCCTGGTCACGATCTTGTCGAGCAGGTCGGGCTCGGCCAGCGAGATCGGTTCCGGCAGGTGGATGCTCAGGTTCTCGAACGGCACCGCCA
>Ga0070714_100002185_pt1 | contig 14381 bp, 13 predicted proteins | sample LARL83metaG_FD_65450 | JGI IMG/M metagenome (GOLD analysis project Ga0070714, IMG submission 65450) | Corn, switchgrass and miscanthus rhizosphere microbial communities from Kellogg Biological Station, Michigan, USA - LAR L8-3 metaG | ecosystem: Host-associated > Plants > Roots > Rhizosphere ...
CCCGGCTCGACCCGGTCACGAACCGGTCGTCCAGCATCGGGTAGATCAGCATCTGGCCCGCCAGCGCGGGGCCGCCGCGGTCCCTGGCCATCAGCGAGCAGGCGGCCGCGAGGCCGCCGCCCGCGCTGCCACCCCCCACGATCAGCCGCTGCGGGTCGATCCCCAGCTCGGCGGCGTGGGCCGCGGTCCAGGCCAGGCCCGCGTAACAGTCCTCCGTCGCGGCCGGGGACGGGTGCTCGGGAGCGAGCCGGTACTCCACCGACACGATGACCAGACCCGGGTTGGTCACCCAGCCGATCATGGAGTCCAGCCCGGTCCGGTTGTTGCCCATCACGAACCCGCCGCCGTGGGTGTGGAACAGCCCGGGCAGCGGGCCGCTGCGGCCCGGCGGGCGGGCGATGAGCAGCGAGATGTCCGGTGCCCCGGCCGGCCCGGGCACCAGCCTCTCCTCCAGTTCGACCCCGCCCTCGGCCAGGAACTCCAGGGTCAGCGTCGCGTCCAGCTCCGCCTGGCGGCTTTCGGCCAGGTTCTCCGGCGTCAGCGTGACCGGGGCTTCCTGGTGGGCCTCCTTCAGGGCCGGGATGAGCTCAGGGTCGAAGGGCGGGTGCCCAGGCGTCGAGGTCACAGGAGCCTCACAAGATCGTCGGGTCGAATTCGGCATCCATTGTCTCGAACGCCTCGTTCATCGCCATCATGTCGGCGGACTTGCGCTTCTCGATCCACCACATGACCAGGGCCCCGATGATCATCCAGCCCACCACGATGTACGGGACCAGGACGAACGGGTAGGGCGGCAGCGGCACGAACGTCACGTAGATCACCGGGATCAGCAGCACGGTGCCGACCAGCGGGACCAGCGCGTGCCGCCACCAGCGGAAGTGCTCGGCCTGCTCGCGGCGCATGTAGAAGAACAGCGAGATGTTGGCCAGCGCGTACATGATCACGATGGCCACGGTGATGATGTCGCCCAGGAACCCGTAGATGTCGGCCGCGCCGATCCACAGGCCCACCGCGATGGTCAGCACGATCGACACCCCGATCTGCAGGTGCACGGCGTTGCTCGGGGTCCGGTACTTCGGCTGGATCTTGGCCAGGTCCTTGGGCAGCACCCCGACCGAGCCCATGCCGTACCAGACCCGGGTGACCGCGTTGCTGGCCGCGATGGAGATCGCCAGCACGCTGTTGATGATCGCGATGAACACGAAGATCCAGCCCAGCCCCCAGACCCGCTTGGCCATCGTGTAGTACGGGTTCGCGGCGGTCGCGAGGTCCTTGGCCTGGTCGACGCCCCAGCCCACGATGCCGGCGTAGCCCGCGAACACGTAGAACACGCCGACCAGGATGATCGACCCGAAGATCGCCCGCGGCAGCAGGCGCCGGGGGTCGCGCGTCTCCCGGGCCAGCGGGGCGACGGACTCGAACCCGCTCAGCGCGAGGATGGAGAACACGATCCCGTACCAGATGCCGTGCGCGCCCTGGAGCGAGTTCGAGATGTTGAACGGCGCGGTCCAGCTGTAGCTCCCGCTCCCTCCGGGCGAGACCAGGAAGCTGATCGACAGAGCGATCATGATCAGCAATTCGCCCGTGCCGAGGATCACCGCGGTCTTGGTCGAGATCGCGATGCCGCGGTAGATCAGCAGCCAGGTCAGCAGCAGCCCGGACACGGAGAAGATCCACCAGGGGATGTCCACGCCGGTACCGGATTTCAGCACGTTTTCGGCCAGGTAGCCCAGGAACCCGAGCACCGCGGGCGGCCCGAGCGGGTCGTAGGCGAAGTAGCTCCACCCGGCCAGGAACCCCCACCGCGGGCCGAGCCCTCGCCGGACGAACGAGTAGTACCCGCCTGTCGACGGCATGTACCTGCTGAACTCCGCCACCGTGTTCGCGATGAACAGCATGATGATCGCGGCGCCGAGCAGCGCGACCGGGGCCGCCGCGCCCGCGTAGGAGACGATGAACGGGAGCGTGAAGATCACGCCCACCGCGGGCCCGATGTGCGTGATGCCCTGGAACAGGACGTCGCCGAGGCCGAGCTTTCCCTTGAGGAGGCCCGAGCCTGCGCGGCCGGAGTCCACGGCGGGCCGTTGCGCTGAGTCAGTCATGGTGAGTCCTTCGGTCTGATGAGGGCTGGGAGGACAAGGGCTGCCGGCCGCTCTACTGCACGACGCCGTTGAGCGAGATCTGGCCGCCGTCGACGACGAGGACGCTGCCGGTGATGTAGTCCGCGTCGGGGGAGGCGAGGAAGGCGATCGGGCCGGCGAGATCCACGGGATCTCCCCACCGGCGGGCGGGCGGGAACGCGTACAGCGGGCTCCCGCCGTCGGGCAAGGACTGGACATCGGCGTTGATGTTGGTGCGGATGGTTCCCGGCGCGACCGCGTTGACCCGGATCCGGGCCTGCGCCAGGTCCACGGCCATGGACTTGACGAGCATCACCACCCCGCCCTTGGACGCGTTGTAGGCCGCGCTGTCGGGCTCGGCCAGGAAGCTGTTCGTGGAGGCCGTGACGATGATCGAGCCGCCAGTCCCGGCCGCGGCCATGGCCCGGGCGAACCCGCGGCAGACCAGGAACGTGCCCCTGAGGTTGACCCCCAGGACCTCGTCCCACTCCTCATCGGTGGTGTCGAGGAACGGGCTGCCCCGCCAGATCCCGGCGTTGGACACCACCACATCGACGCGGCCGAACCGGTCGAGGGTCGCGCTGACCAGCTGCTCGACCGAGAGGGGGTCGGCCACGTCGGCCGCCACCGGCAGCACGGAATCCGACGCGGTGACCTTGCCGAGCCGGCCGGTGTCCCGGTCCGCGTAGACCACGCTGGCGCCCTCGGCCGCGAACCGGTCCGCGGCGGCGGCGCCGATGCCGCTGCCCGCCCCGGTGACGACCGCGACCTTGCCGCCGAACCGGCCGCTCGTCATTCGGTGCTCCCCATGAGGCCGACCAGCGCGAAGTTCGGCTGGGCGGTGTCGAGCCGCCCGTAGGAGACGAATACGCCGACGTCGCTGGAGACCTTGATGGCGTACTGGGTGCGGTAAGGGATCGTGACGCCCTCGAGCCGGTCGATGCGGATGCAGCGCACCCGCTCGCCCTCGACCACCAGGCCGTGCACCGACGTGGGCGGCTTGTTCTCCCAGTAGAAGGCCAGCGAGATCGTGGCCGGCTTGTCGTTGGGGTTGAGCACCATCAGCGACTCGTGGCTGGTAAAGCGGTCGCCAGGCACCGGCTCGGGCAGGTCGCCGTCCGGGAACCACCAGGTCGTCTTGCCGGTCATCATCCGTCCTGTCCGGCACGGCATCCGGCCGCGCCCTGGTCGGGGGTTCTCAGACCCACCCCGCCGTCGAGTGAGCTGACGGTGGCGAGCCGGTGGCGGTAATTTGCGTAAAGGCCCTCGTAGACCGTGTGCCGGTCGGGGTCAGGCAGCCAGCCTGGGCCGGCCGACGTCATGGCCGCGGTGGCCGCGGGCAGGTCCGGGTAGGCGCCGGCGCCGACCGCGGCGCACATCGCCGCGCCCAGCGTGACCGGCTGGGTGGCCGGGAGCCGGAGCAGCGGGCGGCCGAGCACGTCGGCGTGGATCTGCATCCACAGGCTGCTGCGCGCGGCGCCGCCGGTCACCACGAGCTCGCGGGTGGCCACGCCCGCCTGCTCGAGAGTCTCCAGCACGGCGCGGCCGCCGAACGCGACCGCTTCCAGCGTGGCCCGGAACAGGTGCGCCCGGGTGTGCGCGAGCGTCAGGCCGCCCCACACGCCGCGGGCGGCCGGGTTCCGGTACGGGGTACGGCAGCCCTGCCAGGTGTCGATGGCCCACAGCCCGTCGGCGCCCGGGCCGATGGTGGCCGCCTCATCGTCGAGGACGGCGAGCGGCACGCCCGGGGCCAGCTCCCGGGAGAACCAGGCGGCGGCCGCGGCGGCCGAGGTCTGGCCGCCCTGCTGGGCGATCGTGCCCGGGCCGAACGCGTCGAGCACCGGGCCGAGCAGCCGCGGGTCGTGGACTGGCCGCTGGGAGAGGCCCAGGTACGACGAGGAGGTGCCGATCGACACCGCGACCCGGCCCGGCTGGTAGACGTCGGCCGCCAGCGCGGCCGCGTAGCTGTCCATCAGGCCCTGGACCACCGGGACGCCGGCGGGCAGCCCGGTGCGGCCGGCCGCCTGCGCGGTCAGCCGCCCGGCCACGGCCCCGGCCGGGAGCCTCGGCAGGTCCCAGCCGTCCAGCAGGCCGGACAGGCCCAGGGGGTGCAGCAGGTCGGCGGGCCAGCCGCGGGTCAGCGGGTCGTAGGACCACTCGCCCGCGATCGTGGCCTGAGCCAGGCTCCACGCGCCGGTCAGCTGGAACATCACCCAGTCGTGCACGTCCACGATGCGCCGGGCCGCCGCGTACCGGCCCGGGTCGTGCCGGGCCAGCCAGAGTGCCTTGGGCAGCATCCACTCCGGCGATACCTGGCCGCCGGTGTACTGCAGCACCGGGTGGCGGGTGGCGGTGATCTCCGCCGCCTCGCCGGCCGCCCGGGTGTCCATCCACAGCAGCGACGGCCCGATCGGGTCGTCGCCGTCACCGACCGGCACCGCGCTCACCGCGGCCGACGCCACGCAGAGGGCCAGCGGCGGCGGGCCGCTCCCGGCGACCGCGGCCACGGCGCGGTGCAGCGCGGCGAGGACCTCGCCCGGGGACTGCTCGGCCCATCCGGGCCGCGGGTGGACCGTGGTGACGCTCTGCTCGCGGGCCGTCAGCAGGGTGCCCGCCAGCGAGTACAGGCCGGCGCGGACGCTCCCGGTGCCGAGGTCGACGCCCAGCACCGTGGCATCGGCTGCGTCCCGCCCCCGGGTCATGGCTGGTGGCCCCCGAGCACCTCGCCGATGGTCTTGACCAGGGTGGCCACCTCGTCGTCGCCGATCTGGCGGTGGGTGACGAACCGGATGGTGGTGGGCGGCCGCGACGACGCGTTGATGCCGTGCCGGCGCAGGTCGGCCACCACGTCCTCGGCGGTGCGGCCGGACGGGGTCACGTCGATCAGCACGAAGTTGGTGACCGGGGCGGGGGTGAGCACGGTCAGCCCGGTCACCGGCTGCAGCGCGTCGGCGATCTGGCGGGCCCGCTGGTGGTCCTCGGCCAGGCGGTCGATGCCTGTCCGCAGGGCGACGATCCCGGCCGCGGCCACCACCCCGGCCTGGCGCATCGAGCCGCCGAGCAGCTTGCGGGCCCGCCGGGCCCGGGTCACGAACTCCGTGTTCCCGGCCAGCAGCCCGCCGACCGGTGCGCTGAGCCCCTTGCTCAGGCAGACCGACACCGAGTCGGCCGGCCCGGACAGCTTCGCCACGTCGACGCCCAGGGCCACGGCGGCGTTGAAGATCCGCGCCCCGTCGACGTGCAGGTGCAGGCCATGCTCGTCGCAGAGGGCGCGCAGCCCGGCCATGGTGGCGGCGTCGGTCACGCTCCCGCCCGCCCGGTTGTGCGTGTTCTCCACGCACACCATGGACGTCGGCGGGTAGTGCTGGTCGGGCTTGCGCAGGTAGGTGCGGACCAGGTCCGCGGTCAGCACCCCGTCGGCGGTCTCGATCGTCCGGGGCATGGTCCCGGCCACCGTGGCCATCCCGCCACCCTCGTAATACACGATGTGCGAGTTGGCCTCGGCGATCACCTCGGTGCCCCGGTCCGCCGCGGCCAGCACCGCGCTCAGGTTGGACATGGTGCCGGTCGGCATGTAGACGGCGTCCTCGTGGCCGAGCAGCGACGCCCCCAGCTGCTCGAGCTCGTTCACCGTGGGATCGGTGTGGTAGACGTCGTCGCCGAGCCTGGCGTGCGCCATGGCCTCGATCATCGCCGGGGTCGGCTCGGTGGACGTGTCGTAGAAGTGCAGCATCTACCGCTCCCCGGAGCTCAGCGCAGAGCCGATCTGGCTGTCGGTGACCAGGATGTTGACCAGGCCGGAGGCGATCGCGGCGCGGACGGCCCGGCTCTTGCGCCAGCCGCTGGCCACACCGATCCGGTGCGGGGTGCGCCGCAGGTCGTCCAGGCCGATCGAGATCGTGCGGTCCTCGAGGCCGGAGCTGAGGACCTCGCCGTCGTCGGTGAGCACGTAGGACAGCACGTCGGCCACGGCGCCGCGACGGATCAGGTCGCCGTGCAGGGCGTCGTCGATCACGCCGCCGTAGCGGAGCCTGGAGGTGGCCGCCTCGGTCAGCGACCCGACGCCGAGCACGGCGATGTCGAGCCGGGTGAACTTGTCGAAGGTGGCGCGCAGGTCGTCGTGGGCCAGCAGCACCTGCCGCTGGGCGGAGTCCACCACCGCGGGCGCGAACAGCAGGTGCGGCTCGGTGCCGAACCGGCGGGCCAGGTCGATGGCCAGCGTGATCGACGACACCTCGGAGGTAATCCCGCCCCGGCCGCCGATGAGCTGGACGACCTCGGCCTTGGCCGGGATGCGCGCGGGCAGCTGGGCCACCAGCCGCTGCACCGTCTCCCCGAGCGAGATGCCGATGACCGCGCCGTCCAGCGCCTGCTCGAGCAGGAACCGGCCAGCCGCGTCGGCCACCCGCGACTGGAGTTCGGGCTCGTCGACGTCCTCGCCGTCGACGATGATCACTGCCTTGAGGCCGAGGCGCTCCTCCAGCTCGGCCTCGAGGTCGGTATGCCAGCGCTCGGGCTCGAGGATGTTCACGCTGACGTAGCCCGCGTCGAGCGCGGCGCGCAGCAGCCGGGCGACCTGGAACCGGCTGATCCCGAGGTTGGCCGCGATCTCGGTGTGGGACAGGTGGCGCCGGTAGGCCTGATGGCAGACCTTGAGCATCAGACGCTGGTTTTCCGACGCTGGCACCTAGGTCACCTCTCTGTGTCACCCTCTGGCGCTCATATGAGCGAAGGCGCTTAAATGAGCATGTTCTATGACACCGTTGACGGCGTCAAGACCACAGGAGGAGACGTGGACAGCACCGACGCGACCTGGTGGCAAGAACTGCGCGCGGAGTTCCCGTACCTGGAGGACCACGTGTTCGCCTGGTCCGGGGGACAGGCGCCGATCGCCAATAGCGTCCGGGCCGCGATCAGCCGGGTGATGGCGTCCTGGGACGCCGACCCCGTCGCGCTGGCCACCACCGAGTGGCCGGTGTACGACGGTGCGCGCCAGGAGGTGGCCACGCTGCTCGGCTGCGAGGTCGACCGGGTCGCCGCGAGCGAGAGCACCTCCAGCGCGCTGTCGGTCGCGACCGCGATGGTGCTGGCCCGGTGGCAGCGGGCGGGAGCGCCTCCGGCCAACGTGGTGCTGCACTGGGACTGCCACCCGGCGAGCAGTTACCACTGGCTGACCACGAGCCAGCTCTACCCCTCGCTGAGCGTCCGCTGGGCCCGCCGCGACGACCACGAGGACCCGGTGCAGGCCCTGCTGGCCCAGGCCGACGGGGAGACCATCGCGGTGGTTGCGACGCACGTGGCCTGGCGCACCGGGGCCGCGCTTGACCTGGCCGCCCTGGGCCAGCGCCGCCGGGCGGCGTCCTGGGCGCTCCTGATCGACGCGGCGCAGTCGGCGGGCGCCGTCCCGCTGGGGCCGTATGCGGACGACATCGACTTCATCGGGTTCCCCGGCTACAAGTGGCTGCTGGGGCCGCCGGGCACCGGCTACCTCGTGCTCGGGGCGGGGTGGCTCGACGAGCCGAGCCCGATCAGCGGGTGGGCCGCGGTCCGCGACTTCCCGGTCGACGTGACCGAGTTCCTGCCGCTGCGCGGCGGCGCCGGGATCCGGTTCGGCATGCCGAGCTTTATCCCGCTGGCTGGCTCGCAGGCCGCCCTGGGCCTGATCAACCGGGCCGGGATCGGGCGGATCGCGGACCGCGTGGACTACCTCATGGGCCAGCTGCTGGACGGTCTCGACGGGCTCGGGTTCGACCCGGTGACGCCGCGCCCGGCGGCGGAGCGGGCAGGCGTGTGCTCGGTCGAGGTGCCCGACATGGACGAGGCGGTCGCCGCGCTGGCCGAGCACCGCATCGCGACGTTCCCCGAGCTGCAGTACATGCGCCTCGACCTGCACGCCTTCAACACCGAGGAGGACGTGCAGCGGATCGTCGACTGCTTCGCCCTGCTGCGCAAGTAGCCGTCGTGACCCCCGGCGGTCCGCGGCGCCTGGCTAGGGTCTAGCTATGCAGCTGACCGAGGCGCTGAGCCGGGGACTGCCCGGTGACCGGGTCATCACCGATCCCGACGTGCTCGCGGCCCTCTCGCACGATGACGCAGAATGGGCGCCGGCCGGGAGGGCCGCCGCTGGGGTCCGCGCCCGGTCAGAAGCCGAGGTGCAGCACGTGGTGCGCACCTGCGCCGAGCTGGGCGTCCCGGTGGTGCCGCGGGGCGCGGGCACCGGCCTGTCCGGCGGGGCCAACGCGGTCAGCGGATGCGTCATCCTCGACGTCTCCCCGATGAACCAGGTCCTCGAGATCGATGCCGACAACCTGGTGGCCGTGGTGCAGCCGGGCGTGATCAACAACGACCTCAAGGCCGCCGTCGCCGAGCACGGCCTGTGGTACCCGCCCGACCCGGCCAGCGCCCCGTGGTCCACGATCGGCGGCAACGTCGCCACCAACGCGGGTGGCCTGTGCTGCCTCAAGTACGGGGTCACCCGGGACTACGTCCTCGGCCTGCGCGCGGTGGTGGGCGGCCCGGTGGCCTACGGCGACGCCGTGCGCCTGGGCCGGCGTACCACCAAGGGCGTCGCCGGGCTCGACCTGGTCGGGCTGTTCGTCGGGTCTGAGGGCACGCTGGGCGTGGTGACCGAGGTGACGCTGCGGCTGCGGCCCGCGCCCGTGGGTACGCCGCGGACCATCGTCGGCGCGTTCGGCGATCTGGTCGCGGCCGGCCGGGCCGTGGCCCAGATCACCCGGCGCGGGCTGACCCCGGCCGTGCTCGAACTTCTCGACCGGGCCTGCCTCGAGGCGGTCGAGGAGTGGAAACACCTGGGACTCGAGGCCGACGCGACCGCGCTGCTGCTGGCCCGCGTGGACACCCCGGGCGACTCCGGGGCGGCCGAGTCCGAGGCGATCGCCGCGACCATGACCGACGCGGGAGCGATCTGGGCCGAGCAGTCCACCGACGACACCGAGGCCGAGGCGCTGTTCGACGCCCGCCGGCTCGCCTACCCGGCGCTCGAGCGGCTCGGCCCGGTGCTCACCGAGGATGTCTGCGTGCCGCGGTCCCAGATCCCGGCGATGCTGGAACAGATCAGCGCGATCGCGGCCCGGCACGGCGTGAAGATCGCGACCATCGCCCACGCGGGCGACGGGAATCTGCACCCGCTGCTGATCACGCCACCCGGCGACGAGGCCGCCCGGGCCGCGGCCCAGGCCGCGTTCGAGGAGTTCCTCGACGCCGCGATCGCCCTGGGCGGCACCGTCACCGGAGAGCACGGTGTCGGGCTGCTGAAGCGCGACGGCATGCGCCGCGAACTCGATCCCGGCTCGGTCGCGCTGCAGACGGCGGTGCGCCAGGCCCTCGACCCGAGAGAGGTGTTCAACCCCGGGAAGGGCTGAGGGTGCCGAAGAACTCCCGCACATCGGCGGTGAGCAGGTCAGGCGCCTCGAGGGCGGCGAAGTGACCGCCACGGTCGAACTCCGACCAGCGGACCACGTTGTGGGTCTTGTCGGCGAACGGGCGGACGGACACGTCGGTGGTGAAGACCGCCACCGCGGTGGGGACGCTGGAGCGCTCCTTGGGTGCCCACATGGCCGGGTCGTTGAACCGCTCGTAGTAGGTGTGGGCGGCCGACCCGGCGGTGGCGGTGAACCAGTAGATGCTGACGTCGGTGAGGATCCGGTCCCGGTCGACCGCGTCCTCCGGCAGCTTGGCGGCCGGGTCGGTCCAGTCCTGGAACTTCTCCACGATCCAGGCCAGCAGGCCGGACGGTGAGTCGGTCAGCGACTGGGCGATGGTCTGCGGCCGGGTGCCCTGGATCTGCAGGTAGGCCCCGGAGCGCTCCTGCCAGGCCTGCATCGCGGCGAGCCGGGCCCGGTCCGCGTCGGTCATCGCGGCCATGTCGGCGGGGTCACCGGTCGGGAACGTGACCAGGGCGTTGACGTGCACGCCGATGACCCGGCCAGGGGCGGCGCGGCCGATCAGCGGGCCGATGAAGGCGCCCACGTCACCGCCCTGGACGCCGTAGCGCTCGTAGCCGAGCCTGGCCATCAGCTCGGCCAGCGCGGCGGCGGTGCGGCCGTCGGTCCAGCCGGTCTGCTGCAGCGGCCCGGAGAAGCCGTAGCCGGGCAGCGACGGGACCACCAGATGAAACGCGGCGGCCGGATCGCCGCCGTGCGCGGCCGGGTCGGTCAGCGGGCCGATCATGTCCAGGAACTCGACGATGGAGCCCGGCCAGCCGTGCAGCAGCAGCAGCGGCGTGGCGTCCGGCCGGCCGGAGCGGACGTGCAGGAAGTGCACGTCGGCTCCGTCGATCGTGGTGATGAACTGCGGGTAGGCGTTGAGCGCCGCCTCGTGGGCGCGCCAGTCGTACCGGCCGGCCCAGTAGGCGGCGAGCTCACGCAGGTAGTCAGTGGGGACGCCGCGCTCCCAGCCGGTGCCGGGCAGGTCGCTGGCCCAGCGGGTGCGGGCCAGCCGCTGGCGGAGGTCGTCGATGTCGGCCTGCGGGACATTGATCCGGTACGGCCTGATCTCGGCCCCGGGGGCGGTGCGGGCGGCGGCGTCCTGTGGGGTGCTCTCGTTGCTCGTCATGTCTTCGACGGTAGAAGCCATTGGTGTCAGGTTCTGGCACCAATATGCGAGAAGATTGACGGCATGCTGGAGACCTCGGCCCGCCTGCTTCGCCTGCTCTCCTTCCTTCAGTCCCGGCGGGACTGGACCGGCACCGAACTCGCCGGCCGGCTCGGCGTTGGCCTGCGGACCGTGCGCCGCGACATCGACCGGCTGCGCGACCTCGGCTATCCCGTCGACGCGACACCGGGCGTAGCGGGCGGCTACCGGCTCGGCACCGGTGCCGCCCTGCCCCCGCTGCTGCTGGACGACGAGGAGGCGGTGGCGGTGGCGATCAGCCTGCACACGGCCGCGGCCGGCAGCGTGGCCGGGCTGGAGGAGACCTCGCTGCGGGCGCTGACCAAGCTCCAGCAGATGCTGCCGTCCCGGCTGCGTCGCACGGTCACCGCCCTGCACGCCACGGCGGTTCCGCTGACCGGCTCGCCGCGCGACACCGTGGACGCCGACGTGCTCACCGCGGTCGCGGCCGCCTGCCGGGACCAGCGGAGGCTGCGCTTCGGCTACCCCAGCGGGGACCGGGTCACCTCCCGCCACGTCGAGCCGCACCGCCTGGTGCACACCACGCGCCGCTGGTACCTGGTGGCCTGGGACACCGAGCGTGACGACTGGCGGACCTACCGCCTCGACCGGGTCCGGGGGCCGGTCGGCCCGCCCGGCGCCCGCTTCACCCCCCGCCCGCCGCCCGCCGATGACGTGGCGGCTTACGTGTCCCAGTCCATATCCTCCGCGCCCTACCGCTACCAGGCCCGCGTCCTCTTCCACGCTCCTCTGGAGGACCTCGCCCCGCGCTGTTCCCCGGCGGCGGGCCGGCTGGAGGCTGCGGGCCCGCGCGCCTGCATCCTGCACGCCGGATCCAACTCCCTCGACGAACTCGCTCTCTACACCGCGGTCAAGGGCTTCGGCTTCCAGGTGCTGGACCCTCCCGAGCTCGTGCCCGTCCTGTACACCCTGGCCGAACGGCTCCGTCAGGCCGCCCACGCCACCGAGGCAGCGGCGGGCCGGCCCGCCGCCGCGGAGTCAGCCGGCCTGCGGCGGCGGGCCTGAGCCGGGTTCGCCCCGAGCGGGCCCAGGAAGCTGGCCGGTAATGTCCGGGATGCCTCCTTGACGGCGGCCTCGTACTGGTCCACCACGCTGGCCGGAATGCGCCCGCGCTCGCTGAGCCCGATGCCCTGGTTCAGCGCCCACGCCCGGATGTCGCGGCTGCGCTGGCGGCTGGCCGCCGTCCGCCTGGACCGGTGCGGTGAGCGGCCCGCCGGGCGGCCGCGCGCGATGAACGGCGCCAGCTGCTTGCGCAGCCGCGCCGCGTTCTTGCTGTTCAGGTCAATCTCGTACTGCTGGCTGCCGATCCCGAAACGCACCGTCTCGTCCGCCGGACCGCCATCTATGTCGTCCACCAGTGTGACGATTGCCTGTTTTACCACCCAAACCCCCCATGACCAGATGGGCCATCTGCACTGTTCGGTTCCGCTGTCATACCCCATCACGCGGGTTGCTGCCCAGGTCAGGGTGATGCCAGGAGGTCGGCCTGGCCCCTGGTTGGGCGGATTCGTCCCGGTGTCGATCCGGCGGGAGGCCGTTCGTGTAGAGGGTGAGAGAGCCGGCCTAGGGGCCGGCCGCAGCGCAGGAAGGGACGTCGATGAGCAGGGTAGTCGTGGTCAACCATGTGACGCTCGATGGCGTGATGCAGGCACCGGCCCGCCCGGACGAGGACCGGCGCCGGGGGTTCAGCAGGGGCGGCTGGGCGCTGCCCTACAACGACGAGGTCATGGCCCAGCGCCTGGGCCGGAACATGTCCCAGGGCGGGTCACTGCTGCTGGGCCGGCGGACCTACGAGGATTTCTACAGCGTCTGGCCCAGCCGGACCGACAATCCCTACACCGAGGTGCTCAACAAAACCCAGAAGTACGTCGCGTCAACCACGCTGGCCGAGCCGCTGCCGTGGCAGAACTCCACCCTGCTGCCGGGCGACGCCGCGCAGGCCGTGGCCGGGCTCAGGCAGCAGCCGGGCCAGGACCTGGTGATCCTGGGCAGCGGGGCGCTCATCCACTCGCTGCTGCCGCATGGCCTGATCGACGAGTTCGTGCTGCTGATCCACCCGCTGGTGCTGGGGTCGGGGCTGCGCCTGTTCCCTGACGGCGCTGCGGTCGCGCTGCGGCTCACCGACAGCGTGACCACGACCACCGGAGTGGTGATCGCGACCTACCAGCCCGCCGAGCCGGGCCCGGCGGCCGCCTGACCCTGGCCACGGCCGGACGGGCCGGCCGCGGCAATCCTGTGGGTTCTCCTGTGGGCGGCTACGTGTGGTCCCTGCGCCCGCTGCTGGCGAGGGTGGAGTCAGCCGGACACGCAGGAGGGCAAGAACCATGAGCGAGACCAGGACCTGGAGCTACTCGCGGACGAACCCGGCCCGGGCCCAGGCGCCAGCGGCGGGCCTGGCGCCCGGCCGTGGCCGCCGGGTCGGCGCCCGGCTGTGGAGCCTGCTGCACGCTCCGGCACTCCTCAGCGGCCCGGGCGGCGGCCCGCACGACGCCGCGTTTGCCGAAGATGACTACCGGCGGCTGGCCGGCCGGCGGGCGGGCTGACCGGCCGCGCCTAGAGGCCGTGCTCGTCCAGTGTGTCCTGGACGCCCCGGGCGTCGGGGGACCCGATGCGCCGGTAGATCTCCAGGGCTTCCCGCAGGTGCCCGGCGGCGTCGGACGGGCTGCGGGCCAGCAGGCTCCGCCCGATCCCGGCCCGGGCCCGGGCCTCCTGGGGAGGCGCGCCGATCTCGCGCGCGATGACTAGCGCCTGGCTGTGGTAGCGGCGGGCCTCATCGGGCGCCGACGTGGCCGCCGACAGCTCGCCCAGGCTGTTCAGCGCCACGGACTCGCCGTGCCGCGAGCCCAGGTCGCGGTGCAGCTGGAGCGCCTGGGCCAGATTCGCGGCCGCGGCCGCGTGGTCCCCGGTCTGCTGCTGCAGCAGGCCGAGTTCGTCCAGGGCCCAGGCCTGCCCGAGCCGGTCACCGAGACGGCGGAACAGGTCCAGGGCCTGCTGCTGGCTGACGGCGGCGGCCGGGTAGTCACCCGTCTGCCGCTGCAGCATCCCGAGTTCGCACAGCACGTCGGCCTGGTCAAACTCGGACCCGAGCACCCGGAACAGCTCCAGCGCCCGCTGGTAGCCGGCCGCCGCGGGTGGGTAGTCGCCGGTCATCTGCTGGATGAGAGCCAGGTCGGTGAGGGAAACGGCCTCGGCCAGCTGGTCACCCGCGTCGCGGGCCAGGTCCAGCGCCTGCTGGTGGCTGGCCGCCGCGGCCGGGTAGTCCCCGGTGTCCAGGTGCACCAGGCCCAGATGGTTGAGTGCGTAGGCCTCACCGGTCTGGTCGCCGAGCTCCCGGTACAGCGCCGCGGCCTGGGTGAGCGTGCCCGTGGCGGCCGGGTAATCGCTGGTCAGCTGCTGCAGCAGGCCGAGCTCGTCGAGCGTCCCGGCCTGCCCGGCCCGGTCGCCCGCGCGGCGGGCCGCGCGGAGCGCCGTCTGGTACTGGCCCGCGGCCTGGTCCCAGTGACCGCGGGCGCGCAGGAAGCCGCCGACCGCCGTGGCGATGGCGACGGCGTCGCCGGGGCTGGCCTCGGCCGCGAACGCGACCGCCGCGTGCAGGTTGGGCCGCTCGGC
>Ga0070714_100002186_pt1 | contig 14380 bp, 10 predicted proteins | sample LARL83metaG_FD_65450 | JGI IMG/M metagenome (GOLD analysis project Ga0070714, IMG submission 65450) | Corn, switchgrass and miscanthus rhizosphere microbial communities from Kellogg Biological Station, Michigan, USA - LAR L8-3 metaG | ecosystem: Host-associated > Plants > Roots > Rhizosphere ...
GCCAGCAGCATCGCGGCGGCCGGCTCCCGGTCCACGCCCACCGTGCGCCAGCTGCGCCCGCCCAGGGCGAAGCGCAGCAGCACCCTGGTCGCCGGCTGCCCGTCCGCCTCCGTGGTGATCGGCCGGGCCTCGTGGTCGAGCAGTTCGAGCGCGTCGATGCCCGGCACCACCGGCAGCAGCGCCGCGCACAGCGCCCGATACAGGGCCCTGACCGGCTGCTCGGCGATGCCCGTGGTGGTCACGGCCCGGCCGCCGCGGGTCACCCGCAGCACCGCGCGGGTCAGCGTCGCGGGCCGGTCCAGGGAGCCCGCCGTGGACAGCTGCCAGGAGTCGATGTGGAACACCCGCGGGCGCGGCGCGTCGGCCAGCTGCTCGCGCAGCAGCAGCTCGAAGGACGCGTCCGCGGACTCGATCGCGCAGCCGCGCCGGCCCAGCTCCTTGATCCGCAGCATCGCCCGGTTGACCCGCTCGTCCGCCGCGTGCACGTGGTAACCCAGCTCGCGCGCCTTGAGCTCCACCGAGGAGCGGCCGCCCAGATCGGAGACCAGCACCCGGCTGCGCGCCCCCACCCGATCCGGATCGATGTGCTGATACAGGTTCGGATCCAGGCGCACCGCCGAGGCGTGCAGCCCGCCCTTGTGCGCGAAGGCCGAGGCGCCCACGTACGGCGCGCCCGCCGGGACCGGAGCCGCGGCCAGCTCGCCGACCGCGTGCGCCGTGTCCGCCATCGCCGCGAGCTGGGCGGGGGAGAGCAGCTCGCGCCCCTCCTTGAGGGCCAGGTTCGCCACCACGCTGAACAGGTTGGCGTTGCCGCACCGCTCGCCGTACCCGTTGGCGGTGCCCTGCACCTGCCCGGCCCCGGCCGACACCGCCAGCAGCGTGTTGGCCACCGCGCAGCCCGCGTCGTCGTGGCAGTGGATGCCCACCGGCAGGCCCATCGCCGCGGTCTCGGCCACGATCTCGGCCAGCTCCACCGGCAGCGTCCCGCCGTTGGTGTCGCAGAGCACGACCTTCTCGGCGCCCGCGTCGATCGCGGTGTCGGCCACGGCCAGCGCGTACGCCCGGTTCGCGCGGAACCCGTCGAAGTAGTGCTCCGCGTCCACGAACACCCGCCGCCCCTGCGCCAGCAGCTGGCGCACCGTGTCGCGGATCATCCGCAGGTTCTCCGCCGGCGTGGTGCGCAGCGCCACCTCCACGTGCCGGTCGTGGCCCTTGGCCACCAGCGTCACCACCGGCGTCTGCGCCTCCAGCAGCGCGAGCACCTGCGGGTCGCGCCCCGCGTCGCCGTCCGGCCGCCGGGTCGCGCCGAACGCCGCGAGCTGCGCGTGGCGCAGCGTCAGCTCCTTGGCCGCGCGGCGGAAGAAGTCGGTGTCCAGCGGCACGGCGCCGGGCCAGCCGCCCTCGATGAAGTCCACCCCGAACTCGTCGAGCCGGCGGGCGACCGCGAGCTTGTCGGCGACGGTCAGCGCCAGCCCCTCCTGCTGGACGCCGTCGCGCAGCGTCGTGTCGTAGATCTGCAGGGCCCCGCGGTTGTTCGCGGACATCTCTCTCCTCAGGGTTCGCCGACCGCCGCCCCGCGGACCGGCAGGTCTTCCAGGAAGCGCGGCGCCGGCCCCGGCAGCCGCAGGCCCGCGCCGTCGCTCCGGTAGGTGCCGCGGGCGCGGTGGTGCGGGTGCTCGGCCGCCTCGGCGAGGCTGAGCACCGGGGTGACGCAGGCCTCCGAGCCCTCGAACCGCCGCGCCCAGGCGTCCCGGCCGTCCTCGGCGAACCGCAGCGCGAACGCGCGGCGCAGCCGCGGCCAGTTCTCCGGGTCGTCGCGGTCCGGCAGCTGCCGCGCATCGAGGCCGAGGCCGCGCACGAACGCCAGGTAGAACCGCTCCTCCAGCGCGCCGACCGCGACATGGCGGCCGTCCGCGCAGGTGTACACGGTGTAGAAGGGCGCGCCGCCGTCCAGCAGGTTGCGCCCGCGCCCGCGGCTCCACAGCCCGGCCCCGTCCATCGCGGCCAGCATCGTCAGCAGCGAGGCGGTACCGTCCACGATCGCCGCGTCGATCACCCGCCCGGCGCCGGTGGCGCGGCGCTCGAACAGCGCGGCCAGGACCCCGACCACCAGCGGCAGCGAGCCGCCGGCGAAGTCGCCGACCAGGTTGAGCGGCACCACCGGGTCCCCGCCCTCCGGCCCGATCGCGTCCAGGGCCCCGGACAGCGCCAGATAGTTGATGTCGTGGCCGACCGTGTGCGCCAGCGGCCCGTCCTGCCCCCAGCCGGTCATCCGCCCGTACACCAGCCCGGGGTTGCGCTCCAGGCACACCCGCGGGCCGAAGCCCAGCCGCTCGGCGACCCCGGGCCGGAAGCCCTCCAGCAGCACGTCGCTGCGGTCCGCCAGCTCCAGCAGCGCCGCGAGCCCGTCCGGCGCCTTGAGGTCCAGGGCCACCGCGGCGCGCCCGCGGTCCAGGCCCCGGTGCCACGCGGCGAACGGGCGCTGCCCGTCGGCCCGGTCGACCCGCACCACCTGCGCGCCGAGGTCCGCCAGCAGCATCCCCGCGTAAGGCACGGGGCCGATCGCGGCCAGTTCCACGACGCGCAGTCCTTCGAGCGGGCTCATGTCCGGAGTGTGGGACAACCGGCTCGACTCCCGGTCGAGGTGCGGACAGCGGCGCGGCTCGCGCGGCTGGAGCCTCCCGGCCCGGCGCGGGCCCCGGGAACGGAAGAGTGATGATATGCCGGATTGGTCACCTGTGGCGGCGGCCGCGGCGAGGTGTGTTCGTCTGGATGGCAACGGGTGTTCGAGGTCGCTTCAAGCCCGCGGTCACATACTCCGAACACGCGTGAGAACGGGCCTTGCGGCCTGGGCGGCGCGTGGAAATGGGCTCATTCGCACGCGGCGCCGTGGAAGGGGCCTGCTGAAACGGGATGGGGACGCAGATGACCGGACACCGAAGCTTCACCCAGCTGGTGCGGCGACATGCGCAGAGCCAGCCCCGGCGCGACGCGCTCGTCCTGGTCGACGACGCCGGACGGGAGCGCCGCGTCGGCTACGCGCGGCTCGACTCCGAGTCCCGCACGCTGGCCGCCTGGCTGCACATCCACGGCGCCTTCGGCGAGCGGGTGCTGATCCAGCAGCCCGACGCCCACCAGTTCGCCGTCTCGTTCCTGGCCTGCCTCTACGCCGGCGCCATCGCGGTGCCCGGCCCCAACCCCAGCGGCTCGCACCACGCCGACCGCCGGGTGCTGGGCATCGTGCGCGACGCCGGGGTGCGCTTCGTGCTCACCGACGCGCACAACGCGGCCGCGGCCAGCCAGGTGCTCGCGCTCGGCGGCTACGGCGAGGTGACCTGCGTGGCCACCGACACGCTGCTGAGCCTGCCGACCGCGCCCGACCCCGCCGACTGGCGGATGCCCGAGATCCGCCCGGACACCGTCGCGCTGCTGCAGTACACCTCCGGCTCCTCCGGCGACCCGCGCGGCGTCGCGGTGCGGCACGCCAACCTGCTGGCCAACCAGGCCGCCATCCAGCAGGCGCTGCGCACCGGCCCGGACAGCACGGTCGGCGGCTGGCTGCCGCTGCACCACGACATGGGCCTGATGGGCCAGCTGCTGCACCCGCTGTGGCTCGGCGGCACCGGGGTGCTGATGACCCCGATCTCCTTCGCCAAGCGGCCGGCCAACTGGCTGCGGCTCATCTCCGAATACGAGGTCTCCGTCTCCGGCGGCCCCAACTTCTGCTTCGACCTGTGCCTGCGCAAGATCGGCGACGAGCAGCTGGCCGGGGTGGACCTGGGCGGCTGGCGGATCGCGGTCAACGGCGGCGAACCGGTGCGCCCGGAGACCATGCGCCGCTTCGCCGACCGCTTCGCCCCCTTCGGGCTGCCGCCCGGGGCGCTGCGGGCCGGCTACGGCCTGGCCGAGGCCACGCTGCTGGTGTCGGTCACCTCCGGAAACGGGCGCCCGCCCCGGCTCGAGGCCGACCGCGCCGCGCTGGAGCAGCGGCGGCTGTGGCCCCCCGCGGCCAACCGCCCCAGCAGGACTCTGAGCAGCTCCGGGCAGGTGCACGGGCTCGAGGCGCGGATCGTCGACCCCGAGGACTTCACCGTGCTGCCCGAGGGCGCGGTCGGCGAGATCTGGCTGCGCGGCCCGAGCGTGGCCACCGGCTACTGGCGCCGCCCGCCCGAGACGGCCGAGGGCTTCGACGCGCGCACCGCCGACGGCGAGCACGGCTTCCTGCGCACCGGGGACCTGGGCCTGCTGCAGGACGGCGAGCTGTACGTCACCGGGCGCATCAGCGACCTGATCATCGTGGCCGGGCGCAACCTGCACCCCCAGGACCTGGAGCAGGCGGTCCAGCGGGTCAGCGCCCTGTTCGGCGCGGGCGTGGCCTTCCCCGTCGAGTCGGACCGCGAGCACGTGGTCGTGGTCCAGGAGGTGCGCCCGGCCGGCACCGGCACCGGGACGGACCTGGCGGAGCTGGCCACCGCGGTGCGCGAGGCCGTCTCCCGGGAATTCGCGGTGCAGGCCGGCGGGGTGGTGCTGGTACGGCCCGGCACGGTGCGCCGCACCACCAGCGGCAAGCTGGCCCGCTCCGCGGTGCGCTCGCTGTTCCTGGACGACCGGCTCGAAGCCCTGCACGAACTGATCGACCCGAAGGTCCGGCAACTGGTGCGGGCGCCGCGCCGGGCCGCAGCGGCCGGCGAGGCGGCGCCGTGGAAGGAGCGGGCGGCATGAACGAGGACCTGATCGGCTTGCCGGCCGAGCGGCGCGAGCCCGCGCTGCGCGAGTGGCTCACCCGCCGGCTCTCGCGCTACCTGGGCCGCCTGGACATCGACCCGCAGGTCGCGCTCGCCGAGTACGGCATCGACTCGCTGGTCGCGCTCAACCTCTACGGCGACGTCGAGGAGGAACTCGGCCTGCCGGTCGACGTCACCGTGGTGCTGGACTACCCGACCGTCGCCGCGCTGGCCGAGCACCTGTCGCAGCAGGCCGACGAGGCCGCCGCGCAAACCCGCGAGAGGAGCCGGCCATGAGCGCCGCCGCCGAGCCCGCGCCCAGGATCGCCTTCGCGTTCACCGGGCAGGGCGCCCAGTACCCCGGCATGACCACCCGGCTGTACGCCGGGCACGACGGCTACCGCCGCCACCTGGACGAGGCGGCCGAGGCGCTGCGCCCCTACACCGGCACCTCGGTCGCCGACCTGCTGGTCAACGGCGACCTGAGGGTGCACCAGACCGGCTTCACCCAGCCGACGATGTTCGCGGTCGAATACGCCCTGGCCGCCACCCTCCAGGACGCCGGGGTGCGGCCGGTCGCGGTGATCGGCCACAGCATCGGCGAGTTCGCCGCGGCGGTGCTGGCCGGGGCGCTGGACCTGGAGGACGCGGCGCTGCTGGTGGCCGTGCGCGGCGCGTACATGCAGTACCTGCCCAGCGGCGGCGGGATGCTCGCCGTGCGCGCCGAGCCCGAGCGGCTGACCGCGCTGGTGGAGAACGAGCCGAGAGTCGGCTTCGGCGCGTTCAACGGGCCGCGCGCGACCGTGCTGTCCGGCGACCTGCGCGTCCTGGAGCGCATCCACGACGAGCTGGGCCGCCGCGGCGTCGCCGGCCGGCTGCTCCAGGTCTCGCACGCCTTCCACTCCCCGCTCATGCAGCCGATGCTCCAGCGCTTCGCCCGGGTGGCCGCGCGGGTGCGGCCCCGCGCGCCGCGGCTGCCGTTCTACTCGACCGTGCGCGGCCGCCGCCTGCTCAACGAGGCCCTCGACGCGCTGTACTGGACCGAGCACATCAGCGCCCCGGTGCGCTTCGAGCAGGCCGCGCGGCGGCTGCTGGCGGAGCAGGCCCCTGACACCGTGCTGGAGATCGGCCCGAAGCCGGTGCTGGCCAACCTGGTCAAGGCGCTGGCCGGGGACGGCGGCCCGGCCTGCCTGCCGGTGTGCCGCGGCGAGGACACCGACGCCGCCGCCCTGGCCGCGGTGATCGGCGGCCTGGGCCTGGGCTCGGCCGAGCGCGACCAGGTGCAGGAGGCGGTGTACGCCTCGGTGGCCCGGCTGGTCGACGACCCGTCCGTGCTGATCGGCCCGGACCTGGCCCTGCGCGGGGACCTGGGCTTCGACTCGGTGATGGTGATGCAGCTGACCTTCCAGCTGGAGAAGCGGCTGCCGGCGCTGGGCAAGCTGTCCCTGCCGGACATGCTCGACAGCCTGGTGACCCCCGCCACGCTGGTGGAGTACCTGCGCGCCCAGCTGTCCGCCGGCGCCGGCGTGCCCACGGGGCTGGCCGCCTGATGTCCCAGCAGGGCCTCGGGGGCGCGCCGGGCGGTCCGCTGGGCCGGCCGCTGCTGGTCGAGGGCGCCCAGGGGCCGTGGGACGCGGTGCGCGGGAGGCTGGCCGACGCCGGCGGGGTGATGGTCTACGGGCGGCTGGCCGACTGGCAGCCGGTGGACCCGGACGACCCGAGGCTTCGGCTGCTGCTCGGCCGCGACTGGGCGCGGGCGCAGCGCATGGCGCACCGGCACATCCGCTCCCGCTTCGTCGCCGCGCGCCTGCTGCTCAAGCACGCCGCCGCCGAGGTGATCGAGACCCGCCCGGAGCTGCTCGACCTGGCCTACAAGCCGGGCGGGCGCCCGTACCTGCGCGGCTGCGACCAGGTGGACGTGAGCCTGAGCCACACCGACGAGCTGCTGGTGGTCGGCATCACCCGGCGCGGCCGGATCGGGGTGGACGTGGAGCTGGCCGACCGCCCGATGTCCGGCACCGGCACCGAGGACCAGGCCTGCACCCCGTACGAGCTGGCGATGCTCAACGCGATGGCGGAAAACCGCCGCAACGGCGCGCTGGTGCGGCTGTGGACCCTGAAGGAGGCCTACAGCAAGGCGATCGGGCAGGGGCTGCGGTTCCAGTTCACCGAGTTCGGCTTCCGGCTCGGCGACCCGCGCGCCCGGGTGCTGCGGCCGGACGGCTCGCCGGGCACCGGCGACGAGTGGAGCTTCGGCACCTGCGCGGTGGACCGCCGCTACACCGTCAGCGTGGCACTGTTCGACGCGGGGTTCGGCGACACCGTGGACACCGCGGCCGGCACGATGCTGGACCCGGGCCTGCTGGAGGCGCTGACCGGCGCGCGGCGCGCGATCCGCTGAGGTCCGCCCGGAGCTGACGGCGCGTCAGGGGATCCAGCCGGCGTTCTCGGCGATGCGGATGGCGTCCACCCGGTTGCGGGCGCTGAGCTTGGTGACGATCGTCGTCAGGTAGTTGCGCACCGTGCCGGGGGACAGGTACAGCCGCGCGGCGATCTCCACCGGGTCGGCGCCCCGCGCGGCCAGGCGCAGCACCTCCAGCTCGCGCTGCGACAGCGGGTTCTCCCGGCTGTCCCAGGCCGCCACCGCCAGCTGCGGGTCGATCACCCGCAGGCCCGCCGCCACGTTGCGCACCGCGTCCGCCAGCTTCGCCGGCGGGGCGTCCTTGAGGATGAAGCCCGAGACGTGCGCGGTCAGCGCCCGCCGCAGCGTGCCCGGCCGGCCGAGGCTGGTCAGGATCAGCGTCCGGCACGAGGGCAGCCGCTCGTGCAGCTGCGCGGCGGCGGTCAGCCCGTCGATGCCGGGCAGGTCGATGTCGATCACCGCGACGTCGGGGCGGCAGGCGAGCGCGGTGGGCACGATGTCGTTGCCGTTGTCGACGTCGGCGACCACCGTCAGATCGGGCTCCAGGCTCAGCAGCGCCACCAGGGCGCCGCGCACCATGTTCACATCCTCGGCGAGCAGGATGGTCAGCTCTTCCATGGCGCGATCCTGCTCCCCCATGCTCGCCGGCGACGTCCTGTGCGCGGCAAACGCACGCGCCACGGCGGCGCGCACACCGTCCGAGTCGGCGCTGCGCGACTCGGTGCGGCTCGCCTCGGCAACGCCTCGCGGTTTCAGACTACTCATCCGGGAGGCGATCGCCAGAGACCGGGCGCGAATGCGCCAGATACCCCGCCAGCCCCCGCCTGGGGCCCGCCCGCCCGCCGGCCAGCGGAGCCTGCGCGACCAGGTGGAACCTGCCGTCCGCGCACACGCCCGCAGTCAGCTCGCCGCCGACCGAGGCCAGCCGCTGCGAGAGGCTGCCCAGCCCGCTGCTGCCTGCCTGATCCGGCTGCTGCCCGCTCTCGGCGCTGATCCCGTCGTTCACCAGTTCCAGCCGGGCGGTCCCGTCCGCGGTCCGCCCGGTGATCGAGCAGTACTCCACCTTGCTGTGCCGCAGCACGTTGGTGACCCCCTCGCGCAGCACGGTCGCGAAGACCGTGTCGAGCACCGGGGGCAGGTCCGGCAGCGCCACCTCCACCGACACCTCGACGCCGGTGGCCAGCAGCATCGACTCCACCGAGCAGACCTCGTCGGCGAAGTGCATGTCCCGGTAGCTGCTGGCCACCGTGCGCAGGTCGGACAGCGCCTGTCGGGAGATGTCCAGGATCGAGGCCAGCTCCAGCCGCGCCCGCTCCGGCTGGCCCTCCGCCAGCCGGTAGGCCAGCTCGCTCTTGAGCGTGATGGAGGAGAGGCTGTAGCCGAGCAGGTCGTGCAGGTCCCGGGCGAAGCGCAGCCGTTCCTGGGCGACCGCCATCCGGGCCAGCTCGCTGCGCGCGGCGTGCAGCAGCTTCACCAGGTCGGTCAGCTTCGTCAGGCCGTACACGACCAGGCCGAGGTTCGCGGTGGCGATCGCGAAGTAGGCGATCCACGGGCCGTTCTCGTGCGTGGCGACCGCGACCCAGGCCATGCTCAGCGGGCACACGGCGAACAGGATCCAGGAGACCGGGCGCCGCAGCAGGACCAGGAGCGAGCCGGCCAGGAAGCCGGCCATCCCGCCCCACAGCTCGTGGAAGGCCACGAACGGCAGGTAGGTGGCCACGGCCTGGCCGCTGAGCGTCAGGGCCCTAATTCGCAGCGGCCAGTCCGGGGCGCGGTACGAGATGTGGGCCAGCTGCAGGGCGAACACGACGGCCATGCAGATGTAGGAGCCGGTGTTCGCGGCGTCGTCCCCGGGGTTGTCCAGCGGGATGCTGAGCACCCCGGTGAACACGTATCCGCTCAGGACGAACAGCAGGATGCGCTGTGCGAGGCGTGGGGCGATCGACTCCCGGTCCGCGGCGAAGTCGCGCGCCGGGCCGTCCTGCGCGTCGGCGCTGCCCTCGGGCCACGACGCCGACGCGGCGCTCTCGCGCGACCCGATCCGGTCGGCTGTCATGCCCCTCCTTGGCAGGAATCGAAGACTGTTTGAATATATTGCCGAACGGCCGGTTCCGGGAGCATGCCGGGCCGACGGCGTCCAGCGCGGCCGCAGGCCCATCGCGATCAACTCCCCGATCTGCGACTTTTCAGAGGGCTGATCACGACGTGCCGGCCAGCCGGGCGCGGCAGCGCTCGGCCCAGTCCGCGTCGTTGACCGGGTGGCGCGCCCGGCGCGGCGGGCGGGGGGACGGCGCGGGAGCCGGGGCGCTGCCGACCATGAAGCCGCCCACGCAGGACTCCGCGAGCCAGTCCAGGCCCAGGATCCGGGACGACTCCTCGATCTCCCCGGCGCCGACCGCGCAGCTCGCCAGACCCATCGCGGTGGCCACCAGGTACAGGGTCTGCAGCACCACGCCGACATGCTTGAGCGCGAGGGCGTAACCGATGCCGGCGTACTTCCAGAACAATCGCTGGAACCGTCCGGTGATCATGATCAGGACGGGCGGCGCGCCCTCCATGTACGCTGCGGTGCGCGCGTGCTCCAGCAGCAGCTCCACGTCCGGCTGCTCGGTCTTGATCGGGGCCAGCTCGTGCTCCACCGGGTCGTAGGCGTAGACCCCGCTCTCCACGCCCGCGCACCGGTTGACGACCACGTAGAAGTCGAGTTCGTGGATCGCCCCGCCGGCCGGGTAGGGCCGGTCCAACATCGTGGCCTGCTCCGGGTCGGTGCCCCCGGGCCCGATCAGGGATCTGATGCGCACGCTGCGGTAGAGCAGCTCGCCCAGCTCCTGCACCGTCAGCAGGTCGGCGCCGAACCGGCGGATCGAGCGGCGGCCCTCGAGCACTGCGGTGAACGGCGGGTCCTTCTCGAGCAGCTCCGGCAGTCGCGGGCGGTACAGCGCCAGCCTCGGACCGTCCTGCGGCAGCTCGGGCAGCAGTTCCGGGCGGGACTCGCAGCCGAACGGGTAGGTGGCGCCGAAGTCGCGGTCGTGCCGGCCGAGCGTGCTGGAGACGTGGAAGGCCAGATCGGTCCTGCTCCAGCCGCGCAGGACCGGATCGTTGTCCTCGGCGAACCGCGGCAGGTCAAGCGGGGCCTCCAGCTCGCTCTGCACCACCATTCCCGCCGCGACCAGGTAGGCCAGCGTGTCGAGGACCAGCTCGCGCGGCAGGAGCAGCAGTCCGGCCACCTCGGCGGGCGCCTGCGCCCGCGCGAGGGTCGCGGCCAGCCACGCGGCCTGCGGGCCGTGCAGCACGACGCGGTGCAGCGAGAGCGGGGATTCCAGGCGCAGCGCGCTGCCGTCGGAGCTGAGCGCGGCGAACACCGACAGGCGCACCGCCAGGCCCGGGTCGATCGGCTTGACCCGGAACCTGGCGCGCGGCGAGATCGGCACGACCGACACCAGCGGCTGCTCCCCGTTGCCCGCGCCGAGGGAGCGCACGATCAGGTGCCTGAGCCGCTCGAGGATGACGAACAGCCCGGCGCGTTCCGCCACGGTCAGCGGGGCCTTCCCCTGCGAGTCGCCCAGCAGGTTCTCCAGGGCGACCGGGCCCAGCTGCATGCGGTGCAGGAAGTGCCCCACCGCCTCGGGCACCCCCCGCAGGACGATGTCCCCCCACCGGCCGTAGAGCGTGAGCGAACCGTCCGGCGCGTAGGGCTCGACGAAGACGTCCTCGCGCAGCGACCACAGTTCCTGCGATCCCCCGCCGGGATCGCCCAGGTGAAGTGTGTACATGGCGGTGATTACTCCTGCGCCGCGGCTGGATGGTGCCGGCTGGAAGAGCCCGGCCGGAAGGCCGGTCAGACGAACATCGGGATCGGGTTGAGCCGCTCGTAGGGGGTCGGCTCGGCGAGCCTGCCCAGCGCGACCGGGACCTCGTAGAGGCGCCCTGGAGCGAACCTCGCCCAGAAGTGCCGCAGGCCGGGCACGATCACCTTGGCCACCGGGACGCCCAGGTCCGGCCGGGTCTGGTCGAGCACCAGCAGCTCGAGCCCGCGGGAGCGGGTCAGGGCGGTGATCGACTCGACGTCCTCGCGCAGATCCGCGGTCGGCTCGTAGGCGCAGCGCCCCGGCGTGAGAGGCGAGGCCCGCGGGTCGGCCAGCAGGTAGTCGACGTCCCCGGCGGCGCACTGCGCCCACCACGCACTCAGGCCCGGGTCGTCGGCGGGTGCCGGCCCGCCCAGCATCGCGCCGAACAGCTGGCCCATCTCGGTCAGCGCGCGGCGCAGCGCGATCCGGGGATCGAAGTGCGCCCCGAAGCCGAAGACGACCCGCCCGCCGGGACGGCCGGTCTCCCGGGAGAGCGCGGCCGTCACTGGGATGCCCAGGTCGGCGGTCAGGTCCAGGGCCCACACCTCGCGCCCGATCCCCTCGTACCGCTCGCGCAGGACCCCGATCCACGGCTCGTCGAAGGCGTCCAGGTCGACCCCGGGCTGCCGGGTGCGGTTGTACCACCACAGCGCCACCGCGTCCCGCTCCACCAACTCCAGGAAGCCCTGCACGATCGCGTCCTCGAGGCTGGCGCCGGCCGCGTTCCCGTTGGAGTCTGCGGCCAGCTGCCCGGACCTGGCCGAGCGGCCCAGGCCGAAGTAGAGCAGCTCGGTCGGCAGCAGGCGGCGGACGCCCTCGGTCAGCGACCACACCGGGGTCCATTCGCGCTCGGCCTCCTCGTCGAAGGGCAGGCACACGTACTGGAACGCCGAGTGCGCGGCGTTCCACCGCCGCCGGTCGCGGAACTGCCGCTCGTGGAACAGCTGGCAGCGGTCGGGATGCACGGCCTGGTCTCCCAGCGCGCGGTAGCTCGCCCGGACGGTCAGCTCGTCGCCGTGCCGCGCGGCGCTGTACCGCTCCGCGGCCTCGCACAGAGCGCCCACCCGGGCCTCCAACGCGGTGACGCCCTTGCCGCTGCTCTGCGCCCGCACGCCCGCGCGCAGGCCGGCGAGCGAGTGCGCGCGCACGGCCAGGTTCGGGCCCGAGATGCAGCAGTGCAGGAACTCCGGTGCGCTCTGCGCGGGCTCGACCGCCTTGGTAATCCCGGTCACCGGGCTGATCAGGTGCTCGTAGCGGGCCAGCATCTGCTCGGCGGGCAGCGCGCGGTGGCCGTTCGCGACCCCCTCCGCTTTGGGCCGGGACTGCGGCACGATGGGCCGCAGCGTACGCGCCGCGACGAGCCCGGGGTCGCCGCACTGCGGGCACTGCGGGCGGCGCGTGACCGCGTGGTGCTTGCCGCGCAGCGTCATCGTGTCGAGCGTGAAGACCGCGCCCTGCTCCGGCTGGCGCACCCCGGCCAGCCACTTGGCGGTCTCCAGCACGGCGAACTGGATCGCGACCGAGCGGGCCGCGGCGATCGACGCCTCCGGGTACCGCACCCGGGCCTCAGCCCCCTCCGCGCGGCTGAGCGTCGGTTCACAGCGCCGGTGGTCGCCCAGGCGCTTGGCCAGGCAGGACCAGCACGGTCCCGCGCCGGGCTGGAAGACTGGCCCGATCCACGGCTGCGGGCCGCAGGGCTTGGCCAGCAGCCAGGCCTGGCCGGAGTCGCGCTGGCGCTCGTCGATCGCGGCCAGCTCCGGGGCCAGGTAGTCGTCGCACAGCACGAGGGCGAACGCCGCGGCCGTGCGCTCGTGCTCCTCCACGGTGGTCAGCGCGGAAGCGCGGCACGCCTCGCGGGCGGCCGCCGGATCCACCCCGCCGACGGCGACCAGGCGCACCGGGGTGCGGGCGAGGGAGTCGGCGGCCAGCGGGCCGTCGAGGCCGGCCAGATCCCAGTACGCCTCGGCGGCGTGGTCGGCCGGGCGGGCGGGGCGGCCCGCGTCGCGGAAGGCGAGCAGGTCGGCATCCATCAGCTGGCCGACCAGCTGGCCGACCTGCGCCGGGGTCATCGCCGGGGTGGCGTCGCGGACCACGCCTGCCAGGGTGCGGCTTCCGTCCAGCAGCGGGGCGAGCACGTCGATGTGCCGGCCCTGAAGAGCCGTCACCCCGAGCGGAGACAGCAGGAAGGCTGCCTCGCCCGGGATGACGGTGCTGCGCAGATGCCGTTTGAACCCCAGCAGCTGGCCCGTTGTCGGACCGTCTGCGGTTCTCACGCGTACGTCTCCGCCGCTCCGGTCGGGTGCGGACGCGCTCCTGCGCCCGCCGCCGCCTCCTCATCGCCGCCCTCGTCTTCCGGGGGGTCGGAGGAGGTGAAGCCGGGAGTTCCGGTGAGCCGGAACCCACGGGCGTGCTCCACGTCCTCGATGATCAGATCGGAGCCGCAGTAGGGTTCGAGGCTGGGCGCGTCGTCAGGACGCGCGACGTCCAGGCCGAACTCCGAGAGCACCGCGCAGGGATCGGCGGCGTACCTCTCGGCCAGGCCCGGTTCCATCCAGGTGCGGGCGACCAGTTCGGCGAATCGCCAGTCCTGCTCGACCGGCGACTTGCTGGTGTTCGACACGGCGGATCTCCCCTCTCCGGTTCCTCTGCGTCAGCGGGTTGGTGCTGACAGAAACGAATTCTGCGCTCGGGTGTTCGCATGCGAACAGTGCGGGGTTCACGGCGGGGATGTGAGTTCTTCACATCGGGTCTCGTGAGGCCGTCACTGGCTGCTACACCGCGCGTGGTGCCATCCTCGACACACGGTCGTCGCCTCGGCTTCGGCCGACGGACGTGACCTCGAAGGGAGGCCGTGAGATGGATGTCAAAGTTCTCGGTCCGCTGAGCATCGAGGAGCAGGGCACCTCGATCGTGCCGAGCGCGAGCAAACCGCGCCAGGTACTGGCCCTGCTCGCGCTGCGCGCCGACCGTGTGGTCACCGTGCCGACGCTGGTGGAGGAGCTCTGGGGGGCGGAGGTGCCGCGCAGCGCCGCCACGACGCTGCAGACTTACGTGCTGCAGCTGCGCCGGCTCATCAGCGGGGCGCTGGCCGCCGAGCCCGGCCGGGCGGCCAAGGACGTGCTGGTCACCAAGCACGGGGGCTACCTGCTGGAGGTGCAGCCCGGCCGGATCGACGCGGAGGAGTTCAACCAGCTGGCCGCCTCGGGCCGCCGGGCTTACGAGTCCGGGGACGACCGGGCCGCCTCGGACCTGCTCAGCCGCGCGCTCAAGCTCTGGCGCGGCCCCGCGCTGCTGGACGTGCGGGCCGGGCGGGTGCTGGAGCTGGACATGCTCGGCCTCGAGGAGTCCCGGATGGGCGCCCTCGAACGCAGGATCGAGGCCGACCT
>Ga0070714_100002190_pt1 | contig 14377 bp, 12 predicted proteins | sample LARL83metaG_FD_65450 | JGI IMG/M metagenome (GOLD analysis project Ga0070714, IMG submission 65450) | Corn, switchgrass and miscanthus rhizosphere microbial communities from Kellogg Biological Station, Michigan, USA - LAR L8-3 metaG | ecosystem: Host-associated > Plants > Roots > Rhizosphere ...
GTAAGGCTGGTCATCGGCACCAGGCCTGAAGCGATCAAACTGAAGCCCGTGGCCTATGCCCTGCATGCGCAGAGCATTACGCCCACGCTGATATTTACCGGCCAGCATCGCCATCTGAAGCCGAACGAATTTGGGCTGGGTGGCTTTCCGAGAATCGATCTCGGCTGCGCTGGCCAGGAAGATCCGCACCGTCATGTTCAGGATGTGACCGTGGCGCTCCTCCCGTGGCTACGTGATCCCCCCGACCTGGTGGTCGTACAGGGCGACACCTCGAGCGCGCTGGGCGGAGCCCTGGCCGCGTTCACCTCCGCTGTCCCGGTCGCCCATGTCGAAGCGGGACTGAGGACGCACGATCCGCTACTTCCGTGGCCCGAGGAGGAATATCGCACGGCGATCGACGCCAACGCCGATTTGCTGTTCGCGCCGACCGAGCTCGCCGCGGCGAACCTCAGGGCAGAGCAGGTACCAGGCGAAATTCACGTCACCGGCAACACCAGCATCGATGCGGTGTTGGAAGCGGAAGGCCGGCTGACCCCACCATCTCCGCGTGCCAACGGCGTGCCCCGCATCCTGGTCACCTGCCATCGGCGCGAGAGTTGGGGCGATGGCCTTCAATCGATCGCGACCGCCCTTACCGAGATCGCTCGCGACGGGATCGCGCTGATCGATTTTGTTCTTCATCCAAATCCGCATGTAGCAGCTACGATGCGCCAACTGCTTGATTCAACTCGGGGCATCTCGCTGATTGCGCCTTGCAACCAGGCTGAGCTGATCGGGCGCATGCGGGATGCCGAGATGATACTGAGCGACTCCGGCGGCATACAGGAGGAAGCTGCAGCCCTCGGCGCGCCGCTCCTCGTCTTGCGTGAGAAGACTGAACGTCCCGAATGTGTGGAAAGTCGTAACGCCCGTCTCGTCGGCACTTCGACCGAGCGGATCGTGTCCGAGGTTCGGCGGCTTTTAGAGAATCCGTTTGAACGTCTCGCAATGGCACGGCCTGCGTTCCCGTTCGGCGACGGGCGCGCGGGTCGGCGGATCGCCGCGATCATCGCTACGTGGGTCGAGGAGCGGTCGGCCGGACCAAGGATCGCGTGACGCGCCTGCTTCCTATTCGCTGGAAATGACACAGGAAATCTGAGGAATTCGCCGATCTCGACCCGGCTCGTTGGTGCAATAGTCGAGAGGTCAATGGCAACACCGCGTGGAGCGTCAGCTCGCGCAATTCCCCATTCGGAGGGGGTCGCGACTAGTGACCGCCATTCAAGCTCCGTCCGAAGGGCGTGACATGCCTGTAATATCAAGTTCACGGGAGGAGCCCGGCTATCGGTGATATTCCCTTGGCGAGACAGGCTGAGAATGGACGCAGTGAGCTGGGCCATCATCATTGCAGCTTTCGTCGCCGTAGGCATCATCAATTGGCTGCTGAAGCAACGACGAAGCGATGATCAAAAATAACGGTGCTGGGACATATCATGGCCTGACGAGCCCGCAGCTCGATACAACATCTTTCTTTGCAGTAAAGCGATGGCGCGATACGATCAGGTTCATGAAGAAGCTCACTATGATCATGACAACCCTATTCTTGCTGACAGCGTGTCATGCACGAACGGTAGCGGATCAATCGAGTCCCGCCGCGCTGAAAGCGGCGGAGCTGCAGCACTTCCGAAAAGACGCTGAGCAGGATAGGATTGACGCGCAGCGCCAACTCAACCTCGTTAGAGCGCGGACCCAAAATCAGACCCAGGATCAGCCGAAGACGTAGGCTCAGGTTGGGGATCGAGCTTAAACGAAGCGATAGCTTGGACGAGCTCGGCAGCGTTCCGACTCGCATCGTGCATCCGACGAACACGATTGCGCCCAACCAGGCCCATCGCTGTCAGCGTCGCCGTTGAGGCACTCAAGGCCTCCCGCATGGCAGTAGTCAACGCATCCGCGGAGCCCGCGGAGATCAGCCAGCCGCACTCGCGATCAACAAGCTCGGGAATGCCGGCGACCGCCGTCGTAATCACGGGCCGGCCCATCGCGAGCGCTTCCATCAGGACGACAGGCAACCCCTCCGCAAAACTAGGCAAAACGAACGCGCGTGCCCGTCGCAGGTGCGCGCGAATCTGCGACGCCGTGCAGGTCCCCGCGAAAGTAACGCAATCTGTGAGGTTTCGCCGGGCAATGTCACCCTCGAGTGCTGAACGAAGCTCGCCGTCGCCGATTATTGTCAGGTTAAACTTGAGGCCGTCGGCGCGAAGCTTCTGGCAAACCGCGATCAGTAGCGGCAATCCCTTCTGGGCCGAGAGCCGCGCAATGCAAACGAACTCCGTTGAATTCTCAACTGGATCTGCGGGTGACGCGAGAAAATCGAGGTCGAGACCGCAACGGACGAGGAAAATCTTACTCCATTGCTGCGGCGTGCTCCACCGCATCAACTGACTGCGCGCATAGCTGCTGATAGCTGCGACAAATGTCGCTGCATCAATCTTTTTTGAGAGTGCCAAGCTGACGGGAGCATCGAATTCGTCAGGGCCGTGCACCGTAAAGCTGAAGGATGGACCTCCAAATTCCCGAGCGAGCAGCGCGACCGCAGCTGGGTTCGTCCCGAAGTGAGCGTGCACGTGCTCGATTCCGATTTCATTGAAACGTCGAAACAGCCACGCGGCTTCGAGCCAGTAAATTGCGTGACGAGCCTTTGCCGCGAGGCCGGGACCGCTCAGTCGCCAAGCTGCTTTAAGAGCTCTCAGGCTGCGGATCGGTCGCGATATGCTCACGACGATGGCAGAACCAAACAGGCGCGCCGCCCCGCCACCTAAGACAGCTTCGGTAAGTCGATCTTCTCGAATGTCGTCTTCGTCTTTCAGATCCGATCGCGCGGGCCGAAGTGAAAAGCGGTGAACCTCATGGCCAGCGCGCTCGACAGCCTCGATCTCGCGCCTGACGAACGAATGGCTGACGGCTGGGTAAAGGTTGCATAGATAGGCGAGGCGCACGCTCTCTCCGCTTCAGGAATTCGCCCGGCGCCATAGCAAAGCCGCGGCCGTTTAAAGAGGGCAATGTGCAATCGCCAGGTTGTTTGGCCATCGAACAGCCGCAGCAACGCCAAATATGCCGCACCAACACAGGCATTAGGCTCAGAAGCTGGCATTGCGCATCCCTCGCACAGCGGGCTGCAAGATCAGAGCACGAACTTTGGAAGAAAGATTAGATATGGCCGCCGGCCAGCGCCTTCGCCACCAGATGCGGCTTGTTGCGGGCGTTGAGCTTGTTGCGCAGATTTTCGACGTGCCGCTCGACGGTTCGCGGAGCGATTCCGAGCTGCAGCGCGCATTGTTTAGACGAAAGTCCGCTCGCGATGCATTGGAGCACTTCGCGCTCGCGGTCCGACAAGGCGACGAAATCGTCCTGTTGCCTCGAAAAATTCACCATCAGCTCCCTAACTGGGAATCCACTTAGTAGTTTCCGCATTCATAGTTTCAGTTGCCTCGTCCTTACAGGGACTTGAGGGTTGCTGTGCCAGATTCGGACAGGCTGCACGTTTTGAACGCTGGAATTCGGCAGATTCATCCGCCGCTCGCGCGTACGGAGCCAATTCAGAGCGGGCTAAGACAGGCCATATTTAGCGGTTTTCCCCCGAAAAGCCCTGACCGTAGGCGGACTCTACTAGGGGTAATTACGTAGAAAATACCGCAGGTAGTCGCACCGCTTCATGGTTAACGCCATGGCATTGCGAATCGTTAAAAAAGCGTTTATTCCGAGATGACTTAGCGGTCGTTACCCGGCCGCCAGTAAACGGGAGGCACTCCCGAGCAGATTGAGAGTGCCGCGTGACCCGTCCAGGGGCAACGGAAGGGAAAGATTATGCGACGCGTATTGATGATGACACTGGCGGGTGCGGCGATTGCAGCGGCAACTCCGGCTTCCGCGGCGGTTACGGTCGTTGGGCCAGCGGCGACGGTGAGCAGTTGCGCCAACTTCACGTTCAATGTTCCGCCGACCGAGCTCAAGTGCGCCGGGGGATACTCGGGCAATCTGATCCAGGGCACGCTTCAGGCCCCGGGGCTCACTGCGATCCAGGCTCTCGGCTATAGCGGAACCGGGGCTTATCTCGCGACCGTCGGTACCATTGCAACAAACACCGCCACGATCGACTTCGGGCAGACGTTGTTCGGGCTGACGATCATCGGTCTGCATTACGGGAATGCCGGAGATGGCGGCGAAGGCACGTCGTTCTTCCTGTTCGACGCGGGTACCGCTGGAGTAAATTCCATCACCGTGTCGGACCGGGTCGACACGAACTTCAATTTTGGCCTCTCGAACGCAGCGCTCTTCTCCACCGGCGCGGTGCCCGAACCGGCCACTTGGGCGATGATGCTCCTTGGCTTCGGGGGAATCGGCGTCGCAATGCGCCGCAGCCGTCGCCGCGGCTCCGCGCTCATGCAAGTCGCTTAACACCAACTACAACCTAAGCTTTGCGGCCTGGCTAACGCCGGGCCGCTTTGCATTTGGATAATGCAGGAGCACTCCCGCGCCGCACACCTGCCTCGGCGCCTAGTCAGGAAAACTTAGCAGCCCGCGCGGTCGACTGATGCGCGCATGTCATTGGCGCCGAGAGGCTCCAGGTGTTTGGCATCCGTCGATGCCGGGCAGTCATCCGATCGCTGGACCTTGGGCACCTTCGGAATAACTCCTCCAGAGTCAGCGAGGAGCGTCCCGCCGGAAGAATCCATTAGCAGCGGCGAATGTGGCGTCGGGGATGCCTTCTCGATATCCTTGGACAAGCCTTCGACGCCGTCGCTTATCAGTGCATTCGCCAGCTGCTGCGTGACGGCCGCCGGAGGAATGACCACGGCTGCGCCCGGCACACGCACTTGCGGCTCCGTCCCTCCGTAGCGCTGCGAAAAGGCCCGGCTGTCCCCGTAAATGCTACGCAGCCGATAAAAGATGTGGTGACCGAGCTGCACACTCTTGTCGAGGGAGTCCGCCCAATAAGGAAGCACGTAATCGGCGTGATAATGGGTCGCGTGCCCGACTGGCGCGAAGACCTTGCCCGCCAGCGCTTGCTCGGCGATTTCACGTGAGCGGGTCCAAAGGGCCGGGACCGGAACCCGCTGCATCGATCCGTCACAGACAAAGCTGAACTGGCAGCCGGTGGCCCGGTCACCGCCCTGGTAAACAACTCCGCAGACGGTCGAGGGGAAACCCGGATGGTGCACACGGTTGAGGACGATCTGCGCAACCGCTCGCTCGCCATCGACCCCTTCGCCGGAAGCTTCGTAGTAGGCCGCCTGGGCGAGACATGTGACGGCCCGCTCGCGGTCCGCGGCATCTGCGTGAAGCACGAACCGGGCCGCCGCGGTGTCGGGACGACTGACGAAAGGTCGATCGGAATTTTGCTTCGCCGCCTCCTCTGGAGAGAGGGGCCTCAGAAGGTTCGGCGGCGGCAGATTGATCGCCGCGGCACTGTTCGCCGCGGGCGGCACATGCGCCGAGACAGACTCCCCGTTCCTGCCGCTCGACGTCGCCCAGCCGTACGCGACCAAACCGACCGCGGCTCCCGCGAAAATCGCCACTGCAATTTGCCGCCGTAGATGCGGGAACCGCGGTTTTTGCGGCGGTTCCGGCGGAGCGGACGCGATGATGCCCAGCCCATCGCAGGCCGCGTCGTCATTGGTGAAGGAGGCGCGCGACTCCCTTGCGCGCTCTGCAGCCTCATCGACGGGGGAGCGAGCTTCGGGGGCGATCGGCCAATCCATCACGTTTGCGCGCGGCGATCAGTAGGCGTCGCGGTCGAACAGAACCGCCCGCACGGTTGCAAAGAGAATCCACATGTCGAGCCAGAACGACCAATTGTCGACATAGTGCGTGTCGAGCTCGACGCGGCGTTTGGCGCGTTCGACGGTGCGCACCTCGCCGCGCAGACCTCTGACCTGCGCATAGCCGGTGATGCCCGGTTTGACCCGATGCCGGCCAGCATAGCCCCGCACCGCCTCGTGGTAGAAACGGTCGCCGACCATCATTTCGGTTCCGTGGGGCCGCGGTCCGACCAAAGACATGCTTCCCTGCAGGACGTTAAAGAGCTGTGGAAGCTCGTCGATGCTGAACCGACGCAGGATCCGACCCACCGGCGTCACCCGTGGATCGTCGCGCGTCGTGGTCTGACGTGCGCCCAGGTCCGCCTTATCCGCGTACATACTCCGAAACTTGAAGACCCGGATGGTCTCGTTGTTGAAGCCCACGCGCGGCTGGACGAACGTGATTGGCCCCGGGCTGGTGAGCCGGATCGCCACCGCGGTGATCAGCAGGATCGGTGAGAGAACGAGCAACGCCAAGCCGCTTAGCACGAGATCCTCCGCGCGCTTCACCACCTGATTCATGTCGCGGAAGGGACGCTGCCATAACGTCAGGACGGGGACCGTCCCCAGCAAGTTGACGCGGTAGTTGGGCGATAGCTCGATCGCCTGCGGGGGGATTAAGGACACATCTATGCAGACTTCACTGAGCCCGTCGACGATCTGCGCGAGCCGCTGAGGGGTGAACTGCGGTCCGCTGATCAGCACCTGGTCGACCTCCCCCTGGCGGGCCAATTCACACAGTTTCGTGAGGTCGCCGAGCATGGGGAGATCGGAAACCGGAGCGAACCGCGCTCGATCATCGGCGATTCCAACGAACCGGAGATGCGGGAAATGAAGCGATTCGAGCAGTTGCCGGGTCAGCGCGACGGATTGCGGATCGGCCCCATAAAAGGCGATCCGCTGTTCAATCTGACCGCTTTTCGCCAGCCGAGTGATCACCCAGTTGAGGATCGGCCGGGAGACCGAGAGGAAGATGACAACGCTCAGGAGAAACAGAAGGGTGATGCCGCGCGAGTAATCCTTGACGAGGCCGGCTTGCCAAATGAAGGCCGAAGCAATCAGGCTACTGATGACCGCATCAAAAGTGGTTTCGCTACTGTCACGGAGGTCGAGGAGGCTCCGGCGATAAGCTTGTCGCGACGTGCGGATGAGCAGGAAACTGCCCAGCATCACGATGAAGGCTGTGATGTGAACCGGAATCACGACGCCGGCGCGCCGCACGACCGAGAATACCGCCAAGGTGATCGGCGCACTGATGATGAAACAGATGATGTCGGTGATCAGGAACAAGGATCCGACGACGTTCGACGTGAAGCGCAGGCCGCTTTTCGGCCGTGCCGAAACGGCCGCGGCAAGCTTTGATGCCTCCTCCGGCTCCGCCTCGCTGGCTGCCGGGAGACAGATATTGTCGTCCATCCGCATCACAATAGCCCCCGAAAGACGGTCGCGTCACGCTGACGGACAAACTCCTCCTGGAGGTCACGAGTTGCTTCGGAATCGCCTTTTCGTACCTGCAGCAGTGCTGCGTAAATCGGATAATCGCCGGGAATGTCCTGAAATGCCGACCAAAGCGTACGGGTCGCCCAATCGTTCTTCCCCGCTGCAGCGTAGGAGCGAGCAAGGAGGAGCCGGTCCTGATCGGAGGTGGGCAACACGGTTACGAGCTTCTGGGCATCGACGATCGCCGCCGCCGCGTCGCCGTTGCGAAGCTCCATCTCGGCCCGGCCCCGAAGAGCTGTCGCATTGCCTGGATCGAAAGCGATAACCGCATCGAAGCGGCTCTTTGCCGCGCCAACGTTGCCCGCGCGTGACCACGCATCCGCAATCACGGCATTGGCTTCGGCGTTGCGGGCATTGACGGGCACGCCCGCGTAGGGCGCGCTGAGACGGACCCCGTCCCCGGGGCTGCCAAATCGGCTGAGGAAGGAGGCGTAAACCAGCTTCTGAGCGGCTCCGGATGCGCGGTTCGCGAGCGCGCGGGTGTCCTGAACGCGTTGTGCCGAAGGCCAATACTTGCCCCACAGATCGAGGATCGAGGCAATGAAAGGCGGATCAGCGCCGGGGGTCAGCACCTTCAGCGAGATTTGCCGCGCCGCTGCGGCGTTGTCCGACCGGAGCGCGGCTTCGATCACCATCAATGCGCTATTCTGGTCGTTCTGAGTAGCCGAAAGGAGGGGAGTGCCGACCTCGACGACCTTCGGCCAGTTCTCCTGCTTCAGATAGATTTTCGCGAGCATGACGCGGCTCGACGCATCCGACGGCTGCGCATGCAGCTGCTTAGCGAGGAGATCCATCGCGTCATTTTCGCGGTTCATTGCGACGAGGGCACGAGCCTTGAGCACGGTCGCCGATGGATCATACGGCGCGTTTGCCAGGATTGCGTTGGCGGCATCAAGCGCCTCGGCGTAATGCGCTTGCGTGAACGCCGACCAGCCGTTGGTCAGCTTGACCCACGGATCGCCGGGCGAAAGCACCTCGAGCTCCTCGGCATGGGCCTTCGCCATTCCGAAATCGCCCGCACGCATCGCAAGCTGGACGACGGCCCGCAGAACATCGACGTTACTGCGATCGAGCTCATAAGCCCGCGTGAAGGCATAATAGGCATCATTGTAATTGCCCATCGAGGCCTGGAGCTTACCAAGCTCGACCCAGTAATCGGGCACGTCGTCCTTAATGCGGACGAGCTCAAGCAGGGCGCGGCGTGCGCCGGAGAGGTCATTGGCCGCTGCGGCCGCCTGATATTCGCTTAAAGCCGTGCGCGCTCGCGCGTCGGAGGTGCAGGCCGACGGCAACAATGCGGCAGATAGGCAAGCCGCGACCCGCAAGGTAAGATGCCTCGGCATGCGCATTAAATTCGCTACTCCAAGGATCGGGATTATCCTTTTCTCAATTTAACAAGGCAATAGAGTGATAACCCAACTTATACCCTATGGGCGGCGGACTCGCTCGAATGTGTTTCAGAAGGGGACGAATCGTGATTAGACGGGCATTAGCGCTCTTTGTTGCTGCGTGGGCGCTTTTCACCTTTGCCGTTACGGCGACGGCCCAGCCGCTCTACGTCCCGCCTGCGGCGACGGTCGACGGCACTCCGTACCGCATCAATCCGGGCGATGAGCTCGAGATCCACGTTTGGGGCGACGAGCGACTCCAACGGGATGTCCTCGTCCTCCCCGACGGGACCTTCACTTTCCCGTTGGTCGGCCAGATTAACGCCGCCGGGCGGTTGCCGACGGAACTCGAACGAGTGATTACCACCGGCCTTCAGCCCCAGTACAAAGGGCCGGTGCCTCAGGTAACCGTGTCAGTCAAAAAGGCGAGCGGCTATCAATTCTCGGTGGTGGGCAAGGTCCACACGCCGGGAAGCTTCACTCCCGGACGGTACATCAATGTGCTTGAAGCGCTGGCGATCGCCGGGGGCCCCTCTGAGTTCGCCAATCTCGGAGGAGCTCGCCTGATCCGAAACGTCGGCGGCAGGATGGTCGTGGTCCCGCTTCGTTTGCAAGACGCGATGAGAGGGGATCTATCGGCGCTCAACCAGATCCCCCGCATTGAAAGCGGCGACACGCTGGTGGTGCCCTGATGTCGGGGTTCACAACACTCGCGGCGATTGCCGCGCAAGTCGCCAGCCAGACCGGCAACGCGACTGCTCCCGCATCGTCAACGGACCTCACGGCTCCCGCGCCGCATTTGGGAGAGTCCACCTATGTCGATCTTGAGGGTGGTGCGGGCTATTCCACCAATCCCCTGATGCGTTTCGGGAGCGGTAACGACGCCGCTTACGGGAGGATCTCCGCGCACGCGGTACACACGCGCATTACCGAGCGTACAACCACTGTGCTCTCGGGGTTTGCGCAGGGACTGTTTTATACCCGCCACTATGGTGCCGAACAATCGTTTGACTTGAACGCCCGGCACGATGCCGCCGTCAATGAAAGCCTGCGGGTCTTCATCGATGGCGACGCATCCTACGACAAGGGCGGACAGCTAGATACCCAGATTCTTGCCATCCCAGGTATTCCCCTACTTCCTGGCACGACGATACCGCCGACGCTGCTCGCCCCCGGCAGCGATTTCCTGACAGTGACTGGAAAAAGCTACCGCCTCCGTGCGGATGCTGGCGGAACTTTGGCGCTCGGTCCTAGGGACAGTCTCGCCTTCACGTCCGGCATCGAACACGACGTCTTCAAGGCCGGCTCTTTCGACACGCGCTATACGTCCGTTCCGCTGTCCCTGGGTTACAACCGAGAACTCAGTCCTCGGACGACCGTTGGGGCGCGCATTGTTGCCCAGCTCACTCACTACACCGGTAATCTGAACACCGGGTCTGCCGACACCCGGGTGATTACCCCCGAGGCCACCGCCCAAATACACCTCTCCGAGCATTTGACATTCACTGGCGACCTTGGTGCTTCCTTTGCATCCGTTGATGATGGCGTCAGGACGCGTCATTCGACCGGTCTCGCAGGCGACGCCAATCTGTGTTCAATTAGTGAGCGATCGACCCTCTGTGCGCGCGCGTCGGTTCAGGAACAGGCAGCGACATCGGTAGGCCCCGCGCGCAGTATCAGTATGGGTGTCGATTATTCCCGCCGCTTGACGGAGGCGGACACTTTGCAGCTGTCAGTGGATGCGGACCGCTATTCAAGCCCCTTAATTCTCGTTTCTAGCGAAGCGTTCAACCGGGCCACCTATTTGCGAGCCGTCGTCAACTACTCTCGCAAGATGCACGATCGGTGGTTCGCAGGGGTGAACTTGTCCGCGCGCAAAGTAACGCAAAATGGTCCGGATCCGGATGCGGACCTCGGGGCTTCTATATTCATCAGGTACCGATTTGGTGATGTGCGATGAGAGAGACTGACAATTACGAGCAGACAGAGGGCTCGTCGGGCTGGTTCATTAACTACCTGCCGAGAATCCTTTGGGAGCGCCGCTACTATGTCCTGATATGCCTAGTGGTCCTCACCATAGCCGGCGTTATCGCCGCCTTCGCGCTTCCGACGACCTATCGTTCGACGGCGACTTTGCTGGTCCAGGCTCAGGATCTTCCAACGTCATTGGTCGATTCGCCGACCACCGGCGCCGTTGAGCAGCGGATTGCCAGAATTCGCGAGCAGGTCCTGGCTCGAGGCGACCTTATCCCGCTAATTGAGCAGAATGACCTGTACTCCGACGAGCGCCGTTCAAAACCCTTGTCGAAAATCATCGATAAAATGCGCAAGTCGACGAACGTCAGCGCGCTCGCCGGCGACATCGGCCAGCAGCAATCTAGTACCCAGAGCAACACCGTCGCCCTTGCGATGAGCTTCGACTACCCTGATCCGGTGAAGGCACAGGTCGTGCTCCAGAGCTTCGTCACGAAGTTTCTCAGCATGGACAGCGAGGACGTCGAGAACCAGGCGAGCCTTTCTGTCCGCTTTCTGGAAGACCAGGCAAATAAGCTGCAGGACCAGATCAAGGATATCGAGGGACAACTGACTGCACTCAAGGCGAGAAACGGGGCGGCGCTGGCTGCCACCGGCGCTCCGCCGCTGATCGATACGGGTAGCTTCAGCGCCCAGATCACGTCGCTGCAGAACGAGAACCGCCAACTCATTGCCCAGAGCCGACGCCCATCCGCGGGAGGAGACCCGCTGTCGGCCGCGGAAGCCAATCTCGCTGCGCTTCAGTCGCAATATAGTGACACTCATCCGGATGTGGTCCTCGCCAAGGAGCGCGTCGCCGAACTTCGCAAGGTCGCTCAACAAAAGGGTGGTTCAGGAGATTCGATCGCGGAACAGATCGCCGCAAACAACGCCGCCATCCATCAGTTGATGGACCAGCGCGACGCGACACTGGCACGAGCCAATGCGGCAATGGCCGGGCAGGCTCGAGCGCCGGCAATTGAAGAGCAGGCGATGCAGCTGGAGAATCGTGCGAGCAACTTGCGCACTCAATATCAGACGATTTCGGAAAACCTATTGAAGGCGCAAAACAGCGCCCGCATGGCAACCGAGCAGCGAGCCGAGCGTCTTTCGCTCGTCGAGCCGGCGAACTTGCCAGACCACCCCTTCTCGCCGAACCGGCCGTTGCTTATCGGGGTAGCGGCTGCTGCCGGCCTGCTTTTGGGGCTGGTCCTCGCCTTAACCCTCGAATTCGTGACGAAGCCGATCCGCAGTCCGCGCCAGCTCGACAACCTTGGCGTGCCGGTGATCGGGGTCGTCCCGCTCCTTAAACAGAAGACCAGAGGAACAAGTCGCTTACCGGCGTTCCTCTCACGGGAGAAACGCCTTGCAGCATAGCTCGTCCGAACAAAGGTCCGAGTCCGACGATGATGTGCGGCAGGTGCGCATAGCCCCGATCCTCCCGGCGCGGACTCAGGCAAAGGAATTTCGCTGGAGCGCGAGCGTCGCGAAGCAGCGGCTGGTGCATGGTTTCGATAGCCGCAACGCAAGCTCACGGAGCTTCAACCTGATACGATCCAAGCTTATTGCGATTCACCGCGAACACGGGTGGCGCATGATCGGTGTCGTGTCCGCGACCCCTAACGTTGGAAAGTCCTTTGTTTCGGCTAACCTCGCAGCGTCAATGAGCCGCGACCCTCGGTTTCAGACCTATTTGATCGATTTAGATCTTCGGCGCGGAACGATCAGGGACATCTTTGACATCGAGAGCGAAAGAGGATTGGTCGAATATCTCGACGAGCCCGCACCTGGAGGACCGCTCAATGGCTTCGTACCACAGGGACAGGAGCTCATCATCATTCCTACTACCGCCGGTCCAGTCCTGTCCGCTGAATTGCTCGCGGGCGAGCGAGCGACGGCCCTGTTTCGAGCAATGCGAAACTCGGACGAGCGCAATTACTTCATCTGCGATCTACCGCCGGTCTTCGCCAACGACGATGCCGCGATTATCATGGAATCGCTCGATGCCTACGTCATCGTGGCGCAGGACGGTAAGACGACCGTTCGAGAGATCGAATCGGCCATGAACATGCTTGGCGGTGAGCGCTTGGCCGGCGTCATCCTCAACAAATACCAGGGCGGTCTCGTCAGCGAAGGCTATGGCGTCGAGTATAGCTACGCGAGCGAATATTATTACGCGAACCCAGAAACTGACGATTAGCTCACGGCGTTACTCACTTGGTCGCGCTTGGCCCAAATCCTGGCTGGTATTCAATTTTCGCTGACGCTCGCAGCGCCGCAACCCGGTCCTGGACGAACTTGTCGACCTGTTCGCGCCGAAGCACTTGAAGCGCCAACGGACGAGCCTGGTCGGCGGGGGTCGGATTGGGTTCACGCGCGGTGACAACGCTCGCGACTCCCTTGTCCGCGCCAGGCACAATGAACGGCTCGCCAGGGGCAAGCTTCTCAAGCTGCTGGTAAATCGCGTGTGGGAACATCGCTGTATCAAGCTTCCTCGTGTTGCGGGTGAACTGGATGCCGCTCGAGGTCAGAATTTGGGCGACTTCGTCCAGCGTCTTTGTCGCATTGAGCTTGGCCTTGACCGCCGGATCCTTCGGAAGGGGGTAGATGATCTGGGAGAGCGTCCAGGTTTCGCGACTTGCGAACATCTCGGGCCGGCTCGCCTCTAGATCGCTAATTTGCTGCGGCGTGGGTACCTGGGCTGTGCCCAGCCGCTTCCCAATCAGCATGTTGATCAGCAGGTCGTCCGTACCGCGGTTCAGCTGGGTCAAGAATTCGGGTGACTTATCGATGCCATCCTTGCGTGCCTGCTGGACCACTAGCTTCCGGTCGATCACCTTTTGAAGCGCAGCGTTGCGCAGCTGCTTGGAGTCCTCTGCGGCGTTGCCGTTCGTATCGGCGGCAATCTCGGCATTGAGCTCCGCGGCAGTGATTTCCTGACCATTGACGACGGCCACGGTCTGGCCCGACGCCTTTTTCTGACAGGAAGCGAAGGCAAGCGCGATGAGAATGGTAGTGATGATCCGCTGACGCATTGAGAACCCCGTTGAAAATCCAGTTGTTTGGGCCATAGCATGCACAAAAGTAGCGTTCCAGCAGGCCGGTTTGAGGAGCACCAAATGGAGACAATCTACGACTGGGTGTCCCTCGCGATCTTTGCGGGTCTGATTGTTCTGTTTCTACAACGGTCGACGGGCGATAATGCGGACAAGGACGCCTCGCTGCTTTATTATCTGGGCGCAGGTATAGGGTGCGCGGTTGCCAATTATTTTGGAAACCATGGCCAGCCCATCATCGCCGTGGCGCTCCTCGTCGCAACGGTGGCGTTTATCATTTACTTCCTGAAGCCCTTTAAGCTCACTCGGGGGTAGCCATGCGCCCCGCAACTACGCGATGAACACCGATCTCAAGTTTGCTGGTATCGAAGCGATCATCGCACGTGTAAAATTGTCGATTGCCACAAGCGCGACATCCCGATCACTGTTTACGCAGGAGATGCGTACCAGAATGGCGTCCGGAATAATCCCCTCCAGATTCTGTTCCGCGACGGCGAACTTCTGTTCGCGCCAGCTTCGCGGCATCTTTTTGCCGATGCGCGTCCAATAAACGATGTGTTCGGTTGGCCCGCCCCCGGCC
>Ga0070714_100002192_pt1 | contig 14376 bp, 8 predicted proteins | sample LARL83metaG_FD_65450 | JGI IMG/M metagenome (GOLD analysis project Ga0070714, IMG submission 65450) | Corn, switchgrass and miscanthus rhizosphere microbial communities from Kellogg Biological Station, Michigan, USA - LAR L8-3 metaG | ecosystem: Host-associated > Plants > Roots > Rhizosphere ...
TCGCAGATCCTCAAGGGCAAGGGCATCGCCAGCATTTTCGATTCGTCGAAGATCCCCGGCGAAATTCTCGACCTGCTGGTGGTCCGCACCGAAATTCTGAACCGTCCCGATGGATCCGGCCAGCGATTCGCCAAAGCGGTTGTCGCCGCGTGGTACGAACTGCTGACGCAAATGTCGAAACCCGGGCCAGACGGCGACAAGGTCCTGGCCTCGATCGCCGAAGCGTCCCAGGACACATTGGCTTCTTATAAAGAGCAGCTCTCCACCACGCATATGTTCTTCACGCCGCAGTCCGCCGTCGAAATGGTAACTTCCGAGCAGCTCAAGAAGACCATGGAGCTGGTGCGGCAATTCTGTTTCTCGCACGGTTTGCTGGGAGAGAAAACCAGCTCGCCCGATGACGTTGCCGTACGATTTCCGGACGGATCCATCGCAGGCAAGAAGGATCGCGTGCGCCTGCGCTTCGATCCAACTTTTATGCAACTGGCTGCCGGAGGAAAGCTGTGAGCTTTACGCAAATTCATGCCCAGCCGGGCCGCGCCGCGGTGTGGACGCTCTCCTGGTTCCTGTTCGCCGCCGGCATCACGGGCTATTTCTGGACGTCGAAGCAGCGGCATCTCGAAAATCCCGACGATCGCGTGATGCCGACCCTGCGCCAGATGGGACAGGCCATTTCCGAAGCCGCGCTCAAGCCCGCGGAAGATGACGAAGTGGCGGCAGGTGCGGACACGCAATCGTGGGCCGCCAAGATCAATCACAGCATGTTGTGGAAAGATACCCAGGCTACCGGCCGGCGATTCATCCTCAGCATGGCGCTCCTCATTCCGGCCGTGCTGCTCGGACTGCACATGGGCATGTTCCCTTACGTCGGTGCATTCTTTCTGCGCTTCGTGTTGTTCTTCGACAAGATTGTTGCGCTATCGCTGCTTCCGATTCTCTTCATCGCTTTCGGCATCGATGAGCTCGCCAAGGTGATGCTGATCGTTATCGGCGTAGCGCCCACCATCATTCTCGACGCCTTCAATCTCACTCGCGGTGTACCGCGCGAGCAGATCGTCAAAGGCTTCACGCTGGGCGCGAGCGATTTTTCGGTGACCTACCGAATCGTCCTCAAACAGATCTGGCCGCGCGTGCTGAACAGCATCCGCCTGAATCTGAAAGCCGTCATGCTGTTCCTTTTCGCCGGCGAAATGATCGCGTCGACCGACGGTCTGGCTTATCGAATTGCCCTGCTCCGCCGCCACATGGGGATGGACACGATCATCCCCTACGTGCTGTGGGTGGCGCTGCTGCTCTTCTTAGTCGATCTGAGTATGCGGGTCTTGAACAAAAGGCTGCATCCATGGTTCCAGGAGGCATAGACATGGCGGCCACACAGGTCACGCTCTCCGAGTCTGCAGCGCCGGTTACCTCCACGCCCGCCGCGATGATTCGCATCCAGGACGTCTATGTGGAATACGGACAGGCGGGGAAAGTCGCGAAGAGGGTCCTCAACGGGATTAGTCTCGACATCACTCCCGGAGAATTTATTTCAGTCGTCGGACAAACCGGCTGCGGAAAATCGACGCTGCTGCGCCTGGTTTTGGCCGAAGAAATGCCGGCCAGCGGGCAAGTGTTAGTGGAAGGCAGCCCGCGGATGCAACCCGACCGGCGCTGCGGCTACGTGCCCCAGAAATACTCGCTCTTTCCCGACCGCACAGTCCTTGAGAACATTACTTTCGGTCTGGAAGTAACCGAGATCGGACTGCTCGGCGGCCTGATCCCATCCCGGCGGGCGCGTCGCAAAGCGTTCCGGTCCGAAGCTCTCAGCTCCCTGCGGCGCATGGGTTTGCGCGAATCGGATGCGCGGAAATATCCACACCAGCTTTCAGGAGGCATGCAGCAGCGCGTGGCCATTGCACAAGCGCTCATCATGCGGCCGAAGATCTTGCTGATGGATGAAGCCTTCAGCGCGCTCGATCCGGGAACGCGGCTGGGAATGCAGCGCCTGATCAAGACTCTGTGGCGCGAAACCGGCACGACGATTCTGTTCGTCACGCACAATCCGCGTGAAGCCGTGACGCTCGCCACACGCGTGATCGCGCTCGGACGCCCGGATGCTTCCGACGACGGCGCCGAAGTAATCCTCGATCTCGCCGTACCTCAAACAGACGACGAAGATCGAGTCTCGGGCCTGATCCGGCGCATCGAAGAGACGACGTTTCCGCACGGAATGAAGCACGACGACGAGTCCGAGTCCCCGGAAGTCTAAAATCTCAATATGTCCTTTTACAAAACCCACGCCCCCGGACATCGGGAGCACAAGAGAGAATTGTCGCTGCCCGAACTCGAGGGCATGAAGGCTCTGCGCGACGAGGGCCAGATTCCGTCGCGTCAGTGGCAAGAGGAAGTCAGGCGCGGTAAGGAGTTCGGCCTCGAATGTGTCGATTCCATTCAGGACAAGACCGAGATCAGTTGCTTCCAGCGCGGCGAACTGCCGCATTGGTCCGGCATCAACACCTTCTTGAAGACGCACTATCTCGAAGACGTGCGCAAAGTCGGCGAGTACGACGTCGCATTTTTGGGCGTTCCGTTCGATATCGGCACTACGTATCGCGCGGGCACCCGCTTCGGGCCGCAGGGAATTCGCCGGATTTCATCGCTCTACACGACTTACAATTTCGAACTGGGCGTCGACCTGCGCGAGTCGCTTAAGATGTGCGACGTCGGCGATGTTTTTTGCCCGGCCAACATCACGAAAAGTCACGACCAGATTTCGAAGGCGGTCGCGCACGTGTTGTCCGAAGGGACGCTGCCGATGATCATGGGCGGTGATCATTCCATCGGCTATCCGTGCGCGCGCGGCGTAGCTCAGTGCATCGAAGGCAAGGTTGGAATCATCCATATTGACAGGCACATCGATACGCAAGAAAAGGACATGGACGAGATCATGCACACTTGTCCCTGGTTTCATGCCACCAACATCCCCAACTGTCCGCCCACGAATCTGGTGCAGGTGGGAATCGGCGGCTGGCAGGTTCCGAGGCCCGGCGTGAAGAAGGGCCGCGAGCGTGGATCGACGGTACTTACTATTCAGGACATCGAGCGCATTGGGATCGACAAGACGGTGGAGATCGCCCTAGAGGTGGCATGGAAGGGCGCAAGCGCCGTTTATCTTTCCTTCGATGTCGATTCCGTGGACGCCGGATTCGTTCCTGGAACCGGCTGGCCGGAGCCCGGCGGCTTTCTGCCTCGCGAAGCCTTGGCGATCCTGAAGGGCGTCGCGAAAGAAGGGATCGTCGCGATGGAGGCAGTCGAAGTCTCCCCGCCCTACGATATTTCAGACATCACGGCGCTGGTGGCGGTGCGCGCCATGGTCGACGTACTCGCGACGATGGTGAAGCACGGTCGCATTGGTGGAAGGCTGCACTGATGGCGTCCGCGGCCACTCAGGCACAGGTCCAGCCCGCGGCCTTTATCCTGGCGACTGATCTCGAACCACATCATCCGGCATGGCGTCTGGCCGAAGGGCAGACGCACGAGATTGCGCTGGCTTGCGGGCCGATTCTGGGGTTCGAACCGGTTGTACGCCTGGCAACAAATGACTCACTCGCCGACGCCATCGACTCCTCGGAAACCTTCGTCGTGCCCGTCGCACTGGACTTCAACCTGTTTCAGCGGGAGGCAATCGGCCGTGTTCTGGCGGAAGCTCGGCGGCAGCGTCCGGACACTGTCGTTCACCACGACGACGTCGACCCGGGCCATTCGCTGGTAGTCGATTGCCTTGCCGACCAGGTTGCGAAGGCCTTGGGAAACACGCCTCCCCAACGAGCCGGACTGATCCTCGCTCCCAGCGGTCAAGGCGACGCAGTGAGTCGCGCCCACAGCTATCGGCTCATGCGGTTGATTTGGGAACGGCTGGGGCTAGCCACTGCAGAGATCGGATTCATCCGCCACTCGCAGCAGTTTCTGCTGTCGACACTGGACAAATGCGCGCGGCATCCGCTGCAGTGGATTCTGCTTCCACAGTCGCAATGGATCACCGAGCATGTCGAATTCGCCGAGACGATTCTCGAGAATTTTCAACGCAGTCATCCCGAAACATCCGATTGGCGGATGGCCGAGCCGCCGGGCCATCATCCTGCGTTGACGGCGTGGTTGGTGCAACGGATCGCTCGATTGTGGAATGAAAAACGAGCGCGAGAAGCTGGGCGAGTTGCTTCTCCCAAGCACGCCGTCGCTTTGAAGCCGCGATCGTGGACGCTGGGCCAGGGAACAATCGCGTCAATTCCGGATAAGCGATCGATGGCCGCACTGCTCGAGCGCGTCTTGCCCGTCCAGAAGCCCGACCGGGTTCTTGTGAAAGTCACCTGGCACGGGTACGCCACTGGAACTTACACCGATCCGGCCGCGCTCGATCTCTTACTGGGCGCGCTTCCGTCGCCGGCCATCATTCTCGAAGGACACACCAGCAGCCGCAATCTCGAGGACGCAAAGTTCGATTGGGAGACTGAGGCGAAGGAGAACCGAGCCTGGATACGCCAGCAGGAGGCCGAGTATCTGCGTCGCACTGGCCTCGCCGACGTGCTCGCGCGCCACCGCGCCGAATACGTGAATGTCACTGAAGCCTTCTGGGACGGCGCGTGCACCAGCGCTACCGCTTTCGCTATCCCGGAAGTTCTGCTGCAATATCGCGGCTGTCCGATGATAAGCTTCGCGAAGTTCAAAGGGCCGACGCGCCTGGGCATCTCCAACCTTTTCGGCCTGCTACCCGAGCCATTGCGGGCTGCCTGGCATGGCCCCAACATTACTTACTTCGCGCGCGTCTGCTGCGATCTGGCTCGAGCTTACGGCGCGCTGTTTCCGCTATGCGGCGCCAATGAAGCGCTTTTTACCGCGGTACGTTGGAATCGGCAAGGGCTCTATCGCAGCCGCTGGGGAAATTACGACCTGATCAGCAACGCCGGTCATGTAGCTGCGGCGCCGAACCTCGTCACCGCCGACATCCTGGCCAGTCGTATACAAGGACATGACGTACATCGCAGCGCGTTCTTCGATGTCGTGCGCGCAGAGTTGGGCTGGGATGAAGCCGCCGCTACCGATCCGCTACCCTTAATCTTGACTTAGTCACGGAGATACCATGTCCCACAAATTAGACGACCAAGCACTGGATATTCTTTTTCGCAAGGCGCGCACTCACATCTTTTGGCAGGACAAGCCGGTGAGTGACGATGTATTGCGGCAGGTCTACGACCTGATGAAATGGGGGCCGACCAGCGCTAATTGCAGCCCCGCGCGCATTCTATTCCTGCGCACTCCCGAAGCCAAAGAGAGATTGCGGCACGCGCTGTCTCCGACCAACGTGGATAAAACCATGCAGGCTCCAGTCACGGCCATCATCGCGCACGATTTGAAATTCTACGAAAACCTGCCGAGGCTCTTTCCCAACAACCCGGCGGCACGCGAATGGTTTTCGGGGAATCCCAAACTGGCCGAAGTCACTTCGTTTCGCAACAGCACTCTACAGGGTGGCTATTTCATCCTTGCCGCGCGGGCGGCCGGCCTGGACTGCGGCCCGATGTCCGGCTTCGACAATGCGAAAGTGGACGCGGAGTTTTTCGCTGGGACTTCGGTGAAGTCGAATTTCTTATGCAACCTCGGCTACGGCGATGCCGCGAAGCTCTTTCCGCGCAATCCGCGGCTCGAATTCGACGAAGCCTGCAAATTGCTTTAGAATTCGTAGCGCAACGCGAACTGCATCGTTCGCGGGTCCATCACTCCCTGGTATTCGCCGAACGTGAGCGGCGAAGTCAACGACAGACTCGGATTGATGAAGTTTGGATGATTGAAGGCGTTGAATGCCTCGGCGCGGAATTGAATCCGCTGGCCTTCCCACGGCAGCCGGAAAGCTTTGGCGACGGTGAGATCGACATTGAACAGCGGGGCCAGCCGCAGCGCCGCACGAGTGCCGCTATGACCGGGCAGTTCATCGGCGAACAAATTGGATGCGCTGGTGCTGCCGAAGATACTCGGATTGCCGTTCTGATCGATCCGTACGCCGCCACTCTGCACCGGTTGCGTCAGGATCGCGAGCGAGCTCAGCCAATAATTGGCATTGTATGCCAGGTCGCCGCCCACTGCGGTCGGGAGTCCAGTGCGATATCGAATCACGCTCGAAAGCTGCCAGCCTCCGATGATCTGGTTCGCCCAGCCGCTCACGCGATTGAGGAATGGTTTGTTCTTGCCGAAGGGCAGCTCGTAAAGAAAATCGGCGGTGATATTATGCCGCAGGTCGAAATCGGATGAGCCGCGAAATTCCTTGATGTTGAAAATGTTTTGAATTGCAGCGCCTTGCTGCCCGGCGCCGGATTCGGCAGCCGAACCAAGATCGAGCGAGTGAGACCACGTGTAATTGAAGTCAAACGACAAGCCGGCGCTGAAGGCGCGCCGCAACGAAAGGCTCAGGCTGTGATATTGAGCGACGCCGGCATTCATCCAGGTGGGCATCGAACTGCCCTGGATCGGGAAGAATGTGTAGCAGCCGAGCACCGATAAGCACTTGCCGTTCACGTAGCCGCTGGTGGTGTTGCGATCCACCGCGTGCAGGCAATCGAGGAAGCTGCTGTTGTAATCGTTATAAACGCACATGAAGTAGTTCGCCGATGCGCTGCCCATCACGTCCTGGTTTTTTAGTCCTGGCCACATATTCTCGACGAACGGCAGGTTCGGGACCAAGCTTGGATTCTTGGCGACATCGGCGGGCGTCAGGCCTGCGTCAAACAAGCCGCGGACCTGGTTGGCGTTCTGCGTCCAGGTGATTCCCGATTTCGGATCCTTGAAATATTCGAGCGGCGTATAAACGTCGCCTTCCATCAGCAGCCGGTGGGAAAGCCGACCCGCGTAGCCGATCTCCATCGTCAACTTGCCCGGGAGCTCGCGGGCGAAGCTGGCGTTGAAGAGGTAAGAATAGGGCGGCTTCAAATCAGGTGAGACTCCCATGAACTCACCGGCGATGGCTGCAATGCTGGGCGGCGTGAAGGGGAATGGTTCCTTTGCCGGCGCGGCCAGTGTGGGAGGAGCGCCGTTGTAGCGCTGGCTGGTGCTGAAGCTGTAGGAGTCGTCGAAATTTCCGGCGGTCGCCAGGCCGATGGAACCGTACTGATCGTACTGCGTGATCAAGTCGCTACCGAAGCGATCATAGGCGATCCCGGCGCCGGCTCGAAACGCACCGTGCTTGCCGAAAATCTTTCCAAGCAGTCCACCGCGGTCCGACGGCGCGTAAGCGATCCCGATGCGCGGCGCGAAATTCTTGTTGCTCGGAGTCCACCAGGTCGGCTTCCCGTTAGCGGGTCCGTTCAGACCCCAGCTCAGAAGCGCATTCGGCAACGCGTTCTGCGGCACGCCGAGGGTTTGGAGATAATTGCGTTCGGCGAAGTATTGATTGAGCCCGACGGTGGGCGCCACCTGATAACCGTTCGCTTCGTAAGGCGGCCGGAAGTTTTCCCAGCGCAGACCCAGCGATACTGTCAGCTCACGAGTCGCGCGATAAGTATCGCCGATGTACAGCGCGTAGTCGTGCTCGATGAACGACCGGACTTGCGGAGTGCCCTGCGGCAGCGGGTTTCCGCTCTTGTCGAACAGATCGGTGTGGAAATCGTCGTTCACCAGGCCGAATAAGGCGCCGAGGCCGTTGGTCACGGAGGTCGGGTCGGCGAGTTGGGCATTCGGGATGCGCTGCTGAAGATAATCCGTAACGGAGTTCTGGATGTCGGAACCCAGTCCGATCAGTTCCGTTGCGCCGTACCCGTAGCGCGCAAAAGACGTGGCGAACGACGACGTGTTGTTGTGGATGAAGCGCGCATTGAAGCCGGCGGTAAAGGTGTGCTTGCCTTTGATCCACGTGACGTCGTTAGTCGGATTGAGAGTGGGCAGACGCTGGCCGGTGGGGCGCGCGTATGGGTTCTGAAGTGAATCGATGCCGGTGAAGAACAGTACCGGTCCGGTTGCGCCGGACATTACCTGACCAAATCGCGTGAATCCAAGATTGAAGACGTTGATGAGGTTTGGCTTCATCAGCCAGGTGTATTGCGCAGACAACCCTTTGCTGTTATCGCGCAGAGTCGAAGCCGGTCCCTGCCCTGGAAATTGAGCCAGAATCTGATCGTCGGTATTGTCGGCGAGCGTGCCGCGAACACTCAGAGTATGTTTGCCGGCCGAGTCAATGTGATAGTCGATCTTTCCAACGATGGCGCGATCGTTGCGGTGGCTGGGCGCGTTGAATCGATAGCCGCTGAAGTTGAGGCCGCCATCCTGGCCGAACGCGGGAGCGTTCCCCGCTGGAAACTGATTCAGGACTTTGAGGATCGCCGGATTTACGCCCTGGTGCTGCGGATCGATTTCACGAATCTGATCGGGCGTGAGGCTCTGGATGGATCCATCGGCGAGCTGGAAGCTGAGAATGCCTTGACGCAGCGTGTCGGATGGAACTGCCCGGACGGTGGCGACGCCGCTCGCGTCGGTGCGTTCTTCATAGTTGAAGAAATAAAACAGGCGATCGCGAATAATTTTGCCGCCGGCTGAAGCACCGAACTGATTGCGGACCAGTGGCTGGCGCGGAACCCCGGCTTGGTTGTTGAACCAGGTGTTGGCGGCAGTCTGCGTATTGCGATTGTATTCGTATAGCGAACCGTGAAATTGGTTGGAACCGCTCTTGGTGACAAGGGCCACCTGGCCGCCGGATGATCGTCCGACGTTTGGACCTTCGCCTGCCACGGTGACGCGAAATTCCTGGACCGAATCGAGCGGAATCGGAAGCACGGCGTTGAAGCCCGGATTGTTGGCCGATCCGTTGGCATTGGAACCCTGGAAGCCACCTGTGCCGGTGGCGGTGTTCTGCGCAATAAGCCCGGAGTTCTGGTTGTTGTTGACATCGGCGCCGTCGAGCGTGATGTTGTTCTGATCGCGGCGCGCACCCATTACTTCGCCGTCAGAAGTCACGCCGGGCTGCAGGCTAAGCAGTTCGACTACGTTGCGCGTTTGTAGCGGAAGCTGCCGCACCTGATGTTCGCTCAGCGGATTGCCCACTGAGGCATCGACAGTGTTGACTGTACTTGTCTCCGATTGCACATTGACCGTTTCGGTGGTGGCACCCACTTCGAGCCGCAGGTCGAGTGTGGAGGGCGTATTCACCAGCAATTGAATGTGGTCGCGCGTGGCCGTCGTGAACCCGGGCTTTTCGGCGGTGATTTTGTAGGTGCCAGGCGGAATCTGGACGAAGACGTACTCACCCACGGCGTCGGAAATTACTTTGCGCGCGGCGCTATTCTCGACGTTGGTGAGAGTGAGGATCGCGGTCGGCAGCGCGAGACCTTGGGAATCCGAAACGGTTCCGCGCAGGGAAGTGGTGGCCTGCGAATATGCATTCCATGCCCCGGCCAGCACGAAAACAAGGACGGTGTTACGAAAGAACGTCGGCATTGCAAATCCTCCCAAAACTGCAAACTTGGATGGCGCTAAGCCGACGAGGGCAATTGTCAACTCTTGACGGAGAGCTTCCCGTTATTGTCAAAAACCGGACGACCTCCGGTCAAACAATTATTTCAATAAGGTTAATAGAACTATTCGATAAGACTTATGCCACGATGTCGTGGAGCACGTTGCCACTTACGTCGGTCAGCCGGAAATCGCGGCCGCTGTAGCGATAGGTTAGCTTGGTGTGATCGATACCCATTAAATAAAGGATGGTGGCGTGGATGTCGTGCACGTGAACGGGCTTTTCGACGGCCTTGAATCCGAAGTCGTCGGTGGCGCCGTAGATGGCGCCGCCCTTCACTGCTCCGCCGGCCAGCCACATCGTGAAACCGAAGGGATTGTGATCGCGGCCGTTCTGAATGCGGTCGCCACCGCCGCCGACCTCTTTCACCGGCGTCCGTCCAAACTCTGAGCCGCAGACCACCAGCGTGTCATTCCATAGCCCGCGTGACTTCAAGTCCTTCACCACGGCGGCGAACGGCTGATCGGAATCCTTCGCATTCTTGCGGTGAGTCTCAATGTCGACGTGAGCGTCCCAAGGGTCACCCTTGGCATAGTAAACCTGCACCAACCGAACGCCTTTTTGCGCGAGCCGAACGGCCATCAGGCATCCACGCGCGGTGCTACCGGGTCCGTAAAGCTTCTGCGTAGCCTCGCTCTCCTTGCGGATGTCGAAGACCTCCGGCGCCTCGGTCTGCATGCGATAAGCGATCTCCATCGACTTTACGGTCGCTTCGATCTGTGGATCGGGTGAAGACTGCATGCGAATTTGCTCGATCTTCTCCAGCAAGTCCAGCTCGCGGCGCTGTTCGCTGAGCGCGAACTTAGGGTTATTCACATAGCTGATGAGTTTCTTCGGATCGAAATCTTTGTCGACAATTCCCTGATCTTTACTGGCGTCGGCGCCGGCGGGGCGCTCCTGGGCTTTATCGGAAATATAAGTGCCTTGATTGATGGCCGGCAGAAATCCGTTGCTCCAGAGCGGCGGCCCGACGGTGGTTGGAATATCGGGACACAGGACGACATAGCCGGGTAGATTCTGATTCTCGGTACCGAGGCCATAGGTGATCCACGCGCCCATGGATGGACGGCCGGCCTGATTGGCCCCAGTGTTGAGCATCAAGCAGGAAGGCTCGTGATTGGGAATCTCCGTATAGACGGAGCGGATCCAGCACACTTCATCGGCCACCTCGCCCAGGTGCGGCCAAAGCTCGCTCAACTCCATTCCACACTTTCCGTATTTCTTGTAGGCGAAGGGCGATCGCATCAGCGCACCGGTCTTGCGCTCGGTAGCGACCGAGCCGCCAGGCATCGGCTGGCCGTCATATTTATCGAGCATGGGCTTGGGATCGAAGCTGTCTACCGACGAGCAGCCGCCATTCATGAAAAGAAAGATGACACGCTTGACGCGCTGCGGATAGTCGAGCTTCGCGACGGCGACACCGCCATCGGATGTTGGGACGCCAGCCCGGGCGATGGATTGCCCGACCATTCCGGCGAAGGCCAGCATGCCGAAGCCATTGCCGATGCGGCAGAGCGCGTCGCGGCGGGTCAACGGATTGGCTGCTTTATGTCGAAGCAATTGCTGTTTCCTCAGTCGATATACAGGAACTCGCTGGAGCTCAGTAGGATTTTCGCATACCGGCCCCAAGGCGTCGCGGTGTACTTGGGCGGCGGAACTGTTTTGGGCCGCTCGAACCCGGGAACGCCGGTCATCATGGCGTCGGAGGCTGGGGGCGACATGCTTTCGCCATCAGCAATTGGCGCAGCGTCATCCGGCTCGGCAGTTTTTTTCATACCTTCGGGAGCCGTATCTTTGGGCCTGCTCTTAACCTCCTCAAACTCCGTCAATGGCTCCGCGTGTAAATAATCGATAGCGAGCTTCAGCTCCGGCTCGGTAGGCTCGCGATTATAAATGATGCGATAGAGCCTCTTCACGCGAGCGGTGTTGTCGGACTCCGCCGTCACCTGTTGTGCCAGCTTTTCCGATTCGATCTGCATAAAATCACTATTCATTAGGAACAGGCGCTGAAGCGGAACAGTGGTGCTGAAACGTTTTTCGGCGCTGATGTTCGGGCTCGGAAAATCGAAGAGTTGTAGATATTCGTCCAGTTTGTAGCGGCTGACTCTTCCGTAAACGGTGCGGCGAGTAAAAGCGGGCGATAACTCAACCGAAGGACCACCGGGCGAATCGTCCAGGTTTCCGGCAGCCATCAGGATGGAGTCGCGCACCTGTTCGGCATCCATACGGAGACGGTTGGCGCGCCAGTAGTAACGATTGCCGGAATCTTTCTCATAGTCGTGTTGGTCGAGATCGGTACTCAACTGGTACACACTGCTCAGCATGATTTCGCGATGCAGCTTCTTGATCGACATCCCCTCCTGAGCGAACCGGACGGCCAGATATTCAAGCAGCTCCGGGTTAGTGGGCCGCTCGCCGGTGACACCAAAATTGCTGGGCGTGTCGACGATGCCGGTACCGAAGTGCTGCTTCCAGATTCGATTGACGATGACGCGCATCGCGATCGGCTGGGCCATGATGTCGTCGGCAAGTTCCAGGCGCCCACTGCCTGCAGTGAAGGGCTTGGGATCGCCGGGCGACAGAACGCTCAGGAAGTGGCGCGGAACCTCGGGTCCGTTGTTATAAGGACTGCCGCGCAGCGCTACCGGCAGGTTGACCGGTTTCTCGGAATCGACCACGCCGTGCAGGTATGGATAATGCGGCTCGAGCTTCTTTCGCTCGGCCTCCAGATCCTTACGCACTCCTGCCATCAGGGCCTGTGCTTCGGGGCCGACTCGATGCTCCAGACCCCAGGCACGAAAAAGCAGGAGGCCCGGCTTAGTACGCACGCCAGGTTGGACCTGGGGATCGGCGCCGTCGAGGTCGCGCTGGAAAATCTCGGTCCAGAAGTTCATGTCTTCCAGCGGCAGCGTCTTGAGCTGCAGACCACAGCCGGGGCAGAAGTCGTCGTTGGTGATGAACTCATCCGGCTTGTTGGCGAGTTTCTTTTTCTTGGTGCTGGGCAGCGCTTTGGCGGCAATGATCTCGTTTTCTTCGCGCATCTCGCGCTTGGCGAGCATGACGGCGACGATCTTGTCTTGCAGCTCCTGGGCCAGCTTCTGGGCATCCCGCGAGTTGCCGCCGCCCTTCTTCATCATTTCCTGCCAAGGCTTCAAGTATGGATAGTTCTTGGTTTCGCGGCCCAGATATTTGATCCAACGCTCCAGCAACTCGTAATCGAGCCGCTTGTCTTCGACTACGGTGGATAGATCCTTCTTCTGATCGCCGGTCACTTCCCAGGCCGCCATGATGTACTTGGCCGACTCGAACGCGAGCGACTCGGAAAGCTGGGTGCTTAAGTTCTGCTGCGTGTCCGCAAGCATTTTCTGCTTCTGCTCGATCTCATCTTCAATTTTCTTGAATTGATCGACCACGGACTTCGGCGCCGCCGGATACTCGTGATATGCGGTGTTGAGGAAAACGCCGGCGAGCGAATAATAATCGGTGGTTGGAATGGGATCGTACTTGTGATCGTGACAGCGGGCGCAGGCAACTGTGAGCCCGAGGAATCCGCGCGTCACGACATCGACGCGATCATGCCGCTCGTCAGCATGTGTGACCTCCACTGCTCCGTTGTCGTAATACCAGGGCCCGAGGCCGAGAAAACCTGTGGCTGGCAGGGTCTTGTAACGCGCTTTCTCGTCCATCAGGTCGCCGGCGATTTGCGCCTTGACGAACTGATCGTAGGGCATGTCGTCGTTGAAGGCTTGAATCACCCAATCGCGATAGATGTAAGCATTAGAGTAAGGGTTGTAGCCGCGGCGCATGGGATCGAGACTGCGATAGTCGTCCTCGCCGTAACGCGCCACGTCCAGCCAGAAGCGTCCCCAGCGCTCACCGTAATGCGGCGAGGCGAGCAGACGGTCGATCACTTTGGCGAAGGCTTCCGGTGAGTCGTCTTTCTCGAACGCCTCGACATCTTCGGGCGTAGGTGGAACGCCGATCAGATCGAGAGAGGCGCGCCGGATGAGTACGCGCTTGGCGGCGGGACGCACAGGTTTCAGGCTCTGCTGTTCAAGCTTGGCGAGCACGAAGCGATCAATGGCCGTTTTCGGCCAGGCTGTGTTCTTGACATCGGGCGGTTTCGGATCGGCGAGCGGCTGGAAGGACCAGAATTTTCGCGCTTCTGGAGTGACAACGGATTTTTCGGCTTTAGCAATCGGCGCAGTTTCCGGCCAGTTCGCACCGGCTTTCACCCAAGCTTCGAGGTCGGCGATCCCGGAATCCGGTAGCTTTCCGCCCATCGGCATCTTGAGTTTGGGATCTGCCTGGCGGACGGCCTGGATCAGAAGGCTCTTCTGCGGATCACCCGGCACCAGCGCAGGGCCGCGAGTTCCACCCTTCAGCATGGCTTCGCGACTGTCCACACGCAGACCGCCCAAGGCCGAGCCGGTGTGGCAGCTGTAACAACTATTCGCTAGTATGGGCCGGATCTTCGATTCGAAAAAATCAGGAGAGGCGGCTTGCGGATTTTGGGCCTGGAGCGCGATGGCTCCGGCCAAGACGGCGCAATATCGAATCCCCAACGGTTGAGCCATATTTACCGATCTCGAACCATTCTACTAAGCTAGACACGAGGGTATGCATTTGTTAGCCGCCATAATAATGGGAATCGCTATTTCCGTGCCGGTCGTTTTGCTGGCGCAGCCGCGGCCACCGAAGCCGGGAGTAAAGACACCGGGCGTGCAGATTCCGCTCTCGCGTCTGAAGCCGGACGCGGAAGTTTCCGTGCCAGGCTCGCCGGATTGGATCGCAGTCGGAGAGTCGGTGTGGATTTCGAATAAACCGAAGGACACCGTCGCGCG
>Ga0070714_100002197_pt1 | contig 14367 bp, 13 predicted proteins | sample LARL83metaG_FD_65450 | JGI IMG/M metagenome (GOLD analysis project Ga0070714, IMG submission 65450) | Corn, switchgrass and miscanthus rhizosphere microbial communities from Kellogg Biological Station, Michigan, USA - LAR L8-3 metaG | ecosystem: Host-associated > Plants > Roots > Rhizosphere ...
GAGCATTCACGATAAAGGAGAGGGCCTTATATACGGCGTTATCCAGCCGGACGGTTATCGGGGTTATATCTTTGCGATCAATGGAACCGACCTTTGGCAAGCTCAAATCCGGGGGCTTGGAAACGAAAAGCCGACGTCCTCGCCGGATGAGGTCGCGACGATTATCCGTCAGTTCGTCGGCCGCGACTTCGAGTTTGAACTTCTTAACGTCATGCCGTGGACCCGACGCCAGCTATTGGCCGACCATTATCAGAAGGGCCGTATTTTTCTGGCCGGTGACGCCATTCACCAGATGCCGCCATCCGGAACACTTGGAATGAACACGGGCGTGGCGGACGCAACCAATCTGTCTTGGAAGCTCGCAGCCGTGCTCGCGGGATGGGGAGGGGACTCTCTGCTCGACACCTATGAAAGCGAGCGGCGACCAATTGCCGACTACAACGCCAAAGCTTCAACCCGGCTCTTTCATTCCACCCAGGTGAAGGTCCCTCCGGGGCCTGTGATACTCGAGGATACGACCGAGGGTGAGCGCGCACGTGCGCAACTCGGCGTGCAATTGCTGCAGAGCGCGGTTAGCGAGTCCACGGAGGGTCTGCAAATTGGTTACTGTTACGAGGATTCGCCAATTTGCTTGTCAGGAAAAGAAACGGCTTGGACGGCATCAAACATTTACAAACCGACCACACGTCCGGGCGCGCGAGCGCCGGACGCATGGATTAAAGAGGGCGACCCTCTTCTCGACCATTTTGGACGAGGGTTCGTTCTGGTTCGCTTGGGCAAGGAACCTCCGGAAACAAAGACGCTTGAAGCTGCCGCGGTCGCTCGTAGCGTACCCGTTACAGTTCTCGATATCCGGGACCGGCAGATAGAAGAACTCTATGAACGGCGATTGGTTCTGGTGCGCCCTGATGGTCATGTGGCCTGGCGCGGCGATGACCCGCCAAGCAACCCGCTAACTCTGATAGACACCATACGAGGTGCCCGAAGCCCAGCAATGGCGCTTGCTGCATCCGCGCGAGATGCCGAAAACGCGACAGGCTAGAATTGGCGCACACAGAAATCCTTCAAAATCGCAGCGTCTACTTCCACGACCCCGAAGTTATCCAATCGTGAGCCTCGGAAGAAAATACCGCGACCTCTCGAGAGAGCTTTTAGCGCCCCGGCTCCGGGCGTCCTTTCGGTGGACAACGGAACGGTCACCGCGCCAGCTTCTTGACCAGAAGCCTGACGCCGGTGTCCGGCCGCACCGTCATCGCCATGACAGGAGCAGGCAGGGGATAAGGGCCCGGCTCGAACCGAAAGCGCGCGAGCAGCGTCGCCAGGATGATATGGGCCTGCATCATGGCGAAGCTCGCGCCGACACAGGCCCGCGGGCCCGCTCCGAACGGCAGATAAAGAAAACGGTCACGGCCCTCCACGGCCTCGGGGGAGAAATTTTCGGGGGCAAACTCGTTCGGGCGGATCCACCACATCGTATTCCGGTGAAGCGCATAAATCGGCAGGAAAAGCACGTCGTTCGGAAGGATCTCGCGGCCGCACAAGACGTCGTGCCGTCGCACGTTACGCGCGAGAAGGCCGACCGGCGGATACAGGCGCATCGCTTCCTCGATGACCTGTCGGACATAGGGCATCCCCGCGAGATGCTCGGCACCGGCGGGTGCATCGCCCAGTACGGCGCGGGCCTCATCGCGGGCACGCTCCTGCATGTCCGGATACCAAGCGAGCAGCAGCAAGGACCACGACAGCGCCAGCGCCGTCGTCTCGTGGCCGGCGACGATGAAAAACTGCATGTTGTGCAGCAGGTCGGTGGCCGTCATGCGCCGGCCCGTTTCGGGGTCCTCGGCCTTGAGCATATGATCCAGTAGATCGTCGGCGCCGCCGTTCGCCTCGCGGCGGCGCGCGTCTATGGCGGCCGATACCATCGCATGCATGGTTCGAACCGCGCTCCGGCCAAGGACCGCGCCGGGTCGCGGCATCCAGTCCGGCACCCGCAGGAAATCGAGAATCGAGGCTTTTCCCACCGTCTCGAAGTACCGGGTGATCGCCTCGCCGTAGACCGCGGCATCGAAATGCTCGCGCCCCGACAAGGCCACCTCGCAGATGACGTCGAAGGTGGCCGAGAGCATTTCCGTTGTCATCTCGGCGTTCCCTCCGCAATGTGAGAGGCGTTGCGCCGCGCGCTCGGCCGTGGCCGTCATGACCGGCGCGAGCGCCGTCACATTCCGCTGAGCGAACACGGGGGCCACCGCGCGGCGTTGCCAGCGCCAGGAGTCGCCGTCGGACGTAAAGAGGCTGTTGCCCACCGCCGGCCGCAGCATGCGCAGCATGATCTCGGATTTCGGGTAGTTATCCACGTTGTCGAGAAAGATGCGACGGAGCGCGCCCGGGTCCTGCACCATGTGCCAGCGCGCGCCGAAGCGGCCCGAGACGATGGGCTGGCGGTAGGACAGCGCTGGAATGATCGCCAGAACGTTGCTCCGGGCGGCTCGGATGGTCTGCACGATCGACAACGGCCGCGCCGGCGGCACGACAGCCGGCGGGAAAGGCCTGCCGTTATCTTTCTCCCTTGAAGGGATCGACCCGGGTTCGATCATCGAAGCGGCCTCCTGGACCATGTCCGATCGCTGCCGGCCGGTTTTAACTTCGCTCCGTCCGTTCGCCGTACAGGAACGTCACGTTGATGCGCCGGTTCTCGTAACCGGAGCGGAAGCGGATGTCGTCGGTGCGATGGATCAGGTCGGAGTTGAAGATCACCGCCCGGTTCTGGCGATAGGGGACGCGGTGCGCGACGGCGCCCGTTTCGGCGACGAAGCGCGTCAGCGCCTCCCGGTCGATGTCGTGGATCCGGAAGCCCCAATCCGCCGGAGCTTCCTTGTCCCAGACGATGAGGCCACCCGAATCCGGATCGAGATTGGCATCGTCCGGCGTGATCCAGAAATTGACGTTGATGGCGGCATAATCGGCATGGATCGGAATGCCGGCGGGCTGCTGGCCGTATTTGTACGCCCACATCATCAGGAGCGGATGACGGCCGAAGATGCCGGGAAGCCGCTCGGGCAGCTCGCGGCCGATCTGGAGCAGCAGCGGGCAGACGAATCCGTCGTCGCCGAGGCTGCCGATGTAGCCGCTTGCGTAGGTATCGGTGAACCAGATCGTCGATTCGAGACAGAATCGTCGCAATGACGCCAGCGCCGCGGGCGTGAGCAGCTGGTCGAGCCAGGTGATGCCGGGGGCGCGTCCGACATAGTCGGTCTCGATCGCCGCTCGGTCGAGCGAGGGGTTGACCGCGCCGCCGGGAATTTCCGGTGCTGGCGCCACGTGCCACAGCCGCTTGTAGGTCGCGCCGATCAGGCGGCGGTCGTCGGCGCCGAGCTCGACCAGCCGTGCGCCGGCGACGGGAGCGGGCAGGCGGTCGCGCACCGTTTCGTAGGCGGTGAGCAGCGCCGCCCCGGCATCGCGTTCCAGAAAGCCCCGCTCGACGAGATGGCGAATCTGCTCGATGTCGTGATCGAGCTTGCCCTGCGAGGTGCGCCGGAACGTCGGCAGATGATCGAACGCATGCGAATGCGGGTTGCGGACGATCGACGTGGCGCGAAGGCGGGCGTTGAAGCCCTCCTCGGCACGGCCGAGACGGATGAGGGCATTACCCAGCGTCTCCCAGGCGGCTGGGCGCTCCTGCGTTGCCGCAATTACCGCCCGGGCGAGGGCTTCCGCCCTGGTGAAATGCGCCGGCGCTTCGGCGCGGGCAGCGGCATCGATTGCCTGCGCCAACGCCATGCCGAGCTTGTGCTCGGTACCGGCATTGTCAGGATCGAGCGCCAGCGCGCGGCGGAAATGCACCGCCGATTCGTCGTGCCGACCGGCGCTCAGCAGCATTTCGCCGAGCCTCCTGTGCCCCTCGGCGTAGCGCGGGTTGATCGCGATGGCGCGGCGATAGACGTCCTCCGCCTCGACGGCGCGGTCGAGCGTGACGAGGGCCCGCCCCAGGTTGCCTTGCGCCTCCGCGTAGTTCGGCTCGGCGGCGATGGCTCGGCGGAAGGACTTGAGCGCGTCCTCGACCGCATCGCCGGCGAGCAGGGCGACGCCGAGGCTGTTGTGGGCGAGCGCCGACGACGGCGCCACCCGGACTGCCTCCCGCAGACAGGCGAGGGCGTCGTCGGATCGACCCTGATCGAGGAGAAGGTTGCCGAGGTTGATGTGCGCCTCGGCGAGCGCCGGCGCCGCGGCGATGGCGCGGCGAAAGAGATCGGCCGCTTCGTCGACGCGGCGACGGCCCTTGAGCACCAGGGCGAGATGATTGAGCGCGGGCGCGAAATCGGGAGCGACGTCGAGCGCGCGCCGGAGCACGGCGATGCTGTCGTCGCCGCGCCCCTGGAACGCATGCACCACGCCGAGGAGGTCGAGCGTCTGAGCGTTGTCGGGATTGATCGCCAGTGCCCGCTCGTAGCAGGCTCGCGCGGCGTCCAGGCGTCCCGCGCGGTGATGGTCGACGCCGGCGGCGAGCTCAGATCGCTCTTCGAGAGATTGGGCTATCGTCGAAATGGCACTTGTCTCGCTGCACGGACGCGCGCCGCCATCTTAGAGCGCAATCGGCGCCGATGGAATCGGGGTGGTCGGCAGAGGGGCGGCGCGCGCGGCTGGATCCGTGCCGTTACGACGCCTTTTTACCGAGCCTGCGCGGGGCCGGTATGTTCAGGATCTGCGAAAGCTTGCGTCGGGGCGCCAGAAGATCGGCCAGGGTATAGGAGTCGAGCACAGCCAGGAAGGCATTGAGAGCTTTGCCGAGCGCCTGGCGCAAGATGCAAGCCGACTCGATCCGACAGTCGGTTGCGGATTGCTCGAAGCATTCGACAATCGCCAAATCCTCCTCGGTCTGGCGAACGAGCGCCCCGATGTTGATCCGCTCGGGTTTCGCGGCAAGATAGATGCCGCCGCCCTTGCCGCGCACGTTCGTCAAGTACCCGAGCTGGCCGAGACGAAACACCACCTTCATGAGATGGTTTCGGGAAATGCCGTAGCTTCCGGCGATTTCCTCGATGGTCGATGTCTCGCCTTCCTTCGCGCCGACGAACATGAGAACGCGCAGGCAGTAATCGGTAAAGGTGGTTAGGCGCATCCTGCGATCCTTTTTCTCGAAGCCCCGCCCTCGTGCGACATTAACATTCATTTTCGCTATTGCAATAAAGCGCCAGCCGGGGCGGCGCGCCGGACCGTGCCGGCGGCTGTCTCATAACAAGTATAATATATCTTGCTTATTGGGCAATCGGCGCCGTAAGGTGATAGCGAACCTTGGCTCCGCGGCCCTCCATGCGGACACAAGGCGGAGGCGGGCAAAGCCCCCAAAGCCCACCGGCTCGCCTCCCGTACGCCGCACTTGGCCTTATTGCGTTCGTTTGTCGGGCCAAGGAGGAGGCGGGGAACTGCCGCCAGGTTCCCCGTCTCCGTCGGCCCGCCCGCGGCCGTTCGATCCAGGGATCGGGCTGCCTCAACCAAGAGGTCAATCCATGCCGCAGATCGAGGCCAAAGCCGCCTTCACTCTTCCGAAGCTGCCATACGACGCGGGCTCGCTCGAGCCGGTGATCTCCGCCCGCACGATCTCCTTTCACTACGGGAAGCACCATGCCGGGTACGTGAACACTCTGAACAAGCTCGTCGATGGAACGGCGTTCGCCGGCATGTCGCTTGAGCAGATCGTCGTTCAGGCATCCGGGAAGCCCGCGGTCCGCCCCATTTTCAACAGCGCGGCTCAGGCCTGGAATCATGAGTTCTATTGGCAGGGCATGCGTGCCGGCGGCGGCGGCGAGCCAACGGGTCGGCTCAAGAGCGCGATCGAGCGCGATTTCGGAACCTTTGGGGATTTTCGCGAAGGCTTCGCCAAGGCGGCCACCGGCAAGTTCGGCAGCGGCTGGGTGTGGTTGGTCGAGGAGACGAACGGCACATTGAAGATCGTCGCCACCGACGACGCCGACACGCCGCTGGCGCACCGCCAGAAACCGCTTCTGACTCTCGACGTATGGGAGCACGCCTACTATCTCGACGTCCAGAATCGTCGCCCGGACTATATCGCGGGGTGGCTGGAGAAGCTGGTCGACTGGCGTTCCGCCGAAAGGCTTCTCGGCTGACGGTAGGCTCGGCAGGTCGCCGCGCGCGTGGCATAGTGCGATAGCGGTACTATTTCACGTCCGTCTCTGGGAGACTTCATGCAGCAAGCCTCGGCGGAATCCGCGCGCCAATCGGCTGTCGTGTTCGCACGCAGCGTGGCCGACGCCTGGGACAGCCGTCTGGGCGTGCGGCTGCTGGGCGTCCATCTGATCGGCAGTCTCGCTCACGGCGGCTTCGGCGTCCGATACAGCGACATCGACATGGCGGTCGTGGCGAAAGATCCGCTCGTTCCCTCCGACCTCAAGGGGATGCACGAAGACGCCGCCGCGGTCTCGGCGGAGCATGCGAACAAGCTGTCCCTGTTCTGGACCGATCATGGGTTCACGGTAGGTCGCTTCCCGCCGCTGGATCGCCTGGATTATCTCGATCATGCGGTGCGCCTGATCGAGCGCGAGGCGGTGCGTCCTGATCGTCCATCGCTTGGCGAAATCCGGGCCTATCTCCGAGGTGCGCCCTTCGAGCGCTGGGCGGACAAGGCGCGTCAATTCAGCGCGGCCGCGACGCTCGATGCGGATGAGCGAAAGCCCTATCTCCGCGCGCTCCTTTACCCCGCCCGCTTCATCTATAGCTGGTCGACCGGAACCATCGCGTCCAACGACGACGCCGTCGCCTTCCTGCGGGAGAGTGCGACGGCGGATCTTGCGCTCGATCTGATCGAAGAAACCCTGCGCTGCCGTCGCGACGGGCGCGATCCGGATTATCTGTTCCCCGAACGGAGGACCCTGATTCCGCACGTGGCGGTCTGCGCCCGGCTGATCGCCGCAGAGCCGGCTTAAACCGATCCGGTCACCCGCTTTCGGCCCTCGTAAAATTCGCCCATGGCATCGTTGACGCTGCGGCTCGTCGCGACGGCCGCGACGAAGGCGTCGAGCCGGTCGCCGGGAAGGACCGCCAGCATGCGGTCGTCGCCGATGCCGGTGAACGTCCGCATGCCGACGCAGCCCAGAGACATCGTCGGCTGGGCTCCGCCCATGGCGGCCGGGATCGCGGCGCACGCTGGCCGGCCGAACACCGCCGTCGGTGTGCCGCACGACCAGTCGGCGCCGCCGCTCGCCTCGCTCCAGATCATCGCCTGGGCCGGCTTGAGCCACAGCAGCACGACGTCGGGTGGCATGGGGAACTCTGCCAGCGGCCCGTAGACGATGCCCTCGGCGGGCTTGCCGTTGACCGGTATCCGGGCCGGCTCGTCGCCCGAGATGTAGCCGCAGGCGGTCATCTTTCCGACCAGCCCCATCAGCTCCTGCGATACCGCATCGGGCAGGTTGAAGCCCATCACCATCGAGCCGACCGGGCAGTTGTAATGGCTCGCGGCGTCGGCGAAGAACACACCCTTTTCGGCCGCGCGCCAGAAGGCGCAGGCCGAGGGCACGGCGTCGCTCGATCGGACGACGCCTGGCGGCGGCGCGGCGGCGAAGGCCAGTGCCACCGGCGGAATATCGAGATTCAGGCGGGTAGTGAGATTCGCGGCGAGCTGCTGGTAAGCGGACAAGGCAACCTCCTCTGCGGGACCGGGCCGGCGTGCGCGGGTCAGCGGTAGCGCCAGCGGAGAAGCCGGCGCTCCAGCATCTCCGACAACGAGAACAGGATCAGCACGAAAGCCATGATGAGCAGGATGAGGGCGAAGCTGAGCGCCGCGTTGTAGGTGCTCTGGGCGAATTGCAGGAGATAGCCGAGGCCGCGGGTGGAGGCGACGAATTCGCCGACCACCGCGCCGGTGAAGGCGAAGCCGACCGATACCTTCAGGCTGCCCATCACCTGCGCCGTGACCGACGGCACGTAGACTTCGCGCAGCAGCACCCAGCGCCCGCCGCCGAGCGTGAGCACCCGCTCGACCAGGCGCCGGTCCACGTCCTTGATGCCGTTGTAGACGGCAAAGAAGATCAGCACCGCAACCAGGACGACGGCGAGCGCTACCTTGGACCCGAGGTCGATGCCGAGCCAGATCACGAACAGGGGTGCCAGGATCACGCGCGGGATGGCATTCAGAAGCATCATCACCGGTTCGAGAAGTTCGGCCAGCAATGGCACGAGCGCAGCGAGGAATCCGAGCGCAATGCCGAGCGCGAGTCCGATCACCAGGCCCCCCAGCGCAGCGGTAAAGGTCGCCTCGAGATGGTTCCAGATGGCGCCGTCGACCGCCAGCTCGACGAGCACACGGGCGATCTGCGACGGCGCCGGGAAGAACAGCGGATTGAGCAGCCCCATTCGCGCCGCGAGCTCCCAAAGCGCAGCCAGGAAGGCGAGCGCGACGGTGCGGCGGATCCACCTTCTGTTCAGGATCGCCTTCATTGCGCGGCCTGCATGCTGCGCGGATTGACCTCGTCCGCGAGATCGCGCCACAGCCGATCGAGCAGGGTGCCGAAGACGGGATTCTTGCGGGTTTCGATCAGCGTCCGCGGACGCGGAATCGGCACCTCGTAACGCGACCGGATGTGCGCCCTCGGCCCTTGGGACAGCAGATAGACGGAATCCGACGCGGACAGGGCTTCCTCCAGATCGTGGGTGACGAGCAGGACGGTCATGCGCTCGCGTTCGACCCAGTCGACCAGTTCCTGGGTGATGCGCGCCCGCACGATGGCGTCGAGCGACGCGAACGGCTCGTCCATCAGCAGGAGCTTCGGCTTGAGCGCGAGCACCTGCGCGATGGCGACCCGTTTGCGCTGTCCGCCCGACAGCTCGCGCGGGTAGCGCTCCTCGAGGCCGGCCAGCCCGAGCCGGGAGAGCCAGGCATCGGCCTCGGCGAGCGCCGCATCCTTGGCGACGTTCCGGATGCGCAGGCCGAGCGCCACGTTCTGACGCGCCGTCCGCCACGGCAGCAGCGCATCGTCCTGGAACAGGAAACCCACGTCGTTCCCGTCGACCGCGAGCGTTACCGTGCCGGCGAGCGGCTTTTGCAGGCCGGTGATGGCGCGCAGGATGCTGGTCTTGCCCGAGCCCGACGGCCCGACGAGACTCACGAATGCGCCGGCGGCGATCTCCAGGCTGACCTTTTCGAGAACCGGCTCCGCGCCATAGGCGAGGCTGACGTCCGTGACCTTGAGCACTTAGGATTTTTCTGTAACGACCGAGAGATCGAGCAGCGTCTTGAGATCGGCCGGTTGTTTGGCGACGCCGGCGACCCGGTGCGCCTCGGCGACGCGGGCTGCCGCCGCGGGGTCGATCCGGACGGTGTCGGGATAGAGCGACCGCCGGTACTTTTCGAGGATCGCCACCAGTTGCGGGCGGTCGCCGCCGGCGACCAGCGCCTTCGGCAGCGCGGCGACGATTTCCACCACCGGAATCGTGCGGGTGTCGTGCAGCCCCTTGGCCAGCGCGTTGGCCAGACGGCGCATCTCGTCGCGGCGCCGGTCGCGTTCTTCGGCGCGCACGGCGACGCCCATGAACTCGTAGGCGCCGCCGAGATACTTGTCGGCGTCGGTGATGTCCATGGTGTTGACCAGCACGCCGCCGCCCGCCGCCAGGATCAGCGACAGCGCCGGTTCCTGGACCATGCCGGCATCGACCTGGCCGAGCCGCAGCGCGTCGTAAAGATTGGTGCCGAGCGCCGCGAAGCGCACCTTGGAGGGATCGGCCTTTGCCTGCTCCATCAGGTACAGCACGAGGATATGATCGGCGTTGCCGAGTCCCGAAATGCCGACGGTCTTGCCTTCGAGGTCCTTGAGGGCCCGAATCCCGGCCTTGGCCTTCGGGCCGGTCGCCAGCGCGAACAGCGGCAGCCGTCCGGTCGAGGCGATGCGGCGGATCTTCGCGCCATGGGAGAAGGCTTCGAGCGCCACGTCGAGCGAGGTTCCGGCATAGTCGACCGCGCCACCGACCAGCGCCTGCATCGCCTGATTGCCGCCGCGGGTGTAGACCAACTCGAGGTCGAGGCCCTCGGCCTTGAAATGCCCGCGATCCCGCGTGACTTCGTAAGGCACCACGCAGAGGAGCTGACCGCAGAAGGCGAGACGGATCTTCGTGGCCTGACCGTACGCGCGCTCGCTCGTGCTTGCCGCGATGCCGATGGCAAGGCCGGCCAGCCCCTTGATCGCCGTGCGGCGATCCATGGCGATCGCCGTGTCCGTCTCGGTCGACGTCTTTTCGCAGCATTTCATTGGACATCTCCGCGACCCACAGGGGGCATGTTCACAAATTACACTATAGTTTTTGCAGTTTTATATTCAATACATACTTTATATGTTGTATTGGCGGTTAAGGCAACGCGCGGACCCTTGCGACGCCGAGGCGCCGACCGCCGCAGCTTCGTCACGATCTCTTTTCGGACCCTTCTTTTTCGTGCCCGTTCTCGACGCTAGTGGGGCGGATCGCTTGACCGCATAAGATATATACAATATATTTCTTTTAGAAAAGCTTTGAAGGAGGGCAATGAGATGACTGGTTATTCTCTTCCCAATTCAGAGTTCGACGATTTCCTTTTCGCGCCGGTCGGCGAGGAACGGAATGCGATGTTGCTCACCGTGCTGTCGGCATTGGCGAGGCTCGGCATCGACCCCTGGGAGGAAGCGGCGCGACTGGCTCGACTGCCGAGGGATCTGGCGGCACAGAGTCTGGCCGCCATGATCGGGAAGCTGCCGAGCCGGCGATGGTCGCTGCCGGATTCGCAGGCGATTGCCGCTCGCCTGGTCAAGCTTCTGCCGTCGCAGAACGATTCCAAGGCGCCCTCCGTCGCGGCCGATCCGGGCATCCTCCAGATGATCCGTTCTCTCGGGGTGATGTGGATGATTTTCGCCGTCGTCTATGGGGCGCTTTTCATGGCGGCGAACCGTGAGCTTCCGGCGGTCGCCGATGCGCCTCTCCCGGGCGCAGTCTCCATGCCTCAGCAGGCGCCGCCGGGCGCGCACGAATGAATGTCGACGCGCGGGAGGCTGCGATGACGAACGAGGGCAGAAGCGGGTTGCCCGAAGGCCTGACGCCTTACAAGCGGACGGCGGTCTTCGATCAGGATTCGCTGCCGGCGGGCCTGCGCAGCCGTCACAGCACGAAGGCAGGCGTCTGGGGACTCATCCGGGTTCTCGAAGGGCGCCTCCTTTACCGGATTCTCGATCCGGCTTCGGAAAGCATCCTCGATCCGGACAATCCGGGCGTGGTGCAGCCCGCGCAGTTGCACGAGGTCGCGCCTCTTGGCGCCGTGCGCTTCTTCGTCGAGTTCTACGAACGCGCTGCGACCGGGGAGCAGGGCTAGGCTCAGGACCGGGCCGGGCTAGGCGCTCTCGCCCCCCGCCGCCGGCGGACGCCCCGCCAACGCCTGCATCAGATCGATCGGGAACGGAAACACGATTGTCGACGTCCGCTCGCCGGCGATGTCGAACAGCGCGGCCAGATACCGAAGCTGCATCGCCTGCGGGACCGGCGCCAGAATGCGGGCGGCGTCGAGCAGCTTCTGCGCCGCCTGTTCCTCGCCCAGAGCATTGATGACCTTGGCGCGGCGCGAACGCTCGGCCTCGGCCTGGCGCGCGATCGCGCGAATCATGCTTTCGTCGAGGTCGATGCGCTTGATCTCGACGTTGGAGACCTTGATGCCCCAGGCATCGGTCTGCTTGTCGAGAACCTCGCGGATGTCGGTGTTGAGCTTGTCCCGCTCGGCGAGCATCTCGTCGAGGTCATGCTTGCCGAGAACCGAGCGAAGCACGGTCTGCGACAGTTGGCTCGTCGCCTCGATGTAGTCCCGTACCTGGATCACCGCCCGCTCGGCGTCGACGACGCGGAAGTAGATCACCGCGCTCACCTTGACCGAGACGTTGTCCCGCGAGATCACGTCCTGCGGCGGCACCTCGTTCACGACGATGCGCAGGTCGACGCGGACCATCTGCTGGACGAACGGCACGATCAGCACGATCCCGGGCCCTTTGGTACCGGTGTAGCGCCCGAGCGTGAACAGGATGCCGCGTTCGTACTCGCGGAGGATGCGAATGGCCGAGGAGAAGATGAGCACGACGAGAATCGCAACGACGACGGCGACTGAGATGCTCATCATGGCCTTAGCTCCCGTTTCCAGTGTGGCTTCAATTCGGCTCGACCGTGAGCACGAGGCCCTCGCGGCTGACGACCCTGACGCGCTCGCCCGGCTGCAAGGCGCCGGTGGCGCGAGCATGCCACACTTCGCCTTTGACCCGCACGGTGCCTTCGGTGCCCCTCCATTCTATGGCGGCGCCTTCCGTGCCGATCAGGGCTTCCCCGCCGGTGATGACCGGGCGGCGGCGCGAGCGCAGCAACATGGCAAGCACGAGGAGAAAGAGACCGGCGGTAACGACAGTGGCGCCGATCACGACGGAGAGCGAGAGGGTCATTCCCGGGGCGTTGGCGTGGAACATGATCACCGACCCAACCATGAAGGCAACGATCCCACCGACGCCGATCACGCCGAATGCGCCGATGACGCCCTCGGCCACCATGAGGCCGAGGCCGAGCAGGACGAGGCCGGCGCCAGCATAGTCGACCGGGAGCAGGTTCAGCGCGAAAAGCGCGAGAAGCAGGCTGATCGCCCCGATGACGCCCGGCAGCACCGTTCCCGGATTCGCCAGCTCGAAGATCAATCCGTACACCCCGAGCAGCATCAGGAGATAGGCGACGTTGGGATCGGTGATGACCGAGAGAAACCCGGTCCGCCAGTCCGGAACGATCGTCTCGATGTCGAGACCGGCCGTTGCCAGCTTCACCTGACTCCCCGCGACCGTCACGGTCCGGCCGTCGATCTTACGCAGGAGATCCGGCACGTCGTCGGCAATCGCATCGATGACGTGCAGCTTGAGTGCGTCGGAGGCTGGAAGGCTCACCGCCTTGCGCACGGCCTCGGTCGCCCACTCGGCGTTGCGGCCGTGAATTTCGGCGAGTCCGCGGATATAGGCGACGGCGTCGTTGAGGATCTTGCGTCCCTCGGCGTCCGCCGGCTCCGCAGGCGGGGCGTCGCCGGTCCCGTTGTCCTGTCCGCTTTCGTCGTCCCGCCCGCTCTTTCCGGCGGGCGGCTTCTCCGGTTGTCCGCTAGGCGCTCCCGGGAGGCCGCCGATTTGTATCGGCGTCGCGGCGCCGAGATTCGTGCCCGGCGCCATGGCGGCGATGGCGCACGCATAGACGATGTAGGTGCCGGCGCTCGCGGCGCGGGCGCCGCTCGGCGCGACATAGGCCGCGACCGGGATCGGCGATGCCAGGATGGCGCGAATGATCTCGCGCATGGACGTGTCGAGGCCGCCGGGCGTATCCATGCGCAGGACGACGATGCTCGTGTCGTCCGGTTTCGCCGCCTTGAGTTCCCGCACGACATAGTCGGCGATCGCCGGGCCGATCGCGCCGTCGATCGTGAGCACCTCCGCCCGAGGGGCTGCAGCCGCGCCGGGCGGCGCGATCAGGACGGCGAGCGCGAGCGCGACCAGCGCAAGGATCGTCCGAAACCGCCGAAGCGTGCCGGCCCGACAACCGCGGAACGCCATTGGGTTCGCCATTGGGTTCGAATACACGGGACCGTCCCTCCTTCAGCGGGATCGGGAAGAAATCGCGAAGCACTACGCTCGCATCTGCCGAGCCAGCCAATGATACGACGCCTTGGGCGTGCGCTTGAACGTCTTGAAATCGACCTGCACGACGCCGAAGCGTTTCGTGTAGCCGTCCGCCCATTCGAAATTGTCGAGCAGCGACCAGACGAAGTAGCCCTTCAGGCGGACCCCGTCCGCGACCGCGCGGCGAGCCGCGCGCAGATGCTGCCGGATGAAGTCGATGCGCGCCGTGTCGTCGATGGTGCCGTCGGGTCCGATCCGGTCGTCGAACGCGGCGCCGTTCTCGGTGATGTATACGTCGGGATTGCCGTAGCCGTCGCGCAGCCGGATGAGCTGGTCGTAAAGGCCGTGCGGCTCGATCGGCCAGTTCGAGGCGGTCAGGCGCGTGCCCGGCGGCACCGGGCCCCAGCCGGTGCCGAACAGGCCGCCCGGATCGGCGCGCTGGTGCATCGGGCTGTAATAATTGATGCCGAGGAAATCGATTTTCTGCCGGATGGTGGCGAGGTCGCCGGGCTGGACGAGCGGCGCGTACTCCTGGGCCAGGAGGTCGGGGTAAGCCCCGCGCAGCAGCGGATCGAGGCAACTCGTGTTCCAGACCGCATCCCACATCTCGGCGGCGTGCAGATCCTCGGGGCTATTGGAGGCGGCGAGCGACGGCTGGAGGCTCAGTACCGTGCCGAGCCCGAGATCGCTCCGCGCCGCCCGGAGGGCCCGGATC
>Ga0070714_100002198_pt1 | contig 14364 bp, 14 predicted proteins | sample LARL83metaG_FD_65450 | JGI IMG/M metagenome (GOLD analysis project Ga0070714, IMG submission 65450) | Corn, switchgrass and miscanthus rhizosphere microbial communities from Kellogg Biological Station, Michigan, USA - LAR L8-3 metaG | ecosystem: Host-associated > Plants > Roots > Rhizosphere ...
ACTGAGCTAATCGCCCGGCGACGGGAGAGAATAGCAGTAGTCTCGCCGACGCCGAAACGCGAGTCTGGCCAGGAGCAAGGGAGGGAGAGTTGTTTGGCAGGCCGGACCGAAGCGACGCCGCCAGACGACGCGTTGCAGGCGTCAGTCGGCCCAAGATAGACGTTCGGCGCGCAACTGATCCACGATCCTGCCGAGCTCGGCAGTGGTCGTGAAGTGCAGCTCCACCCGCCCGCCCCGCGGGCCCATGCGCACCGTCGCCTTCAGGTTCAGGGACTGCCACGCCGCATCCACCGCCAGGTGCGCGAGCTCGTCGTCGAAGCCGCCGCGAGCCGGGCGTGCCTGCTTCGGCGAGGCCGTTCTCCGCGCCCTGGCAGCGGCCTCGGCCTGGCGCACCGAGAGGCCGCGGGCGATCGACTGACGGGCGAGTCCCAGCCGCTCGTCCTGGCCGCTCACCTGCAGGATCGCCCGGCCGTGGCCTTCGCTCAACTGGCCGGCTTCGATCATCTCCAGGACCTCGTCGGGAAGTTCCAGCAGCCGCAGCGTGTTGGCCACCGCCGCCCGGCTCTTGCCAAGCCGGCGGCCGATCTCCGCCTGCGTCAGGTCGAGCTCGTCGGCCAGCACCGCATAGGCGCGAGCCTGCTCGACCGGGTTCAGATCCTCGCGGGCGACGTTCTCGGCCAGGGCGAGGATCAGGCTCTCCCGATCGTCGGCCTGCCGGACGATCGCCGGGATCGTCCGCAGTCCGGCCCGCTGGGCGGCCCGCCAGCGCCGCTCGCCGGCGATGATCTCGTAGCCCTCGCCGGCGTCGCGGACGACGATCGGCTGGACGATTCCCTCGGCGACGATGGAATCGGCCAGGAGACCGATCGCCTCCTCGTCGAACCGCTGCCGGGGCTGCCGCTTGTTGGGATGCACCTGCGACAGCTCGAGCTCCATGAGCGACACCTGACCGCTCGGGAACTCGGCGACCAGTGCAGCGAGGCCGCGGCCGAGGCCTCGCCGGGGCGGCGACTCAGCCACGCTCGACGACCTCCAGCGCAACCCGGTAGTAGGCGTCGGCGCCGGCCGAGCGGTTGTCATACCGGTTGATCGGAACACCGTGGCTGGGCGCCTCGGCAAGGCGGATGGAGCGAGGAACGACGGTGTCGAAGACGAGGCCGCCGAAGTACGAGCGCACCTCGTCGGCGACGTCGCTGGAGAGCTTCGTCCGGCCGTCGTACATGGTCAGAAGCACTCCTGTCACTCCCAGCCGGGGATTCAGCCTGGTACGCACGAGCTCGACGCTCTGCAGCAGTTGCGCCAGCCCCTCCAGCGCATAGTACTCACACTGCACCGGCACGATCAGCCTGCTGGCGGCCGACAGGGCGTTCACCGTGAGCAGCCCCAGCGAGGGCGGACAGTCCACGAACACATACGGATAGCGCTCCTCCGTGCCGGCCAGGATGTCGCGCAGGAGCGTGCCGTGATCGGCCCGCCGCGGCAGCTCGACCTGGGCAGCGGCCAGATCCGGATGCGACGGCGCCAGGAACAGGTTCGGCACGTCGGTTTCCATGACGACGTCGTCCAGGGGCCGGCCGTGCAAGAGATCGTAAGTGCTGCCGGTCACCTCCTCGGGGCGCACGCCGAGGCCGGTGGTGGCGTTTGCCTGGGGGTCGAGGTCGATCAGCAGCACCGGCGTCCCCGCCTCGGCGAGGCAGGCCGCCATGTTGATCGCGGTGGTCGTCTTGCCGACGCCCCCCTTCTGATTCGCCAGCGCGTAGACCCGGGAGTTCACGCGCCCGATGGTACCGCCCGCAGCGGACGCCGCCGGGCCGTTCCGGGGCGCCGCGGGAAGCGCTCGGGGGTCGCACCCAGCTTGCGCACGAGAAGCAGCCCGCGGGCACCGCCGGTGGCAGTCGTGGGGCCGAGCTCGGCTCCCAGATGACCGGCGGCCGCAGCAGCGCCGGCGCGGTCGACACGGGTCACCCAGAGCAGGGCGTGGCCACCGGGTCTGACCAACGGCAGGCAGAGCTCGAGCGCGACCGGCGGCGGGGCGAGGGCCCGGGCCAGCGCCAGGTCGTAGCGGTCGCGGCCCTCCTCACGACCGTGCTCTTCGGCCATCCGGTGCACCACCGGGCAGGCGAGCCCGAGCTCCTCGACCGTGCGTCGCAAGAACGCCGCCTTGGGGCTGCGCGACTCGAGCAGGACGACCGGAAGGCCGGTGGCGACCGCAAGCGGAATGCCCGGCGATCCACCGCCGGAGCCGACGTCCACGACCAGCTCCGGAGCCAGCCGGTCGAGCAGCGGGAGCGCCGTCAGGGCGTCGTCGACGAGCACCCGGCGCAACTCGCCGGGGTCGCGGACGGCGGTCAGCGAGAGCGCAGCGGCAGCGACCAGCGCGCAGTAGCGCTGGAGTCGCTGGTCGGCGCCGCCGGCAGGCGTTTCACGTTTTACACCGGGCGGCCGGTCAGGACTGCTCGGCATCCGGAACGACCACGACGTGCCGGTTCGGCTCGTTCCCCTCGCTGGCCGTGGTCACCCCGGCCAGCTCCTTCAGGCGCAGGTGGACGATCTTGCGCTCCACCGACGTCATCGGATCCAGCGCCACCGGCTGGCCGGTACGGCGCGCCTCGGCGGCGGCCGTAACCGCCACTTCGTGCAGCATCCGCGCTCGCCGCTCGCGATAGCCCTGGGCGTCGATCACGACCTCTGCCTCCAGCCCGCGCCGGTGCATGACCGAGTTCGCGAGGTACTGGAGGGCGTCGATCGTCTGGCCGTGGCGGCCGATCAGAAGGCCGAGGTCGCCGCCTGACACCAGCGCCTCGATCTGCCCGTCAGCCTCGGTGATGCGAACGCTTGCGCTCAGCCCGAGCTCCTGGACGACCGTGCTCACGAGCTCCCGCACCTGTGCCGCGGCCGGCGATTCGTCCGGACGCTCTGGCGGCGGCGGCGGCGCCTCGGCCGGCGGGTCGGGGAGCACCGCGATCACGCGGGCGGGCTCGTACCCGACCCCCAGCAGCCCGCGCGTGCCCTCAGCCACCACCTGGAACTCGACCGAGTCGCGATCGAGATCCGGATAGCGCCGCTCCAGCTCATGCAGCGCGGCGAAGCGGGCGTCGCCGACCGTGTCCCCGGTCGCCTCGACGCGCACGGCCTGGTCGCTCATCGCCTACGGCCGCCGCGCGCCTTACGTCCGCTGCCGCGACCGCCCTTGCCGGTCGCCTTGGCGGTCGCCTGCTTGGGTGGGCGGGTGCTGGTCGAGCCGCGCCCGGACCCGCCGGCGGCCGGCTTCTGCAGGTGCGGGAACTGGTGCCCCATGGTCTGGCGGATGATCCCGTTCTGACAGATCGTCCAGATGTTGGTCGTGATCCAGTAGATGCCGACGCCGATCGGGACGTTCACGATGAAGAAGACGAAGAAGACCGACATGCCGGCGAACAGATACTTCTGCTGCTTGTCGGTGATGAACGAGAAGAGCAGCGTCGAACCCAGCATCGAGCTCAGGTAGAGCACCACGATGATCGCCTCGGTGGCGCCGCCGACGGTGTTCAGCTTGACGAAGATGTTGTCGATCCCCAGGAACCCGGGGTCGTGCGGCGGCGGGTTGGAGTGCGAGAAATTCGTCAGCACCCGGTAGAGGCCGATGAACACGGGGATCTGGAAGACCATCGGCAGGCAGGAGGCGAACGGGTTGACGCCGTGCTCCTTGTAGAGCTCCATGAGCTCCTTCTGCATCTCCTGCTTGTCCTCGCGGGACTTGTTCTTGTACTTGTTCTGGAGCGCCTTTACCTTGGGCTGGATGGCCTGCATGGCGGCCATCGAGCGCATCTGGCGAACGAACACCGGCACCATCATCAGGCGCACGGTGGCGGTCAGCAGGATGATCGCCAGACCCCAGTTGCCGACCCAGCCGTGGTAGGTCTCGAGCAGCCACTGGAGCGCCGACTCGATCTGGTCGAGGATGACGATGTCGATGATCATCGGCGCACCACGGGGTCGTACCCGCCCTTCGAGAAGGGGTTGCAGCGAAGCAACCGCCAGGCCGCCATGGCCAGGCCGCGGACGACGCCGTGCGTCATCACGGCCTGCTCGGCGTAGTGCGAGCAGGTCGGCTCGTACTTGCAGACCCGAGGCGTTGCCGACGACATTGCGACGAAGGGCGCCATCGCCGCCCGGGCCAGCCGGAGCAGAACCACTACCGCCTGCCGGATCACTCGGCGACCACCTTGCGAAGCAGCTCCTCGACCTGCCCGCAGAGCCAGTCGAACCCCTGCGAGTCGACCGCCGCGGCGAGACCGGGGCGGGCGATCAGCACATAGTCGGTTGACGGCCGCAGCAGCTCGCCGTTGCGGTCGACTGCCTCGCGAAGCCGCCGCTTGACGCTGTTACGGTCGACGGCGACTCCGACCTTGCGAGGAACGGCGAAGCCGACCCGCGGCTCGCCCTCAGGCTCGGGCTCGCGCGTCCGGTAGCGAAGCGTCAGGTAGCGGCCGGCGACCGACCGGCCGAGCTGCGAGACGGCGTCGAACTCGGCGGCGCGCGACAGCCTGCCCCGCCGGACGGGCGACGCCGCAGCCCCGCCGTTGGGTTCGGAGGGCACTAGGCGGAGAGGCGCTTGCGCCCGCGGGCTCGCCGCCGCTTCAGCACCGCGCGGCCGGCGCGCGTGCTCATGCGCTTGCGAAAGCCGTGGGTCTTGGCGCGCTTGCGGGTGTTGGGCTGGTAGGTGCGCTTCATGGGGCGGCGGTCAGTATAGAGCAGCCCGCTTCGCGCTTCTGCAGCGCGAATTCCGCCTGTGGAAATCTGGCCCGCGGTCGTCGCTAGACCGACCGGTCAAAGAGGCCGGAAACGGCCACATTCGCTGTCCAACCAGACCCCGCCGGGCGCGGTTTCCACAGCGGTTGAAAACTCTGTGGAAAGTCTGGAAATTGCCTGCAAAACCTGTGTTTCCAGCGATCCCCTGAGAGCCGTTTCCAGCCGCTGCGCGGGCGCGTCGAGCGCGTTACACTCGCGGTTCGATGGCCACCGAAAACGCCGCCGGGGCATCCTGGGAACGGATATCCGAGAAGCTCCGCGACACTCTCAATTCAACGACCTACGGAAAGTGGTTCGGACTCGTCCAGCCGCTCGAGGAGCATGCCGAGACACTGGTCGTCGGCGTCCCCAACGAGTTCACCAAGACGTGGATCGAGAGCCACTTCGGGAGCCTGCTGGACGCCGCCGCGGCCGAGCAGCACCTGGTCGTCGAGTTGCGGGTGGCGGTATCAGAGGCGATCGCCGCCCGGGCAGCCGCGGCGCCGGCAGACGAGGTGGTCAGCGCCCAGGAGGTGCGCAACCTCGCCCGCGACGCCCGGCTCAACCCGCGCTACACCTTCGACGTCTTCGTGATCGGCCCAAGCAACCGCTTCGCGCACGCGGCGGCGCTGGCCGTCGCCGAGTCGCCGGCGCAGGCATACAACCCCCTCTTCATCCACGGATCCACAGGGCTGGGGAAAACTCACCTCCTACAGGCGATCGGCCAGTACGTCCTCACGCAGCACGTCGACCTGCGCGTGCGGTACGTCACGACCGAGACGCTGATGAACGAATTTGTGGACGCTTTGCGGGAGAAAAAGATCGTCGCGTTCAAACAGCGCTATCGCACCGCAGACGTTCTGCTCGTCGACGACATCCAGTTCCTGGAAGGCAAAGAGAACCTTCAGGAGGAATTTTTCCACACCTTCAACACCCTGTACGAGGCGGGCAAGCAGATCGTCATCGCCTCCGACCGGGCGCCGAAGAAGCTGGCCACGCTCGAGGAGCGCCTACGCACCCGCTTCGAATGGGGTCTGACCACGGACGTGCAGCCGCCGGACGTGGAGACCCGGCTGGCGATCCTGCGCAAGAAGGTGATCACCGAGAACCTGCAGATCGACGACCCCGAGGTCCTCGCCTATATCGCCGAGCGGGTGGCCACGAACATCCGCGAGCTCGAGGGCGCCCTGACCCGCGTCATCGCCTACGCGTCGCTGACCGGCCGGCCGATCTCGGCCGACGTCGCCCGCGAGGTGCTGAAGGACCTGTTCCCGGACGGGGCCGCGAGGCCGATCACGATCGAGCAGATCCAGACGACCGTCTGCGAGACGTTCCGCGTCAGCCTGAGCGACCTGAAGGGCGACCGGCGAAGCCACGACATCGTCTTCCCGCGCCAGGTCGCGATGTATCTGGCACGCGAGCTGACCGACGTCTCGCTGCCCAAGATCGGCGCCAAGTTCGGAGGCCGCGACCACTCGACGGTAATCCACGCCAAGGACAAGATCTCGAAGCTCCTGACCGTCGATCGCGAGGCCTTCAACCTGGTGCAGGATCTGACCGCCCGGATCAAGCAGTCCCGGTGACCCGGCAGGGATCTGTGGACGGCCCGGTATCCACCCACCCGATCTGTGGATCGATCGGGCAGTCCACCGGCCGCGGGGGGAACCCGGTGGACAGCGGCCGCGGCATCCCCGGATCTGTCACCGGCCCGGTTTCGCTCCCGTGCGGGGATTTCGGCGCTTATCCCCGTCATTCACACCCCCTATCTCTATAACCTTCTTTCTTAACCGGTAAAAGCACTAACCCTCGGAGGAGCTCTCCCGACATGAAGATCGTGTGCCCCCAGGACAGCCTGCTCGCGCAGCTCCAGATCGCGGCGCGAGCCGTCTCCCAGCGATCGACTGTCCAGATCCTGTCGGGAATCCTGCTGCGGGCCGAGTCGGAGGGGCGCCTGGAGCTTGCCGCCACCGACATGGAGCTCTCGCTGCGCGTCGGCCTGGACGCCACCGTCGAGGAGCCGGGAGCGACCGTGATCCCCGGCCGCCTGCTCACGGACATCGTCCGCGCGCTGCCTGACGAGCCGGTGACGATCGAGCAGCCGGCCGGATCGGGCACGGTCAGGATCGCCTGCGGCTCGAGTGAGTACACGCTGCACACACAGGGGGCGGAGGACTTCCCCCATCTGCCCGACGCCTCCGGGACGCCCTTCGCTGTCGGACGGGAGGCATTCGTCGACACCGTGGGCCACGTCTCCCGGGCGGCCTCGCGGGACGAGTCGCGGCCGGTGCTGACCGGCGTGCTGATCGAGTTTGCGAGCGGCAACGTGACGATGGCTGCGACGGACAGCTACCGGCTGTCGGTGAAACATTCCCCGCTCCAGGGCGTGACCGCGGACGCCCAGGCCATCGTCCCCGCCCGCGCGCTCCAGGAGCTGTCGCGGGTCGCCGCCGGCGAGTCGCTGAACATGCTCATCGGCGAGAACCAGGTGCTCTTCGGGAGCGACGGGATCTGGCTCTCGGCCCGCCGCATCGACGGCCAGTTCCCGAACTGGCGCCAGCTGATCCCCCAGTCGTTCGAGCACGAGATCGCGATCGCCCGGTCGGAGATCCAGGACGTCGTTCGCCGGGTCTCGTTGATGGCCCAGCGAAACCTGCCGCTGCGGCTCGCCTTCGACCAGGGCAGCCTGACCGTGAGCGCGCAGACGCAGGACGTCGGCGAGGCTCGCGAGTCGGTGCCGGTCGACTTCCACGGCGAGCGGCTGGAGATCGGGTTCAACGCCGAGTTCCTGCGCGACGGCATCGACAGCGTCCATGGCGACAACCTGCGCCTGCGCCTGATCAGCCCCTTGCGGCCCGGTCTCCTGCAGGGCGACGACGAGTCCTTCTCGTACCTGATCATGCCCATCCGGCTCTCCTCCTGAGCCCGGCCGGCGGCCGCGAGCGATGCGCGTCGACGCCGTCCGTGGCACCAACTTCCGCTGTTACCGGCGCCTCGAGCTGGCGCTCCAGCCGGGGCTGGTCGGCGTCGTCGGGCCCAACGGCGCCGGCAAGACGAGCCTGCTCGAGCTGATCCACTTCGGCTGCCTGGGCTATTCCCCGCGCACGTCCAACGACCGGCGCCTGGTCGCCTTCGACGCACAGGTGCTGCGGGCGGAGGTCGACGCCCTGCTCGCGTCGGGCCCGGTCTCGGCGGCCGTCGGCTATGCCCCCGGCGAGCCCAAGCGGGCGACCCTGGACGGCGCCCCGGTGCGGACGATCGAGCGCCTGCTGCCGCGCTTCCCGGTGCTCGTCTTCACGCCCGACCGGCTGCGCCTGGTGCAGGGCGCGCCGGCGCTTCGGCGCAGCTACTTCGACCGGGTGATGGTGCGTCTGTGGCCTGCGCTGGCCCAGCTCCCGGCCGAGTACGCGCGCGCGCTCGCGCAGCGGAACCATCTCCTGCGCCGCGTCCGTTCGGGGGCCACCGGGCCGGCCGCCCTCGACCCCTGGGACGAGCTGGTCGCCCGGTCCGGGGCGGCCCTCTCGGCCGCCCGCAGTCGTCTCTGCTCGCGCCTCGGGCCGGGTCTGGCGGAGCGGATCAGCGAGCTCGGCGGCGATCCCCCCGCCGATCCGCTGCGCTTGCACGGGAACGCGCCGGCGGCCGAGTCCGAGCTTCTGGCCGCTCTGCGCGAGCGGCGGCGCCGCGACATCGAGCGCGCGAGCACCGGCGGCGGCCCGCACCTGGACGACTACGAGCTGGTGGACGGCGGCCGCGACCTGCGCCAGTTCGGCTCTCAGGGAGAGCAGCGGCGGGTGCTGCTGGCGCTGATCCTGGCCGAGGCCGACCTGATCGAGGCCGAGCGTGACGAGCAGCCGCTGCTTCTCCTGGACGATGTCACCGGCGAGTTCGACGCCGGCCGCAGGAGCCTGCTGCTGGACGCCGTCGGGCGCTTCCAGCAGGCCCTGCTGACCACCACCGACGCCGCCGACCTGGGCGATGCGCCGGCGGCGGTGCTCACCATCCGCGACGCTACGGTGACGCTGTGATGCACGACCTGCAACGAATCGACTCGCTGCTGCCCCGGCTGCCCGGAGGCCGGCGCGACGAGACGGCGGCGGCAGCGCGCGCCGTGTGGCCGCGGGTGGCCGGCGAGCAGGTGGCCCGGAACAGCCACCCGATCCGCATGACCGGCGACGTCCTGGTCGTCCACTGCACCAGCTCGACCTGGGCGTCGGAGCTGACGTTGCTGAGCGGCCAGGTGCTGGCGGCCCTGGCCGCCGAGCTGGGGGAGGCGGCGCCGGTGGGGCTGCGCTTCGAGGTTGGCGAGCTGCCGGCGACGGCCTCGCCGGGAGCGCCCGAGGTGGTCCGGGCCGGGCCTGAGCCGGGTCGCGCCAGGCGCGCCCGCCGGATCGCCGAGGGGCTCCCCGAGGGTGCCCTTCGCGACGCCGTCGAGCGGGCCTACGCGCGATCCCCCGAAGCCAATTCGTGACACATTTGTGGCACCCGCGCCGGACGGCTCCAGGGGGGCCGTCTGGTAGACTTCCAATTGCTCGTTTATCGCCTATTCACGCGGGTTTTCATTGACTCAATCCGGGTACGACGCCAAAGACATCACGGTTCTCGAGGGCCTCGAAGCGGTTCGCCGCAGGCCCGGCATGTACATCGGCTCGACGGGTCCCCGCGGGCTTCATCATCTGGTCACCGAAGTCATCGACAACAGCGTCGACGAGGCGCTGGCGGGGCGCTGCGACCACATCGTTGCCGTGATCGCCCCCGACAACCGCGTGACCATCACCGACAACGGCGCCGGCATCCCGGTGGCGGTGATGCCCGAGGTCGGGCTCCCGGCCGCCGAGGTGGTGCTGACCAAGCTGCACGCGGGCGGCAAGTTCGGCGGTGACGGCTACAAGGTGTCGGGCGGCCTGCACGGCGTCGGCATCTCGGTGGTGAACGCGCTCTCCGAGGATCTCCGGCTCGAGATCCACCGCGACGGCCACGTCTGGCGGCAGGGCTTCGAGCGCGGCGATCCGCGCGGTCCGCTGGAGAAGGGGGAGAAGACCGACACCACCGGCACCACCATCTCCTTCCTGGCCGACCGCGAGATCTTCGACGAGACCGAATACTCGTTCGAGACGCTCGCCCAGCGGATGCGTGAGATGGCCTTTCTGACACGCGGCCTGCGCATCGAGCTGATCGACGAGCGGGCCGGCGGCGAGCGGGCCGATTTCCGCTTCGAGGGCGGGATCCGCGACTTCGTCGCCCACATCAACGAGGGCAAGGAGCGCATCCACAAGACCGTCATCTACTTCGAGAGCATCGCCGAGGACGGCGAGGTCGAGGTGGCGATGCAGTGGAACGGGAGCTTCGTCGAATCGACGTTCTCGTTCGCCAACAACATCAATACCCACGAGGGCGGGAGCCACCTCTCGGGCTTCAAGGCATCCCTTACCCGGACGCTCAACGAATACGCGCGCGAGAAGGGCCTGCTCAAGGAGAAGGAAGAGCCGCTGACGGGCGACGATTGCCGCGAGGGACTGGCCGCGGTCGTCTCGGTCAAGCTGCGCGAGCCGCAGTTCGAGGGCCAGACCAAGACCAAGCTCGGCAACGCATCCATCCGCGGTCTCGTCGAGAGCGTCTGCAACGCCAATCTCAGCCGCTTCCTGGAGGAGAATCCGACCGAGGCGAAGGCGGTCGTGACCAAGCTGATCGCCGCCAGCCGGGCTCGCCAGGCGGCCCGCAAGGCGCGTGACCTGATCCGCCGCAAGTCGGCGCTGGGCGGCGGCGGCCTGCCCGGCAAGCTCGCCGACTGCTCGCTCACCGATCCGGGCTCGACCGAGCTCTATCTGGTCGAGGGCGACAGCGCCGGCGGTTCGGCCGTGGAAGCTCGCGACCGCAGCTTCCAGGCCATCCTGCCGCTGCGCGGGAAGATCATCAACGTCGAGAAGGCGCGGATCAACAAGGTGCTCTCGAACAACGAGATCCAGGCCATGATCACGGCCATCGGCACCGGCATCGGCGAGGAGTTCGATAAGGAGGCGGCCCGCTACCACAAGGTCGTCCTGACCTGCGACGCGGACACCGACGGCGCCCACATCCGGACGCTCATCCTGACCTTCCTCTTCCGGCACATGAAGGAGCTGATCGAGGCCGGCTATGTCTACATCGCCCAGCCGCCGCTGTACCGGCTCAAGCTGGGAAGCGACGAGCGGTACTTCGAAAAGGAGCACCAGCTCGAGGAGTGGCTGATCCGGGAGCGGCTGGACAAGATCCAGACCCACGATCGGTCTGACCAGTTGCTGCGCCTGACCGAGTCGCGCCTGCAGCGCTTCCAGCGGGCGGTCAAGGAGTACGAGGGCTGGGCCGCAAAGCTGAAGGAGCAGTTCGGCGCCGAGCCGGTCAACTACGTCAAGGACCACCAGCTGATCGAGCACGAGATCGCCGACCTGGCCGCGCTGGAAGCGTACGTCGAGAACCAGGTCCCCGAGATTGAGCCGCACCGGGTCGAGGTGGTGGAGCGGCTGGACGACGGCTTGCGGCTGAAGGTGACCGAGAAGACCACCGGCTCCTCGCGCACCAGCTTCTTCCCGCTGGCGCTCTTCCAGAGCCCGGCCTACGCCAACCTGCGCGCAACGCATGCCCGCCTGGTCGAGACGCTCGGGCCGCCGCCGTTCGAGATGCGGATGAACAAGGTGCTCGAGCACGTGTTCACGTTCGAGGCGTTCCGGCCGGCGCTGCTGGAGCTCGCCAAGGAGGGCCTCAACCTACAGCGTTTCAAGGGGCTTGGCGAGATGAACCCGGAGCAGCTCTGGGAGACGACCATGAACCCGGAGAACCGCGTCTTGCAGCAGGTATCGGTGGAGGACGCAGCGGCGGCCGACGAGGTCTTCTCGATGCTGATGGGCGACCAGGTGGAGCCGCGGCGGGACTTCATCGAGCGCGGCGCGCGCGATGTGAGGTTCCTCGACATCTGAGATGAGCGCCGCCGACCGGATACCGCTGCGCTCGCCGGGAGACCCGAGCTAGATGGCCTTCGATACCCTCGACGGCGGCCGCGTCGAACCGCGCGAGCTGGCCGAGGAGATGCGGGCGAGCTATCTCGACTACGCCATGAGCGTGATCGTCGGGCGCGCGCTGCCCGACGTCCGCGACGGCCTCAAGCCGGTGCACCGGCGGGTGCTCTTCGCCATGAGTGAGCGCGGGCTCCAGCCCGGCCGGCCGTACGCCAAGTGTGCGGCCGTCGTCGGCGACGTGCTCGGCAAGTACCACCCGCACAGCGACACCGCTGCCTACGACACGCTCGTCCGCATGGCGCAGTGGTTTGCGCTCCGCCACCCGCTGGTCGACGGTCAGGGCAACTTCGGCAACCAGGACGGCTACTCGGCCGCGGCGATGCGCTACACGGAATGCCGGCTGGCCCGCTTGGCCACCGAGATGCTGCGCGACATCGACGCCAACACCGTCGACTTCATCCCCAACTACGACGGCCGCCACCGGGAGCCGCTGGTGCTCCCGTCGCGCTTCCCCAACCTGCTGGTGAACGGCTCGGCCGGCATCGCCGTCGGCATGGCTACCAACATTCCGCCGCACAACCTGGCCGAGGTGATCGACGCCTGTGTCGAGCTGATCGACAACCCCACGTCCACGCTCGAAGACCTGATGCGACACATCAAGGGCCCGGACTTCCCGACCGGCGCCACGGTGATCGGGATGGCGGGGATCCGCGAGGCCTACGAGACCGGCCGGGGCCGGGTGGTGATGCGCGCCCGGATGCACACGGAGGAGCTCAAGGGCGGCCGCACTGCGATCATCGTCACCGAGATGCCCTACCAGGTGAAGCGAGACGGCGACGACGGCGTCATCCGCAAGATCGCCGACCTCGTGGAATCCAAGGTGCTCCCCGAGATCTCGGACATCAACAATCATTCCGACCGCAACGGCACCCGCATCGTGATCGAGCTGAAGCGGGACGCCGTGCCCAAGGTCGTCCTCAACAAGCTGTTCAAGCACACGCCGCTGCAGACCACCTTCGGGGTGAACATGGTGGCCCTCGTGGACGGGGTCAACCCGCGCACGCTCTCGCTGCGGCAAGCGCTGGTGCACTACCTCGACCATCAGAAGGAGGTCGTCACCAGGCGCACCAAGGACGAGCTCGACCGGGCCGAACGGCGCGCGCATGTGCTCCAGGGCTACCTGATCGCGCTCGACCATCTGGACGAGGTGATCGCGCTGATCCGGGCGGCCGACGACACCGACGCGGCCCGGGCCGGCTTGATGGGGCAGTTCGGGTTGACCGAGATCCAGGCCCAGGCGATCCTGGACATGCGCCTGCGGGCGCTCACAGGCCTGGAGCGGAAGCGCGTCAAGGACGAGCACGACGACCTCATGGAACGGATCGCCGAGCTGCGCGCAATCCTCGCCGACGAGGCCAGGTTGATGGCGTTGATCCGTGAGGAGCTGCTGGAGATCAAGGAGCAACACGGCGATGCCCGGCGCACCGAGATCCTGCCGGCCGAGGGCGAGATCGACATCGAGCAGCTGATCGCCGAGGAGGACATGGTCATCTCGGTGACCGCCTCCGGCTACATCAAGCGGATCGCGCTCTCGACCTACCGCACCCAGGGCCGCGGCGGCGTCGGCGTGATCGGCATGGACACGCTGCAGGACGACTACATCGAGCACCTCTTCGTCGCTTCGACCCACGACTACCTGCTGTTCTTCACGAGCGTCGGCAAGGTGTACCGGGTCAAGGTGCACGAGCTCCCCCAGGGCAACCGCCAGTCGAAGGGCCGCGCGCTGGTGAACGTGCTGCCGTTGCGCCAGGACGAGCGGGTGATGGCGGTGATCGACACCCGCGACTACTCGGAGGGCAAGTACCTGCTCTTCGCCACCCGCCGCGGTGTCGTCAAGAAGACCGAGTTCAAGGCCTACGACACCGTGCTCAAGGCGGACGGCATCATCGCCCTCAAGATCCGCGAGGGCGACGAGCTGATCGGGGTGCGGCTGACCGACGGCGACGATGACGTGCTGCTGGTATCGCGCAACGGGTCGGCGGTGCGTTTCACGGAATCCGACGTGCGGCCGATGGGGCGTGACACGAGCGGCGTGGCCGGCATGAAGCTGCGGCCGGGCGACGAGGTGATCGCGGTCGAGATCGCCCGCGACGATCAGGACCTGCTGGTGGTGACCGAGAACGGGTTCGGCAAGCGCACCCGGGTGGAGGAGTACCCGACCAAGGGCCGGGGGACGATGGGCGTGCTGACCATCCGCTACACGGAGTCGCGCGGCCGCCTGGCCGGCGCCATGATCGTCCGCGACGGATACGAGGTGATGCTGATCTCGCAGGACGGGACGGTCATCCGAACCGCCGCCGACGGGATCTCGCGGATGGGCCGCTCGACGCAGGGTGTGCGCCTGATGAACCTGCGCCGCGAGGACAAGGTGTCCAGCCTGGCCCGGGTCACCGAGCCGCAAGGGGCGCCCGCGGCGACCGCCGAGGAACCGGCGCCGGACGGGCCGGTGGACGAGCCGACGGACGAGCCGCCCGCAGAGCCCTAGCTCACCGGAGCATCTCGGCCGCGACCTCCGGGTCGACCACGTTCACCCAGATGCCGGCGCCCA
>Ga0070714_100002199_pt1 | contig 14362 bp, 11 predicted proteins | sample LARL83metaG_FD_65450 | JGI IMG/M metagenome (GOLD analysis project Ga0070714, IMG submission 65450) | Corn, switchgrass and miscanthus rhizosphere microbial communities from Kellogg Biological Station, Michigan, USA - LAR L8-3 metaG | ecosystem: Host-associated > Plants > Roots > Rhizosphere ...
ACACTCCCGAAGAATATCCGGCCAAGAAGCACTGGGGCCACAGCACGTACACGTACGTCGTGCAACTAGCGGCCGTGGCGGGAGTGCGCCGCCTGTTCCTGACCCATCATGATCCATCGCATGACGATGCTTTCGTCGCGCGTATCGAGCAGCGTGCTCAGGATTTGGCGCAGCGGCTCGGTTCCCGCATGGAAGTTCGGTGCGCCTATGAAGGCTGTGAGATTCTCGTCGAGCGCGCCGCGCTGCCGAAACCGGAAACGGCCCGCTATTCCAGTTGAGACGTACAGTTGGGGCAGCGTTTCGCTTTGAGCGGAATCGCCGAGGCGCAATAAGGGCATTCCTTGGTATTGGGAACTGTGGCCGGCTGCCGCCTCATCTTGTTGGCCTGCCGCACCACCAGGAAAATGACGAAGGCGACGATGAGGAAGTCGATCACATTGTTGATCAATATTCCATAGTTGATCGTTGCAGCGCCTGCCTTTTTCGCTTCATCCAGCGTCGTGTGATGTGTGCCGGAAAGGTCCCAGAACAGGTTGGCGAAATCCACGCGCGCTAGGATCAAGCCGATGGGCGGCATGATGATGTCGTTCACCAGCGAGGTGACGATCTTCCCGAACGCGGCTCCGATGATGATGCCCACGGCCAAGTCGAGCACGTTGCCGCGCATGATGAATTCTTTAAAGTCTTTGAACATGACTCCTCCCGGTCTGACGCTCTCGTGGCGCTCATCATAACACTCACACGCTGCCGAACGGCTAAACTTGGGTCTTGAAAACCTGGAAACTTACCCTGGAGTATGACGGGACCAAATACAGCGGCTGGCAGGAACAGCCCAACGCACGCACCGTCCAAGGGCAGCTTCGTAAGGCGGCCGTGGATTTTTTCGGGACTGCCGTGGATATCCAGGGCGCCGGGCGCACCGACGCCGGGGTTCACGCCCGCGCTCAAGTGGCCCACCTCCGGCTCCGACCAAAACCTGGCGTCAAACCGCGTTTCGCTCCAGTGGACACGATCCTGCGCGCCTTTAACGAGCGCCTTCCCGCCGACGTTTGCATCATCGACGTAGCCGAGGTAGAGAACGACTTTCATGCCCGTCATGACGCCGTGTCGCGCACTTATCTCTACCAGATCTCCACCCGCCGGACGGCGTTCTTCAAGAAATATGTTTGGTGGGTGCGAGAGCCCCTGGATACCGCGGCGATGGCCCAAGCGGCAGGGATGCTGATCGGCCGGCATGATTTCACGGCTTTCCGCGCGGCCGATCCTTCGAGGCCCGATGAATCGCCGATAGTAGTTGTCGAGGACGCGACCATCGAGGTGGAAGGCGACCTGATTCTGTTTCGCATCACGGCCTCGCATTACTTGTGGCGCATGGTGCGGCGGGTGGTGGGCGTGCTTGCCAAGATCGGCAAGCGCGAGATCACAATCGAAGATTTCGAGCGCCTGTTGGCCGGGCATGTCGATGCATCCATGGACGTCGCGGCGTGGACCGCGCCAGCGTCAGGCTTATTCCTCGAAAATGTGATTTATCCTGAGCGGCCCCGGTGATATACTCGTCTGAACATGAGCAAAGCCTTTTCAGTTCGTCTGTTTGGAATCGGGCTCGGTCTAGCAGGATTGTGGCTGCTGTGGTCACAGGCGCAACCGGCCCAGCCGCTCACCATGGAGAAGGTCACCGACAACCTGTACGTCATCATCGGCGACGGCGGCAACGTGGCCGTCATGCCCACCAGCGAGGGAGTTCTGGTGGTGGACGACAAATTTGCCCGCGATGCTCCGGAGATCATGGCCAAGGTGAAAAGTGTCAGTGACAAGCCCGTTCGCTACGTGCTCAACACGCATCAGCATGGCGATCATACCGGCGGCAACGAGGCCATGATCGGCGGCGGCGCGCAGACCATCATCCACAGGAACGCGCGGGCCAATATGGTGGAAGGCAAGATGCCGGGTCTGCCTCAGATCACTTTCGCCGACGAGGCGCAGGTGTTCATCGGCGGGAAAGAAGTCCAGGCGCACCACGTCGGCCGCGGGCACACCAATGGCGATGCAGTGATCTACTTCCCTTCCGAGCGCGTGCTACACACTGGTGATTTGTTCGTCAACGGAGGCGCCCCGTTTATCGATTACAGCGCACATGGCAGCATCATGGAATGGGACAAGACTATCGAGAATGCGCTGAAGTACGATTTCGATACAGTGATCCCCGGCCATGGTCCGGTCGGTAAGAAAGCGGACTTGGTGAAGTGGCGTCAGTCGCTCACGATGCTGCGGACCAAAGCCAAAGCGGCTTGTACCGGTGGTGCCAACGATGCGCTGAAACGTCTGGATCTCAACGCGCTCGGCATGACGCCCAGCCCGAATTTCGAGCGCAGCATGCCGGCCATGTGCGCGGAGTTGAAGTAAGTTTCCAGACTTTCTCGATAGGTAATCGCTTGTGCTTCGTTTCTTCGGTCTTGGTCATCACGGCATTCGGCGGAGTGCTAGCCGGGCAAGAGCCGACTGACACCATCGCTCACGAGGCGGGTGCACCTAAGTACCCTTGACTTGGATCGCGAGGGCTACCGGCGTAGTGGCGGTGAGTGTTGAAGTCGCAGCCAGCGGTCAAGTCGCCAAGGCGGAAGCTTTGAGCGGACATCCTCTCCTCCGGGATGGGGCGGTCGAAGCGGCTCGAAGATGGCTGTTCCGGCAGGCCAGTGGCCCCCGCACGATTGTTCTAACGTTTTCGTTCAAGATTTATCCAACGGAAGCCGAAAGGGGTGGAGTAGTTTCGGTTTTCAAAACCCCACTCGAAGTCGAGATGAAGGAAATTACTCCACCTCCAATGATTGATTGAAGTTTGCCGGAAGACAAAAAAACCCGCCCCGAAGGGCGGGCCAATCTGAATCGGTCTGAGTGCGAAATAGCCTCTGCGCCGGAGGCGCTTTCGCCGCCCCGCAAGGGGGCTTCTTAGTAATCCATCTCCGGTCCGTGGCCGCCGCCTGGCATCGGGGACGGCGCCTTCTTCTCCGGAATCTCGGCGATCATGGCTTCGGTGGTCAGCATGAGAGCCGCGATGGAAGCGGCGTTCTGAAGCGCCGACCGCGTCACCTTGGTCGGATCGATTACGCCCGCCTTCACCAGCTCTTCGTACTCACCGCTGGCAGCATTGAAGCCATAGTGCGGATCGTTGTTCGACCGGATCTTTTCGATCACGATCGCGCCTTCGAATCCGGCGTTGCCAACGATCTGACGCACCGGCTCTTCGCACGCGCGCCTCACGATGTTCACGCCGATCTGCTCGTCACCCGCAGCCTTGATACCGTCCAGGCCCTTGACTGCGCGCAACAGAGCCACGCCGCCGCCCGGAACAATACCTTCCTCAACTGCCGCGCGAGTGGCATGCAGCGCGTCTTCCACGCGAGCCTTCTTCTCTTTCATTTCGGTCTCGGTGGCCGCGCCGACCTTGATGATTGCAACGCCGCCGGCCAACTTCGCCAGCCGCTCCTGCAATTTCTCGCGATCGTAATCGCTGGTCGTCTCTTCGATCTGGGCGCGCAGTTGCTTAATGCGGCCCTCGATGGTCTTCTGCGTGCCGGCTCCATCCACGATGGTCGTGTTGTCCTTGTCCACGGTGACGCGCTTGGCGCGGCCCAGGTCTTCCAGACGTACGCCCTCGAGCTTAATGCCGGTCTCTTCCATCAGAGCCTTGCCGCCGGTCAGGATCGCGATGTCCTCCAGCATGGCCTTGCGCCGGTCGCCGAAGCCGGGAGCCTTCACCGCGCAGGCGTTCAGCGTGCCGCGCAGTTTGTTGACCACCAGAGTTGCCAGCGCTTCGCCTTCCACTTCCTCGGCGATCACCAGCAGCGGCTTGCCGGAGCGGGCGATCTGCTCCAGTAGCGGTAGCAGGTCTTTCATGTTGCTGATCTTCTTTTCATGGATCAGGATGTAGGGATCTTCCACCACGCACTCCATCCGTTCCGGATCGGTGATGAAGTAGGGCGAGAGGTAGCCGCGATCGAACTGCATTCCATCGACGGTCTGCAGCTCGGTGGACATGGTCTTCGATTCTTCCACCGTGATAACGCCGTCCTTGCCGACTTTCTTCATCGCTTCGGCGATGGTGTTGCCGATATCGGTGTCGCCATTGGCGGAAATAGTACCCACCTGGGCGATGGTCTCGTTGTCCTTGACGTCTTTCGAGAGCTTCTTCACTTCGTTGACGATGACTTCGACAGCCTTCTCGATTCCGCGCTTCAGAGCCATCGGGTTCGCGCCCGCGGCCACGGCTTTCACGCCTTCACGGAAAATCGACTGCGCCAGGATGGTGGCGGTGGTGGTGCCGTCGCCGGCGGTGTCGGAGGTCTTCGAAGCAACCTCGCGCACCATCTGCGCACCCATGTTCTCGAGCGGATCCTTCAACTCGATTTCCTTGGCAACCGTGACGCCGTCTTTGGTGATGGTCGGGCCGCCGAATTTTTTCTCCAGGACCACGTTACGGCCCCGGGGGCCAAGCGTGACCTTGACGGCATCAGCCAATTGGTTGACTCCGCGTAAGATCGCCTGGCGGGAATTTTCGCTATACACAATCTGTTTTGCTGGCATATGTTCTCCTTGTGAAAATTCTCGAGCTTAGGCCGCCTTATTCGCGGACTTCGCTGCGCCTTCCAGTACTCCGAGGACCTCGTCCTCGCGCATGATCAGTAAATCTTCTCCGTCGATTCTGATTTCGTTGCCGGAGTATTTGCCGAACAGGATGCGGTCGCCTTTTTGCACATCCAGCGCGACCACTTTGCCGTCTTCCAGGCGTTTGCCCTTTCCGACAGCCACCACTTCGCCTTCCTGCGGTTTCTCTTTAGCCGAGTCGGGGATAAACAAACCACCGACTTTTGTCTCTTGCTCTTCGATCCGTTTAACAACGATCCGGTCATAGAGCGGTCGAATATTCATAGGTTGGAACCTCCTTGAAAAGTTTAGGTATTGAGTTTTAAGGCTGGCGGGCAGTGCATGCTCGCCTCCGTCATATTAGCAGACTCAGGTGACGAGTGACAACAATATCTTGTAAGTGATTGAAACCAAATAAAATATAGCTACACGCTGAATCCGTGGACACCGCCCGACCCTACCCGATATCCTGGAAGTGTCAATGCGCAAAATCCGGCCGCTGATTCTCTTGGCCATTCTCGCGATTCTGGCCGGTGTCGCGGTCACCTATTACACTCGTCTCAAAATGCAGGCCGGTTCCGGTCCCTCCAAACCAAAGGCCCTCGCGCCCGGAACTTTATCCACCTCCCACGCCTGGACCTACAAGCAGACTACCAACGGCAAGACCACGCTAACCGTAACTGCCGAGGATACTCGGGAGGTGGAAGGCAAGCAGGAACTCACCGGCGTTGAGCTCCAAATTTTTCACAAAGATGCTAATCAATACGACCACGTCAGGTGCGCCAAGGCGGAGTTCGACATGAATCAGGGCATACTCTACTCCGACGGCGATGTCGAGATCACCATGGGTGTGAAGGTCGACGAGCCTCCCAGCGGACGCCTGATCGTCGTCAAATCGTCAGGTGTGCGCGTTGAGAGCAAGACCGGCAAGGCCCACACTGACCGGATGGCGACCTTTCAGTTCGATCGGGGCGAAGGCAACGCGGTCGGTGCCGATTACGATCCCAACACGCGTGAACTGGTCATGCACAGTCAGGTGGATTTGACCTGGCGCGGGACCGATCCGAAGGCCATGCCCATGAAAGTCGCCGCAGGCCAGGTGGTCTACAAGGAGCGTGAATCGAAAGTTTACCTGTCGCCTTGGTCCAAGCTCACGCGCGACACCATGCTGTTGAGCGCCGGACCGGCGGTGGTAACGCTGGTGGACGGTTCCATCAAGTTGGTGGAGACGGAGAATGCGGAGGGCAGCGATCAGCGTCCCGGCCGCAAGCTGGATTACGCCGCCAAGCAGCTCCGATTGGATTTCGACGACGACAATCAGATTCAGAAGATCACCGGTGTGGAGCAGGCGCGCCTAGTCTCCACACAGGATACAGCCATCACGACCATGACTTCGGATCGCATCGTGATGGACCTTGACACTTCCGGAGATGGCAGCGTACTTCAGACCGCCGTGGCGTCGGGGCACAGCATGGTCGAATCAAATCCAGTCCCGTCAAAAGGTGTCGAGCTCGCCGACACCCGCATACTCAAGAGTGAAACTATACACACTAAGATGCGCACCGGTGGGCAGGAGATCGAAGCGGTGAACACCGAGACCGCCGGCACGCTGGAGTTCATCCCCAACCGCGCCGGCCAGCCGCATCGCTGGATGAATGGGGACCACCTGGATATCGCCTACGGGCCCAAGAACCAGATCCAGTCCTTCCGCTCCGTCAACGTTACTACAAGAACCGAGAAGCCTAAGCCGGTGGACGCCAAAGAGACGCCCGCGCCGGAACTGACCTCGAGCAAAGAGCTGGCTGCGATCTTTCAACCGAACTCCTCGCAACTCGAGAAGCTCGATCAGACCGGAAATTTTCGCTACGAAGCAGGCGACCGGCACGCCAAGGCAGATCGCGCCACGCTCGACCAGCCCAATAATCTGATTGATCTTACGGGTGCCGCGCGAGTGTGGGATTCCACCGGATCGGCCGATGCCGACAAGATCCAGCTGGATCAGAAATCCGGCGACTTTACCGCCGACGGCAACGTCAGTTCCACTCGACTGCCCGACAAAAAGAAGGAAGGCTCCGGAGGGATGCTGTCCGAGGATGAGCCGCTGCACGCCCGCGCGAAGAAGATGCATTCCACCGATAACAGCCAGCAGATTCTCTACGAAGGCAATGCCGTGCTGTGGCAGGGCGCCAACCGTCTGGAGGCCGATACCGTCGAGATCGATCGCGAAAACAGCGTGCTGAAAGCGCACGGACACGTCATGAGTCAGCTGCTGGACAAAGCCTCGGATACATCCAAGAAACCCGCAACCAAACCGACTGCTCGCGTGTTTACAGTAGTGAAGGCTCCCGAGCTGGAATACAGCGACGAGGAGCGCGTAGCGAACTACAAGGACGGAGCTACGCTGGACAGGCCGGATATGAAGGTGAAAGCGCGCGCGATCAAGGCGTTTCTGCGTAATAACAGCGGTGACTCCTCGCTCGACCACGCCTTCGCCGACGGACAGGTGGAGATCGATCAGTCATCCCAGGGACGGGTTCGCAAAGGAACGTCCGAGCACGCCGAATACTATGTGGATGATGACAAAGTTATTCTAGAAGGAGGAAGTCCTCTGTTCGTCGACAGCTTACGCGGCAACACCCATGGCGAAAAATTGACCTGGTTCTCCAAGGATGATAGGCTGCTGGTAAATGGAGTGGAAAGCAAACCTGTGAAGACCGTCCTCCATCGCAAGAAGAAGTAATCGCCTGATGCGAACTTTGCAGACCGCCGAAATTTCGAAAAGTTACCGCGGCCGCAAGGTTGTCGATAACGTATCGCTCTGGGTGAAGCAGGGCGAAGTGGTGGGTCTGCTGGGGCCCAACGGCGCGGGCAAGACCACTTCCTTCTACATGATCGTCGGGCTCATCAGTCCCGATTCCGGCCGCGTGCTGATCTCGAACGGGCAAGGCTCGGAAGATATCACCGGCATGCCTATGTATCAGCGCGCCCGCCGCGGCATAAGCTACCTTCCGCAGGAGGCTTCCGTTTTTCGCAAGCTGACCGTGGAAGACAATCTTATGGCCATCCTGCAAACGCTGCGTATGCGCGGACGTGAGCGCCGCGAGCGCATGAACCGGCTCATCGAGCAATTGGGCCTCGAAACCGTCCGCCACAACAAAGGCTACACGCTCTCGGGTGGCGAGCGGCGGCGCGTGGAGATCGCGCGGTCGCTGGTGATCGAACCCAGCTTCCTGCTGCTGGATGAGCCTTTCTCCGGCATCGATCCCATCCAGGTGCTGGAGTTGCAGCGCATCATCTTTGACCTGAAGAACTCCGGGATCGGAATTTTGGTCACGGATCATAACGTCCGCGAAACGTTAGCCGTCACGGACCGCGCCTACATCATCAACAACGGGAAGATCTTCCGCGCCGGTACTCCTGAAGCGTTGGGCGCCGACGCCGAGGTGCGCCGCGTTTACCTGGGAGAGAATTTCAACCTTGAGTTCGAAACCGGCCGCTGGAAAACCGTCGCGGAAAACTAGACCAGTTTCCCCGCCGCTGCCCGAATATCTCGAGTTCCTCGCGCCTTTCGAATCCCATATCACGGAACTGGCACTGGCCACTCGCAAGCTCGTGCTCGAGGAAGCCCCGGACTCTACCGAGCTCATCTACGACGCTTACAACGCGGTTGCCACCGGCTATGGATTTACGGGCCGCCCCAGTGACTGCTTCATTCATATCGCGGTCTATGCGAAGTGGGTGAACCTCGGATTCCATCATGGATCTGAGCTGTCCGACCCGAAGGGCGTTTTGCAAGGCACTGGCCGGTTGATTCGTCACATTCGAATCTCGAAGCCGGAGGATTTGGCTGCGCCCGCCGTTCGAGCGTTCGTGAAACAAGCGATCGAGCGCGCCAAGCGTCCGGCCAAGGACGCGCCCAAAGTCAAAAGCGTTGTGCGCGCGATCTACCCCCGCAAGCGCCGTCCGACCCCGTAGGGCGGACGCCTTCGTCCGCGCCGGACCCCTGGTCTGGCTCTGCGTGCCTATCTCGCCGCCTGTTGGCTCGCGTTGTTCTCGGCCGGGACCACTTTCAACTGCACCGTCTCGTGCGAGCTTTCCTTCACACTGACCGCCCCGCCCGCCGATTCGTGCGGCTTAATGAAATCCGGGTCTTGTTGCGCGCCCGGCTCCAAATCCTCCCAGGCGTAGATTTTGTATTCGCCTGGCCGCACTCCTTTGATGGTGAAATGCCCGTTTTGATCCGTATTGGCGAGCTTGTATAGCCAGCTGATCGACCGATGTTCAGGATCCGGAATGAGTGTTACTGTCGCGCCCGCTGCCGGGTCCCCTTTCGCGTTCTGGACCGCGCCTTCCACTTGGCCACCATTAGGATTTAGAACCACGGTCAACTGCTCCGACGAGACGCCCTGCGTGAAATCGACTCCGATTTCCGTTACGTCCTGCTCGCCCAGCCGGATCGATTTCAGAAAGAAACCCTCCGGCAACCCGAAGACGTTGATGTCATACGCGTCTTGGCCGATATTCATCACTTTGAACGTTTGGTCTTCCTTTACGGGACCTCCGCCGCCGCCCATCATCGAGCCTATGGCTTTGGTTTGGAGAAACACCTGGAGATTGGCCCCCTTGAGATCCCCATTCTCTTCGATAATTACGTGGCCGTCGATCTCCGCCGGCGGCTGCAAATCGAGTTCAATCCCTTCGATGTTGGAATTGCCCACTTCGAGCGGTAAGCGCGCGCTGTATTGCTTGTTCTCCGTGTTGTAATTCGCGCGCAGGACATAGGAGCCCGGCGCGACACCGCGCACCTGAAAATTCCCTTGCGCGTCGATACCGCGAGCCATGGCGCGAGGCATTCCAAAGCCGGTGTTGTCACGCGGCATCAGCATTACGTTGACACTCCGCCGCGCCTCAGGGGCTGCTCCCACATTCAGATGTCCCTTGATTCGGACGGTGCGAATTCTGACCAAGGTCATGTTAATGCCACTGATCTGCGCACCGGGCGTAATCTCGAGCGCGCCGGCGCCATCCGGGCTCGTGCTGTTCGGATAATAAGTCGTCGCATAGCCTTCTTCGGCTGCCTGTATGGCCTGTACCGTCCCGACGATGCGTTCAGGGGTCGCAGTTACGAACATGTCCCGCAACTGATAGGTCGCGCTGATCACGTATTTCCCCGGCGGCATACCAAAGAGCCGGAACTCGCCCAAGTCGTTGGTCGAGCCCCCGTTCTGGTTCATCAACTGTCGTCTGCCGCGCTGATATCCGTACCTCAGGCATTGCACCGCGACGTTTGCCAACGGCTCTCCGTCTTCATCCAAAATCCTGCCGCTGATCACGCCTTGCGGGGTCAGCTTGAAGACGATCTCTTTGAGCTTGTCACCGTTGGAGAGCGTGAGAAGAGTGTTGCGATTCGTACTGCCATGGGCCGAGTAAGTCTGGGTCACGAAGCCGTTCCGGGATGCAGCGAAATTGTATCTGCCTGGATCAACGTCATCGATCAGAAAATGCCCGGCGTTGTCCGTCATCGTGCCATATGGCACTCCGGTTGGCGCCCCGAGCGGCCGTATCGTTAGATGAACCTTCTTGAGCGGTTCGCCGCTGACGGCGTTCACCACGGTTCCGTCCAATAGGCATTTGTCTTCCGGTCGAACAGATGGCGGGGCGGTTGGGAGTGCTGGAGCGACCTGCGCGGACAGGGCGGCGCAGTACAACAATGCCGGAAGCAGATATCTCATGGCACGCCTCCCCTCTTCCGATATTAGACGGCTTTCGACGGCTCGTTCGTTCCCGCCCGTATAATCATATTTGGACCTCGAAAAGATCCTTCTGCGCAAAGTCGGCGAGGCGGTCGGCCGTTTTAAGATGATCCGCAACGGCGATCGTGTCGCCGTCGCATTATCGGGCGGTAAAGATTCGCTCACGCTGTTGGAAGCGCTGCTGATGCTGGCCAAACGCGCGCCGGTGGACTTCTCGGTTTGCGCCTTCACTGTGGAACAGGGTAAGTTCATGCGGCCTATCGAGCCGCTGGGCGAGTATCTCAAGCAGCGCGGCATCGCCTGGAGCTATCACACCGACCGGCCCTCGCTCCGGCTCTTGAAGGAGCAGCCTACGCACGGTTGTGACCTCTGCAGCCGCTACCGACGGCGCGCAGTCTATGAAATCGCTCGCGGGCTGGGCGCCAACGTAGTCGCCTTCGGACACACCGCCGACGATTTCTGCGAGTCGTTCCTGCGCAACGCCATGTTCACCGGCCGCGTGAGCGCGCTGCCGCCCATCACCTATTCGCGCGACAAGGAATTTCGGCTGATCCGGCCGCTGGCATTCGTCACCGAGGAAATCACCACCAAATTTGCCGAGTCTCTGGGCGCGCCGATCATACCTTGTGGCTGTTCCGAGCGGACCGGCACAGTTCGCAAATCCATCCGCAGCCTGTTCAGTGAGATCGAGAAAGAACATCCGCACTTGAGGGAATCGCTACTGGCCGCGATGGGCAATCTCGAACCGGATCGCCTGCTCGACCCGCGTTTCCTCGATCTCGAGGGTCACCAGCGCGAGAGACACTCTCCGCTCTTACCAGTCCTGTCCGACTAAGCTTGTAACTTTTTCCTTACGGCAGCAACCCGCCGCGCAGAGACCGAGGTGCATCAACCACTTAACATCTGGAACAAAACCTGCCCATAGTCAAGCGGGAGGTGCGGCATGCTCTACTACGCACTGATGTTCTTGATCGTCGCGCTCATCTGCGGCGTGCTCGGATTCGCGGTGTTGGCTGCGACTGCAGCACTGGTCGCCAAGGTTTTGCTCTTCCTGTTCCTGATCCTATTCCTGGTAAGTCTTATCAGCGGTCGAAGGCGAGCTCTGTAGGTCGTCTATGCCGAGGCAAATATCGATCTCGCCGAATCTCTGTACTGGCTTGGTTGTAGCCGCGCTGAGCGCGCTGTCGTGCGCTCTCGTTTTCTCCGGCGTCCTGTTCTTGATGCTTCTGCGTTAGTTCATATTTCACCACCGCTAACGGTCGCGGGTTCCATTAGAGTACAGTTACTAATGATTGGACCCATCGTTTCGCCACCGGCAGATCGAAAACCCGCAGAGCCGCAGCGGCTGCATTTCCATCCTGATTGCGGTAGCCGTGGTCCTGATCGGCGCGCGCACAGTTTCTTCCTACGCGATTGATTACCAGTGGTGGAAAGAGATGGGACAGGTTCACACCTGGCTCAGCATGTTGCTGTACAGCGTGGTTCCGGCGACGGCCGCCACGATCCTGGGCTTCGTCATTTTCTGGATCGCGCACGCTCGCGGCTTGAAGCACGCCGGCACCGGGCTGCGGCAGAATCCGCTGTATGCCAAACTCGCGACGCTCGGCATGTTTCTGATCGCGATGGTGGTCGCGCTCGCGGCGCTGGATAACTGGACTGTGGTTCGCTACTTCGGCGGCACCCGCGGCACACCAGTCAGTTCCTGGCAAGACCCGGTCTTCTCCAATCCGCTGACGTTTTATCTGTTCGAATTGCCCTTCTATTCCGACCTGCTTGGTCTGGTGCTCAGCATCGCCGTGATCGCGGCCATCATTTATTGGGTGACTGCCCGCGGGTGGCAGCTTCGCAACAGCGTTCCCGACTGGAGCGAGATGCGTGAGATCAACCTCAGTCAGCTTGGCTTGGGGGGCGCGCTCGAAACCCGTTTCCTGCGCGTTATCGGCGCGGTATTCCTGCTGGCCCTCGCGGTGCGCTTCTTCCTGGGCCGCTACAGCATGTTGCTGGATGAGCGCAGCTTCATGGTGGGCGTGGATTACGTCGATCAGAACATCGCTCTACCGCTGCAGTGGGTTCTGATCGCAAGCTGCGTGCTATCGGCGGCGGCGCTGGCGGCCGGAAAATGGCGGATTGCAGCGGTGGTCGTGCTGGCTTTTATCGTGCGCCAGGTGGTCCCATCCATCGTGGGTGCGGTGTATGTCCGCCCCAATGAAATCTCCATCGAGCGGCCGTTCATCGCACGGCATATTGCGGCCACCCGATCCGCCTACGGAATCGACCAGCGGACCGAGGAGATCGACTTTCAGGCCAAGCCCGCCCAACCCATTGACCTTGCCAAGCACAAGCCACTACTCGACAACGTGCGTCTGTGGGATTGGCACGCTTTTCACGATACGCTGCCGCAGCTGCAACCCTACCGGCTCTACACCTACTCCGACACCGACGTGGATCGCTACACTGTCCAAAAAGAAATGCGGCAGGTGCTGATTTCACCGCGCGAGCTCGACCTCACGCAACTTGGTGATCGTTGGATCAACACGCACTTTATTTACACCCACGGCTACGGCGTCGTCATGGCGGAAGCAAATCAGGTTTCTCCCAGCGGCCTGCCGGTGCTGATTATCAAAGATACGCCGCCAGAAATCACCGTGCCCGACTTGAAGCTGACTCGCCCCGAGCTCTATTACGGCGAGAATGTCCACGATCCCGTGTTTGTGCGCACCGCTCAACCCGAATTCAACTATCCGGCTGGTGACAAAAACGTCGAAACCCGCTACGAAGGCAAGGGAGGTTTTCCGATTTCGTCTTTTCTGTTGCGAGTCGCTGCGGCCGTTTCACGTGGCGATTGGAACATTTTGCTGACCGGCTATCTCACGCCCGAGAGCCGCATGATGATCCACCGCAACGTGACGGAGCGATTGAACACGCTGGCGAATTTTCTGGCTTGGGATACCGATCCCTATTTGGTTTTGAGCGACGATGGCCGGCCGGTCTGGATCGTGGATGGCTACATGACGTCCAACGTCCACCCCTACTCACGCAGCATCGGGCTGGAGGGCATCGGGCCGGTTAATTACATTCGCAACTCAATCAAGGCCACCATCGACGCTTACGATGGAACGGTTCACTTGTATGTTTTCGATTCCACAGATCCTCTTCTTCAGGCGTACAAAAATCTGTTTCCGGATCTGTTCGAGCCGGACTCGGCCATGCCTGCCGATCTGCGTAAGCACGTCCGCTATCCGGAAATGATCTTCGCGGCGCAGTCGGACATTTACCGGCTGTTCCACATGCGCGATCCGGACACGTTCTACAACCGGTCGGACGCCTGGGACATTGCGAGATTCACCAACGAGCAGGGCGCGCAGCCTGGACCACTGGCACCGACCTACGTCGTAGCAACGCTGCCCGGCGAGACGCAGCCCGAATTTCTACTGATGATCCCCTTCACGCCCCGTAGTCGCGACAATCTCATCGGGCTCATGATGGCACGCTGCGACGGCGCGCACCTGGGTGAGAAGGTAGTGCTGCTGCTCTCCAAGCAAGAAATCATTTCTGGTCCGATACAAGTGGAGGCCCGGATCAACCAGGATCAGAACATCTCGAAAGATCTCACGTTGTGGAACCAGCAAGGCTCGCAGGTGTTGCGCGGCCAGATGCTGGTGTTGCCGATCGAGCACACTTTCCTGTATGTCGAGCCCATCTACATCCAGGCCTCGCAGGCCAAGCTTCCGCAACTTAAGAAGGTGGCTCTGGCAATGGGCAACAATCTGGTGTACGCCGATACCTACCAGCAGGCGCTCGCAGAACTAGCCGGCGAGAATTTGCCCGCGCCCGAAGCCGCCACTCAGCAGCGGCCCGCTACAGTTCCTCCGACAGCAACTCCAGGTCAAACAGCCGCGCCGCCTCCCGACGGTCGCATCGCGGAAGTACGGCGACACCTGCAGCGTTATCGGGAACTGGTTTCGCAA
>Ga0070714_100002200_pt1 | contig 14359 bp, 15 predicted proteins | sample LARL83metaG_FD_65450 | JGI IMG/M metagenome (GOLD analysis project Ga0070714, IMG submission 65450) | Corn, switchgrass and miscanthus rhizosphere microbial communities from Kellogg Biological Station, Michigan, USA - LAR L8-3 metaG | ecosystem: Host-associated > Plants > Roots > Rhizosphere ...
GAATTGGATTTCCTCGATATCGGGATAGCCGACCACGTCGAGTTTCTTTTCATCAACGGCCTTGCGGTAGGAATCGGAGATCAGCTTGCGCTTCACTTCGTCGGTGATGTCCTTCTCGTATTTGCGCAGGACCATATCGCGCGGGGCTTTGCCGGGGCGAAAGCCGGGCAGGTTGGCCTGGCGCTGGAAATCCTTGGTGATGGTGTTGAACGTGTCATCCACCTGCTGCGCTTCGACTTCGACCCGCACGAGTTTTTTGCATGGGGCGAGATTTTCTACCGATACATTCACAAAACAAACCTTTCCGTTAATCGCGTTTATCGCTGAAAAATGTTGGGGCGATGCGTTGATTCCGCCGTCCAGCGAGCCGGAGAAATTAGGTTAACCGGAGGGGTTCCGTCAAGCTGCGTTTGGGTGTGATTGGTCCTCGACGATTGACAAGCTCTCTAACGACGCTCAACCTGAAGCGATGCGAGGCCAGCCAGGCAAAATCAAGCTGCGCGACGGCGAAACGATGCTGATTATGGCAAAGGATGGTGCAATCATTCATTTCACACCGGATATGAGCTGGCCGCACTCGGGGTTCGTGAAGCGCACGACCGGCCAGCTTCCGCCCGGCGCCTGGGTGGGGACGGTGTCGAAACTGGATGGGCAGGTCGCCGCGATTAGCTCCAAGCATTTCTTTGGCTATCAGCTGCCCGGGCCGGAGTGGGTGCAGGCGGCTGTTAAAAAGGTATTCGCATAGCAAATTGGAAAATCGGGTAATCACTATGTTCACCATTCCAGACAGCCGGCTTTCCGCCTCGAATAGCGCGGTTCTTACTTCCGAGAATTTTCTCGTTCCAATGACCTTGCGATGCAACGCGAGAACGTTGCAGGCGGCGTTCGATGGCTTGCATCACGCATTCGACGAAATCAAAGGTTTCATTCCGCGACTGGCCGGCACTGTTCCTGGAGTGAGTTTGGTTGGCTTTGACGAACCGGTTTCGCCGCGAGTCTCGCGGGTGGACGTAATGCGGCGGGGAAAGGATTATCGCTTCGACCTCACGTTTGCAGTGCGCTGTCCGATTGCGAAGGAATACGATTTTTGGGCGCGCATCCAGTTTGTCGCGCTGGTGTATGACCGTCTTTCGGAGTTGGTCGCGGTATTCGCCGGGCGCAAGGATATTGAGCTTTATTTGGAGGAAGCACGGCTTGATAAACAGAAAGAGGACCCTGAGCGGCTGCGTGTTTTTAGAAAATAACCACGTTGGGACGGGGCAATAAGCAGGGACAGAAATCCCATTATCTGGCCGTTTATTCCTTTGCCTTATTGTTTGATTGCATTGCGGTGCGAACTGGCCGGTGGCACGCCGGCACTCCCAGTTAATTGCTCCCCAGCCACTTTCGCGTTGACTTCTTAGGCTGCGCGTGGCTGAGTCGTATTGCTTCACCCTCCAATCAGGCGTATGCAAACTGACCAAACTGATACGAAGCTGCTGAATCGGACGGATCTGGTAATCACTTACATCGGCGGTCCCACCGCATTATTCAAATGGGATGGTTTGCGGATTCTCACCGACCCGACCTTTGATCCGCCGGGCACGGTTTATCCCACCAACAGTTACACGCTGAAAAAACGCGAGGGGCCGGCGTTGCCGGTGGAAAAGTTGGGGCGCATCGATCTCGTCCTGCTAAGCCATGATCATCATTTTGACAACCTGGATCGCGCCGGGCGCGCGCTGCTGCCGGGTGCCGGCAAGGTGTTGACGACGGCCATTGGCGCGGAGCGTCTGGGCGGACAGACGGTCGGACTCGCGCCGTGGCAGAGCGTGGAAATTTCCAGTCCCCGCGGACGGGTGCTGCGCGTGACGGGCACGCCGGCGCAGCATGGGCCGGTGGGCGGCGACCGCGGGCCGGTGACGGGTTTCGTTTTGAATTTCACGGATGCGCCCGAGGATTGCATTTATATTTCTGGCGACACGGTCTGGTTCGACGGCATTGAAGAGGTGGCCAGGCGATTCCGGATAACTATGGCGGTGCTCTTCATGGGCGCGGCGGTAGTGCCGCAGGTGGGCCCGGCGCATCTGACGATGACCGCGGCGGAAGGTTTGTTCGCGGCACGGGTTTTTGGCTGGGCCAAGATCGTGCCGTTGCATTGCGCGGGCTGGGAGCATCTCAAGGAATCGCGCATGGATATCCAGCGGGTTTTCGCCGGGGCGGCATTGCAATCGCGGTTGTGCTGGTTGGAGCCGGGCGTGGCGAAGATATTTCAACGACCAGCGCTGCAGCCGGGCTGATTGACCCTCCTTCGACGGGCGACTGAAAAGTCGCCCGAACCGGCAGGTTGGAAAATTTGCACTACGGCCGGAATCTCCTGCGCGACGTCTGAACCTGCCCTTCGGCTTCTTCAATTCCACCGTCCCTTTTCTTCGGTAATAGCTTCGGTCCTTAGAGAATGTACCCCATGGCGGAAGTGCCAGCGCGAGAGGAAGTTTGCTGCTAGACCACAAAAATCGGAACGCGCGTGCGTCCCGGCAAATCGAAGGAGAAGTTATGTTAAAAGCAATCTATAAAAATGCGGTTTGGATGGCCCTGCCCTTGAGCCTGGCGCTCGGATGCGCCGCCAACCGTCCCGTAACCCAAGCCGAGGCTACTTACAGTCCCATGCCGGGTGAAGTGTTGACGCCCACTTCCGCCGAACCGGAGCAACGCATTTACACCAGCACGGCCCCCGTCTCCGCGGATACCGACACCGCGATGACCGCCGCGCCGGCCGGGGCGAACCCGCAGACCTGGGCGATAGCCGAGGAGATTCGCGAAAAACTCGTGACCGACCCGACGCTCGCGCCGATGGGCAGCAAACTGATCACGGAAGTCGGCCAGGACGGAACCGTGACGGTGCGCGGCGATGTAAGCTCCTCTTCCGAAAAAGACCGCGTGTGCGACGCCATCTCCAATCTGCCCGGAGTGCGCAGCGTGAATGCCGACGATTTGAAAATCGGACACTTCTTCGGCAAAGGCAATTTGAACATGCAGCAGCCGGAATAGCGCGGCGGCGGGAAGGTCTTGACTGTCATTCTGGAAATTTCGGCGGTTCACGGGTAGTTCGCAAATCAAGAAGGTGGGTGCGGCGATTGGATTTTTCGCCGCGCCTGCGCAAAGCGCCAGCTTCCGAATCTCGCCTTTAATGGTGATGCACATCCGCGAGATGCAGGATGGCGAACAGCACGGCGAGACCAATGACGTGAAATCCGATGATGCGGCCCCACGTTATTTGTCGCCCGTGTAAGCTGACTCCCACCCCAGCGTGCGACGGTTCCTGGGCGGAAATTGCTTGATCAGCTCGTGACGTTTGGCGCCGGCCGTAGGGAGTCATGCCCCGGGGTTTGAATACCGACAGGATCATGATGGCCAGCAGCACCAACAGGCCGCCGGCGGAGTGAATTATTTCCGGGTGGAGATTGGCGCTCGAAAGCATGCCCCCGTTTACCATCGCTGAAACGCGGCTTACGTCCCGCATGTGTTGCCACAAGACGACCACGGCAAAAACCGTCAGCACGAGCTTCGCCACTATCCACCAATGCCGCAGCAATCCCCACCGGGTTCCGAGCGACTGAATGAGCCCGCTCGCAAGCGCCGCGAGACTGAGCGGGACAATGACAAACCAGCCAATTAAATTCATCGAGAGACACGCCGCGCGCACGAGTGATTCGTCCCGGGACGCCAGGGCGGCAATCGCGAGCGCGAGATAGGGAAGGACCGCGCCGAACCAGCCGACCGAAACCGTGATATGCGCCAGCAGCGCGATTTTTTGTAAGCGAGGTTTCATATTCATAAAACGCGGTTTGGCTTTTGTTACACCGCGGGAGTTCAGTTATCGAGAGCAAAATATGGTTGGGTTCTTCCAAAAGACTCCTGAGTGGAATTTCCAGTCGGCGGGGTATTAAGGAGTGAACGCGAGCGAGTCTCGCAAACAGAAAGAAAAATATGAAAACAAATCGCACCAGCACAATGACCCGGCTCACCGGCATCGCCATGGCGCTTGCCCTTACCCTGGGTTTTGTCGGCTCGGTCCAGGCGCAATACCGAGCGACCGGCGACGATGGCATCACCGCTTCGCCCAAAACCCGTCAGCTTCTCGACGATTACAATAAGAATCACAGCCCGGCAGCCACTCCTGTTGAAGCCGCGAAAATGGGGTGCGACTCCTGCAAAGACACCGTGACCACTCAAACGGACTATACCGCCCGCGGCGCCAATAAGCCGGTCATTCGCGTCGCAACCCATCTCTGCAAATCGTGTGGCACCGAGTGGAAAACCACTGGTGTAGGCAAGGCGCAGAAGACGGTCGCCGTTCATGCGTGTGCAAATTGTTCGGTCGCGAGCGCCAACTGATGGGGGCTGCGTCCAAGGCGTTTCTCAGGCAGATGACGATCCGTGATCGCCATCTGCCAGAGCGGTTCTATGCAACGCAGCTGGCAAATGCTACTTCTTACCGCTGCGCGGCCGCCGGTGAGTTTGTGCCGGCGGTGGCGCGGCGTGCGGGGCCGCTGTCGATCCGATAGCGTTCGTGCATGTAGAGATCGTCGGCGACCTGGAAAACGGCGAGGGCGTTGGTTTTAATTTCCCGATCGTCCGGCATAGGAGCAGTGAGGGGTTCCATGTTCGCCACTTTCGGGTCGCCAGAATAATATTCCTCGGTTTTCTGCAATCCCAGCACCACCAGCCGTTGGTGCTCCATGACGCCGATGTCGCGATTGTGATTGATGAAAACGCGGCCCTCGCCGGGTTGTTCCTTCAAGAGATCGCGGCCAAAAAACATCGTGTCATAGGGGCGGCCAATCAAACCGAGGACGGTTGGGGTAACGTCGAGCGAACAGCCGAGTTGCCCGATGCGTTGGGGGGATTTCACCACGGCGGGCCCGAGGATCACGAGCGGGATTTCATACGAGAAAACCGGGATGCTTTGGCTGCCGTAAACGCGCGCGCCGTGGTCGGCCACGACGACAAAAACCGTGTTGGTCCAGAACGCCTCCTTTTTTGCGGCTTGAAAAAACTGGCCCAGGCACCAATCGGCGTATTTCACCGCTTTGTTGCGTGTCGGCCGCGGCACCAGCGGGTCATCCGGGATGCGTCCGGCGGGATAGGTGTAGGGTTTGTGATTGGAGACGGACATGACGGTGCCGAGGAACGGTTTGCCGGTGGCGTTCAAGGCGCGGAATTCCGTGATGGCGCGGGCGAAAACTTCTTCATCGCTCACGCCCCAGACCGTGGCGAAGTTGGGATGCGGAAAATCATCGGCAAAAGGCGGTTTGTGCTCGAGAAAACGGTCCTAGCCGTTGTTCATGGCGTAGGATTTCATGCTGTCGAACATGCCGCGCCCGCCGTAAAAAAAGATCGAATTGTAACCCTGGCGTTTGAGGACGCGGGCGATGGTTTCGACGTTGTCGGAGTGGTCGCGTTTGACGATGGAATCACCGGGCAACGGCGGGAAGGAGGAGAGCACGCCTTCGAAGCCGCGCACGGTGCGATTGCCGGAGGCGTAAATGTTCGTGAACAGCATGCCTTCGGTCGTCGCGAGCTTATCCATCTCGGGCGTGAGTGAGTTGGTCCGACCGAGGCAGCCCCAGAATTCCGAGCCGAGGCTTTCTTCCATGAGAATGACGACGTTTAATTTCGGCCTGGAGGAATCGCCGGCGACATGCCGGAGGATGGAATTTGTCTCGCTGATCAAGTTGACGCCGGGTTCGGCCAGCAGGTGACGGACGCGCCGGTAGGCTTCGGTTTTATCCATCGTTTGATAATAGGCGGTGTAATCGAGGTCGCGCGTGAGGGCGGCGTCCACGAAGGAGATGGAGCCGTTATTGGCGATTTCATTCAAGGTGCGGTCGGGGCTGAAGTGCGTTCCGGCCACGCTGGAGGTGACCCAATCGACACAGGCGCTCCAATCGCGATTGGCCAAATCGGCGAAGAGCGTGAAGTTGGGATTGAAAGTGATCCAGACGCCAAAGAAGAGGACGAGCGCGATGGCGAATTGCGCGAAACGCGTCCGGGCGCGCACCGGTTGGAACCACATCTGGCGAAAATAAATCAGCGCGACCACCATCCAGGCGATGCTGAGCACGACGCAAATCGACACAATCAGCACGACGGGATAGGACTCCCAGATATTGCCGGCCACTTCCCGGGGGGCGGTGAGGTAATCGACGGCCACGGTGTTGAAGCGCGATTTGAATTCATCGAAGAAATAATATTCAACGAAGAGCAGGAAGATTTCGACGGCCCAGAAAAGAAAAAAACCGAACGCGAAGAGGATTCGGTGCGGCCAAGTGCCGAATAATTTTTCGGGCACGATCCAAATCCAGAATAGCAAGGGAAGCGTCATGCCGAGCGCCACCAGGAAATCCTGGTGAAAACCGATGAGAAAAATCTCCATGACGCTGCTGCTGGCGGAGGGTTCGTGGCGGCCGAATCTGGAAAACAGCGCGAGCCGCAAAATCGTGAAGGCAATCAACAGCGAAAAGAAAAAGAAAACAGCGAAGCCGGACCGCGATCGTTTCCACGGAAAATCCTCCGGGGAAAGCTCCTTGGTTTTCCAAGGATCGTCGGACGGCGACAAAGGTAATGGTTCAGCGGACACAGTTAGATGACACTTGCTTTGAATATTTTGTTCAACTCGAAAATGCGCGCGCCGGCTGTCTCATTCCGGGATACTTCAGGGACAGCGCGGCATTTTCCAGCCTGCAAGAGAGTGGCGCAGTCGCGGAATTTTTCGTGCGCCGCAGCTGATCGAGCCGCGCTCTTTCGGTTGAGCAATTCACGGGCCTAGGCAGCCAGTTTTTGTCCCGGCTGGAGCGGGTGGCCGGCGAGGAATTCGGCGGCGCTCATGCGGCGGCCGCCTTCGCGTTGCAAAACGAGAATCCGCAGCGCACCCGCGCCGCAGCCGATGACGACCCCATTTTTGTCCGCGTGCAAAATTGTGCCGGGCTCGCCGGCGCCATCCGTGACTTCAGCTTCCCAGAGTTTCAACAGGTGCGGCTGCGGATGGCCGGGCAAATGCGTGAATGCGCCGGGCCAGGGGACCATCGCGCGCACACGGTTCCAAATGGTGCGGGCCGGCTGCGTCCAATTGATCTCGCCGTCGTGTTTTTTAATTTTCGGCGCGTGAGTTACTCCGGCGGACGGTTGCGGCCGCGGCTGGATTTTGCCGGCGGCAAATTCGGGGATGGTGCGCACGAGCAAATTTGCGCCCATGGCGGTGAGACGGTCGTGCAGGGTTTGCGAATTGTCGGCGGCGTGAATGGGGGTTTTTTCCTGGGTGAGAATGTCGCCGGTATCGAGGCCGACATCCATTTTCATGATGGTAACGCCGGTTTCGGCATCGCCATTCAGAATGGCATGTTGGATGGGGGCGGCGCCGCGATATTTCGGGAGCAGCGATGTGTGGACATTGAGGCAGCCGAAGCGCGGTAAATCCAAAATGGCTTTCGGCAAAATCTGGCCGTACGCGGCGACGGCAATGAGTTCCGGCTGGAGCGCGGACAATTGCTCAATGAAAGTTTCCTCGCGCGCGCGTTGCGGTTGGAGCACAGAAAGATTGTTCTGAAGCGCGACTTCCTTGACCGGGGACGGCTGCAATTTAAGGCCGCGGCCCTTGGGGTGGTCCGGTTGGGTGACGGCGGCGAGCACTTGGAATTCCGGCGAGGCGATCAAGGCGCGCAAACTGGCGGCGGCCAGTTCCGGTGTGCCCATGAAGATGATTCGCATTTTCAACGGCGAATGACGAATGGCTGGCTCCAGCCATTCGGAATTCATCATTTGTAATTCACGCCTTGATCACGTGGCGCAGAATGTCCACGAGCACCTTGGCGGGCGATTGATCGGCATCAATGCGGTGGACCAGGTGCTTTCCGTAAAAATTGAGCACCGGCTTGGTGTCCTTTTCGTAGTTCTTGAGCCGGTTGCGAATGACCTCCAGGCTGGCGTCGTCGAGCCGGTTTTCCTTGAGGGCGCGGCGCTGCATGCGTTGGACCAGGCTATCCATGTTGGTGCAGCGAAGATAAAAAACGCCAATGACATCCAGGGTGTCCTTGAGCATCTCGGCTTGGTGCGCATTGCGCGGAATGCCGTCCAGCACGAGGGTGTCGGTTTCCGGCCGGAAACGTCCGGATCCCGTGTTGCCCTCGATGGATTGCCGCCAGAGGTCGATGGTGGGCTCATCGGGCACGAGTTCGCCGCGGCTGGAGTAATCGATGAAGACGCGTCCGATTTTGCTCTCAATCGTGAGATTTCGAAAAACATCGCCGCAGGCGCAGTGGAAAAAATTCGGGATGCTGCCGAGGATTTTTCCCTGAGTGCCCTTGCCGGCGCCGGGCGCGCCGAACAGGAGGATGGTGCGATATTTCATGCGAGTTTTTGGTTGGGGATTCTCTTTCTGAAACCGACGGAGCCGCGATTGGAAAAATCAGTTCGGACTGTCCTTGTGTTTGAGTTTCACTTCTTGAATTTCCGTGAAGGGAATCGTCACTTCCTCCGTCGCCTGGCCTTTGCGGACCTGGACGTGGATTTCGTTGGCCGAAATGCGGGAAACGCGCTCGGCGCTGAACTCACCCCGGGCGGATTTAATGACGATCAGCATGTCTTTTTCGTGATCGCGGCGGACCATGCCGAAGAAGCCGGCGAATTTTGTTTCAAAGAAACGCCGGTTGAACATGAACGCTCCGCGCTGGAATACCTGGGTTTGGGGCAGCGGCGCGCCAGCGGCGGCCCCGGGCGCGGCGTGGGAAATGTGAAGGCCGCCGGGGTTGGCTTGCGCTTCGGGCTCGCCCGCGGCCGGGGGAGTCCCCGGGACCACGAATGAGGGTGCTTCCGTGGTCGCGGCCACTTCCGCCTGATAGATTTCTTCTTCCTCCGCGTTGCTCAGCCGCTGCGCCGGCATGGATAGAAAAATAATCGGCGACAAAAGACCCAGGCCGGGGACGGCCGCGAGGCCGCAAACCAAGCCCGGCGACCGGCGGCGAAACAAGGCGACTTCGTACGCGGCATAAATGCCCGCGCCGTACAACACCAGGAGCACGAAAAACCCGACGGTCGAGGAAAGCAGCGCGCCGAACAGCGAGTGCGCGACCGGGCGTTTGAGACGGGGCGGCTGAGTCACGGTGACTTCGGTTTTCTTGATCCGTTCTTCCCGCGGAATTTCGATATTAGGCGTGACGAAGGGTTGCAACTTGGGGTCTTTCGCCATTTTTTTGAGGTCATCCTGGGAAAATTTTGTCCAGGGCACCGCGTCGGAATAAGTCCCATCCGGCAGCCGCACGCGCAGTCCGTTTTCGTTGGCGGAAACGATATCGCCGGTCAAAGTGGAGCCGTCGGTCAGTTGAAAGGTGTCGGCGCGGGCGATGCCGGAAAGCAACCCGCACAACAAAATGGCAATGCAGATAAAACGGCGCTGATTCACAAGCATTTTCCTAACAGATGGGCCGTGCCAAAGGAAGAAATTTAATTTGGCCAGCAAACGGCCGCACTGGGGTGGTTACAGACCGGTCCATCGCAAACAAAAGAGAACCCGGATTGAAGTCTCAATCCGGGTTCTTTGACGAAGTCCGGGCCGTTTTACGGCAGCGTCGCGCTAACCACCACGTTGCTGGCGCTGTCCCACAGAGCCACCGAATGGACGCCGAGGATTTGGGTCGGATCCGGGTTGGTGGTGAAATTGAGCCGGCCATTTGCGTCCGAAGTGAGCGTCTGGTTAAACGCATCGTTCACCGCCAGGATATAACCCGTGGAAGGCGAGAGCCGGGAAGCATTGAGCCGGAACTGCGCCTGGGCAGGATTGGCTTTGATGCGGATATTGGCCGTGACGTTGGTGCTGCTGATGTCGCGCTTGACGAGATATTGGAATTGCTGGGCGGCGGACAGATCAGCGCTCAGCACGATATTTGTATCCACCGACAGAACATTCGTGACGATGGTTCCGACGGCTAAACTCCAGACATCGCGCAAGGGATTGAGGACGTCGGGCACGGGTGCATTGTTGGTGTTCCTGCCTCTGCCGGGCGCGCCGTATTGCAGAGTGGCGTTGCCGCTGTCATCTGTCGAAAAATTAGTCACTGCTGTCAAATTTGTGTCCAGTATGCCCGCGAACAAAACATAAGTGCTGTTGGACGTGAGCCCGGTGACTTGCACGGACAGGAGTTGTTTATTGGCGCGGCCCTGCAGGTTTTGCGTCAGGGCGACGTTTCCCGCCGCATTGGTTTCCACACCGGTATTGCTCATGGTTTCCTGAAGTGTCAGGTGGAGGATGTCAGTGCCGCCGGCATGTGCCGCAGCAACCAGAGCAAACGCAGTGATCCCAATAATCGAGCCTATTAATCTAGAGTTTGTTTTCATCAACGCCCGGTACAGCACTCGGAAAGCCAGAGTCAAAAGACGCGGATGGGGTGAAACCCTACCGTTTTAGCCGTGCCACCTCCTCGGAAATTTCCCTTGAGACGTTCAGCGTGCGGCGCCGAGATGTTTCAACAAGTCCTCCACCACCCAATTGGGCTGGGTGCGGGTGAGCAAGTCGGCGGTGGCGCCGTGTTGCCAGACGGCGAAGCGAATGGTCCTGGCGGGATCCGCTTGCAAGGCCGGCTGCGCGAGCAGACCCGCGAGATACCCCGAGAGCGTGTCACCGGAGCCGCCTTGGCCGAGAAAGGGATTGCCGGAGGAATTGACGGAAATTTCTCCTTCGGCGCGGCCAATCAAACTCTGGTGTCCTTTGAGCACCACCCAGGCGCCGTCTAGATGTCGCGAAACTTCGCGCAACGAGGTCGTCCGCTCCGCCTGCACGCGCGCGGCGGTGGTTTTGAGCAGACGCGCGGCTTCGCCGGGATGCGGCGTCACCACGCGAATTGCGTTCTTTGGAAACGCATCGGTCGGGAGCCAATCGAGCGCGCTCGCGTCGGCGATGACCGGCACCGATGCCTCGCGCCAGAGCCGGCGCGCCGTTTCTTTCAAATCTTCCGGCACCTCCGGCGACGCCAGCCCGGGTCCGACGAGGACCGCACTGAATTTGCCGGGCAAATCGATTTTCGGCGACCAAAGCTGGACCATCACGGCCTGCAGTTGCGCGGCAATGGGGACATAGGCGTGTTCCTGCGCGAAGAGTGTGATGAGTCCCGGTTGCGCGCGCTGGGCTCCGCGCGAAGCGAGCACGGCAGCGCCGTGGTAACCGAGGCTGCCGGCAAGAATCGCCAGATGCCCGAACGTGCCCTTGTGGCCGGCGACGGGGCGGCGCGGCGGGAAGTCGCAAAAATCCTGCGGCACGGTCCAGGTCAATTCGCTCGCGCACGGGCAAGCGATGAGGCCGGTGTCCTCCGCCACGATCAATCGTCCGACATATTTCGCGGTAGGATGCTGGAGCAAACCGATTTTCGGCGCGCCGACGGTGAGTGTCACCACGGCTTCGATCGCCGCGCCCTGCGGTTCGCCGGAATCGCCATTCAAACCCGACGGGACATCCATCGCGAGCACGGGCAAGCGGGCGGCATTGATGCGCTCGATGAATTTTACCCAGGAAGCATCCAGCGGACGATTGATGCCAATGCCGAACAAACCGTCAATGACCAGCGCCGGGCGCTCGGTGAGCAGCGCTTTTAATTTTGAAAAATCCGTCTCGGCATCTTTGACCTCCAGCACCTTCACTGTCCGACCCGGCAGATGTTCCCGGGCGCAACGGGCGTCGTCGCCATTGTGGCCCTTGCCGGCGAGGATCACGATGGAGTCGCCGGGTTGGGTCAATTGCAGCGCTTCGCGCGCGAGAATTTTTCCGACCTGGCGGATGACATCCGTTTCGAATTTGCCGGCCGCCCAGGAGGCCGTTTCCCATTCCCGCATTTGCGCGATGCTGATGACCGGGATCGACATGAGAAAACTTTACGCCAAGTGGCGGGTTAAAAAAGTAGAAATGTGCCTCTTATTAACCACGGATGAACACGCTCAGTGTTGCATCATTTTTTCAAGCGTGGCCTTGTCATAAACAATTCGCCAATTTCCATCAATGAGTTGAAAATCCAGTGTTTCAGCTTGTTGAGAAACTCCCGAATTCAAAGCCGTTTCGACTGTCAAAAGCTTTTCATTTGGCGATACCGGCTGTTCAGAGAGAATTTTATATCCATTCAAACCGCCATTCTGATTTAGCGCCATCAGGGGCATTAAAATAGCCTCATCCACGCCCAATTTGTTGTCCACAATGTCCTGGATGTATTGCGTTTTGTTGGGAGCATTGGACGCTTCCGCCATCCTGATCAAAGCGTCTTCGGCGAACTTGCGGGCATCGTCCGTAATAAAAATGGATTGTTTGAAAAGCTCGCGGTCACCGCTTAAAACTGCCGCGCCCCGTGTTTGCAAAACAGCTTCCGGCGTGGCGAAACCGGCATTCGTCCAGGAACTTTTTGGCAATTCAATGGCAGCCGTCTTGACCGGCGCGGGCGGCGGGGCCGCTGGAGACGGCGCCGGAGCAGCGGCTGGAACCGGCTGGCTGGGTTTTTGTGACAGATTGCGCAATTGAGCGCGCGCGTCCGCCTCGGAACGGTTTGCTGTGGCAAGCTGGTTGGCGAGATTTTCGTTTTCGGTTTTTAATTGCGCCAATTGATTGATCTGTTGTTGCAGTGATTCATTTTGCGCCTGCAATTTTGATTGGGCTCGATGTTGAATCACCGAAACCGTCGTCAAACTGGCAACTACGGCGCCCACGATTACAGTTTGTGTTTTTGTCCATGCCATAATTTTCAATGTTCCTTGGATGAGGATTGAGGTCGAAATGGAAGCCGTCGCACCCTTGGTTAGCGCAACGGCAGTTGCCGTTTTTGCTAATGCGGCTGGCGCGGCTTGAACGGAGTTCGCAGAAATCGCTCCAGCAATCGTTGCGGTGGTGGAAGTTACGCCGTGTTTTATGAAATGCGCCCGCAATTTTTCCAATGCGTAGAGGACGCGTTTCTTGGCGGCGTTTTCACTCGCGCCAAAGGCAACTCCAATTTCCTGAAAACTCTTGCCCTCAAAAAATCGGAGCGCAATCGCGTTGCGGTCTTTTTCGCCGAGCCGTCCCATTGCATCTTCGAGCAATGGCACGATTTGCGGCCACACTTCGGATTCGGTTTGATTTGAAAGGGATTGCATGAATGCCTCCTGTTCACGCCGCGCGCGGCGGATTTCGGTTCGCAAGTAATTTGCCGCCGTCAGTCGCGTTGCTTGATACAGCCAGCCCGACAACGCGGGGTGTCGGGACAATTGATCAGCCTTCTTTGCGAGAATAACAAAAACCGCCTGGGTGATTTCTTCAGCGGCGGCGGGGCTGCCGGCCTTTCGCAACGCGGCGGAATAAACCATGTTCACATGCCGCGTGACCAACGCCGAAAATGCCGCTTCAGAATTTTCGTCGGCGTATTGCCGCAATAAACTGGTATCGCTGCATTCCTGCATTTACCAGTAAATGTCCGCTCCGACAGAAAAGTGCCAATTTATTTTGCAAATTAAATTGCCAACTCTTCCCTGCAGGATTTCTTCAAACGCTCTGAATCTCTTTTCCCCTCCGCTGTTGCCTTCGTTTCCTTCTGTAAAGCATTCGCGTCATTGGTATAAACCCTGTTTCCGCTTTTCGCCATCCGCTTTGTCTCGATCCCCGCTTCCCAATCCGGGTGCATTCCGTGGTGGGATTTCGCTGTCTTGCAAAAAAGATCCGGCCTGCGGCTTGGTGCTCGCAGGCCGGTTGTAAGAACTGGTCTTGCGACCGGTAGGTTAAAACACTTCCGCCTTCAGGCCGGACACTTGCCGGACGGTGTGGGCGATGCGCGACAAGGTGCGCAGCGGCAAATGCCCGCAGCCGGAATTGGGCGTGGGCCGCGCGGCGGAATAAATCTGGACGAGCGGGATTTGCGCGCCGCCCACTTTCAATTCGCGCAAGCGCTCGGCGTATTGCTCGATTTCCTCCCACGGCGGTTCCTCGTGGTTGATGGCCGGGAAAAGGCTTTGAATGACCACCGGCCGATGCCGGCCCAGCTCGAGAATGTTCTGAAGAATTTTTTCCAGCGGCACGTTGATCCGGTCCACCTTGTTCAGATACGCCTGTGTGCCGCCGTCGAGCTTCACCCAGACTTCGTCCGACTGCGTGAAGAATTTCAGGCCCTGCTGCACTTGGGGTTGATCGAGCCCGGTGCCGTTGGTGATGAGCACGAGTTTGAAAAAGGGGAATCCGCCCAGCGCGCGCACGTGCACGACCGCCTGCACGGCCTCGATAAAATTCGGCGCGAACGTCGGTTCGCCGTCGCCGCTCAAGGTGACATGCCGCAGGCGCAGCAGTTCATCGGGGACGGTTTGGTACCACGGGCGTTCCCGCAGG
>Ga0070714_100002202_pt1 | contig 14346 bp, 10 predicted proteins | sample LARL83metaG_FD_65450 | JGI IMG/M metagenome (GOLD analysis project Ga0070714, IMG submission 65450) | Corn, switchgrass and miscanthus rhizosphere microbial communities from Kellogg Biological Station, Michigan, USA - LAR L8-3 metaG | ecosystem: Host-associated > Plants > Roots > Rhizosphere ...
GAGCAGCGCCGCCGCCTCGGCGAGCCGCACCGACCGCGCGACCATGACGTCGCCGTCGTGGATGGCGGGCACCAGGCGTTCCTGCAGGTCGATGAGGAGCACCGCGGTGCCCTTCGCGGTCAGTAGCATCCCACCACGCTAGCGCGCGTCAGCGGAAGTAGGCGACGGTGCGGAGCTCCACCGACTCGCGCGGGCGGGCGCCGACCGCGGACGTGTCGCGGAAGGAGGTGTGCGGCGCGCGCCAGGCGGCCGATCGGCCGCGGTACGGCGCGCCAGCCAGCAAAGCGACACGACGTGGTCCGCGCCGGCGAGCGCGGGGACCAGGCTGACGGCCTCGCCGATGTAGGCGCCGTCGAGCACGGCGGGGTTGTCGAGGCCGGCGGCGGGGTGGGGCTTACCAGGGTGAACCGTTACGTTCGTAGTTGGTCATTGCGACCAGCTGTTGCCGGGGTAACGGTTGCCCGGCCTGCCTGTCGCATTCCGGTCCAGGCAGGCGGGCGCGAGGTAGTTGACCGTTCCCCAGACACCATTCATGCCACCACTATCCGCCGGCCCGCCGCTTAGCGGGATGTGGCGGAAGACATCATCGGGGGCCCGTCGTCATCGCCGGGGAATGACCGCCGCTGGCCGCGCAGCAGGGAGGCCAGGCCGGCCAGCACCGACAGGGCCGCCGACACGGTGAACACCACGATCAGGCCACCGTGGAACGGCCCGGACAGCAGGGACGGGAAGAATGTCCGGCCGGTGAGCGCGGCCTGGCTGGCGGCGGGGAGCCGGGACAGGACGCCGGTCGGCGCCAGCAGGTGCTGAATCGGGTTGACGCCGAGGACCGAGGCGAACAGCGAGGAGACCGGGGGCAGCGAGGCGACCTGGTGGGCCACGCCGGCCGGGACGCCGACCTTGACGAGGCCGCCGGACAGCGTGCCCGGCAGCGAGCCTGACAGGCCGGCGATCATCAGCGTGAACACCACGCCGATCGACACGGCGGTGCCCGAGTTCTGGAACGTGGCGCGCATGCCGGAGGCCGCGCCCCGGTCGCTGGCGGGGACCGAGCCCATGATCGAGGAGGAGTTCGGTGCGGCGAACATGCCGCTGGCGATCCCGTTCAGCGAGATGAACAGCGCGAACGCCCAGTAGGGGAAGTTGACGGGCAGCAGCATCAGCGCGATGAACGAGCCGGCGAACAAGGCCATGCCGGCGGTCGCGATGCCCCGTGACCCGAAGCGGTCCGACAGCACACCGGAGACCGGGCCGGAGACGAGGAAGCCCGCGGTCATGGGCAGCAGGAAGATGCCCGCCCACAGCGGCGTCTGGTCGTAGGAGTAGCCGTGCAGCGGCAGCCAGATGCCCTGCAGCCAGATGATCAGCATGAACTGGATGCCGCCGCGGGCGACGGCCACCAGCAGGCCGGCCACGTTGCCCGCGGTGAACTCGCGGATCTTGAACAGCGACAGCCGGAACATCGGCTCGGCGACCTTGGTCTCAATGACCAGGAAGGCGATCAGCAGCGCGACGCCGCCGATGAGCTCGCCGAGCACGACGGGGGACTCCCAGCCCATCGAGTTGCGCCCGTAGGGCTGGATGCCGTAGGTGACGCCGACGAGCACCGCGCCGAGGCCGAGCGCGAAGGTGACGTTGCCCCACCAGTCGATCTTGCCGCGGTGCCGCACGCCGTTGTCGCGCAGCTTGAGGTAGGCCCACAGCGTGCCGAAGACGCCGACGGGCAGGTTGATCCAGAAGACCGCGCGCCAGTCCCAGGCGGCGAGCAGCCCGCCGGCCACCAGGCCGATGAACATGCCCGCGAGGGCGGCGATCTGGTTGGTGCCGAGCGCGAAGCCGCGCCGCTCCGCGGGGAAGGCGTCGGTGAGGATCGCGGCGGAATTGGCCATCAGCATGGACCCGCCGAACGCCTGCACGAGGCGCCAGCCGATCAGCCACATGGCCCCGTGACCGCCCTGGAACGGGTCGAAGGACAGCATGACCGACGCCGCGGTGAACACCACGAACCCCGCGTTGTACATCTTCACCCGGCCGAACATGTCGCCGAGGCGGCCGAGGTTGACCACGAGCACCGCCTGGACGAGGCGGTAGCCCATGATCATCCACAGCAGGTAGCTGATGTTCCCCGGGCTCAGCGGGTCCAGGTTGATGCCGCGGAAGATGGCGGGCAGCGCGATGATCACGATCGAGCCGTCGAGCGCGGCCATGAAGATGGCGGCCGTGGTGTTGGCCAGGGCGATCCAGGCGTAGGCGTCTGGCTTCGGCGGCTTCGCGCGGGCGTCCCGTGCCTCCGGGGTGGCGCGCAAGCCCATCAGAGCTTCTCCGCCAGCCGCTCAAGCAGCGCCGTGGCGATATCGAGCTGGCGGAGCTCGTCCTCGCTGAACCCGTCGCGCAGCGCCGCTGCGATGTGCTCGGTCCGCGCGCCGCGCTTGTCCCGCAGGGTGCGCTGCCCCGCCTCGGTGACCGACAGCACGATCCGCCGGCCGTCCTCCGGGTCGCGGTTGCGCTCGATGAGTCCGCGGTCGAGCAGCGCCGCGACGGTCACCCCCATGGACTGCGGGCTGATCCGGTCCACCCGCGCCAGGTCGCTTGACGTCGCGGGCCCGCCGCGCTCCAGCCGCGACAGCGCCGAGGACTCGGCCAGGGTGAGCTCGCCCGCGTACGGGGCCTGCCGCAGCTTGCGCACCACGAGCCCGACGGCGACGCGCAGCGCGCCCGCGACCTCGGTGACATCGGGAACGGAGGCAACGGAGTCCATACCGTCAATGATAACTGATAAGTCTGGACTTACCAATTTACCCCGATACTGCGACGACTACGTCGAGGCGGGCCAGCGACGGTCCCCCGCGCCATCCGGAGTTGCTCGTGGTGCGGGCGGGGCGCCGCGCGATGCCGCGCGGCGAAGCGGAGGGTCTCCGGGACACGACGATCTTGCCCGGGGCCGACGGAAACGGCGGGGTGCTGGTGGAACACGCCCCCGTTCCGCGGGCTGCTCTTACTGGTCTTCTTCGGCGGCGTAGCGGCAGAACAGGAAGCCGTCGTCCGCGGCGAGGACCTGGGTGAGGGCCAGCGGGCGGGCGGCGTCCAGGTGCGCGCCGTCGATGATGCGGGCGGCGCCGGGGCCGGCCAGCAGCGGGCTGAGCGACAGGCACAGCTCGTCGACCAGGCCGGCCGCGGCCAGGTCGCCGAACAGGCGCGGGCCGCCCTCGCACAGCACGCGGCGCAGGCCGCGTTCTTCCAGGGCGGCGCGGGCGGCGGCGAGGTCGACGAGCTCATCGCCCGCGACGATCACGTCGGCGACCTTGGCGGTCTCGGCGCGGAGCCCGTCGTCGGACGCGGCGCAGGTGATCACGATGGTGCGCGCGTCCGGCGGTGCCTCGGTGAACAGCGGGGAGGCCAGGTTCAGGCCGAGGGTCCTGGTGACCAGCGCGATCGGCGCCGCCGTGGCGCGGCCCTCGCGCAGCTGCGCGAGGGACGGCCGGGCGCGCGGCGCCTTGTACTCCTCGGCGCGCACGGTCCCCGCGCCGACGAGGACCACGTCGGCGAGAACGCGCAGGATGCCGAAGAGCTGCTTGTCGGCGGGGGAGGACAGCCCGCCGGAGCGCCCGTCCACGTACGCCGCGCCGTCGGCGCTTGACACGAAGTTGACCCGCAGCCAGCGCTGGCGCGGGTAGGCGTAGGCCTCGGCGAGTCCAGGCAGATCGAGCTCGTTGCCGACCTCAGGAAAGATCATCCGCACCCGTGGAAGCCTAGCGGACGCCTTCCCCGCCCTCTTTCGCGTCAGTGCCGAGACTTAGGCACCTCATACATGTCTAAGTCTCGGCACTGAATAAAAAGAGTAGATAACAGCAAGAAGCCGGGAGTGCCCGCAAGCCGCGGCTAGGTGCGGGAGCGGAGCACCACGATGGCGTGGCTGGCCACCTCGACCTTGGTCTTGGGCAGGAACCCGATCGCGTCCCGTGGCTCGCCGCGCGGGGTCTCGGTGTCGATCACGATCTCCCAGTCGGCGGCCGAGCTTCCGGCCCCGCCCAAGGCCTCGGGGATGGTGAACGTGATCGGCTCGTCGCCCGCGTTGAACAGCAGCAGGAACTTCCTGTCGGTCACCCGGTCGCCGCGCGGGTCGGGCTCGGTGATCGCCGAACCGTTGAGGAAGACTGCCACCGACTTCGCGTAGGACGCGCGCCAGTCCGCCTCGGTCATCTCGTCCCCGGCGGGGGTGAGCCAGGCGATGTCGACGCTGCCGTCAACCATGGGGCCGTCGCCGGTGTTCGCGTAGGCCCCCTGGAAGAAGCGGCGACGGCGGAACACGGGGTGGCGCCGCCGCAGCCGGGCCAGCCGCTGGGTGAAGGCGAGCAGGTCCCGCTCGCCGGCCGCGCGGGACCAGTCCACCCAGGAGATCTCGTTGTCCTGGCAGTAGGCGTTGTTGTTGCCCGCCTGGGTGCGACCGATCTCATCGCCGGCCAGCATCATCGGGATGCCCTGGGACAGGAACAGGGTGACCAGGAAGTTGCGCTGCTGCCTGGCGCGCAGCTCGGTGACGGCGGGGTCGTCGGCGGGGCCCTCGGCGCCGCAGTTCCACGAGCGGTTGTCGTCGGTGCCGTCCCGGTTGTCCTCGCCGTTGCCCTCGTTGTGCTTGTTGTTGTAGCTCACCAGGTCGGCGAGGGTGAACCCGTCATGGCAGGTGACGAAGTTGATCGACGCGACCGGACGGCGGCCGCTGGTCTCGTACAGGTCGGATGAGCCGGTCAGCCGGGAAGCGAACTCGGGCAGCGTCGACGGCTGGCCGCGCCAGAAGTCGCGGACCGTGTCCCGGTACTTGCCGTTCCATTCGGTCCACAGCGGCGGGAAGTTGCCGACCTGGTACCCGCCCTCGCCGACGTCCCACGGCTCGGCGATCAGCTTCACCTGCGAGACCACGGGATCCTGCTGCACCAGGTCGAAGAACGTGGACAGCCGGTCGACGTCGTGCAGTTCCCGTGCGAGGGCGCTCGCCAGGTCAAAACGGAACCCGTCGACGTGCATTTCCAGGATCCAGTACCGCAGCGAGTCCATGATCAGCTGGAGTGAGTGCGGGTGCCGCACGTTCAGCGAGTTGCCGCAGCCGGTGTAGTCGACGTACCGCCACGGGTTGGCGTCGTCGAGGCGGTAGTAGGCGTGATTGTCGATGCCGCGGAACGACAGCGTCGGACCCCGCCCGTCACCTTCGGCCGTGTGGTTGTACACCACGTCGAGAATGACCTCGATGCCGGCCGTGTGCAGCGCCCGCACCATCGTCTTGAACTCGCCGACCTGCTCGCCGCGCTGCCCGGCCGAGCAGTAGCGGTTGTGCGGCGCGAGGAAGCCGATCGTGTTATAGCCCCAGTAGTTGGTCAGGCCGCGCGCGGTCATGGCCTGCTCGGGGACGAACTGGTGCACGGGGAGCAGCTCCACCGCGGTGACCCCGATCCGCTTGAGGTGCTCGATCACCGCCGGGTGGGCGAGCCCGGCGTAAGTGCCCCGCTGGTGCAGCGGTATCTCCGGGTGGCGCAGCGTCAGGCCGCGGACGTGGGTCTCGTAAATGACCGTCTCGTGGTACGGAATGCGCGGCGGCCGGTCGTTTCCCCAGTCGAAGAAAGGGTTGATGACGATGCTTTTCGGCATGTAGGGCGCGCTGTTGGCGGTGTTGGGACGCCGCGGGTCGCTCCAGTGGTAGTCAAACAGCGCCTCGTTCCAGGTGACGTCGCCGTCGAAGGCCTTGCCGTACGGGTCGAGCAGCAGCTTCGACGGCGCGCAGCGCGCCCCGCGGCGCGGGTCGTAGGGCCCGTGCACGCGGTAGCCGTAGCGCTGACCCGGGCCGATCGCCGGCAGGTAACCGTGCCAGACGAATCCGTCGACCTCCGTGAGCTCGACCCGCGTCTCCGCCCCCGCCTCGTCGATCAGGCAGAGCTCCACGCGCTCGGCGGCTTCGGAGAACAGGGCGAAGTTGGTACCCCACCCGTCCCACGTCGCCCCCAGGGGGTACGCGGCACCTGGCCAGATGTGCAATCCGTCGTCTCCTAACACGGTTCAGCCCGAGCGCACAGAGCCTACCGCGTCAGGTTATTAGCGGCGCGCAGCGCGCGCGTGCGTGTCCGGGGTTTGCCCGGACGATAGCAGCGTCCATTCCAGGTCGGTTTCCCCGGATTGAGCCATGGCTTAAACGGGCGACGAGCTGCAACCCTCTTTGTAGGCTATTTGTCGGCCATATCAGTTATTATAGATACGTGATTCGATTCACCCAGCTGACCAGGCATCACTGCAGATCGCGCGACTACGCGGGTGTCGTCGCCGGGACAGGCAGCTGGAAGGAGGGTCTTCGCCTGCCGGATGGGCGGACGCTGTACGCCTGCGTCGCGCCGGACTTCTTCGAGGCGGCACAGTCGGCGGCCAGGGAGGGGAGCCTGGTCGCCAGCCGCGTCGCGATGTCGGTGGCTTAACCGAGGGCGGTGGCCGCCTGTCCCGGGGCGCGGTCCGGCCGCGCCGCGCTGACGGCGTCGAGGTACCGCTCGATGACGGTGTCCGCGACTTCCGGCGCCGCCCCGAGCACGCCGGAGACGGCGGCCGCGCCGGCGCCGAGCGCGGCGTCGCGGACCTTGTCGGCGAAGTAACCGGGGGCGAGCAGGTACGTGGCGACGACGACGGGACCGGCGCCGGCCGTGTTGTGGCGAGCAGAGCGCAGCGCGGCCACCGCCTCGGCGGGCCTGGGCCCGGCGGCGGACGCGTACGCGGGCACCACCGCGCGCCAGCCGCGCTCGCGGTGCCAGCGCGCGGCGATGGTCGCGATGGTGGCGTTCGCCGTGGGGTCGGACGACCCGGCGGCCGCGAGCACAACGCTGGTCGCGGCGCGGGCGGCGGGGTCGCCGACCGCGACCCCGGCCTCGCCGAGCCGCTGTTCGAGCGCTGCGGTCAGCAGCGGGTGCGGGCCGAGCGGCTCTGCGGAGAAGGCGGCGGGCAGCCCAGGCTCCGCCGTGGCGGCGGCCGCGAGCTGCGCCGGTATGTCGGTCTTGCTGTGGTAGGCGGCGGTTAGCAGCAGCGGCACGACCACGGCCGGCTGGCCGTCGAGCGAGCCGAGCGCCTGGGGGAGTGACGGCGCGCAATGGCTGAGAAACGCCGCGCGCACGTCGAGCCCGCGGGCGCGCTCCCTGACGACCTCAAGCAGTTCGCTGACCGTGGCCGCGGCGCGCCGGTCCCGCGAGCCGTGCGCGACCGCCACCAGCGAGGGCAGGCCGGCGGCGGGCCCGGCCGGCGAGGCCGGGCCAGCGGCGGCCGGGGTCAGACGTGGATGCCGCACTCGGTCTTGCCCGTTCCTGCCCACCGGCCGGAGCGCGCGTCCGCGCCCGGCGCGACGCGCATCGTGCAGGTGCGGCAGCCGATCGACGGGTAGCCGTCGTAGACGAGCGGGTTGACGAGCACGCCGTTGGCCGCGATGTACTCATCCACCTGCTCCGACGTCCAGGCCACGATCGGGTTGACCTTGACCATCTGCCGCTTCTCGTCGTACTCGACGACCCGCGTCTCGCGCCGGGACAGCGTCTCCTCCCGGCGCACGCCGGTGATCCACGCGTCGTAGTTCTTCAGCGCGCGCTCGAGCGGCTCGACCTTGCGCAGGTAGCAGCACAGGTCCGGGTTGCGGCCGTACAGCCGCGGGCCGAGCGCGGCGTCCTGCTCGGCGACGGTCCGTGAGGGCGTCACGTTCACCAGGTTGATCGGGTACACCGCGGCGGCGGCGTCGCGGGTGCCGATCGTCTCGGGGAAGTGGTAGCCGGTGTCGAGGAACACCACGTCGATGCCGGGGCTGACCGCCGACGCCAGGTGCATGATCACCGCGTCCGACATCGAGGACGTGATGCAGATCCGCTCACCGAACGTGTCGGTCGCCCAGCGGACGACCTCCTCGGCGGAGGCGTTCTCAAGTTCCCTGGCTGCGGTTTCTGCGAGGCTGCGCATGCGCTGCGGATCCTTCACGTGTTGGTCGTCGGCTGCGTTCCTGTGCCAGTCGTAGCGCCCGTTGCTTAGTTTTTGATTAACCCCCGGAGCGCTCACAGCACCGCCCCCAGGCCGGCGAAGCGCAGCTGGAAGCTCCTGGTGCAGGAGCGGCAGTGCCATTCACCGTCGGCGGCGCCCTGCGGCTCAAGGTCCTCCTCGCCGCAGTACGGGCAGTAAAACGGGACGGCGCGGGCCGACGGCATGCCCGATGACTGCGATGTCATGACAGCTCCTCATCCGTGGCCCGCAGCGTCCAGGTCGCGAACGTCTCGCCGGGCTCGCGCGCGGCCTCGAAGCGCCGCAGCACCCGCTCCACGTAGTCGGGCAGCTCCTCCGCGGTCGCCTTGAGCCCGCGGACTTTGCGCCCGAACCCCGACCCGCTGGCGTCCCCGCCGGTCAGCGTGCCGCCGAGGTGAATCTGGAACCCTTCAACCTGCTGGCCGCGCTCGTCGGTCACCAGCGACCCCTTGAGGCCGATGTCGGCGGTCTGGATGCGGGCACAGGAGTTGGGGCAGCCGTTGACGTTGATGGTGACCGGCGCGTCGAAGCCGGGCAGCCGCCGCTCGAGCTCGTCGATCAGCGTCATCGCCCGGGCCTTGGTCTCCACGATGGCGAGCTTGCAGAACTCGATCCCGGTGCACGCCATCGTGTTCCGGCGGAAGACGCTCGGCCGGGCCGGCAGGCCGAGCGCGTCGAGCTCGGCGACCAGCGCGTCCACTGAGGCGTCCGGCACGTCGAGCACGACCATCTTCTGCTCGGCGGTGGTCCGGACCCGGCCGCTGCCGTAGCGCTCGGCGAGCGTGGCGATCGAGGCGAGCAGCTCGCCGTCCAGCCGGCCGACGCGCGGCGCGAAACCGACGTAGTTAAGGCCGTCCTGCTGCGGGTGGACGCCGACGTGGTCGCGCATCGCGCCGTCCACGTTCACCGGGGCAGGCCCGTCGGCGAGGGCGTAGCCGAGGTACTCCTTCTCCATCACCTCGCGGAACTTCTGCGCGCCCCAGTCCGCGATGAGGAACTTGATCCTGGCCCGGTGCCGCAGCCGCCGGTAGCCGTAGTCGCGGAAGACGGCGGCGACCGCCGCCCAGACCGCGGGCACCTGCCCCGCCGGAACGAAGGCGCCGAGCCGCTTGGCGATCATCGGGTTGGTGGACAGGCCGCCGCCGACCCACAGGTCGTAGCCGACCTCGCCGGTTTCCGGGTGCCTGACCGCGGCGAACGCGACGTCGTTGATCTCATGGTGCGTGCACTGCGCCGCGCAGCCGCTGATCGAGGTCTTGAACTTGCGCGGCAGGTTGGAGAACGCCGGGTCGCCGATGTAGTTGGCGTTGACGGCCGCGATCTCCGGCGAGGCGTCAATCAGCTCGTCGGAGTCCAGGCCCGCGAGCGGGCAGCCCATGATGACCCGGGGCGTGTCACCGCAGGCCTCGGTGGTGGACAGGCCAACGGCCTCCAGTGCCTCCCAGATGGCCGGGACCGACTCGATCTCGATCCAGTGCAGCTGGATGTTCTGCCGGTCGGTCACGTCGGCGGTGCCGCGGGCATACCGGACCGAGATGTCGGAGATGACCCGCAGCTGCTCCGACGACAGCTGCCCGCCGTCGATGCGGACACGGAGCATGAAGTAGCGGTCGTCGAGTTCCTCGGGCTCGAGGATGGCGGTCTTGCCGCCGTCGATGCCGGGCCGGCGCTGGGTGTAGAGCCCGTACCAGCGGAAGCGGCCGCGCAGGTCAGCGGGGTCGATCGAGTCGAAGCCGCGCTTGGCGTAGATGTCGATGATCCGCTGGCGGACGTTGAGCCCGTCGTCGAACTTCTTGTTTTCCTCGTTCTTGTTCAGCGGCTCGCGGTAGCCCAGGGCCCACTGCCCCTCGCCGCGCTTACGGCGGGGAGCCGCTGATCCGCCCGGGGCCTTCGCCGGGGTGGTGGTCGCAGTTGCTCCGGTCACGGGAGACATGCGGCGCTTCCTCACTTACCTAATGGTTGGTCTCGGCGCGGACGCGCCCGCCGGCAACCACCATGGCGCACAAAAAAGGCCGCCCGGCAGATCGCGGTGCGCGCCCAGTCGTCACTCCTAGTTACCTCCTCGTCGAGGTAACCGCTGAGTTAAATGAATAGGGCGGCGATCAGCGTGCCGGACGACAAATCGCGCTACGGACACGGAGAAGGTCGACGTGCCGACGCACGACGAGCATGGGGTCCGTAACACTCACCCACGCAGGATCACACACTGTGGCGCTGCCTGTCCAGTCGGGGTATGTCACACTGCCGCCAACCGCGGCCCGGCCCGGCCTATTCCCGGTTCGCCGAAGGATTTACCGTTGTAACGACCGCGCGTGACGGCGCCGGGCTCAGCCCTGGCGGACCCAGTTCAGCGCCGTCTCGGTTGGCATTTCCTGTTGCTCGGGTGACGGCTGGTGCTGGCAGTCGCACCAGTTGCCGCCGCGGCAGTCCTGATGGCGGCGGTGTCGGCAGTCGATGCAGATCATCGGACTTGCGGCGTGGAGACCGCGGTCTTCAGGCCGGGGAGGAAGCGCCGCTCCCGCCCTGCGCGCGTCAGCTTACTCATGACATTGCCTCCTGATAAGATTCGATCGTGCGGACGACTTACAAGTGCCGGGCTTACCCAGACATCGAACAGGCGAGCGCGCTCAAACGCACGTTCGGCGGTGTCCGGGTCGTGTGGAACCGCACCTTGGCGTGGCGGCACGTCCGGTACTGCAGCGCCTGTGGCCACCTGCTCGCTGAGCTTTCCCGCTCCACGCGGCACTGGACGTGCCCCTCCTGCGGCACCCGGCACGACCGGGACGTCAACGCCGCCAAGAACATCCTGGCGGCAGGTCTTGCCGCGTCTGCCTGCGGAGCTGACGTAAGACATGCCGGGTTCTCCCGGGTGCGGTCGGCCGTGAAACAGGAACCCCTGCCCGCGAGAGCCGGGATCCCCGTCCTTCGGGGTGGGGAGTAGTCAAGACCTTATTCTGCGCCTCGCCGGGGTATACGAGCGGTGAGATGGCAAGTCCCCCCGCGCGCCGCGCCGCGGCGCCGTCAGGTCCGCCCGCCTTCAGCGACCGGGTGCAGGCGGGGGTGCTGCTTGGCGCCGCGCTGCGGGATGCCCGCGGCGAGGCGCGGCCAATTGCGGCAACACGTATGCGTGCGCTGCCGGGCTCCGCCTCGCCGCCCGGTGACTCCGGCGAGGCCCGTCCGCGTGTCTTCGCCCTGCCCCGCGGCGGCGTTCCGGTCGCGGCCGGCGTGGCGGTCGCGGTCGGCGCGACCCTCGAGGTTCTCATGGTGCGGAAGATAGGGCACCCCGCAGCGCCCGAACTCGGGCTCGGCGCCATAGCGGAAGACGGCCGCGGCGGCGCCGCGGAGCCGTACTTCGACCCGGAGATGCTCGCCACGGTCGGCCTGACCATCGCTGACCTGGCTGTCGTGGTGGACCGCGAGCGCGCTGAGCTCGCCCGGCGCCTTATTGTCTACGGTCGCCGCGGGCCGGGCGGCGGAGCTGAGGGCATGACTGGACGGGACCTGGCCGGGGAACTCGTCATCGTGGTGGACGATGGGCTGGCGACCGGGGTAACGGCCCGGGCCGCGCTGCGGGCGGTACGGGAGCGCGGCGCGGCGCGGACGGTGCTTGCCGTGCCGGTCGCGGCTCCCTCGGCGGCGGAGGCCATCAAAAAGGAAACCGACGAGGTGGTGACCCTGGTCACCCCTCGCCGGTTCCGTAGCGTGGGAGAATGGTACGTCGACTTCGGCCAGCTGACCGACGCAGACGTGCTGACGATCTTGTCCTCCTGGGGGACTCCCGCCCCTACGTGACCCGCCGGTGCAGGATCAGGCCGCGTTGGCGCGACGCATCCGGCGACGGCGCTCCGCGGAGCGCTCGTCCTCGTTCAGGCCACCCCAGGTGCCGTACTTCTCAGGACGGGCAACGGCGTAGTTCAGACATTCCATCCTGACCGGGCAGCTCGCGCAGACCTGCTTGGCCTTGCGCTCCCTGATATCCCGCTCTGGCTGCCGCTCGCCGTCTGGGCCGAAGAAGAGCATCAGATCCTCGCCACGACACGCGGCTGCGTCCTGCCAACCCCAGTTAGGGCGGGGAAGCACGGCCGTCTGCCTACGCACCTGGGACATGGATCAATCACCTCAACAAAGTTGCTTAATTATTGCGTTACTCTTGCTAGTGGCACGCATGCACGCGAGTCCGGGCCTGCGCGGTTGCTGCTGTTGCAAGCTGCAACGCTGAGCGGCCGCATACTGTTCCCGCGCGTTCGAGGTGCGCTCGCGCGCGCTTCAAACAAGGTCGTACAGACGGGGTAGTTCCGCTCAAGGTCGCACTGCTCGCAGGCAGCCGGAGGCTGGCACACGCGTGACAGCGCCTGCCCCATCACACGCTGACCGTTAGCCGCTGCCAGCCGGAAGATCCGCCGTAAGAGGGGGGCAGGAATGCCTGTGGTCAATGATGCCACCTGGGCCACTGCTCGCGCACGGCGGGGTGGCATTTTCCTGTCGCGCGTCGCAAGAATTTTTCTGCGGGCCATCTCTCCCGCCTGAAGGCGTGGTCTCTCCCGTCTGAGGGAACCGCCAAGGAACTCGTTAAGTAATTGCCCCCGGCTGCGCGAAAGGCCTTACAAGCATCCGGAGTAGGTCACCCATGAGGCGTACGGGCCCTACTCTGTACGAAGTGGACAAACGTTCTGCTGGGCTACGTACCGATGGGGGGGCCACCATGGGCGGCATGTCAGCGCCAGACTCGGGGCGCCTGCCCCGGCTCGGCGACATCTTCTTCGATGTGCGCGGTGGCTCGCGGAGCATGCGAGTGAGCTGGTTCGCGGACACCGGGGTCGCGGTGTTCAGCATCTGGCAGGGCGGTACCTGCACGGGGACCTTCCGGCTGCCGATCGACGACGTGTCCCGCCTGGTCGACTCGCTGCGCCGCGGCGGGGCCGGCCCGGCCGACGGGCCTGGTGGCGCGACGGGCCCGATGGCGCTGGGCGGCCAGCGCCCCCGGCTGGCGATCGGCTCCGCCACTACTGAGCCGTTCACCGGCATGATGGCCGCACTCACCGACGAGCAGGCGGCCGCCTACGGGCTTGGCGGCGGTCAGGCGAGCGGAGGCTTCGGCGCGGCAGCGGGCGGCGTCGGCACTGGGCCGGCCGCCGCCGGCGAGCAGTACGGCGCGGCTCAGCGGTACGGCGCGGCACCGCAGTACGGTGCTGGCCCGCAGTACGACGCCGGCCAGTACGGCGCGCCTAGCACGTACGGCGCGGCGGACGAGGACCGGACGGGAGATCACTACCCGGCGACCGGCCAGTACGGGCCGGCTGGGCAGTATGACCCGACGCAGTACGGGACGGGGCAGCAGTACGCCGCGGGGCAATACGGCCAGTCCCCGTCCCACGGCGCCGGCGCCCCCCCGGCTGCTGCACAGGCCGATTACCAGTACCAGGCCGCGCAGGGCGGTACCAGCGGGTACGGGACCGGGCCCGGGTACGCCGACGTCGCGGCCCAGTCCCAGCCGCAGCCGTCCCAGCCGCAGCCGGGCAGCCTCGGTCAGCAGGGGACCTCCCGGACTGACGGCTACGGTGCAGCGGACGGTTACGGGGCACCAGGCGGTTACGGGGCCGCGGCACAGTACGCGGCACAGCGTCAGGGCGAGCAAGCGAACTTCTACGGCACGGGCGCCCAGCCGGTCCTCGGCTTCCAGCAGTCGTCTGGCCAGCCATCATCCCTGGGGCAGCCCGGTGCCGTGCAGGCCGGCGCAGGGCAGGCCAGCGCAGCCCAGGCAGGCGCAGCTCAGGCAAGCGCAGCTCAGGCAGGCTTCGGCCAGACGGCCCAGTCAGGGTACGGCCAGCAGGCCCAGTCATACGAGGCCAGGTCGCCGCAGGTCCCGGCGTACGAGCAGCAGTCGTATGACCGCGCCTACCTAGCGCCGGGCTACGACGGGCGCGGCTATGACGAGCAAAGGGTCGCCGAGCAGGCGTACACCTCGCAGGGATTTCCGGCGGCGGGTCGGGCCACCCAGGGCCAGGCGGGTCCCTTCGGCGACCGCGGCTACGGCCTGGCCGGCCAGGACGCGGGCCAGCCGTCCGGGCAGTTTCCCGAGCCGGGCTACGGCGCGCAGCCGGGACAGCAGCAGGCGGCGCCGCAGCCCGCCGCCGGGCAGCCCGCCGCGCAGCACTGGCAAGACGGCGCACAGGCTGGCCAGGGGGCCGCGCCGGCGTACCCGGCCGACCGGGCTTCCGCCCTGTCCACGCCCGTGCCGTCCGATGCCGGGACGGGTGCACAGCCGTCCTTCGGCACCGGCCCGCAGCCTTCTTTCGGCACCGGCCCGCAGCCGTCCTTCGGCAC
>Ga0070714_100002203_pt1 | contig 14345 bp, 20 predicted proteins | sample LARL83metaG_FD_65450 | JGI IMG/M metagenome (GOLD analysis project Ga0070714, IMG submission 65450) | Corn, switchgrass and miscanthus rhizosphere microbial communities from Kellogg Biological Station, Michigan, USA - LAR L8-3 metaG | ecosystem: Host-associated > Plants > Roots > Rhizosphere ...
GACGAGGTGTCGCCGACGTTGACGAACTGGCCGCCGCCCTGGTTGTCGTAGGCGATCGACTCGAGCTGGGTCGGCCTGGCAGGTGTCAGCTGGGCCTGGGAGATGAACGCCCGTGAGATGTCCGGGTTGAACGGCACGGGGGCGGCTGCGGCGGCCGGGGAACGGCCCGAGGCCAGGCAGACGGCGAGGCCGGCGGCCAGCGCGGCGGCCAGGCGCACCGCGCGGCGAGCTGCTGACCCTGAGGCGGGTCCCTGCCCGGGGACACCGCGATTCCCCACAACGAGCCCCCTTCCCGTCGCTGCCCGTGGGGCCGGAGCGCCGATGATACCGCTGCACCGTGCCAGATGCTCGCCGGGGGCCGTCTATCGCGACGGCGGGTGAGTACGACTGGCGGCGGGCCATGCGGCCGAGGATGCGGGCGAGTCGAGTCAGCTGAGCCGGGCCTGGCGGGGTACGGCCGACGGCCGCCTCCGCCAGACCCGTGCACGCTCAGCCTTCGCTGCCGACCGTGAGGCCGTAGATCACAAGGCCGTTCACGACGACGGCCAGCAGTGCGCCGACCGGCGCGATGAAGAGCAGGAAGAACCAGATGAACATGGAGAACGTGGCGACAGAGACGCCGATCACGTTGCCGGTGGGATTGCGGCTGAACACCATGAACCCGGCCAGAACCTGCAGGATCCCGACGATCAGGATCACCCAGCCCCAGAACGTCGGGCTGGAGAACAGGAGCAGCTGGTCGGAGAACTGGTTCGAGCGGTGGACAGCGGTTATCCCGTCGACCACGTTGAAGAGGCCGGCGACGAGCAGCCAGACGGCCGCGAACATTCCCCATCCGGTCATCCGTTCCGGCTGGTTGTAGCTTGTCGTGGACAAGAGACACCTCCTTTCGTCGCACGCAAAAGCCCGGCGAACGTTTCGCCGCCGCGGTCGACTATCCTGCCGGCGCCGGGCGCACGGTCGCGGCCAGGCCGCCGTGGGGGCGCAGCGTGAACCGGGGGTCGATGCGCGGCGCCGGGTCGTGCGGCACCAGGCGCCAGCGCCGGGCAAGCGTCGCCAGGACGAGCGTCCCCTCGAGCATCGCGAATCGCTCCCCGATGCAGATGCGTGAGCCGGCGCCGAACGGGAAGTAGGTGCCGGGCGCCGGCTGGAAGCCGTCCAGCCAGCGCTCCGGAAGAAACGCCGCCGGCCGGTCGAAGCAGGCTGGGTCGCGATGGACGACCCACTGGCTCATGACGACGGTCCGCCCCTCCGGCAGTGTCAGCCCGTTCAGCTCGACCGGCCGGGTGGCGATCCGGGCAAGCGCCCAGACCGGCGGGTAGACGCGCAGGGCCTCGCGGAAGACGGCGGTGGTGTAGGGAAGGCCTGGGACGTCGGCGACCGTGGGTAGGCGATCCCCGAGCACGCGCTCGAGCTCCCCGGCAAGGCGTTTCGAGGCCGTGGGATTCTGGGCGAGCAGGTACCACGTCCAGGTCAGCGCCTGGGCCGTCGTCTCGTGCCCGGCGAGGAGCAGCGTGACCGCTTCGTCGCGGATCTCGGCGTCGCTGAGTGCGCGGCTCCCGTCGTCCGCCCGCAGGGCCAGCAGGTGGTCGATCAGGTCGGGCTCAGGGCGGGCCTCCCGGCGCTCCCGGATGAGGTCGAAGACGGCGTCGTCGAAGGCGGCGCGGGCGGAGTAGAAGCGCCGCGTCGCCGGCAGGGGCAGGCGCCACATGAGCTCTCCGCCGGGGAGCAGGAAGCGATGGAAGACGCGCATCCCGGCCTGCAGCACGTCGCCGATCTCCGGCGCGTCCGCCTCGACGTCGGCATCGAAGATGGTGCGGCCGACGATCTCCAGCGCGAGCCGGGTCATCTCGACGTTGGCGTCCACGACGGCGCCCGCATGCAGGCGGCCCGACGTGCGCTCGGCAGCATCGACCATGGCCGCGCCGTAGCGCTCGATCAGGGCCGAGTGGAAGACCGGCTGGATCAGCCGCCGCCGGCGCCGGTGGTCGGTACCCTCACTGGTCAGGAGGCCGTCGCCGAGGAGTCGCCGGGCGGCCTGGAGCGCCCGTCCCTTGACGAAGGCCGTCCGCTCCTCGACCAGCACCCCGCGGATCAGGTCGGGGTCGCTCAGGAACACGAAGTCGTGGTCGCCGGGGAACGGCACGTCGACGACTGTGCCCTGCGACCGCCGCAGCGACGTCATGAAGCCGAGCGGATCGCGCAGGTAGGCGCCGGCGTTGCGCCAGCCCAGGCTGGTGGCCCGGGCGCCCGCCGGTGCGGCGGCCACCGTCATCAGAGGCCGTGCCGTGGCTCGTATGCGCGCCCCGGCGTGCTCCCGATCATGATCATGCGAAGGCCGTCCGGGCCGGCGGTGGGAACCCGCGTTGCGCCCGGGTCGACGCGGAGCCATCGGCCGGTAACGAGTTCCACGGGCTCACCGTCGACGAGCATCGTGCCGCTGCCGGCGAGTACCACGTAGACCTCCTCCTGACCGCCGTCGGTCTCGTCGTGCTCGCGGCCGGTGGCGCCGGGCGGGAAGTCGATCTGGTTGACGCCGAAGCCGGTCACTCCGAGCGCCTGGCGCATCTTCCGGAAGACCCCGAACGACGCCTCGACGTCGGCGGCGTCGACCATCGTGTATCCCATCTAGCTGCCCCCAGGCTCGGATTCCTCCGGCCATTCTTGCACCGGCAGAGAGGCGCCGAGCCAGCCCTCGAAGCCGTCGATCATGTCGGTCGCGTCGGTGATCCCCATCTCCTGAAGATTCGCCGCGGCCAGGCTCGACTGGTAGCCCTCGGCGCACATCACGATGAGCTGCCCGGCACGCCCGGCCAGTCGCGGGTCGCACCAGGGGCCGCGCGGGTCGGCGCGCCATTCCAGGACATTGCGCTCGACCGTGACGGCGCCCGGCACCAGCCCGTCCCGGCGCTGCTGGCCGGCCGAGCGAATGTCCACGATGACCGCCCCGTTCGCTGCTGCCTGCGCCGCCTCCGCTGCCGTCAGCCGCCGAAGCCGGCTGCGGGCCCGTTCCAGGAGCTCGTCTGCGGACATGCCGTCCATGACCTGGACGGTATAGGGTTCCCGGTCGTGTCTGCACCGACTGCGTTGCGGGAGCGGCTGGCGGGTATCGAAGGGTGGCTGTCGGACGAGGAGTCGGCCACGCTCTATGACCTGGCCCGCCGCTGTACAGGCCGGGGTGTGATCGTCGAGATCGGCTCGTTCAAGGGACGATCGACGGTCTCGCTCGCTCTCGGGACGCGGGAGGGCGCGTCGCTTCCCATCTTCGCCATCGACCCCCACCGCGGGCCGTCCTACGAGGAGTTCCGGGAGAACATCCGCCGGGCCGGGGTGGAGGACCAGGTGACCCAGGTGCGGCAGGCGTCGCAGGAGGCGCTGGCGGCCATCGGCGACCATCCGATCGAGCTCCTGTTCATCGACGGCAACCACACCTACGACATGGTGCTGCAGGACTTCGCCCTGTTCGTGCCGCGGGTGGTCGAGGGCGGCTGGGTCGCGATGCACGACACCATCTCGTCCTTCCCGGGGTCGAAGCGGGTGGCCGAGCAGCTCATGTACCGCTCGCACAACTTCACCGGCGTGCGCTTCGTCCCCAGCACGATGACGGTCGGCCGCAAGGTGGGGGCGAACAGCGCCGCCGACCGTCTGCGAAACCGGGCCTCGCTGGCGGTCAAGCAGACCGCCGAGCTTGCCCTGCCGGTGCGCCGGCGGATCCCGCCGCCGCTGCAGCGGGCCAGCCGCCGCCTGGTCGGCTGGCTCCAGTGAGCGCTGCCGCCCAGCCGTAACGCTCGGCGGCCGTGCCTAGACTGTTTTTGGTCTGACGAAGCGACAAGGAGCGAGATGAGCACGAAGATTCAGCGCACCGACGATGAGTGGCGGCAGGTACTGACACCGGAGCAGTTCGAGGTGCTCCGCCGCGGGGGAACCGAGCGGGCGTTCACCGGCGCCTACTGGGATTCGCATGACACGGGCGTCTACCGCTGCGGGGCATGCAACGCCGAGCTCTTCCGATCCGACGACAAGTTCGACTCCGGCACCGGCTGGCCCAGCTTCACCCGCCCGCTCGAGTCGGCGAACGTGGAGCTGCATGAGGACAACTCGTTCTTCATGCGTCGCACCGAGGTGCGCTGCGCGAACTGCGGCTCGCATCTGGGCCACGTCTTCGACGACGGTCCGGCGACCGAGGGCGGCAAGCGCTTCTGCATCAACTCCTGCGCGCTCAGCATGGAGCCGCGCGAGGAGTAGTCAGGATCCGCGGACGCCCGCCGCCGGGAACGGGATGTCCTGGGCGCAGTAGGCGTTGTGCATGGCCACCGTCGCCTGGTGCTCGAGCAGGCGGAGCACCTCCTCGTGCCCGCCTGCCTCGCGCAGCGCGGCCATCGCCGCCCGTAGCTCGTCCTCCCATTGCAGCCAGTCCCGCCGCTGCGTGTCGTCTGCCATGTGTGCAGGGTACTCGAGTAGGGTCCGTCCGACCCCCTTCGTACCATGGGTGCATGGAGTCCAAGCGTGACAACCTGGCGATGACTATCGACCTGCGCCTGGCCGATCTGTGGGCCGAGGTGTTCGAGGTTGAGCAGGGCAAGCTGGACGTCGAGTTGCTGGCCTGGTTCCTGCGTGCCGCGTACGGTCAGGGATACACCGACGCGCTTCGCGAGAGCCGCCGCGGACAGCTCTGCCTGGACCTCGGCTACACCGTGCCGGATCCGGCGGCCTGAGCCGACATAGGCTGCTACGCTGGCGGGCATGACCGGCCGCCCACGGCTCGTGATCGCGCTGGTGGTGGCGATGCTGCTCGTCACCTTCCTCGGGTACCAGCTGGTCGCCAACTCCGATCAGCTGCTGGTCTCGGTGGCGCAGCTGCGGGCGGACCAGGACGGCGCGGCGCACAAGACGGTGCAGCTGACCGGCCAGGTGGTGTCGGCCCCGGACATGTCGGGCGACCGCAAACGCTTCGTGCTCAGGGATGACGGCAGTCCCCAGACGGTCGCCGTCAACTACAGCGGCGCGGTGCCTCAGGCCTTCAAGATCGGCCGCCGGGTGATCGTGACCGGCACGATGAGCGGTGCGGTGTTCGTGGCCAAGCCGGGGTCGCTCCTCACCAAGTGCCCCAGCAAGTACTCCGCCGGCCCAGGGCAGTAACGTGAGCACGGTCGGGACGGTCGCGCTCTATGTCGTCTTCGCGCTTGCGGTCTACGCGACCGGGGCGGCGGTGCTGGCCGGCCGGCGCCGCGACCGGCGGCTCATGCAAAGCGTCTCGAACGCCCTGGTGGCGGCGTTCGTGGCCGTCGTCGTGGCGGTGGCGGCGCTGGAGTACGCCATCGTCAGCCACGACTTCTCGATCGCGGTCGTGGCCGACCACACGAGCCGCCAGCTGCCGCTGCCGTACCTGATCACCTCGCTCTGGGCGAGTCAGCCCGGCTCGCTGCTCTTGTGGTTGACCGTGCTGCTCGGGTCGAGCGCCCTGGTCATGTACCAGAACCGCCACCGAAACCGCGAGCTCCTGCCCTGGGTGGCCGCCGTCATGGGCGGTACGGCGGTCTTCTTCTCGGCCATGGCGGCGTTCGTCTCGCCGCCCTTCGCGAAGCTTCCAGCGGCCCAGATTCCGGCCAACGGCTTTGGCCTCGACCCGTCCCTCCAGAACCCGTACATGGCCGCCCACCCGCCCAGCCTGTATCTGGGCTACGTGACCCTGACGGTGCCCTTCGCGTTCGGCATGGCGGCGCTCATCACCGGCCGCACGGACGCCCGCTGGCTGCTGTCGGTGCGGCGCTGGACGCTGATCTCCTGGACCGCGCTCGGGGTCGGCATGCTGCTCGGCGCCCACTGGGCCTACGTCGAGATCGGCTGGGGCGGCTACTGGGCCTGGGATCCGGTCGAGAGCGCGGCGCTCATGCCCTGGCTGGCGGCGACCGCCTTCCTGCACTCGGTGATGGTGCAGGAGAAGAAGGGCATGCTCAAGGTGTGGAACATGGTGCTCGTCAGCACCGCCTTCGCCCTCGCCATCTTCGGCGACTTCCTGACCCGTAGCGGTGTGGTCAACTCGGTGCACTCGTTCGTCCAGTCGGCCATCGGCCCCTGGCTGCTCGGGTTCCTGGCGGCTGTCATCGCCTTCTCGGTGGCGATGATCCTCTGGCGTCTGCCGCTGCTCCGGGCCGACCACAAGCTGGAGTCGGTGGTCTCCCGGGAGGCGACCTTCCTCTTCAACAACCTGCTTCTGCTGGCCCTCTGCTTCGCCATCTGCTGGGGGGTCGTCTTCCCGATCCTGTCCGAGGCGGTGCGGGGTATCCGCTCCAGCGTCTCGACGCCCTACTACAACTTCTTCCTGGTCATGTTCGGGATCCCGCTGCTTCTGCTGACCGGCATCGGCCCGCTGATCGCCTGGCGGCGGGCGTCCACGCGCAGCCTCGCCCGCACCTTCCGCTGGCCGATCACCTCGGCCGCGGCGGGAACGGTGCTGCTCTGGCTGGCCGGCCTGGGATCGAGCTGGGCGGGCATGACGGCGCTCTCGCTGTGCATCTTCGTGACCACCACGGTCCTGCTCGAGTTCGCCCGCGGCACCTCGGCCCGGATGGCCCTCACCGGCGCCCCGCCGCCGCGGGCGCTGTTCGACCTGATCGGCCGCAACCGCCGCCGCTACGGCGGCTACATCGTCCATCTGGCGGTGGTGCTGCTGGTCATTGGGATCGTCGCCTCCGGCTCCTATGCCAGCGTCGGCGAACGGCATCTGGCGCGCGGCCAGAGCATGGTCGTCGACGGCTACCGGCTGACCAACACCGGCCTCTTCCAGACGCGGGAGCAGAACTCGGTGACGTCGCACGTCCGGCTGGCGGTGTCGCACGACGGCAAGTCGATGGGGACGCTCGACCCCGGCCTGCGGCTGTTCACGGATACCCAGCAGGTATCGAACGAGGTCGACATCCACACCAGCCTGCTCACCCTGACCGACCTCTATACGATCCTCCAGGGGATCGACACCAATGGCTCCGGCGGCGTTTCGGTAAAGGTGCTCGTGAATCCGATGATCGGGATGATCTGGCTGGCCGGTGGGGTATTCCTGCTCGGGGCGCTGATCGCCCTCTGGCCGGATCCGCGTGAGGTGCGCATGCTCGCCAGGCGCTACGCAGGCGCCCTGGCGCGCGAAGCGTGAGCACGGCGCTCGCCGCGATCGCGGCAGCGGCTCTGGTGATCGGCGTTGTGGTCTTCGTCGCCTGGCCGTTCGTGTCGCCCGACCCGCCGCCGCCGGAGGAGGCGCTGAGCGAGACCGACCGCCGCCGGCTGGCGGCGGCGGAGCGCCGCGACGAGGCCTACATGGCGCTGCGCGACGTGGAGTTCGACCTGCGCACCGGCAAGATCACCGACGAGGACTACCAGCGGGAGCGGGCGCGCCTGCGCTCCGAGGCGGCGGCCGCGTTGCGGGAGTTGGATGATCTAAAGTCCAAGCAGGAAATCAAGGAGGATTGATGGCTGGTCTGATGTCCCGCTTCACGACGCTCTTCAAGGTGAAGGCAAACAAGGCGCTGGACAAGGCCGAGGACCCCGGCGAGACCCTCGACTACAGCTACCAGAAGCAGCTCGAGATGCTGCAGAAGGTCAAGCGCGGGGTCGCCGACGTGGTCACCGCCAAGAAGCGGCTGCAGCTTCAGACGGCCAAGCTCGAGGAGAGCGTGGTCAAGCTGGACGGCCAGGCCAAGACGGCGCTGGCCGGGGGGCGCGAGGACCTGGCGCGGACGGCGCTGGAGCGAAAGGCGCTGATCCAGGGCCAGCTGCAGGGCCTCGATCAGCAGATCGCCGGCCTCGAGCAGCAGCAGCAGAACCTGCTCGAGCAGGAGCAGCGGCTGTCCGCCAAGGTGGAAGCCTTCCGGACGCAGAAGGAGGTCGTGAAGGCGCAGTACTCGGCCGCCGAGGCGTCGGTTCGGATCGGCGAGGCGACGACCGGCCTGGGCGAGGAGATGTCCGACGTCGGGATGGCGCTGCAGCGGGCGCAGGACAAGACCGATCAGATGCAGGCCCGCGCCGCCGCCGTCAACGAGCTGGTCGACACCGGTGCGCTGGACGACCTGACCGCACCGGCGGGTGACGATCTCGACCGCCAGATCGCCTCGCTGACCGCCGGCGGGCAGGTCGACGCCGAGCTGGCGAAGATGAAGGCCGAGCTGGGCACGGGAGCGCCGGCGGGCGAGCTCTCGGCAGCCTCGGCTGCCGATGCAGAGCCGGCGCCGGCGCCCTCGACCGACGCGGGGGAGGAGGCCAAGGGATGATCGTGCGGATCCTCGAGCGGGGCCAGTTCCGCCTGCCGGACGACCTTCATGGGCGCCTGAACGAGCTCGACAACGCGGTCGCCGCTGCGGTCGCCGCGGGAGACGAGGACGCATTCTCCTCGGCGTTCGGCGCCCTCATCGAGTTCGTGCAGGAGGCGGGCGAGCCGGTCGCCGACAGCGAGCTCGTCACCTCCGATCACGTCCTCCCGCACCCCGAGACGACGCTCGAGGAAGCGCGGGAGGCGTTCGCCGGCGAGGGAGCCATCCCCGGCTGACGGAGTTCAGTGAATACGAGGGGTCAGACCCCTTTATTCACACGGGGGCGTCCCAGAGCGGAAACCAGCGTTCCAGCTCGGGCTCGATCGGCAGCTCCTTCTCCATCTTGCCCTGCAGCTGGAGCTCCCGCTGCGAGTCGCGCTTCTCACCGCCGGTGGGAACGAACGGGTAGAAGTAGCCGCGCTTGAAGTTGTAGATGAAGCGCACGTCCTGGCCGAACGTGAAGACGGCGCAGAGCAGCTGCTCCCCGAACCCCTCCTCGGTCATCGACTGGGCCGCCACGTGCACCGTCGTGACCAGGTCCTCGAAGTCGTCGTCGGCCAGCACCAGCCACTCGTAGCCGAAGCTGTCGGTCGACCGCTGCATGGTCGTGCCCTCGTCCTTGAAGGCCAGGCCGACCATGTCCTCGATGTCCTTGCCGCTCTCCCGGAAGCGGGCGGAGCTCATCGGCTTGAAGCAGATCCCGGCCTTCTTGCCCGGCCGCAGGCCGAGGCCGGTGTCCAGGGTCACCTGCGCCGTCGAGATGGCGAATAGCCGCTCCAGGGTCGGCTGCTGCACCTTCGTGCGGCCGAGCAGCGAGTCGAGGAATCCCACCCGGCTAGAGCGTCTCGAGCTGGCGCTCCAGCTCGCGCAGGCGGGCCAGCCGTGCCTCGACCGACGGATGGGTGGCGAAGATGCTGGAGAGGCTGTTCCGCACCGTGGCGGGGATGATGAAGAACTGGTTCAGCCCCTCGGCGGTGCGCAGGTCGCGCTGCGGGATCCGGGCCATGTCGCCGGAGATCTTGACCAGCGCCGAGGCCAGCGCCGAGGGCGCCTTGGTCAGAACCGCCGCGCCGCGGTCGGCGGCGAACTCGCGGTAGCGCGAGAGCGTCCGGATGAGGACGAAGGAGATCGCGTAGACGACGATCGACACCAGCAGCGCAATCATGAACGCCTGGCCCGAGTCGCGGTCGTCGTCGCCGCCGAACCCGCCGCCGAACCCGCCGCCGAAGAAGAAGCCCCAGCGGGTGATCATGCCCGCCACCATCGCCATGAAGCTGGCGATCGTCATCACCGCCACGTCGCGGTGCTTGACGTGGGAGAGCTCGTGCGCCAGCACGCCCTCCAGCTCCTCCGGCTCCAGCCGGCGCAGGAGGCCGGTGGTGACGGCGACCGCCGCGTGCTTGGGGCTGCGGCCGGTGGCGAACGCGTTCGGCATGTCGGTCTCGATGACCGCCACCTTCGGCATCGGCAGGTCGGCGGTCATGCACAGCCGCTCGATCGCCGCGTGCAGTTCGGGCTGTTCCTCGCGTGAAACTTCCTTTGCGCCGGAGCTGGCGAGGGCGATCTTGGCGCTCGAGAAGTACTGGACGCCGAGCACCAGAACGGCGATCACGACCAGCGGCACCAGCCCGACGCTGAACACCTGGGCGAGGATCACGAAGAAGACGACGTTGACCAGCCCCAGCAGGAAGACGGTCAACCCCATCCGGTAGAGCAGCCCCGGATCGCGATCGAGTGTGCGTCGGCGAGCCATGACTGAATGGTACAACCGGCTCGGTTATTCCAGGATGTGGATGTCCGGCAGGCCGCGGTAGCGCTGGCGGTGGTCGAAGCCGTAGCCGACGACGAAGTCGTCCGTCGCCGTGAAACCGGTGTAGCGGACTGGGATGTCAGCCAGCCGGCGGTAGGGCCGGTCGAGCAGCGTGCAGATCTCGATCGTGGCCGGGCCGCGGAAGCGCAGGGTCTTGAGCAGCGCGTTCAGGGTCAGGCCGGTGTCGACGATGTCCTCGATGATCAGCAGGTGCCGGTCGCGCACCGGGGCGTCCAGGTCCTTGAGCAGCCGGATCCGGCCCGACGACCCCGGGGTCGCCCCCCGGTAGGCGGAGATGGCCATGAACTCCAGCCGGTGCGGGATCGTCAGCTGCCGGGACAGGTCGGCCAAGAAGACGACCGCGCCCTTCAACACCGTCACCAGCACCAGGTCACGGCCGCCGTAGTCGCGGCTGATCTGCGCGCCCAGCTCGGCCACGCGCGCCGCGATCGTGTCCCGGGAGAGCCAGACGTCGCCCGGCCGGAGCTCCGGCAGCTCCTCGGCGGGGATGCTCACGCAGCCCGTCTCGGCGGATCGTCGAGCTCGTACTTCGCCGCCAGCGCCTCGACGTCCCGCTTGTAGAACAGCTTCACCCGGATGTCTGGGTAGAGCTCGCGCAGCCGCCGCACCTTGCGGTTCTTCTTGGTCACCAGCGACTGCTTCATGGTGGTGATCTCCAGATAGAGATCCTGCTCGGGGAGGTAGAAGTCGGGCCTGAAGGCCTCGATCACGGTGCCGTCCTCGGCCCTATCCAGGGCGAATGTATGCGGCTCGTACTCCCACTTCAGGCCGTGGAAGTCGAAGATTCGCGCACACTCGCGCTCGGCCTCGTTCGCGAACCGCGGCGGGGCCGCCCCCACGTACGCGTGGTACCTCTCATGGTCCGGCATTCCGCTTGGAAAGTGTAGCCATGGGGGCGGATGTGACAGGGGGCGGGAGCGCACGTATGATCGCCCACGTGGACGGCCGTCCGTTCCTGATCGCGCACCTGTCCGATCTCCACTGCGGGTCGCCCTACTTCGTCGGCAACCTGCTCGAGCGGGCGATCATGGAGATCAACCACCTGGCGCCGGATGTGGTCGTCTGCTCCGGCGACCTGACCACGTTCGGGTACAAGCAGGAGTACCGGCAGGCGCGCGAATACCTCGATCGGCTGGAATGCCCGGACGTGATCACGATCCCCGGCAACCACGATTCGCGAAACGTCGGCTATGTCCACTTCGAGGACATGATCGGGCCGCGGTCGACGGTCCTCCGCAAGCAGGCGATCAGCTTCGTTGCCGTCGACTCATCGGAGCCCGACCTCGACCACGGCGTGGTCGGCCGCGGCCGCTACGGCTGGATCGAGCAGCAGTTCACCGAGCCGGCCGACTTCCGGGTCTTCGTCCTCCATCATCACCTGCTGCCGATCCCCGGCACCGGCAGGGAGCGAAACGTCGTCCACGACGCCGGCGACACCCTGGAGGTGCTGCAACGGGCGGGAGTCGACCTGGTGCTCTCCGGCCACAAGCACGTGCCCTACGCCTGGCGCCTGGAGGACATCTTCGTCGTCAATGCCGGCACCGTGTCCTCCCTGCGCCTGCGCGGCAGCACCCGGCCCTGCTACAACGTCGTCGAGATCGGTCCCGAGAACGTCGAGATCTACCGCCGCTACCCGTTTCACGGGCGCGAGTCGATCGTCCGCTTCTCGCCCCAGACGCTGGCCTACGAGAAGCACCTCCCGGCACCCGCGCGCGGCCGCGCGTGAGGACGCTGGCGCTGGTCGACGGCGAGCACTACCCGCCGGTCGTCCGGGCGGCGCTTGCCCGGGCCGGGGAGGAGCAGGAGGTGGTGGCGGCGCTGCTGCTGGGCGGCGACGAGAAGCTGCGCGGGCAGCCGGACTACGGTCTGCCGCTGGAGCGGGCGGGGACGCGGCCGGCGGCCGAGGCGATGCTGGCCGCCGCCGCCGACCACCGGGCGGGGCGGGTGCTCGACCTCTCCGACGAGCCGGTGCTGGGACAGGCCGAGCGGGTCGCCCTCGCTTGCCGGGCGTTGGCCGGCGGCATCGAGTACGCCGGGCCGGACTTCCATTTCCGGCCGCCGCCGCGAATCGCCGTCGACGTGCCGACCGTGGCCGTCATCGGCACCGGGAAACGGGTGGGGAAGACGTCCGTCAGCGCGCACCTCGCCCGCCTGCTGCGCGAGTCCGGACGGCGGGTGGTCGTCGTTGCGATGGGCCGTGGCGGCCCGGCCGAGCCGGAGCTGGTCGACGCCGGCGAGGGGACGCTCGGCGTCGCCGACCTGCTTGCCCGCAGCCAGGCCGGCCAGCACGCCGCCTCCGACTTCCTGGAGGACGCCGCGCTCGCCCGGGTGACGACCGTCGGCGCCCGCCGCTGTGGCGGCGGCCTGTTCGGCCGTCCCTACATCTCGAACGTCGAGGAGGCCGTGCGCCGGGCAGCCGCCACCGGCCCCGAGATCATCGTGCTCGAGGGGTCGGGCGCCGCCCTGCCGCCCGTGGCCGCCGACCGGACGCTGCTCGTCCATCCGGCGACCGCGGGACCGGCCGGCGCCGGCTTTGACCTCTACCGGCTGCTTCTGGCCAACCTGGTGGTTTTGACCATGTGCGATCCGCCGTTCGACGCGGCGGCTGGGGTGATGGAGAATACGGCCATGATCCGCACCGTCCTTCGCCCGGTTCCCGCCGAGCCCGTGGCCGGGGCGCGCATCGCCTATTTCTCGACGGCGCCCGACCCGGCCCGGCCGGCGCGCGAACTCGCGGCCGAGTACGGCGCCGACGTGGTGCTCGTCTCCCCAAATCTGGCCCGCCGTGACCGCCTCGCCGGCGATCTCGAGCGCGCTGCCGACGCAGGTGCCGATACCTACCTGGTCGAGATCAAGGCGGCCGCCATCGACGTCGTCGCCGAGGCCGCCGCGGCTCGCGGCGTGCGGGTCGTCTTCTGCGACAACCGGCCGCTGGCGCTGCCCGGTGAGCCCGATCTGGACGCTGCGCTGCTCGACCTGGCCGGCGAGGCGGTGGCAGCCGGTGCCTGACCTGCGTTTCTGGCGGCGGAAGCGTTCCGCCGACGTCGACGCGGAGTTCCCGCGTATCCGCGGCCGCGGTCCGGGGCTGCCGTACTCCAAGGGGCGGATGGCCCAGACGCTGATGCTGTCCGGGTTCGCTGCCGATCGGGCCTACCAGCTGGCGCTCCTGATCGAACGCGAGGTGGCCTCGAGCGGCACCCCGGAGATGTCCAGCGACCAGCTGCACGAGTTGGTGGAAGGGGTGCTGGGACGCGAGGACACGCCGGCGATGCTCGCCCGCTACCACGGCTGGCACCGGCTGGCCCGCCTCGACCGGCCGCTGGTCCTGCTCATGGGCGGCGCCACCGGCACCGGCAAGAGCTCCCTGGCGACCGAGATCGCCTACCGGCTCGGCATCAGCCGGATCGTCTCCACCGATGCCGTTCGCCAGGTGATGCGGGCCGCCTTCGCGCCCGAGCTGATGCCGGCGCTTCACTTCTCGTCCTTCGAGGCCGGCGACGGCTTGAAGATCCCGATGCCCGACCCTGACGCCACCGACCGCGCCATCTACGGATTCATCCAGCAGGCGGAGCAGGTCGCCGTCGGGGCGAGCGCGATCATCGACCGGGCGGTCATGGAGGGGCTCTCGACCGTCGTCGAGGGCGTCCACCTGGTTCCCGGGCTGATCACCCCCGAGCGCCATCAGACGGCGATGGCGGTCCAGGTGATGCTGGCCATCGGCGACGAGGACGCCCACCGCGAGCACTTCATGGTGCGCGACTTCAACTCCGGCGGCATTCGCGGCATGGAGCGCTACCTGCGCCGATTCGGGGAGATCCGGCGGATCCAGGACTATCTGGTCGGCCGCGCGGAGCGGTTGGGGGTGCCGGTGATCGAGGCGGCCGACCCCGACGACGCCCTGGTCGACGTCATGGATCTGATCCTCGAGCGCGCCGGGGCGCTCGAGCCGGCGCTACCCTGAACCCATGGCGACCCGGGTAAAAGGCGCCGAACAGCCCGCCGGAGGGTTTGGCGAGGCGCTCGACTCCTGTCCCTGCACCGAGCTCGTCTCGGTCACCGAGCGCTGCGCTCTGGCCGCCGGCCGGTACCTCGGCCGCGGCGACGCCCAGGGCGCCGACGAGGCGGCGACGGCGGCGATGGTCGAGGCGCTCGAGCGCGTCGCCATCTCCGGCACCGTGGCCATCGGGCCGCCCGACGACGGGAACCCGCTGTCCGTC
>Ga0070714_100002204_pt1 | contig 14344 bp, 10 predicted proteins | sample LARL83metaG_FD_65450 | JGI IMG/M metagenome (GOLD analysis project Ga0070714, IMG submission 65450) | Corn, switchgrass and miscanthus rhizosphere microbial communities from Kellogg Biological Station, Michigan, USA - LAR L8-3 metaG | ecosystem: Host-associated > Plants > Roots > Rhizosphere ...
GCGGCAGGTAGACCCGGCCGTTGGCGAGGTCCTCCGCGACGTCCTGCGTGTGCTCGATGACCTGCAGCGCGGTGCAGACGCGGTCGGAGGCGGCGATCCGCTCGGGCGTCGCCGCGCCCATGATGTAGAGCACCACCTGGCCGACCGGGTTCGCGGACAGCCGGCAGTAGTCCGCCAGGTCCTGGTAGGTCTCGTACCTGGTGACCAGCTGGTCTTGCCGGTTGGCCTGGATGAGGTCGTAGAGCGGCTGGCTGGGAACGCCGCACTCGCGGACGGTCGCCTTCAGCGCCCTGATCGCGTCCAGTTCCGGTTCCGCTGCCTGCTGGTCGTAGATCCGCGCGACGTCCTCCTGCAGGTCGTCGAGCAGCTTGAGCCTTGTCGCGGTAACCGTTTCCGTGCTGGCGTCGGCCGGCATGCCGGGCAGGGGCTCGTCACCGATGTCATCGACCAGCCGCGCGAAGCCGTACAGGGCGGTCAGGTGCGCGCGCCAGCGGCCGGGCAGGACGCGGAGCGCGACCGGGAAGTTCTCCGCGGACGCCTTGGCCGCGACGGCCAGCGAGACCTGCGCCGCCACGGCGAGTTCCGCTTTCTGCCGCTCCGGTTCATCCAGGCTGCTGCTCCCGGTGCGGCCGGCTCCGGTGCCCGTCCCGGGCCGCGCAGCCTCTCCTCCCCAGCTTGTCACCTGTCTATTTGGGCACAGCTCGGAAATAAATGCAAACAATGACGCCTCCGTCACCTGACGCGCCTGTCGGAGAACCATGACAGGGCCGTCAGGGAAACACTTGCGCTCACCGCCGCAGCATGCATTGATCGTCCTTAATTAGTTTGCAACGCGGAATGCCGTTATGCTAGTGAATACACAAAGGTTTAACTGGAACCCCTCTGAGCTGGGAAGATGCTTTGGCTCACGACCAGGGCCACCGGTTCGCACCGCACCTGAACGGCGTCGGCTAACCAAGCACCTTCAGCCGTTACCCCGCGGAGCGCTATTTCACACACGCGACGGCACGCCGTCGGCGAAATCCTGGATTTGACACATTGCAGAAACATTCTGACGCGCAGTGCCGTGCCGAACGCGCGCCGTCTCGAAGCGGCGCCAGGTGAGAAACCGCACGTTGCGGGCGTGTGGGGCATGCGGCGACCTGCGGCGGCCTGCGGTGGCGGTGTGACTGGGACTGGGACTGGCGGTCGCCTGGTACCGCCGGATCCCGCTTAGTAGCGCCAGATGAGGACGAGAGCGCAGTCGTCGCCGCTGGCGACGGTGCGCTGCATGGCGGTGACGAGTTCCGGTGCGCCCGTGCTGAAGCCGGTGACCACCATCCGCTCCGCCTCGCCGAGCAGCCGGTGGATGCCCTCGTCGATGTCCCGGCCCGGCGCCTCCACCATGCCGTCGGTGTACAGCATGATCGCGTCGCCGCGGCGGAGCACCCCCTCGTCGGGGACGTCCGGCACCGCGGCCAGGTCGGGGACCACGCCGAGCACGATGCCGCGGGCGGTGGACGTGCGCCACTGGCCGGTGCTCGCGTCGAACCGCGCCGCGGGCGGGTGGCCCGCCGAGTAAAGCGTGTACTCGCCGGAGGAAAGCTCGATCGACAGGTGCACCGCCGTCACGAACCCCTCGTCGGCGGACCCGCGGCGCAGGTAGGCGTTGGCGGCCGGGAGGAACCGCTCGCGCGGCACAGAGCCGAGCACGCCGCCGAACGCGCCGGACAGCAGCAGCGCCCTGGTCGCCGCGTCCATGCCCTTGCCCGATACGTCGACGAGCGCCACCTCAAGGGTCTTGCCGTCGCTGTGCGAGATCACGAAGTCGCCGCCGAACGAGGAGCCGCCCGCCGGGCGCAGCACCACGGCGGACCCCCAGCCGTCACCGAGCTCGGGCAGCGTTCCCTGGGCGCGGATGCGGTCGCGCAGCTCGATCATCATCCGGTCGGCGCGCAGCCCCCGGGTGCCGAGCTTGCCCCGGGTGTTGGACAGCACGTCCGCGAAGTAGGCGGTGGCGGCAATCGTCACCACGATGCCGGGGCCCGCCCGGTGCAGGACGACGTCGTAGAGGAGCCCCGCGGCCGCGATGGCGACGAGGACCCGCAGCGCCCGCGGCCACAGCAGCAGGCCGCCGCACAGGATCGGCAAGATCATCACGCCGGGCGACACCAGCCACTCGGACACGTGGGCGGCGATGATCGCCACGGCGACCGTGATGAGGGCGAGCACCATCGCGACGCGACGGTTCCTGGTCACGACCTGCCGCCTGGCCTGGTCGGCGAGCCACTGGCCGAAACGCCGGAGCGCGCGCGGCACGGCGCGCGCTTTGGGGTGGGTCGCCGGAACTTTCATGACCTGCGCAGGCTATACGCAGTTCGGGTCGGCCGCACGCGGGTCCACGTCGCCCGTCCGGGTGACATCAGGGTGTCAGCGCGTACCGGCGGAACATTTGCCATTGAAAACCATTCGCATCCTGCGGGCCGCGCGGGATATTAAGACCATCATGGCAGACCCGTATCCGCTCCGCCCTATTACCGCCGACGAGTACGGGAGTTTCCGCCGGGTTCACGAGCACGCGTTCAACGGCGGCCCGCTCCCCGAGGCCCGCCTGGCGCGGGGACTACGGCAGTTCGAGGCGGACCGCTCGCTGGCCGCGCTCGACGCCACGCTGCCCGGCGGGGCCACGGTCGTCGGCACCACGGGCGTGTACAGCCTGCGGATGGCCGTGCCGGGCGCGGTGCTCCCCGTCGCGGGCGTCACCGCCGTCTCCGTGCTGCCGACCCACCGCAGGCGCGGCGTGCTCCGGTCGCTCATGCACCGCCAGCTCGCTGACATCGCCGCGCGCGGCGAGGAGCCGGTGGCGGCGCTATGGGCCGCGGAAACGCCGATCTACGGCCGCTACGGGTACGGCCGCGCGTCGTCCTCGGCGTACCTGGAGTTCCACCGCGGCGAGGGCGCGCTCGACCCGCAGGCGCCCGCCGACCCCCGGCTGACGCTACGGCTCGCCGACCCCGCGGACGCGGCCGCCGAGCTCGCCAAGGTCCACGACGCGGTGCTCGCCGGGCAGCCCGGGTTCTTCGCCCGCGACGACGACTGGTGGGGCCGGGTGCTCTACGACGAGCCGGGCGAGCGGCACGGGGCGGGGCCGCTGCGCTGCCTGCTCGCCGAGGACGGCGCCGGGGTGCGCGGCTACGCCCTGTATGCCACCCGTGAGCGCTGGGACGACACGACGGGCCTGCCTGACGGCCAGCTGACCGTCAGGGAGCTCGTCGCCGCCGACCCGGCGGCCGGCGCGGCGCTGTGGCAGAACCTGCTCGACCGGGACCTGATCGCGTCGGTAATCGCGGAGCTGCGGCCCGCGGACGACCCGCTGCTGCACCAGCTGCTCGACCAGCGCCGGGCCCGCGAGCGGCTGGCTGACGGGCTGTGGGTACGGGTTATCGACCTGCCCGCGGCGCTGTCGCGGCGCGCGTACTCCGGCCCGGTCGACGTGGTGCTCGAAGTCACCGACGCGCTGCTGCCAGGCAACGCCGGGCGCTGGCGGCTGCAGGCCGCCGGGCCGGACGGCGACGCCGCGTGCGAGCGGACGCAGCAGCGCGCCGACCTGGCGCTCGACGTCCGCGAGCTCGGTGCCGCCTACCTCGGCGGCACCCGGCTCGGCACCCTCGCCCAGGCCGGCCTGGTCCGCGAGCTGCGGCCGGGCGCGCTCACCACCGTGTCGGCCGCGATGACCTGGGACCCGGCGCCCTGGTGCCCAAGGATCTTCTAAGCCCAGCCACCGTGTGGCGGGCGAAGCGGCGGCCGCTCCTTGCGCCGTCCTCACCGCGGGGGCGACGGGGGGCCGCGCAGGCCCCCGTGACCGGGGGTGCAGGGGGGTCGTCCCCCGCAGATAATGGGGCCATGGCGGTTACCAAGATCACTGTGTCCACGGCGATGCGCGCCAGGGACGTGTCACGGCCTCACGACGAGCACCTTGCCGAGGCCGCCGAGCGCGACGAGGCCGCCACCCGCCAGCCGGAGGTCCCGCCCGCCGCGCCGCCACCGCCGGCCGCGGCCGCGCCGCCCGTGCCGCCCGCGGGCCTGCAGCCGGGCCCGGCGGGCCGGGGCGGCGGGCGGGGTGATCAGGGACAGCCGCCATCCCGGCGCCGCCGCCGGCGCGGCCGCTGAGTACTCCCTAGCCGAGCGGGCCGGGCGTAGCATATATCCACATTCCACATGGGTTAAGCCTTGATGGCCCGGGAGGCGAGGACTGTGGTAATTGCACCGGGAGGCCCGGCGCGCACCTCAGGACGCGCCCCGGTCTGGACTGACGCCGGTTCGGGTGCCATCACGATCGCCGAGCGCTCTCCCGCCCGGCAGGCGGTCTTCTTGCTCATCGTGGCCGCCGCTTGCCTCGGCACCGCGCTCGGGCTGCGCTGGACCGAACTGACGCGCGGGCACGTACCGGTCGCCCTCGCCTGCCTGGTCATCGCCGGCGGAGCGCTCACCTGGGGATTTACCCGGGCCTGGCGGATATCGCTGCGGCTCGGCGACGACGGCATCGTGGCGCGTAATCTCTGCCGCACCTACCGGATCAGCTGGCCGGAGGTGCAGTGCTTCGCCGACCGGTCGGCCCAGGGACTGTGGGCCCTGGGCATCATGCTGCACGACGGACGCGTGGTCACCGCCACGGGGACGGCGCGGGACATACGCGATGCCCGCCCCGAGACGCTAGCCGCGGCCAGGCAGGCCGCTGACCGTTACGGGATCCCGGCCCACCTGACTGGGACGCTCGTGAAGCCGGGATCACCGGTTGCGGCCGCCGGCGCCTGGCCGGGGACCGCCCCGGCGGCAGGCGGGCCTGGCGTTCCGGTGGCGCCGCTGGCGCAGCATGTTCCTGTCTTGACACCCAGCTGGCAGGCTGGCCCCGGTAACTCGCGGCGCGGGGCCCTGATCGCGGTCGGCGCGGGGGGTGCCGCGCTGGTGGCGCTGATCGTGACCATCGGGATAAGTGTCGCATCCGCCCCGGAGGTACCCGCCCCGGCCGCCTCCACGGCGGCCGCGTCCACGCCAACCGCGAACCAGCTGAGCTGGGATCAGCTGCGGCCCGGTGACTGCCTGGCCGGCTCGAACATGGGCCTTGGCGCCGGGACGCCGTGGCCGGACTCGGTCACGCGGGTGGCCTGCACTCAGCCGCATGAAGCCGAGGTCTTCTACGCCGGGAGCATCTACCCGCACCCGCCGGCCTACCCGGGGGAAAAGGCGGTCGACGACCAGGCGACAGCGCGCTGCACGGCGTCGTTCGCCGCGTATGACGGAGGTGCCTATACGGAATCGGTGTTCTCGTTCACCTACGTACTTGATGACACTTCAGCCGACTGGTCGTCAGGCGGGAATTACGTGGCCTGCGTCGCCTACGAGTCGACGTCCTCTGGCGGCGTGTCAGGCGCGACGCCGGTGAGCTACTCGATCAAGGGCACCGAGATGTAACGCAGGGCCGGCCCCGACACCAGGCTTAACCGGGCAGCGCCGGCAGCTCGCCGGCCTTCTCGTAGGCGGCGATCATGGCGAGCCGCCTGACGTGCCGCTCCTCGCCGGAGAACGGGGTCTCAAGGAAGGCCCGCACGAGCGACACCGCGTCGTGCTTGCTGTACATCCGGGCGCCGAGGCTGAGGACGTTCGCGTCGTTGTGCTCGCGGGCGAGCCGGGCGGTCTCCGCGGTCCAGGCGAGCGCCGCGCGGATGCCCGGCACCTTGTTGGACGCGATCTGCTCGCCGTTGCCTGAGCCGCCGATGACGACGCCGAGGCTGCCCGGGTCGTCGATGACGCCTTTCGCGGCGCGCAGCACGTAAACGGGGTAATCGTCCTCCGGGTCATAGCTGGCGGGTCCGCAGTCGACCGCCTCGTGGCCGGCCTCGCCGAGCCAGGCGACGATGGCCGACTTCAGCTCGAAGCCGGCGTGGTCAGAGCCGAGGTAAACGCGCACGGGGCAAGTGTGCCACCCGGCCGGCCGGCCGCCCGCGGTAGCCCCCAGGAAACCCGGTCACGGTTGATGACTATTCAGACACTCCGTGTAATAATGGCGGCAACTGGCCTGACCCAGGCGGCTTGGCGGCCCTCTGTACATGGGAAGATCATTCAGTAAACCTGCGATGACGAAGGGGACCACCCGGTGACAGCCAACCTCACCCGTGACGAGGCACGCAGGCGTGCCGAATCGATCACCGTGGACTCCTACCAGGTTGAGCTCGACCTGACCGGAGGCGACACCACCTTCCGCTCGGTCTCGACGATGGACTTCGGCTGCACGCGCCCTGGCTCGGCGACCTTCGTCAACCTGGCCGCGCCCCGGGTCCACGCCATCACGCTCAACGGCGCGCCGGTGAGCTTGGACGCCTTCGACGGCGAGCGGGTCGCCCTCGACGGCCTGGCCGAGCGCAACACGCTCACCGTCGACGCGGAGTGCGCCTACTCCCGCAGCGGCGAGGGCCTGCACCGCTTCACCGACCCCGCGGACGGCAACGTCTACCTGTACTCCGACCTGGAGACGTTCGACGCGCACCGGATCTACGCCTGCTTCGACCAGCCGGACCTGAAGGCCACGTACCAGCTGACCGTGCGGGCGCCGCTCGGCTGGCACGTGGTGTCCAACATGGCGCCGGACACCGACGGCGGCAGGCCCGCGGAAGACGGGGCGCTGGTCTGGCGCTTCCCGCCGACGCCGCTGATGTCGACCTACATCACGCACGTGTCGGCCGGGCCGTGGCACATCGTCAGGTCCGAGCACGACGGCATACCGCTCGGCATCTTCTGCCGCCAGTCCCTGGCGAGGTACCTGGACCCGGAGGAGATCTTCGAGGTCACCAGGCAGGGCTTCGACTTCTTCCACCAGGCCTTCGGCATCAAGTACCCGTTCGGCAAGTACGACCAGCTCTTCGTGCCCGAGTACAAGGCGGGCGCGATGGAGAACGCCGGGGCGGTCACCTTCCTCGAGGACTACATCTTCCGCTCCCGGGTCACCGACCAGGCAAGGGAAGCGCGCGGCGAGACCATACTGCACGAGATGGCGCACATGTGGTTCGGCGACCTGGTCACCATGCGCTGGTGGGACGACCTGTGGCTGAACGAGTCGTTCGCCACCTGGGCGGGCACCGAGGCGCAGGCGCAGGCCACCCGCTGGACGAACTCGTGGACCACGTTCACCAGCGCGTGGAAGGCGTGGGCCTGCAAGCAGGACCAGCTGCCCTCCACCCACCCGATCGCCGCCGATATCCCGGACATCGAGGCCGTCGAGGTGAACTTCGACGGCATCACCTACGCCAAGGGCGCGGCGGTGCTGCGGCAGCTGGTGGCGTATGTCGGGTACGACAACTTCCTGGCCGGCGTGCGCGCGTACTTCGCCGCGCACGCGTTCGGCAACGCGACGCTCGCCGACCTGCTGCGCGCGCTCGAGGAGACCTCGGGCCGCGACCTGGGCGCCTGGTCGCGGGAGTGGCTGGAGACCGCCGGGGTCAACACGCTGCGCCCTTCCTACAGCGTCGACGCCGAGGGCCGGTTCACCGCCTTCTCCGTCCTGCAGTCGGCCGCGCCGTCGCACCCCGCGCTCCGCTCGCACCGGATCGCGATCGGCCTGTACTCGCTGACGGCCGACGGCCTGGTCCGCACGTCGTCCGTGGAGACGGACGTCACCGGCGACTGGACGCCGGTCCCCGCGCTCGTGGGGATGCCGCGGCCGGACCTGGTGCTGCTGAACGACGAGGACCTCACCTACGCCAAGATCCGGCTCGACCCGCACTCGCTGCGCACCGCGGTCTCGTCCGTCGGCCGGTTCACCTCGTCCCTGCCCGCCGCCATGGTCTGGGCCGCGGCGTGGGACATGGTGCGGGACGGTGAGATGGCGGCGCGGGACTACGTGCGCCTCGTGCTCGGCGGCGTGGGCTCGGTGCGGGACATCAGCGTGGTGCAGACGCTGCTGCGGCAGGCGGCCCTCGCCGCGCGGCAGTACGCCGACCCCGCCTGGCGCGCCGAGGGACTTGCCTTCATCGCCTCGTCGCTGCGGGCGCTGGCCGCGTCGGCGCCGGCCGGCTCGGACCACCAGCTCGCCTACGTTCGCGCGCTCGCCCTGGTCGCCGCCGCGCCGGAGGATCTGGAGTTCATCGCCGGGCTGCTTGACCGGACGACCGTGCTCGACGGGCTCGCGGTTGACACGGAGCTGCGCTGGGCGCTGCTGCGGCGCCTGGTCAGCCGGGGCGTGCGCGGCGAGGACGCGGTCGACGCCGAGCTGTCACGTGACGCCACCGACGCCGGCGAGCGGCAGGCCGCCGGGTGCCGCGCCGCGGTCCCGACGCTCACCGCCAAGCGCGAGACGTGGGAGACGCTGACCGACGGCAAGCTCACCGTCGCCATGTTCCGCGCCACGTTCACCGGGTTCGCCGACCCGGACCAGCCGGAGCTCGTCCAGCCGTACCGCCCGGAGTTCTTCGCCGTGCTCCCTCAGGTGTGGGCGGAGTGGTCCTCGACGATGGCGCAGGACTTCGTGTCGTACGGGTACACGATCGGCGCGGTGGACGAGGGCACCATCGCCGCGACGGACGCCTACCTGGCATCCTCGCCCGAGCCGCCGGCGGCGCTGCGCCGGCTGCTCAGCGAGGGACGCGACGAGGTCGCCCGCGCCCTGCGCAACCAGGCCCGCGACCGCGCGGCCGCCTCGGCTTAGGGCTCATCTACTCGGCCGGGGGTCGTCCCCCGGACGACAGAGCCTCGCGCACGTGCTTGGCGATCTCGTCGAGCGGGACGGCGGTGGTCTCGCCGGTGGCGCGCTCGGTGAGCTCCGCGGTGCCCGACGCCAGGCCGCGCTTGCCGATGGTGACGCGGAACGGGATGCCGACAAGCTCCGCGTCGCTGAACTTCACCCCGGCCCGGTCCGGGCGGTCGTCGATGATCACGTCGACCCCCGCGTCGAGCAGCGCGCGGTAGGCCCGCTCCCCCGCCTCGGCGACCGCGGCGTCGTTCTGCTGCGCGACGATGACAACCGCCTCGAACGGCGCGACCGCCGCTGGCCAGACGATGCCCTTGTCGTCGTGGTGCACCTCGATGCAGGCGGCCATCGCGCGCTCAACGCCGATGCCGTAGCAGCCCATGGTCGGCTTGACCGGCTTGCCGTCGGGACCGCTGACGGTGATATCGAAGGCGCTCGTGTACTTGTAGCCGAGCTTGAAGATGTGCCCGATCTCGATGCCCTTGATCACCTGGAGCGGGTTGCCGCACCGGGCGCACGGGTCACCCTCCTCCGCGGCCCGCAGGTCCACCCACCGCCCGACGCTGATGTCCCGCGCGACGTCGACGCCCCGCAGGTGCGCGTCGTCGGTGTTCGCCCCGGTGGTCATGCCCGAGCGGCCCTGCAGCGCGAGGTCGGCGATGACCGGCAGGTCGGTGACGCCGACCGCGCCGAGCGAGCCGGGGTTCGCGCCGAGCGCGGCGAAGATCTCCTTGCCCTCGGCCGGGCGTACCGCGATCGCGCCGGTCGCGTCGATGAGCTTCTGCTCCTCAAGGGCATGGTCGCCGCGCAGCAGGACCAGGGTGAGCTTGCCGTCGAGGACGTAGACCAAGGTCTTGACCTGCCGGTCGGCGGGGGCGTCGTAGCCGGTGGCCAGGTCCTCGATGGTGCGCACGCCCGGCGTGTCGAAGCGCTCCGGCGCGGGCAGCGCCGCGGCCGCGTCGGCCGCGGGGACGCCCTGCGCAGTGAGCCCGGAGACGGCCGCCTCGATGTTCGCCGCGTAGCCGCACTCGGGGCTGTAGATGATGTTGTCCTCGCCGGTCTCCGACGGGCAGATGAACTCGGTCGAGCCGGAGCCGCCCATCGCGCCGTTGGACGCCTCCACCGGGATCGCCGGGATGCCGATCCGCTCGAACGCGCGCAGGTAGGCCTCCCGGTGCGCGTCGAACGACTTGTCCAGGCCGTCGGCGTCCAGGTCGAAGCTGTAGGAGTCCTTCATGGTGAACTCGCGGGTCCGCATCAGGCCCGCCTTCGGCCGCGGCTCGTCGCGCAGCTTGGTCTGGAACTGGTACCACATCTGCGGCAGCTCGCGGTAGGAGCTCAGCTCGGCGGAGATGCTGGTGACGACCTCTTCGTGGGTCATGCCGAGCGCGAGCGCGGCGCCCTTGCGGTCCTTCAGCCGGAACATCTCGTCGCCCATGATCTCCCAGCGCCCGCTGCGCTGCCAGAGTTCGGCCGGGTGCATGACCGGCATCAGGATCTCCTGGGCGCCGATCCTGTTCATCTCCTCGCGGATGATGCCGATGACCTTCAGCCGGACCCGGACCGCCAGCGGGAGCAGCGAGTAGTGCCCCGCCATCAGCTGGCGGATGTACCCGCCGCGCAGCAGCAGCCGGTGGCTGGGCGCGCCCGCCTCCGCGGGGTCCTCCCGCAGGGTCGGGATATGCATGGTTGACCAGCGCACGTGTTAACTCCGTCTTGTCGCGTCTACCTGCTCGTTACCCGGGTGCGCGAGAGACTTTCCCGGGCAGGCGGTAGAAGTCCGCAGTGGCAGGTACCTCACGTCGGAGTCTATCGCTGGCCAGCGGCTGGACCCGACCTGTATTCACGCCTTGGGATGACGGCACGCGCCAGCCAGGCCCCGGCCAGCACCGGCAACGCCGCGAGCAGCAGGGTCACCGCGACCGCGACGCCGGCGTACGGCGGCAGGCCCGCGAGCGCGGCGACCGCGCGGCCGGTGGCACCGACGGGGAGGCCGCGCAGCGCGAGCACCCACAGCACGACCAGCCAGCCGCCGGCCGCGCCTGCCACCGCCGGGAGCACGCAGCCGCGGCGCGCGCGCCACCCGCCCGGGCCGGGGAAGCCGGCGCCAAGGAGGCCGGCTCCCAGGCCGACCACGAACGGTACCCACCAGGCCCCGAGCCAGGCACCGACGCCGCAGCACACGGCGGCAAGCACCAGCACGGCCGCCCGCAGCGCGAGCGAGCCGGGCACCGCACGCCCCGCGGCCGGGGCGGGCCCCGCCGGGCCGGGCTCGGCTGGCGTCACCGGGCTAGCCATGGAGGCTCCAGGTCGTCGTTCCGGCGGGGCGTCCCGGCGCGGGGACCGGCAGGTACTTCCCGTCCCACCACAGCGGCACCAGGTTGGAGTACCACGGCGACGCCGGGTTCTCCGACTGCCCTCCGGGGTACACCCCGACCGCGTACACGGTGCCGATGCCACTGACCGTTAGCTTCGAGTGGCCGGAGGCGGCCGAGCCGCCCTCGAACACGGGAGGGCTGGCATCCGTCCACGTGTACGCCTGCGCTTGGCCGAGTGAGACGATCATCCGCCAACTCGGGCCGGTGGACGCATTGAGGCCGCCGTCCGCGGCGTCCTCGGTGAACGGGTCGCCGCCCGCCGCGCGCGGCCCGTAGCCGAGCCCGCCCGCGCCGGTGATCGACGGGAACGACCTGCTGTGCAGCCGCCCCCAGGCCCACGTCGACGGCGCGCCGCCAAGCTTTGCCGACAGGTGCGCCGCCGCCTTCTTGAACGCCGCCGTGATCGCCGCGGCCGCCGTGCCAGGCCCGTGCCCTGACGGCCCGGCGAACGCGGCGTTCGACTGGTCGCCGAGCGTCCACGCCTCCAGGTCCTCGTTCAGCGGCGCCGACCCCGCCGACACCCCGAGAGCGCCGCGGTCTTCGCTCACCGGGACCTTCCCCGCGTGCCACCAGGGCGCGAAGACGACGTTGAGGTAGCTGCCCCAGAACGTCCACCACAGTGACGCCGCGGCCGACCCGGCGTCCATCTGGCCGTTCCATGACCGCAGCAGCGTGGCGGCGTGAGGCGGGGTCGGCAAGCGGGCCGGATGGTTGTGGCAGCGAGCCGGTCCCAGGCGGCTGGTTGCCGCAACCATCACGCCGGAGCCGGCGCCCGCGCGGGCAAGGCCGGTTGCTGCTGGGGTTGCCGTGACCACCGGGTCGGGTGGAGCGTACGGTACTGTAAGTCATTTGCACTGGCAGCACAGAGATTACGAATACTTTCCTGATCAGGGAGAGTTTGCAGCGTTATGACGCTAAGAATATTTCGCGATCATGACCTGGGCTGCGATAACGACGACTTCTTCGCGCATCCGGCAGCGAGTCGGCGATCGGGTTGAATTAACAGCATTGTTACGTGCCGGTTTCACATTCGCTGCATACCGGGCAGGCCAACATGACTGCACATTGCGCTCCCAATTGCACGCCTGGATTTACCCTGCCCACGCCGGATCTTGACTTAACGTAACCAGTGAGATACAGGAGAGGGTAGAGGGAAGACCGCACTAGGCTGATCGAAAGGACCTGTTTACTGCGGCATTAGGGACGGCCGCCTGTTTTCAAGGCATCATATTGGGGGCACTCTGATTACAGAGCGCCGCCGCAAGGCAGCGAAATCGGTACGCTGAGATGGTGAGATGGATGGCTTGGCCCCGGATCAAGAATTCCAGGTCATCAGCGGAGCCCGGTATAGACCCGCACGAGGGCGTGCAGGCAACAGTAAAGCCGGCGCCAGACGCTGAGCCGCCCCCGGGCAGCGGGCAGAACACAGGGGTGAGCGGGACCAGGCACGGCGTTGTCCAGAATCCCGCCGCCTCCCGCCCCGGGCCCGGCGGGCCAAGGGCCGGCCGGCTACCCCGCCCGATCCGCTACGCGCACTCGGGGGCCGGCCAGCCGGCCCCCGGCGAGCCGCCTGCGGCGCCCACGGCTCCCCCCGTCCCCCCGGATCGCGCCGACGAGCCGGAGCCGCTGACCGGGATCGTGCTGCCGCCCGGCGCCCCCGCCCCGTCGCGGCCGGCCAGGAAGCCGCGGACGGGCGACGGGACACGGGCAGGCGACGGCGGGCGGGCAGGCGACGGCACACGGGCAGGCGACGGCGGGCGAGCAGGCGACGGCGGGCGAGCAGGCGACGGCGGGCGAGCGGGAGACGGCACACGGGCGGGCGACGGCGGGCGAGCAGCAGCGGGCACCCGAGCGGGCGACGGCGGGCGAGCAGCAGCGGGCACACGGGCGGGCGACGGCGGGCGAGCAGCAGCTGGCACCCGAGCGGGCGACGGTCCGCGGGCAGGCGACAGCCGGCGAGCGGGAGAGGTCCCGCCAACGGCCGAGGACGGCAGGCACCACGCGGGAACCCCAGCCAACGAGGGCCTGGGGATCTTCGGCGGCGTGGCGACCACGGAGGCCACCGACGACGCGCCCGCCAGGGACGCCGGGCACCCGGTCAGGCGCCGGCCGCGGCGCGCCGCCCCGCCCGCTGCCGAGCCTGAGCCAGCGCGGGGGGCTCCGGTCGGCGCCATGTGGAACCAGACGACCGCGCAACCGCCGGTGCCGAGCGGCGCGGCGGAAGGGAGTAAGCCGCCCCCGTTGGGGAAAGTCCTCGGGCGCATCCGGGGGGACGGCGTGGGCCGGGGAGACGGCGTGGGCCGGGGGGGCGGCGTGGGCCGGGGGGGCGGCGTGGGTGAAGAACAGCCGCGGGTTAGCGTGCGCGACCTGCCGCCCGACGTCCAGCTTGCCTTCTGGCGGACACGGGCGATCCTCATGGTGGTCGTCGGCGCGGTGACCGCGGCACTCACCAGGAACTGGGAGATCGCCGTGACGCTCGCGATCCTGGCCGGGATCGCGGATACCGTCCGCCGGGCGCGGAACCCCAACCTCCACCTGCTCCTCAACGGCGCCAGGCACTCCGGTTCCCACAAGCAGACCCGCGGCCAGCTGAACAAGATGCGCCGCGAGGGCTACTTCACGCTCGACGCGCGGGCCATCCCCAACAGCCGGGAGGTCATCGACCACCTGGTCGTCGGGCCGACCGGCGTCTACGCGATCGACTCGGAGGGGTGGGACGCCAGGCTGCCGATCCGCGTGATCAACGGCAAGCGACTCTACCTGGGACCGGAATCGATGAAGGACCGGCTCGTGCACGCCGCCTGGGAAGCCTCGCAGGCCAGCGAGATCCTCTCCGCTGCGCTCGGCTACGACGTGGCCGTCCGGCCCGCGCTGGCCATCTACGGGCCCAGGGTGCCCTGGGACGTCGCCACCATCAGGGACGTGGACGTGTTCACGGGACCGGCGCTCGGCAAGTACCTCAAGCAGCGCCACCGGAAGCGCAGCCAGCCGAACGAGGGCGTGCCGTCGCTCACCCGCGAGGAAGTCCGCACCATTTACGACACGGCAGCGCGGATGCTGCCTGAGGCGGCGCCGTCGAGGACCGGGGCCCCGGTAGGCTGAAGCTCCCATTAGCTTTCGCCTTCTGCGAGGGGAGTTCGGCGATGCCGCCGCTGAGGTCACGCACGGTCACGCACGGTCGGAACATGGCGGGAGCGCGCGCGCTGCTGCGCGCGACCGGGGTAGCCAACGAGGACTTCGGCAAGCC
>Ga0070714_100002206_pt1 | contig 14337 bp, 24 predicted proteins | sample LARL83metaG_FD_65450 | JGI IMG/M metagenome (GOLD analysis project Ga0070714, IMG submission 65450) | Corn, switchgrass and miscanthus rhizosphere microbial communities from Kellogg Biological Station, Michigan, USA - LAR L8-3 metaG | ecosystem: Host-associated > Plants > Roots > Rhizosphere ...
ACCATGTTTTTGGACGGGTTCACAGAACACCAAAAAAGAGGCGGTCATTTCTCCCGACGCACCAAGATACCTGGACCGGAGTTTCTAGTCCAGCAGGTGTCACGGATCAGCCGGGCCCGAAAAAGTTTTTGAGAAAGTCCAACTCCACTTTCAGCTGACCGATCTGTTTGTACAGCTCGTCTTTCTCGGCGTCGGACTGCTGACGCACTTGCTCGCGGCCGTTGCCGAAAATGTCGGGCAAACCGGCCAGCGCTTGCTTCTTCCAGCCTCCGACCTGGGTCGGATGGACGCCGAACATCTGGGCGATTTGCGCTGCCGTCTTGTGCGCCTTGATGGCCTCCACGGCCACCTTGGCTTTCAGGCTGGGTGGGTGACTCTTGCGGGTTTTAGGCATTGACTCTCCTCTATTTTCAATGCCGCCCTCCATCTAAGCAAAGGCCTCTTTCGTGTCCAAAAAATGGGGTCCATCACATACTTAACCGCCGATGGAAGTTTACGAGCGTGAAACCGCTGAAGCGTTTCCTCGACCGTAGGATCAGTTTCCCTGAGTGTTGCCGCGCTGGATGCTGCGCTGGCGGGTGTTATCCCACACCTGACCGGCGAACAACTCCCCCGGCTTCGGATGGTTATGCGGGTGAACAACGAAACCGTGATGAAGGAGATGGCGAGGCGCGGACCACCGGGCGTGGATTCCATGTAGGGCATCACAGGCTTTCATTCGGCGCGGATTGAGCGGATAGTCGAGTTGCGCTGGGGATCTGGTCGTCGCGTACCTGGGAGTTATCGGAAGGCTGTGCAACGCCGAGCCTATTCGATTTTCCGCGATGCAAACCCTTAACTCGTCCGAATTAATCCCGAGTGCTCGCGCCATCATTTCGGCAAAGCTTTCGCTCCGGCGGTTGAACCCGTGATCGCAAACGCGGGCTGCTTCGAGCCAGAGCCCGGAGGGGCGGAGCTGCTCTAACGCCACATTTCTCACGAGCCTTATTCGACGAAGTCCCCCCACTCGAACAAGGCATGAGCCAAACAGTGCGAAGGAGCCGTTCTTTAACGGAGCGGCTCTTTACACGACTTCCGCTTCTTTGGGAAGCGTCGAGATGCGCCAGCCAACACCAGTAACCCACCCAGTATCAGAGCGGTAGTGCCTGGCTCAGGAACCGTCGTCAGGACCAGCGACAGATTGGAGGAATAGGTAGAGTTTGATTGGCCTAAGGCCGCCAGCACCTGTTGCGGGGTCATATTCGCAAACTGAGACGTGAATACACCGTTAAGGTTGCCAGTCTGACCGCTGCTGAGTTGGTGTACGGTTCCCACAATACTGAAGACTGCCGCGGTATTCACGCCCTGTTGATCCAGGTTGAACGCCGATAGCCCCCCTGGATTCGATGGGGTGATCAACAAATTGTTTTGCGGCGTGCAATGTTGCAATCCGGCGCAGGTAGAAGACACCGTATCGGTTCCCAGAGGAATGAACCTCAATTCGATCGATATATCGTTGTTCAAATCGAAGGTTATGAAGTTCGGCAGGGAAAAGGGAGTGTTCAACGGTTGAGCAGCGTTATTAATATTGGCGATCAATCCGAACGTGCCATTGTATTGCGCAAACGAGCCGGTTGAACTTGTAGTAGCGAAGTCTCCGTGGCCCGCTACCGGGCAGGCTACATCCCCCGGCTGATTACATTGCCACGCAATGGAGACTGCTCCAACCAGCGCATCCCCCGAAACATTGAGCAGGCTGTTGTTAATCAGCGCTGCGAAGGCCGACGTGGGCGCCAGCAGAAGCAAGCTGAACGCAAGCGTCGGTAGAACTGACCTCATTGTCATACTGTTTTCCTCCTTCAGGTGAGCACCTGATGTCGAGTAGTATACCCTAGCCAAGCCACCCACGGATCAATGATTGGCTAATTGGCGTCGATTTTTATCCCATAAGATTTGCCGCTCAGACATCCCGAAGCATCTAACAAGTGGGACACGTCAGGAAGGTTGTTCAGCAGCCTGGCCCACCTGGATCCTCAGGGCCCGCAAACCTGGCGTGTCCTGCGTGCGCATCATGGTCCGCTTGACTCTGATGGGAGCAAGGCCAGCATGTGGAAGACACTCGCGTTCCTGATCGCGCTCATCGCGCTCTTGCTCCCGCGCGCCAAGGGGCCTATGTGCTGTTGCCAAAACCTCGGCGCTGATCGTGCGAGCGGATGGCTAATCTGAAGCTCATGCGGTCACGCCTGGTTGGCCGCGAGAGAGATTTCGATCGTCTCCGAACCGCTCTGTTCCTGCGCCGGAAGTTCGACAGGCAGTCCCGCTCGCTGCCGCAGCCAGGGGGGCTCTACTCCGTTCCTGGGCGAGCTTCTCGTTTACCAGTTTCCAGACCCCTTCCTCCACAATCGGTGCCTGCTCGCCTGCGTAAACGGTATCCTGATGGGACACCTTCCCGAGGTAGAGCACGTTGTTCAGCAGCCGCTCCAAAGTTGCCCTCCGGAATGTCGTTCCACCACTGTTCTTGCCGTCCCGAGTACGCCACCGCTTCGTCGTACAGTTCCGCGCCTGGATCTCCGCTAGTGCGGCTAAACTAGCCCCGAGCCAGGTCATGAACCACTGAATCTTAGTTGGATACCGAACCTGTGACCGTACTGATGAATGTTGTGGGCGAAGTGAGGGCGGGAGAGCTCGATGACGTAATGCTGAACGCTGATATACCATGCTGCCTCCCAGCACAAAAAATCATATGCCAGTTTTTGAAAAAATGGAAGTGCCTAAGCTCGCTTTTCAGTGTTGAAAATTTCTTCCATCTAGTTTCGCCTGGTCTGCATCTTTTTCGGTTCTACTCGGAAGGAGCGGACGATAGTGAGAAGCATTTTCAAGTTGAAAACCAGCAGTACGGCCATTTTGCCTGACAACAACCAACGGACAGTAATTTCTATTCCGGCAAGGGCCATGGTGACCCTCGTAGGGGGAGATATCGACGTGGACACATTTGTCAAGATTCGGTTTGAGGGCAAGATTCTCCATATGCTCTCAGAAGATCTTCGTAGCGGTGGAGAACTGTGGGGAAAAGTGGCTTAGTTTTCTGAAGCAAGAGGGAGTCTTCAACCACCTGAGCCCAAACAATTTAACACATAGATGTTGGGAACCGATCGTGGGGCTTTTCGGCAGTAAAACGGCCCGTGCAATCGAGTGAGTCAAAAACCTAAAATCGAAACCATGCTCAACCGTGGGCATCTAATCGTCCAGTAGCGCGAGAAGGAGTTTGTGTCCGCGTGAAAAACAACCACGTATCAGACGTTGATCGGAAACCAGCAAGTTCCCCAACCCTTGTTCGATTATTGAACGACTACCACGCTGCCACGGAGCAATACGGCGTGATCGTCGGGTATCTAAAGGTTGCCGTCAAAGTCCTCCCGAAGGATGAATGTCAGCTGCTGTTGGAGTTTGCCGAGATCGCCAAGAACCGTTGTGACCGGATTCACCGCGATATCGGAGATTGTCTCGGCACCAATCGCAAGACTGCTTGATGGAGCAATTGAGCTTCACGCGGCGGTCTGCACTCGCGACTTGGAGAAGCGGTAACCCATTGGCCCTTCCCTTGATCACCACAACGGAGTATATTTTTGTCAGATCCGAAACCAGAGCGACACCGCGCCGCTCGAAGCGCTCCAGCAGCGTGCACAGGTCCTTCACGCTTCTCGTGAGCCGGTCGAGCTTCGCGATGATGACCGTCTTCACATCGCCGGCGTCAACCAGAGCGAGCAACCGTGCCATGCCGGGACGGTTCAGGCTCTTGGCCGACTCACCGCCATCGACGATGATGTCGATCAACCCCGTTGTGGACCACCGCCATGGCCGAATCGTTTCAGCTTGAGCCTCGAGGCCGAGATACTCGTTGCGCTGAATCGACAGATTATCGCCGCTTTTTGCGGGATCGCAGGCCCGTACCATTTTCGGAATTTTCGGAGTTCTCAAGCCGCGGGGAGCGAGCTTGGCTTAACGAACAGAATTTCCCCAAGCAGTTGCGCCAAGTCATCAAGTTGAAAGGGTTTCCGAATGAAGTGCTCAACTTTCAATCCGGTGAAGGAGGCGTCGACAGTATCTTTGCTATAAGCGCTAGTGACAATCACTTTCAAGTCGGGTCGCATCCTCTGGGTCTTTTCAAAGACCTCCCGGCTTGATGTTCCTGGAAGCGTGAAATCCAGCAGAACTACGTCGATGCTTTCTTCGTGTGTGCGCAACAGGTCTACTGCGTCAGATCCGTCGGTAGCCTCCATCACCGCAAAGCCGCACTTTCGGAGCCCCTTTGAGACGGCCAATCGCAATATTTGTTCATCCTCCACGACGAGAATGGTCTCGGTCCGAGCTTTGGCTTGCGCAACACTAGAAGAACTGGGTGCGATGGGCTTCGTGGCTCTTTCGGGAGCACAAGGCAGGAAAACCTTAAATGTCGCCCCTTCGCCGGGCGAGCTCATTACATCAATGGCGCCTCCTTGGCCGCGGAGAATCCCCCGGACAACAGCCAGGCCCAGGCCACGGCCTACGAATTTCGTGCTGAAGAACGGATCGAAGATCTTCGCCTTCAGCGCTTCCGTCATGCCACAGCCAGTATCTGAAACCTCCAGTTGCACGTAGTCACCCGGGGGCAAGACCATCGCGCTGTTTGAAGCTAAGTTCCCGCTACTCACCTGCGCTGTGGTTACGTGAATCACTCCTTGCTTCTCTCCGATCGCTTCCGACGCATTAATGACTAGGTTCATCACCACCTGCCGGATCTGCGCTGCGTTGCCACCTACAGGCGGAAGGTTGTCGCCAAGATCCGTCCTCAAAACTGCATGTTTCGAGATCGAGAACTCCAAAAGCTTTAGCATTTCTGCAACCAAGCGCGACAGGTCCAATGTCTCACCGATAGCTCTTTGGTCTTGTCCAGCGTATATCATCAACTCGCGCACAATCTCGGAGCCGCGGAGTGCGCTCTGTTTGATTCTTTGGATCTCGTCAACAGCAGGGGATCCGACTGGGAGATCTGCCTCTGTTAGCTCCGCCTCCGCAAGGATACCGCCAAGCAGGTTGTTGAAATCATGCGCGATACCGCCTGCCAACACTCCCAGGCCTTCCAGTTTTTGTCGGGCGACGGCCTCCTCTTGCGTGCGCTTGACTTTGGTTATGTCTTCGATCATGGCGAGCCCGTAGAGGGGCTCACCTTGCTGGTCGCGGATAAGGGAAGCAGTCAGGTTGATCCAAATAACTTCATCATCTTTCCTCACATAACGTCTTTGCAGCTGATAGGAAGGTATTTCGCGCTTGAAAAGCTTTTCGCCAAGTTCTGCATTGGCTCCCAAATCTTCAGGGTGTGTGAGGTCGGCAAAAGACATCTGGAAGAGTTCTGCTTCTGAATACCCCACCATTTGACAGAGCGCGCTATTGACCTTCAGGAAATGATAGTCTCTTCGTACGAGCGCGAGACCAAGAGGTCCCTCTTCGAACACCCTGCGGAAACGCTCTTCACTCTCGCGCAGCGCTGCTTCGGACCGTTTGCGTTGCCGCGAAGCGCTAGCTCGCCAGAGTGCCAGTAGGAGAGCACCAGCCACAGCGCTAACGCCCCAAGCTACCCAACGGGAGCGCTCCGCTGCCTCCATCAGGTCATATGTAGACCATGCATCGTCTAGGCCGTAATATGAATACTTCGCCATCAAAACGGCTAGAGTGCCATCTCGAAACATGGTGCCCATCTGACGCCGGATTGCGTCGGCCGCTCCCGCAGCTTGGAAGGTGGAAGCTACTCCGGCCTCGATAGTCGTGGCAGGAAGAACCTGAAAACGAAGCGCCACTGAGGCGCACTCAGCGGGCTTATCGCGTAGCGCGGTCGCCGCTACGCGCCCCTCCAGAAAGCCGCCGGAGCTAGCGCCTGTGCAGACTTGGCTCACGACCCCTTCGCTGTCCGGGAACTGAGCCAATTGAGCTTTTGGATAAAGTTCCCGCGCGAGACGAACGTGAAGCGGCAGCTTTACGAGTCCGATCCGCCCACTAAACCCACGACCCAGGGACTGGGCATCGGCGCGGAGCAGCAAAACGTGATTGCTGTGCAGCCAGGGGCGACTCATATGGAGACGCTTCCGACGGTCGGGCAGGTCGGCCATCAACGGCCAAAGATCCACAGTCCCCCTCTGGAACGCCTCGTCTGAACTCGTGCCGGTTTCGACCCATTGCAAGCGCACGCCGGCACGTTTCGCGGCTTCGTTTACGGTCTCAACGGCGAGACCCGAAAAACCGCTGTCAGTACGAATCTGGACCGGGGGATTTTGCTCAAAGCCTATGCGAAAGGGACGTTGCGGATTCGGGGGCAGCCTGATTGTGAAGTACAACAACGCGAAAAAGCCCGCTATCCCGGCCACGAACAAAATGACGCTAGGTCGCTTAAACAAGCTCGCACGTGGAAACATGCTCGGTTCTCCTCTCGGCTCGGGAACCGTACGGAGCCCGACCGCTTGCAAGAGCAAACAACGGGCGCGTGATCGCCTCCCTACCTGTGTAACAGGCGCCCTCCGATTTGGGTAGGATAGAGCCTATGCGCTGTTGGGCTAGAGTCCAACCCAAAAAAGAAGGGAAGTTTGTCTGTGAAAAAAATCTGCATCGCCCTCGCTCTCCTGGCCGCATTCTTCGCCACCCGTGGCCAGCTCCGCCATCCCGCAAATCCGCTGACGAGTGACGGAAAGACAATATCGGTCGGACACAAGGATTTGCCATTCCCGATCTGCCCGCCCGACTGCGACCAGGAGCGTTGAACGTATCCGGGCGTCTGATATACTTATTCCGACAGAGAAAAGAGACGTGCGTCATGAACCTCCTCGCCTTACAGCGGGCACTTTGGGTCGCCTATCTTTCGGCCGAAGTGCTGCTCGTAGGGGTGATCTGCTATCGCCGGCTTTTGCGTAGATACCCGCTCTTTGTCTCCTATATCGCACTCGACGCCATTGGCGGAGTGCTGCTTATACAACTCAATTTTCATAATCCGGCGTATGCTTACGGTTTCCGCTTCTATCAAATTGGCATGCTTGTGCTGCGACTGGGGGCCGCTGCTGAACTGTACGAAAGAATTTCGGAACATTTTCTTGGTATTGGAAGATTTCGCTTCTATCTCGCGGGTGCTCTGACCGTTCTGGCGGCATTGATCGCGATTGCGACTTTCCGCCCTGACCTCAATGCGCAACTGGGCTTTCCGCAGACCGGAGTAATCCTTTTGCAGCGATTCGAGACTACGGCTCTTTGTCTCATCCTGCTTCTTACGCGATTCACGCTTCTCAAATTCCTCAACATTCAGCCTCCCATCCGTTCGAATGTTCTGAACCACTGGTCCATCCTGACGCTCTATTTCGGAATCAGTGCCCTCGCAAGCGCAGCTACCGTGTTGGTTGGAGGTGGGCGAGCGATTCTTCCTGTCAACGCAACCATGCTGGCCGCTGACTTAACGTGTTTCCTGATATGGATTCGTACATTCCAAAGAAGCGGGGAGACGATTCCCGATCTTCCAGTCCCATTAGCCGAGGATGCCGCCTATCACCAGGAGGTCAAGAACGCTGTCCTAGACGAGATAGAGTGGCTGGTTGAGAAATCCCGCGAATAGCACGATCGTTTCATCCAACTAATGACGCAATTGCCTGGATCGAGTCCTGCGCGATCCGCATCCGGAATGCTTCGCTAATGCCAATCCAATGCAATATGCCAGCAAAATACAGCCATGCGAAGTGGTAAGTAAAGCGTATCTTCTCATCTAGTACAGCGGAGTAGCTCACAGCGCCCCGTAATACCGAGTGCTCCTGATAAAGCTGCAGCAACCCATTCAAGTATTCGAAGTAGGCACGATTTTGATTCGCACGAAAGGCACGCCTGGACATGTCGTCGTGGAATCCAAGAACAGCATTATTTGATAGCAAACTATCGACAATCTCGTCCGGACGATCTTCGAGATCGGGCCGAACGTGTTCCGGTTCTGGGCGCGCAAATCCAAGCCCGTACAGGTGTTCGACAATTCTGGTCGGGACGCGAACGCCAGTGTCTGCAATTTCCCACCCGCGGTATCCCCACCTCAACTTGGCACCCTCCTTCAGATAATGCGCCAGTAGGGCAACTGTTTGAAGCTCACCTTTTTCCTGAACATTTCGGAGCAACGCCGCTTGCTTCTTCATGTATGCCGTCGTCAGTTGTTGGATGCGCTCTCGAAGCCCATTAAGGTCCTCTAGATCCTTTCGTAGTTGTAATTGGGATGACTTTAACCGATCGGACATGTTCTACCTATCGAGTAGACAAACTTACAAAAAGTTTCAAACTATCCAGCAGCGCGGATAGTATGCCTTCGGCACTGTCAAAGACTGACACCAGCATGAGCACGTACGTTCGGGTCTCCTCAGGCAGGTTGAAGAGCATTTAGGTCCCAATGGAATTCAAGAAGCCAGCGGAGGTCGGTTCACCACTGCCTCTAAGGTCCCTGCGCAGCATCCCAGCGCCGACACGACGAGCACGATAAGGTCGTGATGAGACTCAACAGTCCGATTGTCATCCCTATCTCGGAAGTCAAGGTCGCTAGCGCTATCTTCCGGTGATCGTTCTCCGCTAAATGGCGACGTGCGAAGAGTTTCAGCTTGAAGGTGCGTTGTGGCATCATCTCTCGTTCGGATAGGTAAGAAATGATGACTGGCAAATGCAATCGGGTGCAAAACATTTTGCATAGCGCCTGGGCTCGCTTGTCAAGACACCCGCCTCGGAACAGACGGATCATCACCCAGGATGCAGGAGGGTCGTTGGCTCGGGAAGAACTCATGGCGAGCACGCCAATGGCTGGCTCAGAAAGCAAAACCGATTCTCCTTAGCAATGTTTTGTTCTGTGCTTGCGAAGTACGATCCACGCCAGTGCCGAACCGACTAGAAACACGGTGGTTGGCTCCGGCACAGCGGCGGTGGTCGTTCCCGTGAGATTGAAATTGCTGAATGTGGTCGGTGTTCCAAAGCCACTTCCGGTAGTCATGTTCGGCTGATCGTCATAGAGTCCAACTCCGCCGTCCGATCCCGCAGCAGAATCGGTGAACGTTGTCACGGGAGTTGTAGAACCGTTGATGTAAGCCGAGAAAGTGTTTCCAACCGCCGTGACAGTGATGTTGTAAGCGTCGCCTGGAATAAAGACACCGGGAACTATGTTAAATGTGGCGCTTGGATTTAAGCTATCCGCCCAGTAGATGGAGTTACCTGCGTTGCCGCCCCGGGCTCCCTGGCCATAGCCTTCACCACCGAGAATCAGGACAACATCACCAGTATGGCTCGGATTCTCACGCGTAATGATACCGCCGTCGCCCAACCCGTTCACCGTCACCGTAAGCGTGTAGCCGGTCAAATCGAACGGAAGCAAGTCGTAGCGCCCGGATTGTCGTTCGGCTGCTGCGCGTAATACTGTCCTCCAGTAGCGGTCCAGTTTCCGGTCGTATTGCTCCACAAGCTAGACGGTGGACTGAAGTTGTCAGTGAAGGTCAACGGACTTGCAGAAGCGAGCGCAACTGGAAACGATCAGCGCCGGTACCAAAGCTCCTAAATTGAATCGCATTTCGTTTCTCCTTATTTAACGTGCGGAGTTATGTAAGTGGCCCAACCAAAAGACAACAAGCAAACAACGGAAAGTCCTGTTGAATGAGAACCCGCCGCAACTACGTTCGCATCCAACGCCGCGCTGCGAAGTCCTCGGCGCGGTTGGAGATTTTTAAGATAGCGCTGTTTTTATGTCGATGCAAGCAATTTCATCGACATGTGCGGTGTACATTGAGGTTGTTTTCGCACCGACGCATTCCGAACAGTCGAGTCAGTAGTTGAACCAAAGTCAAGGGCGCAATAGTACTCGCTTCAAACCTCTATTTTCGCTGGCTGCCAGTGGCTTGCTTTTGTCTCGCCGAAGGTTCCCTCCAGCGAATCGAATCCACAGCGGAAGTCCCCAAGCGCAAGCACGTCGGCTTCATATAACGTGGACGCCGTGATCTCGACCGCGTGTGTGATTCCCTCCGAATCCGTGAACGAAACTGAGCATAACCGGGCTGCTGGCAAGACTCCTGTATAGCGAAGACAAGGCGAATAAACATGGAATCGAACGAATCGCTCCAGCCTTGAATCGCCAATTTAACGTTTAGTATCATACTGATACTAGGTTACGCCGTCTGTTCACCTAGTAGTACTATTGGCGTCATGGTACTATTTATGAACTAATCCTAATCTATGGCTGAGATGTTCAAGCTGCGAGAGGCTATTGTCGCTGTACACACCGCGTCATCGGAGAGCTTAACGATTTTCACAGTCCCGAGAGGGGCTGTTATTAAGGTGATAGGGGAACCTCAAAAATCTGGATTGGTGGAAGCAGTTTGGAACGGACAGCGTTTCGCGGTTTTCATCCAGGACATTCGGTCCCGTGGTGAGTCGGTCGAAGTTGCAAGCACCGGCCCGTAAGAAGCAAAGTGTGCCGCGCCAGGAGTTGTTCGAGAAGCGCGGAGGTGCAACGCCAGGTTCTTGGACCTGAGTCGGGTCACGGTTTACGCGACTCTGTGCCGGTGGACTTGGGTTCTGCGGCTTTCTTCTTCGGCACCTTGCCAGCCAGCATTTTCTCGTTCGCCTTCTTCAACCGGTTGAACTCGTCGATCCACTGCTCCAGCGTCAAACTGCTCACCTTCGGTACATTCACAGTCCGGTCGAGCCAGTTGTTCGCCATGCCTTTCCAGAAGTAGAAATAACCATCGCCTTTCTCGACGTGAACGTCGTGCCCCAGTCGGCGCAGTTCGTCGTCGATGGTTTTGAGTGTAAGGCGCATATAGTTTCAGCGCCTATGAAGATCGAGGTTCATTCGGACGATGAATAATCGTGGAAGCTCCACCACCCATCGTTCTTTGCTTCATGTTCTCAGTTGTCGTTGGGTACTTCATCGGCAGAACAATGAGTATCCGTGATCGCAACTCCGGCCATAGGGAATAGACGGATCGATCCCTGGCCGATCCAAACCAAACGTTACACCCGGCGAATCGTGTGGTAAACGACGAGAACCACCACAGCACCGATAACGGCGACGAGCAGACTGTACAAGTTCAGTCCTGTCACCCCAGCGGCACCAAAAGTATTGAACAGCCACCCGCCTACGATGGCACCGACAATGCCCAGGAGAATATCAAGTATCAACCCTTCGCCGCGTCTGTTTACGAGCTTGCTGCCGATGAATCCGGCAAGTAATCCTAAAACGATCCAGGCAAAGAACGACATAGTTTATTGTTCCTCCACGTTACTCTGTCCAACATGACTAGACGGAGCAAAGTTTATCCGATCCAACCGTGCCATGCAACTCCAAGTCGCTATCAGCACTGTGATTCTTAACTGCGAGCGGTCGTATCCTCGCTGGTGGTGCGTCTGCGGGCGTGACTGGATGGTGTCGGCAAATCCCCAAGCGAACACGCCATGAAGACCAGCTTCGCGGATTCATCTGAACGGATTCGTCAGCGCGGCGGAGGGAGAATAAGCGTAGCCTGCTGGAAAGACATTTTCCATCCGCCACCTTGCCTGACAAACGCCCGTGTCGTGTACCACTCCTCCTTGGCGGTCGGTGATGAGGACTTCATTGTTAAAACCGCCGTATCCCCATAGAGTCGAATTGTGGGCATTTCCCCGTGAACGTCTGGAAGCATTTGTCCCGCTTTCAGTGCATCAAGGTACCCTTTCTTATCAATGAGGTTTCCCCTTCGCAAAATGAACTGGAAATCTTCCGTGAGTCGTGGAGCAATTCCTGCAACATCGCGAGTGCTCATCGCGGTTTCGATAGAACTATTGAGTTGAGTACCATCGCTTTTGACATCGGCAAGAAGCGAGCCAATGCAAGAGAGGAGGAGCAACGTGAACAGGGGGGGTATTCTTGGCATAGTGGAAACCAAAATAGCATGGGCGTTCCGCAGCAGCAACGGCGAGCGAGATGAATTTGCTTAACAGCCTTGCCGCCTACGCCTTCGCTTCGTGGACTTCACGGGTTGCAACGTCGGAGCGGGGTTAGAACGAGCGGCGTAGCTGGGTGTAATATCAAATCAATGAGACTTGCGGCGGCACTGGCGCTTTTGATCTCTACGGTCACGTTACAGCTTCAGGCGCAGATAATCATCGAAGCCGAAATGAAGCCTCCAGTCATTATCCACAAGACCCAACCTGTCTACACCGAAGATGCACACAAGGCTAAAGTGGAAGGCGCTGTTACGCTGTGGGCAGAGATCCGCACGGATGGAAAGCCATACGCCATCCGCGTCACCAAAGGACTAGGATACGGACTCAACGAAAGTGCAATCAAGTGCCTCAGCGAGTGGCGTTACCGACCGGGCACAGCCAATGGGATTCCGGTTACGGTGCCTGCGACAATCGAAATCTTTTTCAGTCTAAATCCAAGGTAGCCCCACCACCACCGCTCCCACACCCCTCGCCACCCGCCGGTATCGCGGTTCCAGGACCGACCAAAACCTAAACGCTCACACGCCAGCAGCCTTCGAACCGATTCGGTTGAGCCAATCCATCGCCGATTGCTGTTCGGAAAAGGTAAAGACCGTTAACCCACGATTCAAGGCGACCAGTGCTCCGAATCCAGTGATTGTTGGCGGTTTTCCGACGACTGCCACTGTGGGAGACATAGAGGGTTGTCGGCAGTATTCCACGATAATCTTACTGACTTCATACTTCTCCAAGTCGGAAATCTCACCTTCCGCACCAAGCGCGTCAAACAGGATCTTGCCGCACTCCTTCTCCGCAGCGGCATCGCAGATCTTCTTCCAACATTCCAGTGCTTCACTGAACGATACTCGTCCGGTGACCGTAGCCAGCAGCACACCGTCGTCTCTCGTGTGCTTGCAAGGTGAAGACTGGGATTGGGTGAGATAACCCGGCTCGTCCTGCTCCTGAATCCCCCGCTGGGTATACTTAACCGCCGATGGAAGTCTACGAACGTGAAACCGCTGAGGTGATACGCCGTTTCCTCGACCGTAGGATCAGTTTCCCTGAATGTATCGCCGCGCTGGATGCTGCGCTGGCGGGTGTTATCCCACACCTGACCGGCGAACAACTCCCCCGGCTTCGGATGGTGATGCGGGCGAACAGCGAAACCGTGATGCAGGAGATGGCGAGGCGCGGACCACCGGCGGGGAAGAATTCAATCAGCTAACGCCCAAGGTCGTTCAAATTTTTACATTCTTAGCACAGCCGGTAACCACCTGTGCCGGGACGACGTTCATTCGCAGGTATATCACGACCTGAAGGACACCGGTGGTTGTTGTGGTAGACGCGATTTTCAGGCATTTTCTGACCTTCGTGGAGTGAATAAAAACTTGCAGGTTCGCCTTCGATTACAACCGCCACTGGAATTACCCCTGACTACGATATCGAGCGGAATCGGCGTGGGGTACATGGGTCCGGGCGAGCGGAGGTGCCAGGCGGTGGTTCCGCTCCAAACCGCGATTACTTCGGCGTCCTATTTTCGAGCAGTGCCGTATAATTCCAGGCGGTTAGGTGTGGAGCGGGCGGGGTTTCCGCGCGGTGGCGTGGAGCGTGGTGGGGATGCGGCGGTGGGACTGCTCTACCCTTGACACCGTGCAATTTTAGGGCTAATGTAAACATGTTTTTGTTCATGGTCGGATCCATTGTGCTTTGGACCCGATAGCTGTCCTCGCGAAGGCAAGTCTTTCTGTTCAGGAGTTGCGGGACATGTATGTGATTCGCTTCACGCATTGGTTTCGCGCAAGCGCTGCCGTGCCTCTGCGGGAGGGACGCGAACGGCAACGACATTGGCGTGCTGTTGAACTTCTTCATCGCTTGGTCGCCGGATCGCTCACGGTATGCAAAATCGTGTTGCTGCATTTGATCCTGAACATCCGAGGCGTACGCCACCGAATCTCTATCGGAAAGACGCTTGAAGACGAGCCGGGTTCGCACAAAATGGATTGAGTGCCATAGCTGAGATTCACCAGCGGTATTCGCGATAATATTTCTGTGAGCGCAACAGTTTGTACAGCCTCACCAGTGCAAGACTAGAACGATCAAACCTAATAAAACTAAATCAACTGCTTGGGGCGGAACCTTGATATCGGGGGAGCGGTTCTCGATCATGCCGAAGATCAGCGGTCCGTTAAAAATTATCCCAATGTGAGCCTGTGACACGGATAGCGCATTCCGCTCGCGCTTTCTGGTATGACTAAATGCGACGACAGCAAGCAGACAAGTTAAGGGTTTCTGGCCGTAGTACCGTGCGGTCCGAAATGAACCACACTATGAACTATCTTCCGATCCTCGCGCCGTAGGCGCTGGTTGCCGGAT
>Ga0070714_100002207_pt1 | contig 14336 bp, 16 predicted proteins | sample LARL83metaG_FD_65450 | JGI IMG/M metagenome (GOLD analysis project Ga0070714, IMG submission 65450) | Corn, switchgrass and miscanthus rhizosphere microbial communities from Kellogg Biological Station, Michigan, USA - LAR L8-3 metaG | ecosystem: Host-associated > Plants > Roots > Rhizosphere ...
GTGGTGCTTCATCTCCTCGTAGAACCAGATGGAGACGAAGCTGCAGAAGTCGATGTCCGCGTAGAAGTCGCGCAGGAACATCTCGGTGGCGTACAGCGCGCTCAGCTCGGTGAGGCAGATCTGGCGCAGGTCGCTGATCCACTGGGGGGACAGCGCCGACTTGTCGATGCGGCCGAAGTCGACCTCGGTCCGCAGCTCCCACCTCGCCCTCTCGAGCCGGTCGAAGAGCTCGTCGTACAGCATGCCCCTCATTCTGTCGGGGCCGCACTGTCCAATACATCGGCCCGGAGGGCGTTGTGGCGGCCGGTTTCTTGTCCACCGTGGCCTACAATCCAGGGCGCGATGGCCACCGCCCGTCCCCCGGCCCAGTCCTCTCCCCTTCCCGCCCTGCCGCCCGAGATCACCGCGCGGCTGCTTGGCCAGGTCGACCGCATCTCCAACCTGCTGGCCCGGCGGCTGGCCTCGGAGATCGCCCTCCCGGCCGGCTTCGCCAGCCCGCAGTACCTGCGCATCGTGCTCCAGGCGTGCCGCGACGGGGTCGGCGCCCTGGTCCAGCAGCTCCACGACCAGCGCCGCCACCACACCGCCGAGCTGGCCCGTCTGGGCCGCGCCGGGGAGCGACAGGCGGAGATGGGCGTGCCCCTGGAGGTGCTGCTCTCCGCCTACCGGCTGGCGGCGCGCGTCGTCTGGCAGGAGGTGATCGGCGAGGCCGGGCGGGTCGGCGAGCTGGAGCCGGCCACGGTCATGGCCGTCTCCGAGCAGGTCCTCGACTACCTCGACCAGATCTCCGGCGCCGTGGGTCGCGCCTACCTGGAGACCCGCGAGCGCCTCATGCGCCAGCGCGACCGCGACCGCAACCAGGTGCTCCAGCGCCTCCTCGTCGGCGACGTCGCCGGCGAGGTGCGCCGCCTCGCCGCCTCCCTCGACCTCGAGCTCACCCCGCCCTACCGCGTGCTCGCCTGCTGGGTGCCGCCCGGGGTCGACGCCGAGCCGGTGCTCGACGAGGCGTGGCGGTCGGCCGGGGTGCTGCTGGTCGGCGACGAGCCGGGGACCTGGATCGCCCTGGTCCGCGCCGACGCCGACCTGGCCCGCCTGGCCCACGACGGCGCCCATGCCGTGCACCGCACCCGCCCCGCCGGCGGCGCCGCCGAGGTGCCGCTGCGCATCGGCGCCGGCCCCGTCGCGCCGCGCCTGGAGGATATCGCCGCCGCCGCCCGCCGCGCCCGCCAGGCCCTCGGCGTCGGCGCCCGCCTCGCCCCCGACCTGCTCCTCCACGACGAGCGCGAGCTCGGCGTCTACGCCGCCATGGGCGCCGACCCCGACGAGCTGCGCGCCCACGTCGACCACGTCCTCGGCCCCGTGCTGCGCAGCACTCGCGCCGCCATGCTCCTGGAGACCCTCGAAGCCGTGGTCTCCACCCGCGGCGTCAACGAGGCCGCCGCCCAGCTCGGCATCCACCGACACACCGTGGTCTACCGCATCCAGCGCCTTCGCGACCTGCTCGGCGTCGACCTCGACGACCCGGGGCAGCGGCACCGGCTCTGGCTCGCCCTGCAGGCGGCCCGACTGCTGCAGTAAAGCGATCTGCTACGCTCTTTACGTGAAGCATGTCGCCAAGCTGAGCAGCAAGTACCAAGCGAGCATCCCGAGCGGAGTCCGAGATGCGCTCGGCCTGCGCCCCGGCGACCGCCTGGTGTTCGAGGTCGAGGGCGGCGCCGTGAGCCTGCGCCGCTATCCCACGCTGGAAGAGCTCGCAGGCACCTTCCCGGCTCCCCCGGACGTAGCCGACCTGAGCTGGAGCGAGATTCGCGACCGAGCCTGGGCCCCGCCGACGACGACCCGACGCACCAGCGCCACCGCCGCCCGCCGAACCAAGCGGCGGTGATTCGCGCGGTCCTCGACACCAGTGTCCTCGTCCGGTACTTCACCGGCGACGATGCCGTCAAGACCGCCGCAGTGGACAGGCTTCTCGGCGAGGCACCGCCGGGCTCGCTTCTCCTCCCCGATGTCGCCATGGCCGAACTTGGTTTCGTCCTTCTACGCGTCTACGGCTACTCGCCGGAGTCGGTCGCCAGCGCGCTGCGCGCGGTGGCGATGCATCCCGCGATCGACGTTCAGGCGCCCGCGATCTGGCTCGACGTCGCCGACGACCTCGAGGCGGGCCGTGGCTTGGTCGATGCGTACCTGATGCGCAGCGCCTCCGCAGTCGGCGCCCCGACGCTGCTCACCTTCGACAAGAAGCTGAAGCCGCCTGCCGGCGTGCGCTGCCGCGAACCGTAGCGGCCCGCACGCTCACTTCTGCGTGGTCGCGCCCTGCTCGGCCTCGCGGGCGAGCATGAAGAGCAGGTCGCTGCAGCGGTTGAGGTAGCGCAGCACCTCGGCGTTCTCCAACTCCCCCGCGCGCTGCAGGGCGACGGCGCGGCGCTCGGCGCGGCGCACGAAGGTGCGGGCCATGTCGACCGCGGCGGCGGCGACGGTGCCGCCGGGGATGACGAACGCTTTGGGCAGCGGAACGCGCGCCTCCAGGTCGTGCACCTCGCCCTCCAGTGCGTCGACCATCGCCGGCGTCACCACCGCGAAGTGCTTCTCCAACAGGTGGCGCTCGCCGCGGCCGGTGGCCAGCTCGGCGCCGACGGTGAACAGCTCGCGCTGCAACGCCAGCACGCGCGAGGCGAACGCTGCATCAGGCGCCGATGCGCGCGCCAGCCCCAGCGCAGAGATCGCTTCGTCGAGCGCCCCGTATGCCTCGGTGTGCAGGTCGTCCTTGGGCACACGCCCGCCGTAGAGCAGCGACGTCTCGCCGGAGTCGCCCCCGCGCGTGACGATGCTGCCGCTCACGCGACCCAGCCGCCCTCTTCGGCCGCGTGCTCCAGGACTTCGAGGCCCTTCTCCGCGCGCACCGTGCTGTGCGACTTCTCCCACTCCTCCACCCACTTCGACGCGGCGATGGTGGCGGTGGTGGCGTCGCCGACGGCGGTGGTCACCTGGCGGGTGAGCTGGGAGCGCACGTCACCGGCGGCGAAGATGCCGGGGATCGAGGTCTCCATGGTCATCGGGTTGGTCACGTAGTAGCCGCCCGGGTCGTGGTCGACGTGCGAGTCGACGAGCTGGGTGTTGGGGATGAAGCCGATGAAGATGAACACGCCGCCGACGGTGAAGTCGCGCACCGAGCCGTCCTCGACGCTGCGCAGCTTCATGTGGGTCACGCGGCCGTCGCCCTCGATGGAGTCGACGACGGTGTTGAGCACGAACTCGATCTTGGGATGCTCGCGCGCCTCCTGCAGCAGGATGGGCTGGGCGCGGAACTCCTCGCGGCGGTGGATGATCGACACCTTGGAGGCGTAGCGGGTGAGGAAGAGGCCCTCCTCGATGGCGGCGTCGCCGCCACCGACCACGGCGAGGTGCTCGCCCTGGAAGAAGGCGCCGTCGCAGACCGCGCAGTAGGACACGCCGCGGCCGGCGAACTCCTCCTCGCCAGGCACGTCGAGCTTGCGCGGGTTGCCGCCCGCGGTGACGATCACGGCGGGGGCGCGGTACTCGCCCTCGTCGGTCTCGATCACCTTCATGCCGTCCTCGTCGACGCGGATGCGGTTGACCTGGGCGATGACCAGGTCGGCGCCGAAGTGGGTGGCCTGCTCGGTCATGGTCACGGCGAGGTCGCCGCCGGTGATCGACTTGAAGCCGGGGTAGTCCTCGATCAGCTCGGTGTTGAGGAGCTGGCCGCCGGGCGCCTTGCCCTCCAGGATCACGGCGCGGACCTTGCTCCGCCCCGCGTAGAGCGCGGCGGTGAGCCCCGCGGGGCCGCCGCCGATGATGGCGATGTCGTAGGTGCGCTCGTCCACGAGAATCCTCGAAGCAGTCAGGGCGGCGAGAACGCCGCGATTGGAGTATGGGCAGCCTCGCGCCCCGTCAAACCGGGGATTCTACGGCTACGGCGTGGGCCGCCCCGCGAAGTCGAAGAGCTCGGCGCTGACCCGCCCGACGGGGATGGCGTAGGCCTGCGGGGTGGACCGCGAGGCCAGGGTGACGATGCCGATCACCTCGGCGAAGGCGTTCATCACCGGGCCGCCGCTGTTGCCCGGGAAGACCTGCTGGCCGCGCATGGCGATCATGTCGTGGTAGAGCACCGTGGTGGTGCTGGTGGGGTCGATCTCGGTGTTGCCCCGCACCGGCACGTCCTGGTGCAGGCGGGCGATGGTCTCCACGGTGGAGGTCTGGTCGTCGTGCCCGGTGGCCCGGCCCGAGGCGAGCACGATCACGTCGGAGGGCACGGGCGGGTCGGTCCCCGCCGAGAGCTGCAGCGGCTTGGCGTCGAAGCCGTCGAGGGAGCGGACCACGGCGATGTCCTGGTCGTGGTCGACGCCCATGATCGTGCCCACGTGGGTGGCGTTGCGCCGGTCGCGGATGCGCACCGAGAGGGCGCCCTCGACGACGTGGGCGTTGGTGACGAAGTCGCCCCGGGTGTCCAGCAGCCAGCCCGTGCCCAGCTCCTGGTGGTCGGGGGTCTGCGTCTCGATGGTGACCACCCGGCTCAGCGCCGCACCGGCGACCTCCGCCAGCGGCTGGGCGGTGGCGGTGGCGGTGGGCGCGGTCAGCGAGCCGGGGAGCTGGCGGGCGATCTGGTCGGAGGTGACCGTCGCCGAGCGGTAGCCGGCGACCAGCGGGGCCACCAGCACGGCGATGAGCAGGGCGACCAGGGCGGGCACCAGCCAGCGGCGGCGCGGCGCGGGGGCGGGCGCGGCGACCGGCGGCGGCAGGGGCACCGAGCGAGGGCCACCCCACTGGTCGCCGTGCCATCCCACCGGCGGCGGGCTGTACCCGGGTGTCGACCAGGGCACCCGCGCCCGCCCGCAGGCTGGGCAGGCCGTCTCCCCCGGCTGCCAGGCCCGGCCGCACCAGCAGTCCTGCCTCATGCCCACGGCGGGAACCATACTCTGCGCCACAGCCCGCGGCGCCATGGAGCCGCCGGCAGCGACGCAGGAGGTGTGCGGTGGCGACGGACGTGGCACGGGGGGTCGCGGTGGTCGGCGGCGGTGCGGGCGCGCTGGGCCGGGCGGTGGTCGACCGGCTGCTCGCCGACGGCTACGCGGTGGTGGTGCCGGTGCGCCGCCCCCAGGACGCCGACCTGCCCGCGGCGGCGACCGCCGTGCAGTGCGACCTGCGCAGCGCCGACGAGGTCGACCGCCTCGCCGAGACGGTGCGCGCCGCCGGCCCCTGGCGGGTGCTGGTCAACGCCTCCGGCGGCTACGCCGGCGGCGAGGCCCACCGCATCGACGACGAGGAGATGCGCGACCTGCTCGAGCTCAATCTGCTCGGCCCCTGGCGCCTGGCCCGCGCCGCCGCCCGGGCGATGATCGACCAGGGCCAGGGCGGCCGCATCGTCAACGTCTCCAGCCGCGCCGCGGTCGACGTGGCCGGCGGGCAGGCCGCCTACCAGGTGGCCAAGACCGGGCTGGTCCGGCTCACCGAGGTGATGGCCGTCGAGCTCCGCGAGCACAGCATCACGGTCAACGCGGTGATGCCCAGCATCATGGACACCCCGGCCAACCGCTTCGCCATGCCCCACGCCGACCATTCGCGCTGGCCGCAGACCGGCGAGGTGGCGGCGACCATCGCCTGGCTGCTCACCGACGAGGCCAGCCTGGTCAGCGGGGCCGCCATCCCCGCCTTCGGTCGGGCCTAAGCCGAACGGCGCCGCCGGCGGCTCCGCGCCAGGGCCACCACGCCGATCGCCGCAGCGCTCGCGGCGCCCGCCGAGCCGCCCGCGGCGGCCGTGTTGGGCAGGGTCGACGCGCTCGCGGACACGTTGGTGACGGTGGCCCCGCTCTGCGACGCGGGGACCACGGTCCCGCTGCACGGCGAGCCCGAGGCGTTGACGATCTCGACGCTCACCGGACCGTCGCTGGTCAGCTTGATGGTGGCGTTGCAGTCGATCTTGGCCCGAACCGCGTCGACCACGACGTGGGAGACGTTGGTGGCGGTCAGGTCGAGGGTGTCGGCGCAGGGCGCGCTGGGGGTGTCGCCCCAGGTCTTGTACTGGCGGGTGTACGGCGTTGCCGCCACGCCGGCGCCGAACTGGGTGGCGCTGGCCGGCGGGTCGCCCTGGCAGAAGCCCTCGCTGCGCACGTCGACGGTGCCGCGGATCTGGCTCGGGTCGCGCACGGTGAGGCCGCTCAGCCAGTAGGCGTGGTCGGCGGTGACGCCGACGTCGCCGAAGTCCATGGTCGGGTTGACCACGTAGGTCACGTGCGCCGGGTCGGAGTCGACCGTGGCGTTGTCGAGGAATTGGGTCGGCCACGTGTAGTTGTCGAAGGTGGCGAAGGCGAAGTGGTCGTAGCCCGGGAAGGTGTCCTTCTCGTAACGGTAGTTGAGCGCGTCGAGCTGCTGGGCAACGAGCTGCGGGCCGTCGGCGGGGACCAGCTCGTCGTCGGTGCCGTGCCAGATCAGGATGGGCACGTTGCGCAGCGAGCCGAGCATGTAATACGTGTTGCTCGGGTCGCCGCTCGCGTTCCCGCTGGTCGAGGGGAAGCCGGGCGGGCCGGTCCAGATGCCGTCGGCGGGCGGTCCGACGGTGACGAAGTCCTTGGCGAAGAGGTCGGGGAACTGCGTGCCCAGCTTGTAGGTGGCGTAGCCGCCCATCGAGTAGCCGGTGAGGGTGGTGCGGGTCAGGTCGAGGCTGTAGTGCTGCTCGATGTCGTTCCACATCTCGAAGACGTCGGCCTCGGCGCTGTCGTAGTACCAGCCGTCGGGGCCGCGCGACTCGCCGGTGGCGACCAGGGTGCCGCTGTCGCGCTCGCCGAACTGGCTCTGGTTGTTGCTGCCCATGTACTGGTTGTAGTTGGCGCTCAGCGAGTGCAGCAGCAGGGTCAGCGGGTACGACGCCTTGGGGTCGAACGCGGCCGGAACGTAGAGGTTGTAGGGCTGGAGCTGGCCCTGGTACTCGCCGTCGTAGTCGGTGAGGCTGACCTGGGAGGCGCTGTTGGCGTAGGTCACCCCGCCGCTGCCGAACTTGAAGTGCGACGACATGATGCGGTCGATGGTGCCGGTGACCGGCACGCCGCTCGTGTCCGTCGAGCCGGCGGCCAGCTTGGCGAAGTCGACGTCGTCGTGCAGGGCGGTGATGTCGTTGGCCGCGAGCGCGGCGGCCTGGTTGCAGTCGCGCCACATGCAGACCGTCGGCTCCGGGGACGACGACGGCGTGGGATGGGCCACCGCGGCCTGCTTCTCGCCCTCGCGGAAGGCGACGTTGAAGAACGCCGCCGGGGTGCCCAGCGTGCCCGCGCCGCCGGGCGTGGTGGCGGTCGACGACTGCGACGGCAGCAGGTACTTGCCGCTCGCCGCGTCCCACAGGCCCACGCCCGCGCTGAGCCGCACCACCGAGGTGCCCGGATCCCACACCGTGTGCGGCACGGTGACCGTGATCTGCGCCCGGTTGGTGTCGAAGCTGACCGGAACGCTGGCGCCGTCGAGGTCGGCGCTGCCGCCGTGGACGGTGAGGAAGTGGTCGGCGGGCATGGCCACGTTGGCCCCGTCCGGCGCCTGCCGCGACGTCGAGCCCGGCGTGCCGATGCCGACGGTCGCCGCCACCAGCGCGGGGTCGCTCAGCTCGGTGAGGGTGATGCGGAAGGCGGTGGAGTCGCTGAGCGGTTTGACGCGCAGCTCGACCAGGTCGGCGGCGTTGCCCTGGTAGCGCGGATCGCTGGGGTACGAGTAGGTGCCGGTGCGCAGCGAGAAGGCGTCGGCCTGGGGGCGCTTGTCGTTGGGGTCGGGGAAGTTGCCGTTGGCGCCGCTGTCGTCGTAGAGGAAGTCCTGGTAGACGAACTCGCCGTGCTCGTAGGCATGGGCGCCGGAGACCAGCAGCGGCGCGGCGGTGAAGGGCGCGACGTTGGTGAGCTGCGGCGCGGTGGCGGGGGCCTGGTAGAGGATCGGCGGCCCCGGCTGCCAGGTGACCGTCTTGGACTGCGCATGGGCGACCCCGGCGCTGGGCGCGGCGGCGATCCCGAACAGGGCGGCCGCGGTGGTGGCGGCCGTCAGCGCCCGGCGTGCGTGCATGGAACCCGTCCTCCTCGTACTGGCGATCGCCCCCCTCAGAACAAAGAACGGCGCAGACCGCGCGACATTGCGCCGCTAGAGCCGGTCGAGCGCACCCGTGTCGAGCAGGGCGCGCAGGGCGCGGGCGCGGTGGGAGACCCCGTCCTTGGCCTCGTCGCCCGCCTCGCCGAAGGTGACGCCGAGGTCGTCGCTGAGGAAGGCGGGGTCGTAGCCGAAGCCGCGGTCGCCGCGCGGCGCCTCGGTCAGCACGCCCGAGCAGGTCCCGGCGGCGGCCACCGTGCCCGCGCCGGGGGCGGCCAGGGCGACGACGGCGACGTAGCGGGCCCGGCGGTCCTGCGGCGTCTCGGCGCCGACGCGGGCGAGCAGGCCGAGCAGGCGGTCGCGGTCGCTCGCCTCGGGACCCATCCAGCGCGCCGAGTGGGGGCCGGGCCACCCCTGCAGCGCGGGCACCTCGATGCCGCTGTCGTCGGCCAGCGCGGGGAGGCCGGTGGCGTCGCGGGCCTGCTCGGCCTTGGCGCGCGCGTTCTCCTCGTAGGTCGTCCCCGGCTCGTGGAGCTCGACGTCGCCGAGCCCGACGAGCTCGACCCGCTCCCCCAGCAGCCGCTGGAACTCGCGCAGCTTGCCCGGGTTGGCGGTGGCCAGCACCACCCGCGGCCGCGCCGTCAGCGCTTCAGCGCCTCCTGCTGCTTGACGAACAGCTCGCCCAGCCCCTTGTCGGCCAGCTTGAGCAGTTGCTCCATCTCGTCGCGGCTGAAGGGCTCCTGCTCGGCGGTGCCCTGGAGCTCGATGAAGCGGCCGTCGGCGGCGGCGACGCAGTTCATGTCGGTGTGGGCGGCGGAGTCCTCGAGGTAGTTGAGGTCGAGGCGCGGCTGGCCGCCGACGATGCCCACGCTGACCGCCGCAACCGGGAAGCGCACCGGCTCGCGGCGGATCAGCCCCGCCTCCCTGACCCGCTCCAGGGCCAGGGCGAGGGCGACGAAGCCGCCGGTGATGGCCGCGGTGCGGGTGCCGCCGTCGGCCTGGAGGACGTCGCAGTCGACGATGATCGTCCGCTCGCCCATGGTCTCCATGTCGATGGCGGCGCGCAGGGAGCGGCCGATGAGGCGCTGGATCTCGCTGGCCCGGCCGTCGACGCGGCCGCGGCGCCCGTCGCGCTCGGTGCGCACCTGGGTGCTGCGCGGGAGCATCGAGTATTCGGCGGTGATCCAGCCCGAGCCGGTGCCCTTGCGGTACGGCGGGACCCGCTCCTCGACGCTGGCGGCGCAGAGCACCCGGGTGTCGCCGAAGGAGACCAGGGCGCTGCCCTCGGCGTAGGGCACGGCGCCGGGCTCGATGGTCACCGGGCGCATCTCGTCGGGGCGGCGTCCGTCGGGTCGCATGGGCGCGCAGTCTACGGGGTGCGGGCTAGCGGCCGAGGGCGATGCCGATGGCGGCCCCCGCCGCCGCGCCCAGGGCCACGCCGAGCGCCTCCCGGGCCAGGTGGGCGCGGGTCAGCCGGGCCTCACAGGTCCGGCAGCGGCCGGCCAGGGCGACGAAGCTGAGCACGGGGACGAGCTCGAACCACTGCAGGGTGCGGCCGCACCCGTCGCAGCGGGAGCGGCCTTCCACCGACCCCGCCCAGCCCCGGTCGGCGACCACGCCGAAGTACGACGCGAGGGTGCCGCCGATTCCCGCTCCGATCAAAGCGACCAGCGCAATCACCACCGATGATCCTTCCCGGATTGTGACATTAGGCCCATATGTGAATTGTCCTGGCTTGTGCTCTAATCGGGAGCCGTGTCGATCCTCGACAGTCCTCTCCGTATCGAGCCGCTGCTCGACGCGCTCTTCGACCAGGGTGCCACCGACCTCCACCTGAGTGCCGGCGCCTCCCCGTCCCTGCGCATCGACGGGCACCTCGTGCCCGCCACCTCCCGCGTGCTCACGCCCATGGAGACCGAGGCGCTCTGCGAGCAGCTCGTCAACGACGCCGCCCGTGACACCCTCGCCGAGAAGGGCGCCGTCGACTTCTCCTTCCAGTGGAACGACAGGGGCCGCATCCGCGGCAACGCCTTCAAGCAGCGCAACTCACTGGCCATCGCGCTGAGGGCAATCCCCCAGACCATTCCGACGTTCTCGGAGCTGCGGCTGCCGCCCATCGTCGAGCGGCTGGTCGAGCTGCCCCGCGGCCTGATCCTCATGACCGGGCCCACCGGCGCCGGCAAGTCGACCACCCAGGCCTCGATGATCGACTGGATCAACCGCTCGCGGGCCCAGCACGTCATCACCATCGAGGACCCCATCGAGTACCTCCACACCAACCAGCGCTGCATCGTCGACCAGCGCGAGGTGGGCGTGGACACCCCCGACTTCGAGAGCGCCCTGCGCGCCGCCCTCCGCGAGGACCCCGACGTCCTCCTGGTCGGCGAGCTCCGCGACCTGGAGTCGATCCGCATGGCCCTGACCATCGCGGAGACCGGCCACCTCGTCTTCGGCACCCTGCACACCAACGACACGGCCCAGTCGGTCGACCGCATCGTCGACGTCTTCCCGGCCAACCAGCAGCAGCAGATCCGGGTCCAGCTCGCCGCCTCGCTGCAGGCGATCTTCTACCAGCAGCTCCTGCCCAAGAAGGGCGGCGGCCTGATCGCCGCCTTCGAGGTGCTGATCGCCACCCACCCGGTGCGCAACCTGATCCGCGAGTCGAAGAGCGCCCAGCTCCGCAACGTCATCTCCACCTCGGCCAGGGACGGGATGCAGACCCTGGAGACCTCGCTCAACCTGCTCATCAACGCCGGGCTGGTGGAGTACGAGGATGCGGCGGCGGTGTCGCTGTACCCCGCCGAGGTGAAGCGGCCGGCGCCGCCGGTGGTCGACGCGAAGCACGAGCAGCGCGTCGCCCAGGCCCTCTGGAACGCCGAGCACGGCGGCTCGCCGGGACCGGCGCCGACCAGGAAACGCGGGCAGACCGACCCCGCGCGCTAGGCTTTCTCCTCAGGGGTTTTGGCTGGTCACCTCGGAGGCTCTGTGCGCGTCGTGAGGTCGCGTACCCGGTATCTGCAGCACGTGCCGCTCCGGGATCTGCTCGGGAATCCCGCCTTCGCGCTGGCGTGGTGGGTCTACGTGCTCGGCTCCGTGGCCGACTGCGTGACCACCTCGGTGGCCCTGGCCAACGGGCTGCACGAGCGCAACCCCGTGGCCCGGGTCATCTACCGGGGGGCGGGCATGGACGCGCTGTGGGCCTTCAAGTTCGGGGTGCTGGCGATCATCCTCTACGGGCTGACCTGGCTGCCCCGGCGGGTGGGGCTGGTGTTCGTCGGGGTGCTGGCGGTGACCATCCTGTTGGACGTCAACGCCAACTGGGTGGAGCTGCGCTCGTTCGTCCGCTGACGCAGCAGGTCGCGGGCCACCAGGGCGATCACGGCGGCGAGAATCACTGAGGACAGGACGCCCTCCAGCGCGCCGAGCCCTGTCAGCGGCAGGGTGACGGACCACTCGGCGAGGAAGACGTCGGCGGTGAGCAGGGCCGGCACCGCGAGTCGCCAGTTGAGCGCGGTGCCGGGTCGGGCCAGCCACCAGATGGTGCCGAAGACGTAGGGCTCGAACAGGTAGTAGGAGTGCACCGTCTTCGCCAGCATCGGGAAGCAGCACGCGGCGATGCAGAGCAGACCACACACCCCCATGGCATCCGCCGTCGCCGTCGCGCGTCTGCGCACGATGATGAGGCACAGCGCCGCTGCGACACCGAGGCTCACGAAGGCATCGGCATGCTCCGCGAAGGTCGCCAGCGGGCTGCGGTACAGCAGCACCCACACCGAACCACCGGCGATCGGCAGTCGGCCGCGGTAGGTCACCAATGACCGAATGACGTCAGAACCGTCGGCCACCAGGAACGGTGCAAGCCCGGCGGCGACCGTCGCCGCCGCGACCAGGCCGAGGTCGCCGATCCGCCGCCGGCCCTGCCGCGAGCCGGTGACCACCGCGAGTGGGATGGCGCAGATCGAGGCGGCGGTTCGAGTCAGGAGAGCGAGCCCCAGGCCGAAGCCGGCGCGTCCCGCACGACTCTCGATGGTCCACCGCACGGCGAGCAGCAGGAAGTAGGTCTCCACCACCTGTTCCAGGTGGCCGAAGCCCGCCACCGCGATCCACAGGACCGGCGCGAGCAGAAAGGTGGCATGTGTTCCGAGACGCCACTCGATCGCACCGCGCACCCGCCGAACGATGCCCAGAGCCTCGCGCGACACCAGGAGAGCGAGGATCGCGGCGAGCACCGCGGTCATGGCGGCGACCACGCGCGGGTCGGTCCATCCGAGAGCCTGTGCGACAGCCGCAAGCGGCATGAGCAGCACGAGCCCGACCGGGCCGTTGGCATCCGGGTAAGCGTTGCCGCCCTGGAAGGAGTACACGGTCAGCGCATGGCCGTGCGCCGCATACTGCGCCGCCGGCCAGAAGAAGAAGTCGAGGTCTGTCTTGGTGCCCCGCATCACGAGAGGGCTGAGGCCCCACGCAGCGACGTAGACGAGGCATAGCCCGCCAGCAACGATGCCAGGCCAACGCCGGCGACGACGGCTAGGGGGACTCACGAACAGGCGGAGCTGGTAACCGTCCCGTGGCCGTCCGAATTCATGTCGACCGTGCCCAGGTCGGTCGGTTCCGTATGCATGTAAGTTGGCACCAACTGGTCGATGCTGGTTGCGTAACCGCCGGTGTCGACCCGATACGCCTCGGCAGCGGACTGAACCGTCGCCAAGTCCGTCTTGCAGCTCGTAGAGCTTGCGTTCTGCCGCACGCCGATTATGTTGAAGATCACAACGGCTGCCAGGATGGCAAGGACGGCAATGACCACAAGAAGCTCGATCAGAGTGAATCCGCGCTCCTTCTCGTGTCTGACGCGCCGTCTCCGAGTCTCGATGACCATACAGGCTCCACTCCAACTCTCCGGGACGACGGTCGCCCCCCGCTATGGAACAAGAGCGTGTGGGCCGGCCGCATTCAAGCGACCGGCCCACACATCGACTAGCACTTGTCGCTCGTCACCAGGCCCTTGCCGTCCTCGTTGAAGGTCACCGTACCCAGATCGGTGGGCGTGGTGTGGAGGTACGCGGGAACGAGGTCGGAAAGCTGCGACGGGTAGGTCTGAGTGTGGTCGTTGTAGTACGCGTCGCTCGCCGTCTGGACCGTCTTCAGGTCGGTGACGCACGCCGAGCTGTTGCCCCGGTTGGTGACGCCGACAACGTTGAAGATGACGATCGCTGCCAGGATCGCCAGAACGGCGATCACGACCAGCAGCTCGATCAGGGTGAAGCCCTGCTCGCCCCGGCGTCTGCGTCGTGTCGCCCTTGTGATCAACTTTTCCATGTCCTGCTCCTGCACTTGTTATTTGTGATGCCTGGTGGCCCTCCCGGAAGCCGTCAACACTAACGTCTCGTCGCGTCCGCCCCCCTAGCGTTGAGGCGCCTGCCCCTCGAGTCGAAGCGTTGCTTCGTCATGGCTTGTAGTTGAAGTCCACGACGCCGCTTTGCGATGCACTGGTGCCACATTGGGATTGGATGATTGCTCGGCCCGTCGGGCTGGTCACCGATGTCTTGCCCCACACATTGGTGTCGAACACGCCGCAGGAGCTGGTGTTGATCCCGGGAATGCTGCCACTCAGTGCAAGGCCAGAGCCGACGTTGCCACTCACCTGCATATTGAGCGTATTGGTGATCAGCCGCCCGCTGATCGATGCGCCGGCATTTCCCTGCAACGAGACGCCCCCACCATGGACGTCAACCGTGCCGGAGATGCCGCCACCCTGCCCTCCGCTGGTGAACGTGCAGCGCTGGCCGTTGCCCAGACACTGGCCGTAATCCGGGTCGACAAGGCTCGGATCGGCATAGATGGAGACGCTCTGGGCCGCGTATTGCGCGGATCCCGGGGCGCTGATGTTGGCCGAGCCCTGGCCACCCAGAGAGATGTTTCCGCCGCTCGTCCCGGGGTTGCACAGCACGCCGGGTCGGGTCCCGTTGACCAGCTTCCCGTAACCCGGACAAGTGAGGAACATGGTCACACCCGTTCCGGTCAGATTGCCCTGGCCGCTGAAGCTCATGGCGCCTGTGAACGCGTAGACGCCCGGGTTCATGGTCACCGAGGCCTTCGTCTTGATGGTCAAAGCGGCCCACAGACCGGGGTTGATGGTCGTGCTTCCGCTGCCGACCGTCAGGCTGCATCCGTTGTTGGCATCCCAGGAGGCACATCCTGACGGCTCCCCCACAGCGGGAGGATTGGGCGCACCGACCGAGCTCAGCGGGTCACTGATGGCCGGG
>Ga0070714_100002210_pt1 | contig 14326 bp, 13 predicted proteins | sample LARL83metaG_FD_65450 | JGI IMG/M metagenome (GOLD analysis project Ga0070714, IMG submission 65450) | Corn, switchgrass and miscanthus rhizosphere microbial communities from Kellogg Biological Station, Michigan, USA - LAR L8-3 metaG | ecosystem: Host-associated > Plants > Roots > Rhizosphere ...
ACGGCATCGCCGTCTCGCTCTTTGTCTCGTCCCGCGCCGAGTGGCGGGTGCGCGGCCAGAGGGTGGCCCTGGAGCAGCGGAGCGAGCTGCCGGAAGGCAGCGAGTCAGTGCTGCGCTTCGTCGCTCAGCGGCCGTGCGAACTGACCGTCAGGATCCGGGTCCCAGGCTGGGCCGAGGCGACCTCGGTCGCCCTCAACGGGTCTCGTGTCGCCCAGACGTCGGACGCGGAGCAGTGGGTGACGATGAACCGGACCTGGGAACCCGGGGACACGGTGACGCTGCGATTCCGCTGCCGGCTGGGGGCCCGCCCCGTTGACGCCTTTCACCCGAACCGCGTCGCCATGACGTACGGCCCCGTCGTGCTCGCGCAGGACGCCGCGTGGTCCGCACCGCTGCGCGCACCGGTTCCTTGGGAGATGAACGAGTGGGAGAGGTTCCTCGTCCGCCGGGACGCCGGGCTCGTCTTTGACCCGGTGACGCCCGGGACCGCCCGGATGCCGACCGGGCCGCTAAGACCGCTCTTCGACGTGCCGGAGAGCTATCCATATCGCGTATATCACGACCTGGATCGATCCATGATCATCTGAAAGAGGAACACCGCGGGCCAGGCAAATACCCAGGCAGGAAGTTATCGAGACTCAGTTACATATTCTCTGAGGCGGGAGCGAGCTATGAAACGTATTCGTTGGTGGAGAGCCGCCGGTGCGGTATTGTCCGTCGCTATCCTCGGGATCTGCACCGCATGCGGCTCAGGAGCCCCCAGCACGAATAGCCCGCAGACGCTCCAGATGTGGGCGCGGGCCGACGACGCGGGATTCCTCCCGCCGCTGGTAAAAGCGTTCAACGCCAGCCACAAGAACCTGAAGATCCAGCTGACCCTGGTGCCCGACGCCCAGGTCGTGCAGAAGTACAGCCTAGCCGCGTCGAACGGGAGCGGGCCTGACCTCGTCTCCACCGAGATCGGCACGATGGCCACCTTCACCCCGAGCGGCTGGTACCAGGACATCACCTCACTGGTGGACAAGCTGCCGTACAAGAAGTACCTCAGCCCGGCCCACCTCGGGCAGGCCACCCACGACGGGAAGATCTACGGCATCCCGTTCACGGCCGACGTGTCGGTTCTCTACTGGAACAAGACGCTGTTCGCCAAGGCGGGCCTGAACCCCAATGACCCGCCGAAGAGCTGGGCGCAGATCCAGGCCGATGCCACCAAGGTCCGCGCGCTCGGCGGCAACGATTACGGCTATTTCTTCTCTGGCGCCTGTGCCGGATGCATGGCGTTTACCATGCTGCCCTATGTCTGGGCCAACGGCGGCAATATCTTGACGGAAAACAGCGCGGTCGGCACGCCGACCTTGTACCCAAACCCCGCGCTGGAAAGCACTCTGGGATTCTTCCGCAAGATGTGGCAGAGCGGTGTCGTGGCACCCACCGCGAAGACAGAGAATGGCACTAACCAATTCGGCCTGTTCTACAGCGGGCACATCGGCATGTTCGTTCAGGGGACGTATCCATTCTCCGTGCTGAAGAGCCAGTACAAGAACGTTAATTTTGGCGTGGAACTCATTCCGAGCACCGACGGCTCGAACCACGCCTCGTTCGCCGGCGGCGACAACCTGTCCATCACCAAGAACGCGAAGCCGGGCGCGAGGACGGCTCTGCTGTGGTTCGCGAGCCAGGGAGAGCGCAAGCTCGCCGCCCTGGGGGTGCTGCCCACCCGGTCGGACATCGCCAGCGCCACCTACGCGAAACAGGACCCCCGCCAGGCGGTATTCGTGCAGGCTCTGGGCGTGGGCCACACGCCGAAGTCGACCAAGGCGTCTCCGGTGCTGTTCGATAACACCGGCCCGTTCGGGCAGCTCGTGCAGAGCGCGATCTTCGGCCAGGGCGGCATACCCGCGGCGATGCAGACCGCGCAGGGCAATGCGGCCAAACTGATGGGCCAATAACCACTGATGATGACGCAGCACGTCCGCGGCCAGACGGCCGCGGCGAGGGGCCCGGCCAGGCGCTGGAGGTCACGGGACCGGCTGACCGGCATCCTGCTGGTCGCCCCCGCCGCCATCCTGATCGCCGGGCTCTTCGTCGTGCCGCTCGTGCTGGACGGCTGGATGTCGCTGCACCGCTGGCCGATCCTCGGCCCCCACAGCCTGGCCGGCCTGGCCAACTACCGCGAGCTCTTTGACGACAGCGGGGTCCGGCACGCGCTGCTGTTCACCGCGGTCTTCACGGCTGTCATCGTCCCTCTCGTGTTCGTCGGCGGGCTGGCGCTGGCCACGCTGATGCAGCAGTCGCGGCCGGGTGTCGCCATCTTCCGCGCTGCCATCATCGTCCCGGTCACGATCGGGTTCGCGACGGCGAGCTATCTCTGGCTGTCGCTGCTCGACCCCTCCACAGGGATCTTCGGCCGGATCCTGGTCGATGTGCGCCTGGTCGGCCAGCCGGTCAACTGGCTGAACACATCCGGCCTCGCACTGCTGATGGTCGTGATCGTCACGGTCTGGAAGCTGGCCGGGTTCGCCATGATCGTGTTGATGAACGGCCTGCAGGCGGTTCCCTCCGATGTCGAGGAGGCAGCGAGGATCGACGGAGCGAGCCGTCTGCGCATCCTGTGGAGGATTAAGCTGCCGCTGATGCGGCGCAGCATCGTGCTGGCGGTGATCTTCGTAGCGCTGGCCGGTTTTCTCTCCTTCGACCAGTTCTACCTGCTCACCGGCGGGGCGCCGGACGGGAGCACGGTCACTGCGGTGTACCGCATCTATGACACCGCCTTCGTGCAGGGCAATCTTGGTTACGCCGCAGCGCTGTCGATCGTGCTGCTCGCCCTGGTTCTGGTCATTACCGGCTTCGAGCTGGCGCTGCTGCCCAGAAAGGGTGAGGTCTGAATGCTGGCGGTGCGGGGAGGGCGGCCCGCGGCGGCCCGGCGGCAGGCCACCAGCCGCCGGCGCGCGCTCGCGGGCGGCACCTGGTATGCCGCCGCTGCCTGCGTGGCCCTGCTGTTCGCCTCGCCGCTGCTGTTCGGCCTGCTGGACAGCCTGAAGTCCCCCGCCGAGGCAGTGCAGATCCCGCCGTCGTACTTTCCGCACCACCCGACGCTCGGCAACTACACCTCTCTCAGCGTGGGGGGTCTGGGGATCGGCCATTTCCTCCTGAACAGCGTGCTCGTCTCGGCGGCAACCGTGGTCGGCACGGTGATCATCGCCGGGCTGGCCGCGTTCGGCTTCGCGAGATACCCGTTCCGTGGCTCGCGCGCCGTGTTCCTGGTGATGCTGGCAGCGATCATGGTGCCGTTCCAGGTGCTGATGGTGCCCATGTACACGGTCCTGAACCGGCTTTCTCTGACCAACTCGCTGCTCGGCGTGGTCCTGGTGCTTACCACTTTCCAGCTGCCCTTCGCCACCTTCGTGATCCAGAACTCCTTCTCGGCCATCCCCGACGAACTGTGGGAGGCAGCGGCCGTCGACGGCGCCGGGGTCTGGCGCAGCCTCCGGCTGGCGCTGCCGCTCGCCCGGGCCGGGATGATCACCGCCGGGCTCTTCGCGTTCTTCACCGCGTGGAACGAGTTCTTCATCGTCCTCATCCTGCTGTCCGATGAACCCAAGTACACGATGCCGGTCGCGCTCACCACCCTGCTGACCGGCACGCTGGGCAGCATCCACTGGGGCATCCTGAACGCGAGTGTCGTCATTACCGCGCTGCCCTGCCTCGTTCTCTACGCGGTCCTGCAGCGGCATTTTGTCCGCGGCGTCATGGCCGGCATGGGCCATTGACCTTCTTAGGCCAGACCAATCTGGGCGCCTGAGGCCGCCTTGGCGAACTGCCGGAACACCGCGATGCTGGGGTGACCGAGCCCGAGCATCTCGGGGTGCCACTGCAGGCCCACCACGAACTGCGACCCGGTGTCCTCGATCGCCTCAATCACGCCGTCCGGCGCCCGCGCGGCCACCCGCATCCCGGGCGCCACCACATCCACGGCCTGGTGGTGCAGCGAGTTGACGGTCACCTCGGGACCGAGCAGCCGGTGCAGCAGCGTGCCGGGCTCCATCCGGACCGGGTGCGTGGCGCCGTCCCAGGTCTCCACCACCATGTGCCCGGGGTGCGGCGGGTCGTCGGTGGGCAGGTCCTGGATCAGCGTGCCACCCAGCGCCACGTTCAGCAGCTGGATGCCGCGGCAGACCGCGAGGATCGGCTGCCCGCGCTGGCAGGCCAGCCGGACCAGCTCGATCTCCACGCCGTCGCGGCGGCGGTTCACCCCGTCCGTCTGCGGCCGCCGCGGTGCGGCGTAAGCCGCCGGGTCCACGTCGCCGCCGCCGGTCAGCAGCAGCCCGTCGACCCGGGCGGCCAGCTCGGCGGCCCGCTCCGGGGACCCGTTGACCGGCAGCGGCAGGGCCGCCAGGCCGACGTAGTCGAGCTCTTCGAGGTAGTTGTCCGGGATGGCCTGGACTTCAACGGTGGTGTGCGGGGCCACGACCGACGCGGGCCAGGCCGTGATCCCGACGACCGGCCTCACCGTGCGAGCCGCTCGGGCCGCGGGCCTGGGAACTGGCCGGCCCCGTCCTGACCCAGCCGGTGGTACCGGCCGCCGTAGAACAGCAGCGGCTCACCGCCGTTCCCGCCCATCTCCACCACGTTGCCGACCACGATCACGTGATCGCCGCCGGGGTGGATCGCCTCCAGGTCGCACCGCAGCCAGGCCAGCGCCCCGTCGATCACCGGTACGCCGGCGCGCTCGGCGTAGGCGCAGTCGGCGAACTTCTCCGGTTCCGGCTGCTTGCCCGCGAAGATCCGGCTGATCTGCTCCTGATCGCTGGCCAGCACGTTCACCGCGAACGTGCTGGACTGCCGCACCGCTACCAGCGTCCGGGACTGCAGCTCGAACCCGATCATGACCAGGAGCGGGTCCAGCGACAGGGACGCGAACGCGTTGGCCGTCATCCCGGCCGGGCCGTTGTCGCCGCAGCTGGTGATGACCGCTACCCCGGTGGCGAACCTGGCCATCAGCGCCCGGAAGGCAGCCTCTTCAGGGGCCACGGCGCACTGGCTCACGGACGGCTCGCCGGGGCCAGCCCGGACCTGAGCACCTCGGCCAGCTCCGCGATGCCCTCACGGGCCGCATCCAGCCAGGCCGTGCACAGCAGGAAGCCGTGCACCATCTCGTCCTGCCGCCGCAGCTGCGCGGTCACCCCGGCCGCGGTCAGCCGCTCGGCAAAGGCGATCCCCTCGTCCCGCAGCACGTCGCGCCCGGCGACCACCAGGTACGCGGGGGGCAGGCCGCCGAGATCCTGGGCCAGGCCGGGCGCGGCCAGGCCGTCCGCCGCGGAACCGCCCAGGTACTTCGCCCAGTAGGCCACCATCTCACTGCTCGACAGGTACGGGTCCTCGGCGTTGGTCACGTAGGACTTGGTGTCCATGGCCGGGTCGAGCGCGGGGTAGGCCAGCGCCTGGAAAGCCAGGTGCGGACCCCCCTCGTCCCTGGCCCGCAGGGCCACGCCAGCCGCCAGCGAGGCGCCCGCGCTGTCGCCCACCACGGCCAGGCGGCTGCCGTCCGCGCCCAGCTCGGCCGCATGCGCCGCCACCCAGCGGGTGGCCGCCAGGCAGTCATCGAGCGCGGCCGGGTAGGGGTGCTCGGGGGCGAGCCGGTAGTCCACGGCCACCAGGATCACGCCCGACTGCTTAACCAGCTCCCGGCACAGCGTGTCGTGCGAGTCGAGCCCGCCGAAGACCCACCCGCCGCCGTGAAAGAACACGGCGGCGGGTGGCCCGGGGGTGCCGGGTGACCCGGAGGGAAGGGGCGACCCGGCGGATGAATCGGCGGCCGGCTCCGGCCGGTAGACCCGCACCGGCAGGGGCCCGGCCGGGCCGCCGATCTCGCGGTCCTCGCCGGCCGGCCCGGCCGGCGGGCCGGCCAGGAACTGCGCCAGCTCGGTGAAGTTCCGCAGGCCGTCCGCGCGGGGCAGGGACCCGCTGGACGGGCGGCCAGAGGCCACCAGAGCGGACAGAAGCGCGTCAAGCTGCCCTTCGGCGGTCATGGTTCGATTGTCGGACCATTAGAGCATGAGGTCAAGGGCGGCCTCACCGGGTACGCCCGCCGGGCCCGGTGCGAGCCCTTGGCCCGGCCTAGGTCACCGGGCCGTAGCGGGCCACGAAGGCCTGGGCGGCGGCCCGGAAGCACTCCAGCGGGGCGCGGACCACACCCGCGCCGATCTGCCCGCCGCCGCGGCCGGCCAGGCCGGCGTCGAGCACCGGGGTGATGCCGGTCTCGGCCACCTTGAGCACGTCGATCGCGGTCGGCGTGCCCCGGTACCGCAAATACGGGATCTTGTAGTCGGTGTTCTCCCCGACCGTGATGTCGTACATGGCCAGGTTCATCTCGATCATGGCCTCGGGCGATCCGCCCTGGTAGTTCTGCAGCGGGAACGCGGCCGCCTGGGCGAACCCGCCGAGGCCCACGGTCTCGTTGATCGTGCTCTCGCCGCCGATCCACTCGATGTCGTCCGGGGTGAACCCCTCGAACAGCTTCGCCGACACGTCGGGGAACGGCCCGTCGAACCACTCGTCGCCCAGCCCGCTGACCCGGACCGAGGTGCCCAGGCAGCTGATGCTCATGGCCGTCACCACGCTGCTGGCCTCGATGCCGCGCGCCGCGTCGGCCACGGCCTTGCCGCTGGCCATCGACAGCCGCAGGAAGAAGTAGTCGCTCGCGGACAGGTAGCTGAGCGTCTGCAGCACCTCGTCGCGGTGCTCCGCGTGCAGCAGGTGCGGGAACAGCTCCCGGCCGAACAGCAGCGTGGCCGCGGTGTTGCGGCTGTGCAGCTCGTCACCCATGTGCACGGCGCGGCGCATGATCGGCTTCAGCGGTATCCCGCCCGCGCGCTGCACCGCCGTGCCGATGGTGGGCGCGATCACCCGCTCGATGTAGCGCAGCTGGTCGCGCACGCCGTCGTCGTACGAGCCGTAGTTCAGCCGCTGGCGCGACTCCCCCTCGTAGAAGTTGCAGAACCCGGTGGTGCCGCCCACCTCGTCACGCACCACGAAGACCGGCATCGACGCGGTGTACACACCCGCCACCGAGCCCACGCAGCCGTGGTCGTGGCAGGCGCCGACCACGATGTCGCCGTCCTCCATCCGCCGCTCGGCCTCGGCCGGGCTGGCGGCCAGCCCCTCGTACAGGGCCGAGTAGATGAGGGCGGCCCGCTGGCCCCCGGTGTACCGAGCGAACGGCATGGCCGGGCCGGAGGTCAGGATCGTGCGGTCGGTCATGCCGGGGACCACGTCCCTGGCCGCCGCCACCCCGGTCAGCACCGGCTCGGCCTCGCACATCCGCCGCAGCGCGTCCTGGTTGGCCTGCTCGAGCCGGGCCGCGGCTACCACGCGGCCACCCCGCCGTCGACCGGGATCACCGCGCCGGTGACGAACGACGACCGCGGCGAGAGCAGGAACTCGACCACCTCCGCGACCTCCTCGGTACGGCCCAGGCGGCCGAGCGGCGTGTGCGCCGCCAGCGCGGCCTCCCCGCCCGACATGCGGTTCCAGGACTCGGCCATCGGCACCTCGATGAAGCCGGGCGTGACCGCGTTGACCCGGATGCCGCGCGCGGCCAGCTCGCAGGCTCCCACCCTGGTCATCCCCGTCAGCGCCGCCTTCGAGGCGGAGTACATGGCCGTGCCCGCGAACCGGCCGACCGTCCCCGCGACGCTGCCGATGTGCACGATCGCGGCGCCCTCGAGCATGTGCGGCAGCACGGCCCGGGTAACCCGGGCGCTGCCCATCACGTTGATCTCCCACATGGCCGCGGCCTCGGCTGCGGGCATCTCGTCGAGCCGGGTCTCGCGCACCACCCCGGCGCAGTTCACCAGGCCGGCCAGCGGCCCGAGGTCCGCGGCGGCCGCCACGCAGCGGCTCACGCTCTCCTCGTCGGTGACGTCGAGCGGGAAGTCCACGGTGCTGCGCCCGGCCATGCCTTCCGGCCCGGGCTCGCCGGTCACGTCGACGTCACCGGCGACGACCGTGAAACCGGAGACCGCCAGCCGCCGGCAGATCGCCCGGCCGATGCCGCCCGTGCCGCCGGTGACAAGCGCGACAGCGGTCACCCCTACCTCCCAGTCTGAGCTGCTCGGCGCGCCTTTGGCCTGAACCTTAGTCCATTCGACCATCGCGGGTAAAGGCTGGTTTGACCCGCCCCCCGGACCCGTTACCGGGCCGGCCGGGCGACCCGGCGGTCGCGCGTGAGCAGTCAGGCGGAGACGGTTATGAGAACATTGAGTCATGAGTGCCGTCGCACCGAGCCCCGCCCCGGCCGGGATCGAGCGCGTCGAGCACGTCCCGGTGTACGGCTTGGTCGTGGATCAGCTGCGGCGTGCCATCCACAGCGGGTCGTTCGTGCCCGGCGACAAGTTCCCGCCCGAACGCGAACTGTCCAAGCAGCTCGGCGTGTCCCGCGCCAGCGTCCGTGAGGCCATCCGCGTGCTCGAGGGCGAGGGGTACGTGGAAACCAGGCGCGGCGCCAGCGGCGGCATCATCGTGCTGGACCGGGCCCAGACCGAGGACCGGCTCGGGGAGATCATCCGGGCCAAGCTCCCGGAGATCGAGCAGGTCATCGACTTCCGGCTCGCGGTCGAGTGCCGGGCCGCCCGGCTGGCCGCCATGCGCCGCACCGACGAGGACCTGGCCACGCTCCGCGACGCGTTCACCACCATGGCCGAGAGCCGCGAGACCAAGCGGTTCCGGGCCGCCGACTCCGCCTTCCACCAGGGCATCGCCCGGGCGGCGCGGAACGACTGGATGGAGCGCTCGATCATCGACGCGCGCGCGTTCCTGTGGATGACGGTGGACAAGGTGGCCGAAAACGTGTTCAGGACCGCGCAGCTGCACCACGGCCAGATCCTGGCCGCGATCGAGGCCGGCGACCCCGACGCGGCCGAGCGGCACGTGGCCGCGCACATCGAGGTCACCCGCACCGACCTGATCAGGATCGCCGCCGCGGGCCCGCCGCCGGCCTAAACGCCCAGATTCGCCCGGGTAGTGCCCGGGCATGGTCTTGACACTGAGTGATCGCGCTACCTATGCTCACGGCCCAAAGGTCCGTAAAATAGACCTACTAGCGCACAGCCGGCCAGCACAACGCAGCCAGCAGGTTTCCCACCTCGCAGAACCGGCGGTCGCGTCGGCCGCGTCACCGTAAGGGGCGAATGCGAAATGACTGCCGAACTCACCGATCGCCAGTCCGAGGGCCTTCGCCGCAACGCGGTCGGCCTCCCCGACGTCATCTTCACGTCGATCACCACGATGGCGCCCGCCGCGGGCGCGGCGTTCTCCATCACCGTCGGCGCGCTGTTCGCGGGCGGTTCGCTGACGCTCGGGGTGATCATCGCCCTGGCCGGCTGCCTGTGCACCGCGATAGCGATCGGGCAGATGGCCAAGCACCTGCCCACGGCCGGCGGCATGTACACCTACATCGCCCGCGGCTTGGGCCCCAAGCTCGGCTTCCTGGCCGGCTGGGGCTTCGACCTGGCCTACCCGCTGGTGGTCCCGCTGGTCAGCGTGCTGTTCGGGAACCTGCTGGGCAGCACGGTCGCCGCCCACTTCGGCCTGTCCTACGACGTGTGGTGGCCGATCGGGGCGGTGTTCTGCGTGCTGCTGGTCGGCACGCTGAACTACTTCGGCCTCCAGGTGAGCACCCGCTTCGGCATCATCCTCGGCACGTTCGAGATCCTGGTCATGGTCGCGCTCTCGCTCACGCTGATCATCGCCGCGGGATCCCGCAACACGCTCGGCGTGTTCACCACGCACTACGCCACCGTGCCCGGGTTCCACGGCATGTCCGGCATCATCGCGGGCTCGGTCTACGGCGTGCTGGCCTTCATCGGCTTCGACGCGGCCGCGCCGCTGGCCGAGGAGACCAGGAACCCCACCAAGACCGTGAGCCGGGCGGTCGTCGGCTCGTGCCTGCTGGTGGGCACGTTCTACATCCTCACCACCTACGCCGCGACCGTGTACTTCGGCCCGAACAGGTTCGTGAACTTCTACACCGCGGGCGGCGGCAACCCGTGGAACCTCATGGCCACCGCGGTCTGGGGCATCGGCTGGGTGTTCCTGTTCATCGCGTTCCTGAACTCCAGCGCCGCCTGCTCCAACGGCGGCGGGTGCGCGGCCGTGCGGTGCCTGTGGGCCATGGGCCGCATCAAGGTGATCCCGAAGGCGTTCGGCCGGACCCAGCCCAAGTTCAAGTCCCCGTACATAGCGGTCATCTTCACGTTCGGTATCGGCCTGGTCCTTACCCTCTGGCTGGGTGAGCAGTTCGACCCGACCACCGCATTCGCGCTGATCGGCACCATCATCACCGGCGCGATCCTGCCGATCTACATCGCGGTGAACCTGTCCTGCATCGTCTTCTACCTGCGGGAGCGACGGGGCGAGTTCAACCTGTTCCTGCACCTGATCTTCCCGGTGCTCGGCATCGCGCTGTTCGTGCCCGGCTTCTTCACCGGCCTGGGCATCCCGATCTTCAAGTTCATCAGCAAGCTGAGCTGGCCGCTGGACCTGGCCGGGCCGATCATCATCGGCTGGTACGTGATCGGCATCGTGCTCGTGATCTACTTCTCGATCAAGCACCCGGAGCGGATCAGGGACACGGCCAAGGTGTTCATCGAGACCGATGAGCCGGAACTGTCCGGCTCCAAGTCCTGAGGATTACCGCCATTACGCAACGGCCGCGGGTCAGCCAAGTGCGAGGAGGCGCTGGCGTTCATGCCTGGAAATGACAAGCGCGAGCAGCACGCGACCCAGGCCCGCCAGCTAGCCGAGAGCCTCGGCGAGCAGGGCGTCCGGGTCATCCAGATGGAGATGCCGGACATCAACGGCGCGGTCCGCGGCAAGATCACGGGAATGTCGAAGGGGCTCAGCCCGACCGGGACCGGGGTCAGCACGCTGATCATGTCGTTCCGCGGCGGTGAGGAGATCACACTCTCGCCGTGGAGCAGCTTCGAGAACGGCTTCCCGAAGTTCTCGGCCATCCCGGACCTCGACACCTTGGTGCGGCTGCCCTGGCGGCCGGAGACCGCCGCCGTGCTGTGCGACTACATCATGGACGACTGGACGCCGTGCGTGATGGACCCACGGGACATCCTGCGCCGGGCCGTAGCCGACCTGGCCGAACTCGGCTACACGGCTAAGTGCGCCCTGGAATGGGAGTTCTACGTCTTCGAGACCGACGACGAGTTGCTGCGGGCCGGCCGTCATCGCGAGCTCAAGGCGCTGGGCCGGAACCTGCACTGCTACACGCTGACCAACTTCCCGTCGTTCGTGCCGCTGGCCACCGAGTTCCTGACCCGGATGGAGTCGGTCGGCATCCCGGTGGAGGCCTTCCACTCCGAGTACGGCAGGGGCCAGTACGAGTACACCTGCGCGCCCGCCGATCCCATCACGGCCGCGGACTGGGCCAGCCGGACCAAGACCTACCTGCGCGAGCTGGCCAACGAGCACGGCCTGGTCACCACGTGGATGCCGTGCCTGTACACCGACACCATCGACGCGAAGAACGGCTGCCACATCAACATCTCGCTGGAGCGGGACGGCAAGAACGCGTTCTGGGACGCCGACCGCGGCGGCCTGTCCGAGGTAGGCCACCAGGCGGCAGCCGGCGTGCTCGGCACGATGTCCGACTTCCACCTGTTCTTCCGCCCGTGGGTGAACTCGTTCCGGCGCATGGACCGGCTGACCTGGAGCCCGGAGGACGCGTCCTGGGGCCCGGACAACCACGCGGCCGCGATCCGCCTGGTGCACGGCTCGGTGCCGCCCAAGTACACCCGCTTCGAGCACCGGGCCCCCGGCCCCGACATCAACCCGTACCTGGCCCTGGCCGGGATCATCTACGGCGCGGCCCGGGGCATCCGCGAGGGCTGGCAGCCGCCGGAGCAGACCGTCCGCGACCCCATCGAGGTCGGCGGGTACCAGATGCTGCCGCGCACGCTGGAGGACAGCGTGACCGCGCTGCGGTCCTCGCCCGTGGCCAAGGACCTGCTGGGCCCCGCGTTCATCGAGCACTTCACGGCCATCAAGCTCGACGAGGCCCAGGCGTACAAGGACTGGCTGGCCGAGAATCCCGACGTCTCGCCGGACCGGGTCACCGACTGGGAGCTCACCAACTACTTCGAGTGGGCCTGACCCGCCTGCCAGCAGGCGGCCGGCGTCGGCGCCGGGATCGAGGAGACGATGCTGATGGCTCAGGAGGTTCGCACCGGCGGCGTCACGTTCTCGGTTGAGGACGCCGGAACCGGCTCACCCCTGGTTTTCATCCACGGCTGGAGCATGAGCGGCCGGTTCTTCCAGCGCCAGCTGACGCACTTTGCCACGACGCACCGGGTCGTGATCCCCGACCTGCGCGGGCACGGCCGCTCGGAGAAGGTCAATCAGGGTCACACCGTGCCGCAGTACGCCGCCGACCTGCACGCGATCCTGGGCGAGCTGTCGGTCGAGCGGCCGGTCCTGGCGGGCTGGTCCATGGGCGCGATGGTTGGCTACGAGTACCTGCGCGCCTACGGGCCGGAGAGCGTCGCCGGGCTGGTGATCGTGGACCAGCCCCCGTCCGACTTCGCCTGGGACGGCTACGAGTTCGGCGTGATCACCCTGGACGCGCTGCGTGAGATGAACGAGCAGCTGCAACTGGACCAGCCCGCGCTGGTCAAGGAGTTCACCGAGCTGATGCTGCACGAGCCGGACGAGGACACGCTGGCCTGGATGAGCCGGGAGATCCTGCAGGTCCCGCCCGTCATCGCGAGCACGATCCTGGCCGACCAGACCCTGCGGGACTACCGCGAGTTCCTGCCGCAGATCGGCGTGCCCACCCTGGTGCTGTTCGGCGGGGACGACAAGCTCACCGACCCGAGGGCCGGGCAGTACATCGCCGACCGGGTCCCCGGCGCGCGGCTGCAGCTCTTCGCCAACTCAAGCCACTGCCCGTTCTGGGAGGAAGCCGACGCGTTCAACGCCGCGGTCGCCACCTTCGCCGCCGAGGTAGCCGGCTGACGCCGCCCGCCTCAGCCGACCGGCTGCGGCGCGAAGTGCGGCGCCACGTCGGTGGCGAACCTGGCCGCCCACCGGCGCCTCACGTCCGCAGGAATGCCCGGCGTGCAGAAGTGCAGGATCACGTGGTTGAACCCGACGCCGAGGTAGGCCTGCAGCTTGCGCCGCACGGTCTCCGGCGACCCGATCAGCTGCCACTCGCACCACGGCACGATGTTCTCCGGCTGGGTCCGCTTCTCCATGCCGGCGAAGATCCGCTGCCAGGCCTCATACCCGGGGGTGTCGGCCCAGTTGGTGGCGTGCGGCGCGTAGTGATCGATTTGGGCCTGCATGAACCTCGGCTTGTACAGGCAGGCCTCCTGCACGGCTTCCTCGTCCGTGTCGGCCACGATGCAGTCGATCATGAGCGGGTAGACGGTCTCGGACACGTCCATGCCGTGGCCGGCCGCGGCGTCCGCCCAGGTCTGCAGCGTCCTGGCCTGCGCGTCCAGGTTGCCGATGGTGTTGCAGATCGGCGGCAGGCCGAGCCCGGCCATGATGGCCGCGCTGTCCGGGCTGCCGATCGCGCCGTAGAAGTGCAGGTTGGCGGTCTCCGGGGTGGGCCGGATCCGGATCGTCTCCGGCGCCGACAGGTACTTGCCCGTGTAGCTGAACGGCTCGCCGGTCATGCCCAGCCGGATGATCTCCCAGGTCTCCTGGAACCGGCCCCGCGCCTCGCCCATGTCCAAGCCGAACGCGTCGTACTCGAACTTGGCCGTGCCGCGGCCGAGCCCGAGGTGCAGCGGCCGGTCGGTCATCTGGGTCAGCATCGCGATCTGGCCGGCCAGCCGCAGCGGGTTATGCCACGGGGTCACGATCACGCAGGTGCCGAAGCCCAACTCGGGGAACCGGCCCGCCAGGAACCCCATCTGCACGGCCGGGTCCGGCGCCGGGAAGTAGTCGCTGAAGTGGTGCTCGAGCACCCACATGGTGCCGAAGCCGAGCTCCGAGTACTGCGCGCAGTCGGTCACCATGTCCTGGTACATCTCACGGTCGCTGGCGCCGGGAGCCCCGGCGGCGGCCACGACACACCCGAACTCGACATTCCTGCTCGCTGCCACCATCACCGACCTCCAAGGACCTTTGGTCCGAGTATTGTTCCATTCGCTGCACGCGTCAAGATCCGGACGCCCGCCGCAGGGAATACGGACAGACCCGTGCCACACCGGGCGTCCGACCAAGATCACCGACACGTCGATGTACCGTTTGGCGGGGCCTGGGCGCGGGGCCCGTAGCTGCGCCGGCCGACGGATCATAGGGGGCATGG
>Ga0070714_100002211_pt1 | contig 14326 bp, 7 predicted proteins | sample LARL83metaG_FD_65450 | JGI IMG/M metagenome (GOLD analysis project Ga0070714, IMG submission 65450) | Corn, switchgrass and miscanthus rhizosphere microbial communities from Kellogg Biological Station, Michigan, USA - LAR L8-3 metaG | ecosystem: Host-associated > Plants > Roots > Rhizosphere ...
CGGCGGCGCTTCGGGCACTGCGGGCGAGATCGGACATGTCGTCGTCGCGCGGGACGGATTCGTGTGCCGGTGCGGGAATCGGGGTTGTCTGGAGACGGTCGCCGGTGCCGGCGCGCTGATCGCGGCGGCGTCGCACCGCATGGGGCCTGGCGTGACGTTGGATGCGGTGCTGTCGGCGGCCAGGTCCGCCGATCCGGGCGCCGTGCGGCTGATCGAGGACGCGGGGCGGGCCGTCGGGCGGGCGTTGTCCGGCATCTGCACGGTGCTCGATCCGGCGATGGTCATCGTCGGCGGCAAGACGGCCGCGGCCGGAGAGCCGCTACTGGCGGGCATTCGGGCGACGCTGGCCCGTGGCGTGTCGCCCGCCGTCAGTCGCAGTGTCCGGGTGGTCCCGGGCGAGTTGGGTGCCTCCGCGGAGGCGTTGGGCGCCGTCGCCATCGCCAGCCGCCGCACGAACGCCGACCTGTCGCCGGTCCGGTGACGCGATGCGCCATCGGGTCAGCAGTGGGACTCGGCAACCCCGGTGAGCAGTTTGTGTTGTACGCGTTCGGCATCGGTGGTGCGGTGTTGCGCCCGATAGATGTCCAGGGCCCGTTGCCATGCCGCGCCGGCGTCGGTGTGGTTGCCGAGGGCGGCGTGGATGTCACCGAGGTAGCTGTGGATATCCGCTTCGGTGCGATCACTGCCCAACGCGCGGAATTCGAGTAGCGCCCGGCGGTAGTAGCCGATGGCTTCGGCGTGCCGGCCGGTGTGGTGGGCGATGTAGCCCAGCGTGTCCAGGACGGCGGCCACCTGGATGCGGTCGTCGTTGCCACTGCCCAGTTCCAGTGCCTGCTCGCAGGTGTCGCGGGCGCTGTCGTAGTCGCCGACACGGGCCTGCGTCCAGGCCAGGCCGCTGAGCGCGCGAGCTTCGTGGGTCCGGTCGCCCAACGCCCGGTACAGCCGTAGGCCGTGCTCATGGTGGGGGAGCGCCTGCCGATCCTGGCCGAGCATTTCCCATGTCAGCGCCAGTTGCGAGTGGATATGGGCTTGCAGACGGGCATCACCGGCCTGTTCGGCGAGGTTCATGGCCTGCCGCAGTTGGTCCAGAGCCTCGCCGGACCGGCCGGCGAGGGCATGGGCGCGCCCGAGGCGTTCGCGGACCAGCCCGCGTGCGGTGGGGTCACCGAGTTGGTCGGCGGCGATCAGTGCGTCGCGCCAGCAGGCGATGTTGTCCTGGTCGCGGCCCTGACGTTCGTGGAAAGTGTTCAGCGTCCATGCCAGTTGCCAGACGGCCGTGTGCCGCTTCTGGCTCACGGCCAGTTGCCGCACGGCGAGCAAACAGGCGTGTTCGGCGCCGAACCATGCCCGTGCCTGCGGCATGTCGGCCGGCGGCTCGACCGCGGAGCCGATGGTGGGTGGCTCGAGCCGGATCGGGTCGCGCACCGGTTGCAGGAGCCGGTCGGCGGCGTGGGCGGTATGCAGATAACAGTCGACCAGTCGGTTCAGGGCGGCGGTCCGGGTGTCGGTGGACAGGTTCCGCATGGCCTGCTCGGCGGCGTAGGCACGGAGCAGGTCGTGCATGCCGTAGCGCCCGGGGGTCTGTTCGGTGAGCAGATGCGCCGCGGTCAGCTCGTCCAGGGCGTGCTGGGTTTGCCCGCAGTCGCCGGCGGCGAGGCTGGCGGCCGCCGGAAGGCTGATGTCCGGGCCGGGATGCAGGCCCACAAGGTCGAACAGGTGCGCCGCCGGCGCGCTGAGGGTCTGATACGACCAGGAGAACACCGCGCGCAGGTTGGCTGCGGCGTGCCCGGTGCTGAGCAGGTCCAGGCGTCGATGCGTATCGCGCAGCTGGTCGGCCAGCACGCGCAGCGGCGTCGTGGGATTGGTGGCGGCGTGGGCCGCGGCGATGTTGAGCGCGAGCGGTAGCCGGGCGGAGGTCTCGATGAGCTCGTCGACGGCCCGGTGTTCGCCGAGGACACGCTCGGCGCCCAGCCGGTGGGTCAGCAGTTCCCGGGCCTCGTGCGTGGTCAGCAGGTCGAGGGTCAGGGGGAGTGCGCCGTCCAGCGCGATCAGGCTGGTCAGTCGGTTTCGGCTGGTGATCAGCACCGTGCACCCGGCCGCGCCGGGCAGCAGTGGGCGTACTTGCTCGGCGTCGCTGGCATTGTCCAGGATGATCAGCAGGCGCCGGTTGGCCACCAGGCTGCGGTACAGGTCGAACTGGGCGTCGGTGTCGGCGGGAATGCGTGCGACAGGGACGGTCAGGGCGTCCAGCATGCGGCGTACGGCGCTCGCGGCCGCCACCGGCGGTCCCGTGGGGTCGAACCCGCGCAGGTTCACGTACAGCTGACCATCGGGAAACAGGTCGGCGTGTCGGTGCGCCCAGTGCACCGCCAGGGTCGTCTTGCCGACGCCGGCCGTTCCGGCGATGGCCGAGATCACCAGTGCCGTCGGCCGGTCCGCGCCGGTCCGCTCCACGATCGCGGTGAGCGCCGCCAATTCGCTTGCCCGGCCGACGAAATGCCGGATGGCGGATGGCAATTGCCGCGGCACGATGTCCCGTGCCACCGTGCGGGTGGGCCCCGAAAGGTCCAGGGCCGGATCGGCCGCCAGCATTCGTTCATGCAGTACGCGCAACTCGGCACCCGGTTCGACGCCGAGTTCGGCGACGAGCGTCCGCCGCGCGTCCCGGTACGCCTCGAGCGCGTCCCCTTGCCGCCCACACCGGTAAAGCGCTGTCATCAGCGTCGCATGCAGATGCTCGCGCAGCGGATGCGCTCGCACGAGCCGCCGCAGTTCGGGAATCACATCGGCATGAGCACCCGAGCGCACGTCCGCGTCGAAGCGGGCTTCGAGCACCTGCAGCCGGATCTCCGCCAGTCGCGGTGTTTCCCGGTCGGCCAGCACCCGCGATCCCACATCTGACAACGGGTCTCCCCGCCAGAGTGACAGCGCGGCGCGCGCCTGTTCCGGTACCCGGTCCCACCGACCGTCCCGCACCGACGCACGCACCGACAATGCCAACCCTTCGAACCGGGCAATGTCGATTTCGCTCGGCTCCACGGTTATCGAATAACCGCGAACCCCGGTGCTGATCCGGCCGCTCGTCTCACCGAGCGTGCGGCGCATTCGCTTCACGTAGTTCCGGATGGTCATTTCGGCCGAGGGTGGTTGCGATTCGCCCCACAGTGCGTCGGCGAGCTCATCGATGGGTACCAGTTGATTGGCATTCAGCAACAGTGTGGCGAGCACCGCTCGCTGCTTACCACGTGGCACCGCGACGAGATCACCATCGCGGCGCACCAGGAACGGCCCCAGCAGGCCGAACTCCATCGGAGCTGGACTTGCCTCGCCCATCCCGGCCCCCCGCTAACTCACTGCTAACCAGGTGCTAACCCCCGCGGCAGAGACTAGCGCAGCACCAGGCGAAATTCACCGCATTTGGGGGTACGTGATGAAACGGGCAGACGTGCTTGTCGGGATTGCGCTGTCCGTGCTCGCGGTGGCGGGCCTCCTGGCGTTCTACGCCGCTCCGGTGGGACGGGGTCCGGCGCCCGCATCGGATCCGGGGCAGCCGGTGGCGGTCCACGCGGTCCAGGGCCGCGCGGTGTCCATCCCGCCCATGAACCCGTATCGGCGCCCGGCTACGTCATGGCCGGCGGCCCAGACGGCGACCGCCGCTGTTGCCGACCTGTCGACTCGAGCCGGCGACACCCCGGTCTCCGTCGGCCCCGCACAGTCCACTACGTCGACCACCAACACGGTGTCGCAGGTTCAGGTGACAGTCGCGTCGCAACAGACGGCCATCGCGTTGGGCGTGCACGGCGTGGTGTTCGGTTTGGTGCCGGCGGGCGGGAGCGGCGGCGGCCGGCTGCACGTGAGCGTGGACTACGCGCGGTTCGCGAACGCCTACGGCGGTGATTTCGCATCCCGCCTACACCTGGTCGAACTCCCAGCCTGTGCACTGATCACCCCGCGGTCGCCGTCGTGCCGCCAGCAGACGCCGATAACGGCCGCGGCATCGAACGACATGCGTGCCCACCGGGTCGGTGGCGATGTCACCGTGCCCGCCCCGGCGGTGGCCCGGGCCGGCTCGGCCGTACTGCTCGCCGACACCAGGTCCGCCGGTGTGGTCCTGGCCGCCACGGCGGCGGTATCGGGTTCCGGCGGCGATTTCTCGGTGATGCCGTTCTCGGACGCGAACGAATGGGTGAACGGCGCATCGTCAGGCACGTTCTCCTACGACTACTCGGTCCAGATCCCTGCGGTACCGGGTGGGTTCGCGCCGACAGTGCGGCTGAACTACAGCTCGCAGATGACCGACGGGCTGACCTCCTCGACGAACAATCAGGCGTCGTGGCTCGGAGACGGTTGGGACTACGTACCCGGGTTCATCGAGGAGGACTACCCGCGTTGCCAGGGACCGGGTATCGCGTCCGCGAACCTGGGTGACCTGTGCGCCATGTTGCCCAGTAATAGTGGAGCGACTTGGCCGTTGACGTTGTCGCTCAACGGCACGCAGACCGCGATGGTGCCCAGTTCCTCAGGATGGCGCGCCGAGGCGGACGCCGGTGCCACGCTCGCATTCACCAGTGGGTACTGGGTGATGACGCAGCGAGACGGCACGAAGTACTACTTCGGACGCAACCAACTCCCCGGCTACAGCTCCGGCGACGCGCAGACCAGTAGCCAATGGACGGTCCCGCTGTGGCATCCCGCCGTTTTCGGCGGGGGAACCTGGTCTGCCGGACCATGGCGCTGGATGCTCGACTACGCGACCGACCGGCACGGCAACGCGATCGCCTACTTCTACACGCCCCAGACGAACTGGTACGCCGAGGCCGGCGGCGGCACGGGCACCGGCCAGTACACGCGAGGCGGCACGCTGGCCAAGATCACGTACGGATTCCCGGACGGGCACGCCTACGACCAGGCCGCGCCCGGACAGGTCACGTTCACGACTGCTGGGGGCCGCCAGGACGCACCCACCGACCTTGCCTGCCAGCAGGCCCAGGCGTGCGGCGTGACGTCACCGACGATGTGGAACGACCAGCAGCTCACCACCATCACCACCCAGGCATTGGTGAACGGCACGCTCAAGCCGGTCGACTCGTGGGCACTGTCGCAGACCTTGCCGGCAACCAACGACCCGCTGACCGCGTCGTCGCTGTGGCTGTCCTCGATCACCCGTAGCGGCCAGGACGGCGCCACCCCGATCACCCTTCCGCCGACCCGGTTCTCCGGGACGGCGATGCCGAACCGGGTCATGTCCGCGGCCGACACGACGGCGGGATACTCGCCGATCACACGGTTCCGGCTCACCTCGGTCACCAACCCGACCGGCGCGGTCGCGACCGTGGCCTACACACCCCAGGATCCGGCCTGTGCGAGCCAGTCCGGCGCCGGCTTCGAGGGCGAGAAGGGCCGGTGCTTCCCGGTGGCCTGGACGCCACCCGGCGGGACGGTGGTGCACGACTGGTTCGACCTGTACGCCGTGGCCAGCAAGACGGTCACCGATACCACCGGCGGTGCCCCACCGGTCGTGACCACCTACACGGACGGTGGCCCGGCGTGGCACTACAACACCGACACGGTCGCCCGCGGCACCAACACGTGGGATCAGTGGCGCGGATTCCGTACCGTCACCACCCAGGTCGGCACGCAACCGGACCCGGTCTCCCAGGTCACGGACACGTACTTCCAGGGCATGTCCAAGGACGGCAGCGGGTCGATCGGGTACACACCGATCCTGAACCTCACCTCGAGCCAGGGCGCGACCGCGGAGGACGCCAACGGGAACGCGGGCATGGTCTTCGAGGAAATCACCTACAACGGGGCCGGCGGCGGCGTGGTGAGCGACGCCGTGCACAACGCCGCCGTCATCACCACCACCGCCAGCGGCACCGGGGCATGGTCCGACCTGTTCGCCACCATCAGCGGCGACACCGCGCTCGCGATATACACCCCGCTGGCCGGCGGCGGCACCCGAGTGTCCACTGTGAACTACACGCGGGACACCAACGGACTGATCACCGAGGAGTTCGACGTCCCCGACACCAGCGACCCGACCCAGTCCACCTGCACCACCAAGACGTACGGGGCGTTCGACCTGATCACCGAGCAGGACACCTACGGCTACGCCCCGGGCGCACGCGGCGGGCAGTGCGTGACCATAGCGAACGCGCCCAGCCTGAGCCAGGCGCAGGCGCACGCCGTCTCCGCCACCCACAACACCTACGACGCGGCCGGGAACCTCACCGCGGTCGCCACCGGCACCACCATCGCCGCGAGCACCGGCGGGTGCGGGTTCGCCGTCCCGTACTGCTGGGTCTGGCAGACCACCCAGACCGGCACGTACGACTCGTACGGTCGCGTCATGACCAGTGCGGACGCCGACAACCGCACCACCGCAACCACTTACACCCCGGCGGCCGGCGCCGAACCCGCCTCGGTCGCGGTGACCGATCCGATGAACCTGGTCACCACGACGACCTACGACCAGGCGCGCGAACTACCGCTGACCGTCGCCGACCCCGCTGGTGACCAGAGCGCCAAGGCCTACGACGCCCTGGGCCGGCCCACCGCCACCTGGACCCCGGGCAACCCCACGAGCGGCCCGGCGGTGCAGACGTGGAGCTACACCGTCAGCAACACCGCTGCATCGTTCACCACACAGCAGACCGAGATGCCCGGCGGCGGCTACCTGACCACGGACACGATCAACGACTCCATCGGCCGTCCCCGTGAGGTGCAACAGCAAACCACGAACGGCGGTTGCGACGTCACCGACACGACCTACAACACCAACGGGTCGAAAGCCCTCGTGTCCAGCCCGTACTACGTGTCGAGCGGGCCGTCCGGCACCCTGGTCGCCGCCGCGTCGAGCAATGTTCCATCGCAGACCGGCTACGTCTATGACGGTGCCGGGCGGGTGGTCAAGCAGATCGCCTACCATCTCGGCACCCAGACCTGGGAAACAGACACCACATACGGCGGCGACCACACCACGGTCGTGCCACCGGCGGGCGGCACCGCGCAGACGACGTTCACCGACGGCCGTGGCCTGACCACCGCGATCTACCAGTACCACGCCGGCGTCGCCGCCGATCCCGGCGGCCCGGCGTCGGGCTATGACAAGACGACGTACGCCTATACGGCCGCGAAGAAGCTGAGCGGGATCGCCGACGCGGCCGGCAACGCCTGGTCCTTCACATACGACCTGTTCGGCAACCAGCTCACCGAGTCCACCCCGGACGCCGGCACGGCCACCCGCCACTACGACCTGGCGGGGCAGGTGATGAGTGCGACCGACGCCCGCGGCAAGACGGTCTCGTATGCCTACGACAACGACGGCCGCCGGACCGCCGAGTACGACACCACCGGTGGCGCCGCGGAGAACGTCGCGGATCAGTTGGCGTCGTGGACATATGACAGCCTCGCCAAGGGCAAGCTGGCCTCGTCCACTTCGTTCCAGAACGGCGCGTCCTACACCGAGCAGGTGATCGGCTACACGAGCCAGGGACTGCCATCCGGCACGTCCATCGTGATCCCGTCCGCGCAGGGTGCCCTGGCGGGCACCTATACCCAGCAATACACCTACGCCCCCACCGGGCAGCAGACGTCCTACACCGATTCCGCCGCCGGCGGCCTGCCGTCGGAGACGGTCACCACCGGGTATGACGCGGCCGGAAGGCCGAACTCGCTGACCGGCACTAGCAGCTACGTGACCGGCTTGTCGTACACGAATGTGGGGGAGCCACTCCAGTACACGCTGGGCAGTTCAGCCGAGCCCGCCTACGTCACCGACACCTACGACCCGCAGACCAACGCGTTGAGCGAGCAGAACACCCAGACCGGTGCGGCCCAGGTTTCCGTCGATGACCTCCACTATTCCTACGACCAGTCGGGAAATGTCACCTCGGAAGCGGACGCCCCGGCCGGGGCCGGCGGCGCGGCCGATGTGCAGTGCTTCCAGACCGACTACCTCGGCCGCCTCGTCCAGGCGTGGGCGCAGGGCAGCGGCTCCTGTGTGGCCACGCCTTCTGCGTCGGCGGAAGGCGGCGCCGCCCCCTACTGGAACACTTACGGCTACGACGTAACCGGGAACATGACGGGGATGACGTCCACCACGCCGGCCGGCGCGGCCACCACGACGACCTCGACCTACCCAGCCGCCGGGAGCCCGCTGCCGCACGCGGTCGCCAACCAGTCGGTGGCCGGCCCCAGCGGCACCACGAACAACGCCTATACCTACGACAACGCGGGCCACCTGACCGGCGTCACCGGCATCCAGAACCAGACGCTCACGTGGAATGACGCCGGGCAACTCACCCAGGACACCGTCACCGCGACCGGCGGCGGCGGTCAGAACACCGGCTACGTCTACGACCCGAACGGCGGACTGCTCGTCACCGCCGACCCGGGAACCGTCACGCTGTCCCTGCCCGATGAGGAGCTCTCCCTCAACACCGGCACGGGGACCGTGACCGGCACCCGGTTCTACCGGATCGGCGGCACCACCATCGCGACCCGGACCGGGGCGTCGAACGTCGCGTACCTCGCCGGCGACCAACAAGGCACCGCGTCGGTCGCCATCGATGCCACCACACTCAACGTGACCCGGCGCTGGTACGACCCCTACGGCAGCCCGCGGGGCACCGCCGCCGGCTTCCCGGCCGGACGGCAGGGTTTCGTCGGCGGAACCGCCGACACGGCCACCGGCCTGACCAACCTCGGCGCCCGCGAGTACCAGCCGGGCAACGGATCGTTCGTCTCGCCCGACTCCGTCCTCAAACCGTACGAACCGGGGGACCTGAACCCCTACGCCTACTCCAACGACAGCCCGGCCACCTTCGCCGACCCCAGCGGCAATGACCCGTGCCAGATCGACCCGACATGCTGGAGCGACGCGCAGCGACAGGCAGCAGCCGACTCGTGTCCCAGTAATGGCACGCGCCCGCACAGCCAGGGGCAGTACTACTTCAACGACACGCCGATCTGCGGGCCACCCCAGCGTCTGAACGACAAGCAGCCCTGGAGTGTCGAAGGAGTTTGGGGATCAATCGCGAACAGTCCCAAGGACGCGTTGACGTACTCCCAACTCGGTGGCGCCGTCGCCGGCTTGCACGTCGCCGGCTATGGCCTGGCCGCGGACCTGCTGGAACACTATCTCGACAACAGTGGCGAAGCGTGGCAACTCTCGGCCGGGCAGATCAAGCAGATGCTCAACGATGTGCCGGAGTTCAACGCAGCGGTGCAGGCGGCGAAGAACTACTGCGAAAAGCGAGGCATGGTGGTCTGCGACAGCGGGTGGCGGAACACCAGCATCGACAACGGCAAGGGCAAGACCACGAAGGACACCGGCTGGTACTACGCGCTCGGCTCCTGGGACTGGCGGGTGCACGGCTGGAAGGACCACGACGGAAAGTGGCATTGGACCCTGGACGTGTTCAAGGCCTATCACTGGGGGAATCCGCATGGCGGTGTGCACAGGCCAGACATCTGTGCCCCCGGCGGAAACGCCCAGTACAACAGTTGGCTCTGTGTCAACCAGAACGACATCGCGCAGCTGAATGCGGATGGCTGGGCCCGGGACTACAACGTATGGGGAACCTATAATTACCCGGTCGGCTAGTCATGACATACGTGGCCGCGCGGCCCGACGCGGCCACGTACGGTAGGCGCGGCAACGAGGGCCGCTGCCGGCTCCGGCTAGACTGCGCGGTGGGCGTTGCGGGGCGCCTCCGGTCCGCGGACAGGGCTGAGCCCACCCGTCGTGCGTATAGCTGGCCGAAGTGTGGGCACGTGCCTCCTTTCAGCCTCGCGTAGCGGACCGCGGGCGTGGAAGGAGGTCGCCATGGCGACCGTTCGTCTCCCCGACGACCCCAGCTTCGAACAGTTGCGCAAGCGGGCGAAACAGCTGCGCGACCAGGCCAGGGACGGCGCGCCGGACGCGCTCCGACTGGTCGGCGCCCATCATCCCGGCGGTCCGCACGCACCCTCCCTCGCGGGTGCGCAGCTGGTCGTGGCCCGTCACTACGGGTTCGCCTCGTGGGCCGCGCTCAAGCGGCACGTCCAGACCATCCAGCGCCACCGCCGGGTGCCCGACCAGATCGACGCCGCCAGCACGGTCGCAGACGAGTTCCTGCTGCTGGCCTGCCTGCGCTACGGCGACGACGATGCTCCGTCCCGCTGGCAGCGCGCGGCGGAACTGCTGGCGGCGCATCCGGAGATCACTCGCACGTCCGTGCACGCGGCGGCGGCCGTGGCCGACCTCGACGCGCTCGGTGCGCTGCTGGCCGGCGATCCGGCGGCGGCAGGGGCCGATGGTGGGCCTTTCGGGTGGGAACCGATCCTGTATCTCTGCTACGCCCGTCACGACCCCGGTATCAGCGAGGACACGACCTGCCGGGCCGCCGCGCTGCTGCTTTCGCACGGCGCCGATCCCAACGCCGGCTACCTGTGGCACGGCCTCACATCGCCGTTCACGGCGCTGACCGGTGCCCTCGGCGGCGGCGAGGGCGACCAGCCCGCGCATCCGCACGCCGTCGCGCTGGCTCGCGTGCTCCTGGCGGCCGGCGCCGATCCCAACGACGCCCAGGCGTTGTACAACCGGCAGTTCGGCACCGACGACAGTCATCTGGCGCTGTTGCTCGAACACGGCCTCGGTCGCGGCGACGGTGGGCCGTGGCGGGCACGGCTGGGGGCCGCGATGCCGTCGCCGGCCGAGTTGATCGCGGACCAATTGTGGTGGGCCGTGGCGCACGACATGGTGGCACGGGTGCGGCTGCTGGCCGAGTACGGCGCCGACATCCACGGCCCGTTCTCGGTTTCCGACGACCGGCCGGCTCGAAAGGGTGTGACACCAATACAACTAGCCGCGTCGTGTGGCTGTCAGTCCGTTGTGGAGTATCTGGTCGCGCAGGGTGTGCCACGGCCCGTGCGTGAGGGAGTCGACGGCCTGATCGCGGCCGTACTGGCCGGGGACCGCGGCACGGTGGACCGACTGCGCCAGCACGTCGTCGACGCGCGCCGGCAACGGCCTGGCCTGATCGTGTGGGCGGCGGCGCGGCGCGCGTGGCATGCCGTGCCGCTGTTGGTGGAGCTGGGTTTCGACGTCAATGCGCGTGGCCGCGGGGACGTCCCACACGACCAGGAGTGGCAGACCGCGCTGCACGAAGCCGCGTCCCGCGACGAGCTGGACGGTGCCCGCCTGCTGATCGACCTGGGCGCCGACCCGAACATCCGGGACGCCCGCTTCGACGCGACGCCGTTGGATTGGGCCGAACACTTCCACCACACCACAATGGCCGAGTTCCTTCGGCCACTGGGCGACCGCAATTCGGAGTAGTGGCATGTTGCGAAGCGACCCCGCGCCAACGTGGCGCGGGGTCGCTCGGTGATGTCGTCAGCCGTTCGAGCCGGTGCCGGTGAACACCGTCGTGGGGAACGTCCACTGTGTTGCCGTACCGCCGCCGGAGCACTTGCCCGCGGTGACCGCGGTCGTCGTCGCGCGGAAGCAGTGTTTGCTCGTCTGGATGTCGGAGATGGTCAAATTGGAGTTCGCGGACCACTGTTGGGTCGGTCCGCCGGTGCACGCCTTGAAGGTGATGGCGCCGGACTTCGCGTCGGCGCAGATGGCGCCGGGCTGAATGGCCATCTTGCCGATGCTCAGGAACGTGCCGTCGAACAGGAACTGCTCCTCGGGTGCGCTGCTGCACGCGGCCATCTTGAGGGTCCAGCCGGGGGTCGTCTTGTCGCCCGGGTCGTCCAGGCACCGACCGGTGGCGTGGTTGCGATACTGGCCGATGGTCGTGACCGGCCGGGCTCCGCCGAAGCACTTGCCGTTGCTGGTGTTGAAGATCGGGTCAGGGGTGACGGGCTCGTTGTTCGGTGGGTTGACGATGACCGATTCGAGCTTGGGCGTGCCGTCCGGGTTGGAATTGGTCAGGGCGTTCTCACATTCGATCGCGGCGATCGGATTGCCGCCCTTACCGCCTTCCCACAGGTCGAAATGCCACAACTTGGGACCGCCGTCCGGCCCGTTCCCGCTCCAGTCGGCGTCGCACTCGGTGCAGTCGTCCTCCATGATGAAGTACTTGCCCACTCGGGGGACGTAGATCCTGGTGCCGGCCGGGGTCTCGGCTGTGGAACTGGCATAGGTGATGGGATCGGCCCAGGTGCCGGTCCCGCCCGCGGTCTGGTGGATCTGTGGGAACGCGATGTCGGCGCCCGGCGGGGTGTTGTCCCACCAACCGTAGAAGGTCACGAACGCTTGTTGGGTGGCACGGGGAGTCGCCGCCGAGGCGGTTGTTCCGCCGGCCAGCATGGCGGCCACGAGCAACAGGAGAGCGATACACGCGAAGGCGGCCGACCGGACGTGCTGCCGCCGTGTGGTAGGGATGCCAGGCCGTTTCATCATTTCCTCCAGAGACAACTACGGCGCTGTGAGGGATGCGGAACGAGCGCGCGGTGTCCGGCGGACGTCGTTCGGCGGGCAACGAGGGCATCCACCGGCATCGCACCAGATGCGGGTGTCTGCCGATATATTCGTAAGACTGTCTTACTTTAGCGGCCAACGATACCCAGGGTGGCACTCACCGTCAAGAATCGTCGTCATGGGCGACGATCGTGATCTCATCGCCCGGCTGGATCGGATCGAGGCCGAACTGGCCCTGCGCAATCTTGCGCATCACTACTGTGTGGCGCCGCCACGACGGCAGGTGGCGGATCGCCGGACGAACCGTCACCAGACCGTTCGACCTCGGCCCGATGCCCGGTTGGACCAACCCGCGAACGGTGCACAGCTCTTGCATTATCTATCGATAATCGATAGATTCCCATCGCAACTCGATCGGAGGAATGCGTCGTGGGACAGCTGACCGTGCGTGCGCTGCGCACCGTGCTCGTGGTGGTGTTCGCCGGCGCCGTGCTGATACAGGCGGGCATGGTGTGGACGCTGGCGACCAAACCGGCCGACGGCTCGCTCCCGCTGACCGGGCTGCGCGTGATCACGATCCTGGGAATGGTGACGGTCCAGGTCGCACTGGTCTGTGTCTGGCGGTTGGTGGCGATGGTGCGCCGCGGAACCGTGTTCTCCCACGCCGCCTTCCGGTACGTGGACGTCGTCATCGGCGCGATCGTGGCGGCCGCTGTCCTGTGGTTCGCGGTCACCGCCCTCAACGCGCCGGGCCAGCGGGACGACCCGGGCGTCACCGCGATCATGTGCGGGATCGGGGTGGCCATCCTGGGCGTCGCGCTGATCGTGCTCGTGTTGCGGATGCTGCTCGCCCAAGCCGTCGCCCGCGACGGCGAAGCGACACGGATGCGGGCCGAGTTGGACGAGGTGATCTGATGCCGATCGCCGTGGACATCGACGTGATGCTGGCCCGGCGCAAGATGTCCGTGGGGGAGCTCGCCGACCGCGTCGGGATCACACCCGCCAATCTGGCGGTGCTCAAGAACGGCCGCGCCAAGGCGGTTCGCTTCACGACACTCGCCGCGCTGTGCGAAGTGCTCGAATGCCAGCCCGGTGACCTGCTGCGTTGGGTAGCCGAGGATGCCGTCTGCGGATGACGTCATTCGGGCGGGCACTTGACTAAGTATGTAAGGCAGGCATACAAATTGTCCGGACCTCACCCTCAGCAGAACGCGGCGACGACGCCGCAGGTGGGAAGTGTCGGAGCATGAGACGAACTCGTCGCACCGGACTGGCCGTGTCGGTCGCGCTGATCCTGTTGGCGGCCACGAACGTATCCGCCACGGCATCCGGGCAGTCGACGGCCACCACCGCCGATCTCACGGCCGCCGCCGCGATCGCCGGGCACGGCTCCCGAGGGCTGACGACACTCGGCACGCACGGCTGGAAGGTGCTGACCAGCGCGACCGCCACCCAGGGCGGCCCGGCCATCTCGACGCCGGGCTTCGACACGGGTTCGTGGCTGTCCGTCCGGCCGGACGACGCGGGCGCGCCGGGCACCGAAGTCGAGGCGCTGCTACAGAATGGCGGTTGCCCGAACGTGTTCGTCGGCGACAACATGAAGAACTGCTTCGGCCAGATGACCAAGGTCGGGCCGGAGACCATCCCGCAGTTCATGGTCCCGTGGTGGTGGCGCACCGACTTCACCGCCGACCTGGCCGGTGACCAGGTCGCCGGCCTGATCGTCAACGGCGTGGTCGGCAAGGCGGACGTGTGGCTCAACGGCCGGCAGATCGCCGCCGCCGACACCGTCACCGGCGACTACACCAAGTTCTCCTTCAACGTCACGGGCGACCTGCGCGCCGGCACGAACTCGCTGGCGATCGAGGTCTACCCGAACAACCCGAAGACGATGCTCACCCTCGACGACGT